>VFQN01000872.1_pt1 | contig 54010 bp, 54 predicted proteins | sample 3512371 | NCBI WGS metagenome assembly VFQN01 (sample SAMN10412370, study PRJNA504923) | tailings metagenome | isolation source: Replicate 2 from Balatoc abandoned mine | place: Philippines: Itogon, Benguet | collected 2017-08-28
ACACCCGACTGGGTCGCGACACTGGTGCAACCCGCGGCTCCCAGCAGCAGACTGGAAGCGAACCAATGACCGCGCACCGGGTTTCTGAGCCGTTGCATGTTGCCAATCCCTGGCGAGCGAAGAGCGTCCCTGTCCGTTGAAGGCTCCTCTAATATCGACTTTCGATATCAATGGCTGCAGGGAACAGCTCTCCAGGACGGGACGGCCTCCACGCGGACTGCGTGTCCGGAAGTCCGGGCTGAGTTTGCCGGACTGGCCGAGTTTGCTAATTGCGGGTCTATTTCGCTGTGGCGGGGGCTGGCGGAGAGGAGACTTCCACGATCTGCCCGACGCGGAACGCATTCGGGTTGACGCCAATCACACGTTCATCGCCGCTCAGTCCCTCGCGAATTTCGTAGTCAGTGCCCGCCAGCAGTCCCAGCGACACGGGAAGCCTGACGACGGTGTCTTGCGCATCGACGGCGTAGCACCAGGTCTGTTTGTCCTGCGTCACGATCGCAGTCTTCGGCAGACTCAGCGCATTCTCCAGCGACTTGACCGTCAGTTTGACCTGCACAAACTGGCCGGGGCGCCAGCGACCATCCGGGTTCGGAACGTCGATTTCCGCTTGCATTGTGCGGGACGCATTGTCCAGCGACCAGGAGATTCGGGTAATTTTACCGATGTAAGGTTCCTCTGCTGAAGCGGGCGAGCGCAGTTCCACCGCGGCTCCAGGCTGAATCTGGATGGCGTCATTCTCCGGAACATCGACCATGACGCGAATCGGGTCCAGACGCATCGCCACCAGCAGCGGTTTATGTCCCGAAGAACCAACGCTCACCAGATGGCCTGTGTGAACATTGCGTTCCACGATCACTCCATCAAACGGCGCCTGAATCGTGGCATAACCCAGCATGGCTCCCAGTCGTCGTTCCTCGGCTTGCGCCACAGCGAGTTGCGAACGGACGGCGGCCGCATCCGACCGCGCTTTGTCGAGGGCCGCTTCGCTTTCCTGCTGTAAAGCCGTGGCCACGTCGATGCGGGCGGCCACTTCCTGCCGGCTCGACCGGGATGTCTCGAGTTGGGCGCGGGTCTCGTCGGCAATCTTGCGTGTGACGGCTCCGGTATCTGCCAGTTGCACGACGCGTTCAAATTCCGACTGCCAGCGGGCCAGTTGTGCATCTTCCCTGGCAACCGCAGCGCGGGCTTCTTCCACGCGGGCTGCGGCCGAGCGCACGCTGGCTTCAGCCAGTTTGATTCCCGCGTCTGCCTGCAGCACCTCTGCTTCCGCCTGCTTCACCAGTGCCGATTTCTGGGTCAGTTCCTCGCGCAGTTCCGGAACCAGCAGTTCGCACAGCAGGGTGCCAGGCTGGTCACCGCTGGGGCCCTTGATCATTGTGCCTATGTCGACGGGCACGCTGGCGACATATCCCGAAACCCTGGCGTACAGCGGGGTGACTTCATACGCCTCGGCATGGCCAGGCAACTCGATCGACCGCACCAGCGCTTTGCGCTCCGGGCGGATGACAGTCACCCGGGCCAGCGGTGGTCCGGCCGACTCGCGGACATGCCCCGTCCGATCTTCCTGACAACCGCTGAGGCCACCGACAGTCAGGGCTGCCAACGTGATCGACAGAAAAACGTAACGAATCATGGCAATGGATTTCCGGGAGTGCATGTCGAAAGGGAACAAGTGCCAGAGATTTCACCGGCGGATTCACGTGGCCCTGGTCTGCAGAATCGACCGGGCATCGGCGCGGTATTGCGGGCTGTCCTCGTCCAGCGGATCGAGCGAGGCCGAACGGTTGGGAGCCCGGCCCTGGATCACTGCGAACACGGCGGGCAGGATGAACAATGTGGCAAAGGTGGCGGCAATCAGCCCGCCAATCACAGCACGACCCAGAGGTGCTGTTTGAGCGCCTTCTTCACCCAGCCCCAGCGCCATCGGAATCATGCCGGCCCCCATCGCCAGACTGGTCATCAGAATTGCTCGCAGCCGCAGTTGACCTCCCTGAATCGCCGCCTGCCATGCCGGTTGGCCGGTCCTGCGGCATTCCTCGGCAAAGCTGACCAGCAGAATGGCATTCGCCATTGCGACACCGATCGCCATGATGGCCCCGATGAACGACTGGATGTTGAGCGTGGTCCCGGTCAGCCACAGCAGTGTCACCACTCCGGCCAGCACCGCCGGAGCGGTAGAGACCGTCGTCAGTGCCAGTCGCAACGACTGATAGTTCGCCGTCAGCAGCAGGAAGATGACCACCAGCGCCAGAACCAGCCCCACGCCAAGGCCGCTCAGAATCTGCCGCAGCGGCGGGATCTGGCCCCGCAGTTCCATCGTCACGCCCTTCGGGCGTTTGCCGTCCTTGTCGAGTCGAGCCAGCACCGCGCCAACTTCACTGGCGACCGACCCGAGATCCTGACCGCTGATGTTCGCGGTGAGCGTAATTTCCCGCTTCATGTTGTAGCGGTCGAACTGTCCGGCCATCTTGTCGCTGGAAAGGCTCGCCACATCCTGCAAGAGGATCGCTTGACCGTCCTTGTAGTTGACGGGAATCGTGGCCAGGTCTGCCACTTGCGTCATCACCGGCTGGGGAATTTCAAGTTGCACCTGATAGCCGATGCCCGACTTGGGGTCCGGCCAGTAGTTCTGGGCGATGAAGCGCGTTGATGATGTGGCGGCGACCACGGAACGAGCGACCTGTGAAGCCGTCGTTCCGTTATAGGAGGCGCGCTCGCGATCCAGTTGGACGTTGATTGTCGGGTAATCGAGAGACTGCGCAATCTGTACGTCGCGCAAGGCTGGAACCTGTTCCAGCTCCCGCTGCACGAGTTGCATATAGTCATAGTTCTCCTGCAGATTCGCTCCGCGGGCGGCGATCTCGATGGGCGTCGGCGAACCAAAACTCATCACTTCGCTGACAATGTCCGCCGGCTCAAACGAGAATCGCAGTTCCGGATACTTCTGCGCCAAGAGCGTCCGTAGTTCGTCCTTGGCGAGTTCCGTGTCAATCCCGCCCCCATGCCGCAGTTTGATCCGCAGCAGGCCTTCTTCCGGACCGCGCGACCATTGATACACGCCGTTCACCGGAAAGCTGGACGGAATTGTGCCGACGTAACCCAGGGTGATTTCAATGTTCTCGCGCCCCACATGCTCGCCGATGGCGTCGAGGACGCCCAGAGCGTATTCCTCAGTGGTATCGAAATGGCTGCCATCGGGAGCGCGGAACCGTAACCGAAACTCCTCGACGCCTGCGGCGGGGAAAATCTCCAGCCCCAGTTGAGACCCGACGCCGATGATCACCAGCAGAGAGGCCGCAAGATAACCCGGCACCACGATCCAGCGGAGCGCCACTACCGGTTGCAGCAGGCGGCTGTAGCTTCCCGCCCGCAGTGTTTTCGTCTGTTCCGCTGTCGCGACTTGCTCAGCCACCGCAGTCGCGGGCGCTGCTGTTTCCGTCGCAGCATGCCCCATGCGACGCAACAACCAGACCGACAGGACCGGCACAAACGTACTGGAAAGCAGATACGATGCGATCATCGAGAAACCGACCGCCAGTGACAGCGGCACAAACAGGTTTCGGGCCGCACCCTGCATGAAGAACGACGGCACAAACACGGCCAGAATGCACAACATGGCCAATAACCGTGGAACCGCCGTCTGCGCATTCCCGAGTCGCACCGCTAGGGCGATGGAATCGGTCTTCGCAAATTGCGTATGGATGTTTTCAATCTCCACGGTGGCCTCATCGACCAGAATGCCCACCGCGAGTGCCAACCCGCCGAGGGTCATCAGATTGATCGTATGCCCGCCCAGCCACAGCGCCAGAATTGACGCCATAATGGCCAGCGGGATGTTGAGCACCACCACCAGCGCACTCCGCCAGTCACGGAGAAAGACCAGCACCATCAACCCGGTCAGCAACGCCCCGAGGCCGGCTTCCGTAAACAGGCTGTTGATGGCCCGCGTGACATATGGCGACTGATCGAACTCGAACGCCACCTTGATTTCATCCGGTAACTCCGCCTGCATCGACGGCAGCGATCGTTTAATCTCGTCGATCACGCTCATCGTCGAGGCTTCGGCCCGCTTCGTTGCCAGGATGTACACCGCCCGGCGACCATTCACGAGTGCGTACCCCGTCGCGATGTCCGTCGAATCCTCCACAGTGCCGATGTCGCGCAGGTAGACCGGCGGACCATTGCCAGTCCGGATCGGAATACTGCCCAGATCCTTCAAATCCCTGGCCAGGGCATTCGTGGGGACAACGGGGTACTTGTCTCCCACATGCAGATTCCCTGAGGGGCTGACAGTGTTGCCGGCAGCCAGTGCCGTCACGACTTCGTCAGGAGAGATGCTGTAAGCCCGCAGGCGATCCGGATTCGCCCAAATGACAATCGTCCGCGCACTGCCGCCAAACGGCGGTGGAGCCGACACACCCGGCAGCGCCGAGAACATCGGCCGCACCTTGAACAACGCCTGATCCTGAATCTCACCGATGGTTTTCGTTTCACTGGACAGCACCAGATAGCCCACCGGCACGCTGCCCGTGTCGAATCGCATCACGAAGGGCGACACCGTCCCCGGCGGCATGAACGCCCGCGAACGATTCACATAGTTGATGGTCTCGGCCATCGCCTGGGCCATGTCGGTCCCGGGATGGAAGTACAGCCGCATCAGGGCCATCCCCTGGATATTCCGGCTCTCCACGTGATGGATATTGCTGATATAGAGGAAGTGGTACTCGTAATAGTTGGTCAGCAGGCCTTCCATCTGCGCGGGGTCCATGCCCCCGTAAGGCTGGCACACATAGATCACTGGGAGATTCAGCGCCGGGAAAATGTCGACCTTCATCGTCTGCAACGGGAGTTCAATCCCCCACGTTTGCAGTGTCTGATCGACCACCTTCGGTCGCAGCGCGATGGCGCTGCTCAGCACGACAGCCAGGATCGCCACCATCACCGTGAACGGGCGACGCAGGGCGAAGGTGATCGGGTTCATCAGAAATTTCCTGCGATCGACTCTTGGCGGCAATGGCAGGTGCAGCAATACATTCTGGTGGCCACCGCCGTGAACTCAAGAGCCGATATCGTATTTCGATAAAGTCATTCCGTCCACAAATGCGGCACAGAAATATGCGAGAACGCTGTCCGAGTGCGGAGGACATCTTTTTTGAGGAGGGATTCCGCTCGACCTGCCAGCGATTGCCTGATTTCCCGGTGCAGGATTTCGGAATTCATGTGCAGCAGGACTGCAGTAGAATTCCACACGCCGGACTGAGAGAATGATCTTGATAGCAAGTTCTGCCATTGATGCCTCAACCATGTCGAGGCTGCCGATTTCCACGATCAGGATTATTAGCCGTCCTCATGAAGCAGGATTACCTGACTCGACATTTCCTGGGCGGTTTCGTGCGGCTGCATATTCTGCATCACGCCGTTATCGAACCAATCTATGGCGTCGAAATGATCGCGGAGTTGGGGCGGCATGGTTACAAACTCAGCCCGGGGACGTTGTATCCGATTCTGCACGACCTTGCTGAATGCGGCTACCTGACCTGTCAGGACGAAGTGGTGCAGGGTAAACGCCGCAAGGTGTACCGGGCCACATCCGCCGGAGAAAAGCTTCTCCATGACGGACGAGAAAAACTGCGGGAACTGTTCAGAGAAGTGGTCGAGGAACCACCGCAGAAGCTGTCAGACAGCACTTGACGATTTCATGTGGCGCTTCATCGGCACTCACCACTTTTGGGTGCATCTCCTGCAATGCCGTGAATCAGATCGTGCTGTGTGGCCACTTAAGACCAAGACTGATACGTTCGGGATCTTGAAATCCTTCAGATCAGGAAAGTCATCACATCGAACTGCATTTCTCCACCAGCGTGTGGCCGGCTCTGCGTTTTTTGGAAGGGCATCAACTGCTGGCTGTGATGCGAGCCCAAGCCGGGATTTTTTCTGGGCTACCGAAGAAGTCGGTTATTACCGCCATTTCAAGCGACATTTCGCGTCGGGATGCGGTCTCTTGAAGCGCAGACGGAAATCGCTAAAATCACAGTGGATTTAGGCGAATTCGCGAGTTGATGTAAGTCTCGATCCGTTAATTGACATGCAAGAGGTCACAGGTTCGAATCCTGTATCGCCCATTCTGTTTTCCTACATGCCTCACAATCAGCGATAACCCCCTGCACAACAGGGGGTTTTTCTTTTTGGGGCTGCCGATGTGCGTGCGATCCGCCCGCCTGACGGTCCTGCGGTTTGGCAGGAGAGCCTGCGGCAGCGTGGGTTAGAGGCATCTGAACTTCTGTCCTGAGTTCCAATCCGAAAGTCATCTCGTCCGGGAACCGCTGCCTGGCAACTTGTGGTCCGATATTCACACCAGTTGGCTCATAGTGCGGACGTGACCACACCCCGGCACCGCAGACGGTCTTGGCATGTCAACATTTCCGGCACAGACCATCCCGTCGTCCGCAGCATTACCAGCAGGTAACGACTTTGACGGGTGTCAATCGGGAATGGCTGCGACTGGGAGGAGAGCGTGCTTCAGGGCATAATGCGGGGCCATACCTGGAGGCTGTCCCGTGAAAATCTGCCAAACGCTGTGCGTGCTGATATTTCTGTCGCAGGTTGCGGACGCGAAGGACATCACACGGATCTGGCTGACGCATCAGTCGCACGATCCCGGGAAAATCGTTGTCAACTGGATGACTGACGAACCGGGGGATTCCGTCGTCCGCTTCGGCGAGAAGCCTGACGACCTGCAGACGGTGCGGATCGACGAGAAGACATCGCTGCATCATGTCGAGATTCCGTTGGCGCGCCGCGACGCGATTTATCATTACTCGGTCAGCACAGGGGATCAGCGATCTTCGGTGGCGACTTTCAAGAGTTTTCCCACGGATGTCTTGCGCGTCGCGGTGGTCGCAGACTGGCAGGCCAAACCTGACCTATCCGCAGTCGTGAATGACGATGTTCATCTCCTGCTGACCGCGGGGGACAACATTGCCAGCCTCTGGCAGACCTGCGGGGAAAATCTACCGGATTGCGTCGAACCGTATGCAGCGCTGATTGATGCCTACCCGGGTCTCTTCCGGTCCACGCCGTTCCTGCCCGTGCTGGGGAATCACGACCGCGAGATGCGGCAGCGCGGGAAACGGCCGCCGGCAGAACCGGTCTACGATGTGGAGGCAACCGCTTTCCGCCGCTTCTTCGCCCTGCCAGGCGACGAATGGAAGTGGCACTTCGACGTTCCCGACTTCGACCTGCGGTTCGTTGCCCTGGATTTCAATCATATCTCCGACTTCGGGACGACCTGGCAAACCTGTCATGCGTTCGACGAACACTCGGCACAGTTTCACTGGTACCAGCAACTGATGGAACAACCGCCGGGCTTCGTGGTCACCCTCTACAATGAGCGAAATGCCAGCATCCGTAACCAGGCAGGCCAGCGCTGGCACGATCTGTTCCGAAAAGGCACCTGCTGCATCAGCGGCTTCGGCTACTTCGCAGAACGCGCCGAGGTCGACGGTTTTCCTTACTACAACACCTCGCTCAGCGGGAAAGGCACGCGATATCCCGATCCGCAGTCCCGGTTTCTGGCCAGCGAAGACAGCTATCTCCTGCTGACAGTGAAACGTGGCGGTCCACTGACGGTAGAGAGCAAGAGTCTTAGAAATATGGTGATGGATCGACAGGAGTATTCTGTTCGCAAGACGACTTCCGAATGAACCAGACAGCGGCATCCTGGCAGGATGGCGGGTGAAAACAGACCGTAGTCGAGGCAAGTTTTATTCATGACGGACATGGAACAGGGATACGAGGGAGAGCTCCAATGCGCCATCCGGCTGGAGTCCGCTGACGATCGGGACGCGATCCGGCGTGTCAACCAAGCTGCCTTTCGTGGCGACGATGAGGCAAATCTGGTCGATGCCCTGCGTGATGGAGGATTCGTCGCGAGCTCGCTGGTGGCTGAGATCGATGGGCATGTTGTAGCCCACATCCTGTTCAGCAATGTGAAGATTGTCACCAACTCAGGAACCGTAGCAGCGCTATCGCTCGCACCAATGGCGGTGCTCCCCGGATATCAGCGAAGAGGTATCGGTACCCGGCTGTTGTCGGACGGACTGACTGACTGCCGGAACGCCGGCCACGAGATCGTCCTGGTGTTAGGCCATCCGCAATTTTATCAAAAGTTCGGGTTCTTGCCGGAACTGGCACAACCGATCGCGTCACCGTTTGGCGGGGGTGTCGAATGGATGGCACTGGAACTTCAACCGTGCTCATTGAACGGGATCGCGGGCAGGGTTGAGTTCTCGCCGCCGTTCGGTGCATTCGAGTGAGTCTGCAAGAGTTTGAACGAGGAATCAGCCGTTATCTGTTTGAAAGGAAATCTCCCGTGAAGCCTGCCTGTTTGCTATTGGTTCTTGTAGCTTTGTGCCCGTTTTTGTCCGCCGGGGAGCCGGTCCGGGAACGAATCGAGTGGATTGACATCTGGGTGACGGATGCTGACAAGGACGATCTGCCGCGAGTATTGCTGGTGGGAGATTCAATCACCAGGGGATATTTCAGTGGTGTCGAAAAGCGGCTCGCCGGCAAAGTCAGCTGCGCGCGTCTGACCACATCGAAATGTGTCTCTGATCCGACATTTAATGACGATTTGTTATTGTTACTCAAGCAATACAAATTTGCCGCGATTCACTTTAATAACGGCCTGCATGGCTGGGGCTACACGGAGGAGCAATACCGCGATGGGCTCCTCAAAACCATGACGACCCTGAAGGAACATGCCGGCGATGCCCGGTTGATCTGGGCGACCACCACGCCGATGCGTGACAGGTCAAACCTGCCAGCTTTCGCTGATCAAACGGAACGAGTCAGAGTCCGCAACACATTCGCTGCCGCGATCACGCGGGACCACGGCATTTCGACGGATGATTTGTTTGAACTCGTGAAAGACCATGCGGAATGGCAATCCGCGGACGGAGTCCACTTCAATACCCAGGGCAACGATGCGCTGGCGAAGCAGGTGGCAGAAAGCCTCGCGAAAGAACTTCGACTGGCTGAATAACTGCTGATTTCTATTGAACGGAATGGCGTCGATCCCGGGCAGGAACCGTGCGGTCAACCAGGGCGTGGGTCTGGACAATATGGTCTTGATCCAGCAGCGAGACGAATCCGGGTTCAAGGTGAGGCGAGTCCAGCCGTGAAGAATCTGTTTTCCGAACTCCCTGCTACGTTGCCCGAGGAATTGATTGAAGTCCTCGCTGAAAACCGGAACGTTCGGATTGAGCGGATCGTCTCGACCGGGCATGCCTCACCCGAGGACTGCTGGTACGACCAGGACGACTGCGAATGGGTGCTGGTACTGCAGGGCAGCGCCGGCCTGGTGTTCGAGGATGGAGAGACGCTGCAGATGTTACCGGGTGATCAGGCGCTGATCGCGGCGCACCGGAAACATCGCGTGTCATGGACGACGCCGGATGAACCGACCGTCTGGCTGGCAGTCTTTTTCAGGGATCATGGATGACGACGAATTTTACTCCCGGGCCGTCGCCCGATACCGTCCGTGCTGCCGATGGGAAAATCTTCACGGTGCCGCAGGGCTGGATTCTGCTGCCTCCGGGCGATGCAGCCCTGACCCGGCGTGTGAAAGCTGCGGGTGACCACTGGATTGTCGCAGAAAAGAAAGGTCGCAAGGTCTTCTCACGGGGCATCTGGGCCGCTGCTGCGACGATTGAACGGATTCAGGCAGAACTCGCGGCCGAGCGATCGACTGAAAGCTTTGCCCGCAAGAAAGCAGCCGATGCCCGGCGTCGTGATCGAGCTCAGGCAGAGTATGTCGAGGACTTTCACCAGGCGGTGCTTGCATTTCTCGGGTTTCATCCCGCTCATACCGAACTCGCAGACCAGTTCGCCCGGGCAGTGGCCGATCATGCCACGCCCGTTGGCAGCGGTACCGTTGCGAGAACCCGACGGATTCCCGTGGAGCAACGAGCAGAAGCCGCCGTCATCGCCTGGATGCGTCACCAGACGACCGCTTATGACTCCATGACAATCCCGCGCGTCAAGGGCCAGCGGCGGGAAGTGCGACGCCTGCTCGCTCAGCGGTCGAAGCAACTCCTGTCCCGTTATCGGGAAGGAATTGCACCAGGCGAGGATTGTCCTCTGCAACGAGCCTTGCTCGCTTCCCGCGCCAATCAGGCAGCCGCCAGCAGTGACCCGGGCTGAGCCGAAAATCCTCGTTCGGGCAGAAGTCCAGGACAGACAGCCCGCATGATTCTTGCCTGGCCCGGGAAATGTGGTTTCCTGACGAACCACTTTCGTCAGGGAGTGTCAGGACGGTCGACAATTTCCCGGAACCGGAGGTGTGCCATGCAATTCATGAATTCTCAATCCTTCGACGAACTGCCATTTTTTCGAGACGATGAGCAAGCGTCGTCGAGGATTCCCGTCCGAAACACACGTCAAGCGTGGGGTGCGGGTCGTCCACGGCGATAAGTTGCTGGAGGAAAAGCTCGGCAGAAACGACCTCTGCCCCTGCGGTTCCGGCCAACGCTTCAAGCACTGCTGTCTATCGAAGGGCTGCTTTTGACGGCGTGAACCGGGATCACTACTTTTAGGGACTGAGAAGGGCAGTATCCTTCATCCAGTACGAGATTTCGTTTGGAAGCCAGAATTCGCTCGCCATAAAACCGGGCTAATGCAGTCTTGAAAAGAAACAAAGGCCCGTCCGGCTGGTTACTTTCGGGTGGGTCTTTTGTATCTGTAATCGAAGAATCTCTGTTCCCCTGCGGCTGACCGACGGATCACCCCATAGACTAATCCTGCAACGGTCCGATTCTCGATTTCACGAGGAGAGACTTGTGTGACAGACCTCCGTGATCGCCATTCATGGCTGACCGGCATGTCAAGATTCCCAAAGGATCGAATCATAATTGTTTCAAAGGTCAACGTTGCATTGATCGAATCCATTCAGAATGGCGTTCTTTTACTAATGGCCTTCTGGAGCGGAAGCGCTGTACAGGCCTTTTTGGCGCTCAGCGAAGTGCTTGCGACTGTTGAAACCGAAGCCCTCCAGTTTGTGGTTGCCGACGTTGATGGTTCCCCATCTCTCGATGAAATCCCCGAATTCAAGGGGAAAATACGGGGGTGTGGAGAAGTTGCGTGGATTTATCGTGGTGTGATTGTCGCCACGTCTGGTCTCGGCCTCAATATCGAATGTTTCAGGCCGAACACCTCAACTCTCCTCGCGTTCTGTAAGTACGGCAGTCGTGTCACAACAATCCAGATTGCCGCAGGTTTTCACTGGCTGCGACCGTGGCAACGGCTTGACAAATCTTCAGAGACATTCGACATAGAGCTTGATAAAGAGCTTTCGAGCCGGCACTGCCTTTATGGTCTTTGCGTACGTGCTATTGCCAGGCGAATCGACTGTGACGACGTTCTTTATACAATTGATGGGGACAGACGACTTGCAGTCGTTCATCTCACCTGGTCTGGAATCGCAGAAGAGGACGACTGTTACCCCGCAACAGACATCTATGCCAATTGGGAGGATTGGGTAAACAGGCGATTTCTTCCCGATCATCGAATCTATCGAGAAATCCCGCTTTGAAGTTGCACAATGCTTCTAACCCTCACCACAACTCACACGCCGGCGACTGATCTCGGCTTTCTGCTGCACAAGCACCCCGATCGGCTGCAGAGCTTCGATCTCAGCTTCGGGCAGGCGCACGTTTTCTACCCGGAGGTGACTGAGGAGCGCTGCACCGCGTGTTTGTTGCTGGATGTGGATCCGGTGGGGATCGTCCGGGGACGGCAGCGAGAGAGAAGCGATGGCTTTCTGCTCGGCCACTACGTCAACGACCGTCCTTACGTCGCCTCATCGTTCATGAGCGTGGCGATTTCACAGGTGTTCGGGACGGCGATGGGCGGTCGTTGCAAGGATCGACCGGAACTGGTCTCCCTGCCAATTCCTGTAACCGCCCGGCTGGATGTCCTGCCGGTACGAGGCGGCGAGCATTTCCTGCATCAGATCTTTGAGCCACTGGGTTACACGGTCGAAGCCACGCGGCGCCCCCTCGATGAGCAGTTTCCCGAGTGGGGTGAGAGTCCCTCTTACTCGGTCATGATCACCGGCACGAAAACACTGTCGGAACTCCTCACTCATCTGTATGTACTGATTCCGGTCTTCGACAACGAGAAGCACTACTTCGTCGGCGAAGACGAACTGGAGAAATTGCTGGCCAAAGGAGGTGGCTGGTTGGCTTCGCACCCGGAAAAGGAACAGATCACCCGGCGATACCTCAAGAATCGATCCAGCCTGTATCGGGAGGCACTGGCCCGGCTCGTTGAGGAAGAACCGCCGGAACCGGATTCGGAAACGACAGAACTGTCACTGCCAGTTGAGGAGCCACAGGAAAAGCCACTGAGCCTCAACGACCAACGCCACGGAGCCGTCCTGGCAGCATTACGTGCCAGCGATGCCCGCACCGTTCTGGATCTCGGCTGCGGCGAAGGCAAGCTGTTGCGAGAATTGTTGCAAGACCGGCAGTTTGAACAAATTGTCGGCATGGATGTATCGTTCCGTTCCCTGGAAATGGCCAGGAAGCGACTGAAGCTGGACCGGCTTCCCGAACGTCAGGCGGAGCGTCTGCAACTGATCCACGGATCGCTGATCTATCGAGACCAGCGACTCGCAGGTTTTGATGCGGCGGCGGTCGTCGAGGTCATCGAACACCTTGATCCCCCGCGACTGGCAGCGTTGGAACGAGTCGTGTTCGAGTTCGCCCGGCCTCAGACCATCGTGCTGACGACACCCAACTCAGAATACAACGTCATGTGGGAGACGCTCCCCGCTGGCCAGTTCCGACACGCCGATCATCGATTCGAGTGGACACGACAGGAGTTTCAGGATTGGGCGAACCGAGTCGGTGTGCGGCACGGATACTCGGTTCGTTTTTTGCCCGTGGGACCGGAAGATGAAAAAGTCGGATCGCCGACACAGATGGGGGTCTTTGAAAGGATGAAGGTGGAAGGATGAAGGATGAGCAGATAGCACCACAAAATTTGAAGCAACGAACGAAACAATTTGCTTTGCGGGTGATTCGTTTGTACTCGGCGTTGCCTAAGTCGACCGAATCGCAAGTTCTTGGGAAGCAATTGCTGCGTTCGGGTACATCCGTTGGGGCACACTACCGTGAAGCTGTTCGTAGCCGGTCCGATGCAGAATTTATCAGCAAGATCGAAGGCGGACTTCAAGAGTTAGAGGAGACCGGTTACTGGATCGAGTTGTTGATCGAATCTGGAATCCTAAAAGAGACGCTGCTCTCCGATCTACTTGCAGAGGTCAACGAACTGACGGCGATTCTCGTCACTTGTGCCAAAAACGCAAAAACTCGAAAAAAACCTGATGACTGAACCCATTCATCCTTCATCCTTCCGCCTTCATCCTTTCCCACTCGGCACGCAGGTCGTGACGCTGAAGGATGTCGTTGGCCAGAACGGTCGTACGCTGCATCCTCGGGGGGCAGTGGGTGTGGTGGTGAAATCACCGACTGATCTCGATCATGCCTACCGGATTCGCTTTCTCGATGGCTTGGAAGAATCCCTGAACTCCAGCGACCTCACTACGCTCGCCAGATTCAAGGAAGGAGACATCGGCGACAGTCGCCTTGCCATTCAAGGAAGCCAGTTGTTCGACCGGGTGATCTTCCAGTGCATCATCGGATCGCAGGCATACGGTCTGGCCGATGGCGAATCGGACATTGACCGTCGTGGGTTCTACCTGCCGCCTGCGGAACTGCACTGGTCGCTGTACGGCGTTCCCGAACAACTCGAATGTCATGAAACTCAGGAAGCCTATTGGGAAATCCAGAAGTTCCTCGTGCTGGCGCTCAAGGCGAACCCGAACGTGCTGGAGTGTCTCTACAGCCCACTGATCGAAAAGGCGACACCGCTGGCTGAAGAACTGCTGGCGATGCGGGACATCTTTCTGTCTCGTCTGGTGTACCAGACGTACAACGGGTACGTCATGTCGCAGTTCAGGAAGATGGAGGCCGGCATTCGCAAGCAAGGACAGGTGAAGTGGAAGCATGCCATGCACCTGGTTCGACTGCTGATCTCGGGCATTCGTGTGCTGCGAGAAGGTTTTGTACCGGTCCAGGTCGATGACGCGCTGAAAGGGCAACTCCTGCGCATCAAGCGGGGAGAGATGTCCTGGGAAGAACTCAGTCGATGGTACGGCCGGCTTGACGAGGATTTTCAGCAAGCGGCTCAACGCAGTTCTTTACCGGAACACCCCGATTACGCGCGTGCGAATGATTTTCTGGTCAAGGCGCGCCGGTCGGCACAGTTGGAGAGTTTGCCGTGAATATTGACTCTCGCTTGCATCAGCAGGTATCCGACCACCCTTACCCGCTGCTGTTCGCCACGATCAGTGGTGCCCATCTCTATGGGTTTCCATCGCCAGATTCCGACTTCGACCTGCGAGGCGTGCATCTGCTACCCCTGCGAGATGTCGTGGGGATGGCGGAAGCTGAAGAGACTGTGGAGAAATCCGGCAACTATGATGGGCTGGAAATCGATTTGGTCACGCACGACGCCAAGAAATTCTTTGGATTGATGTTGAAGAAGAATGGCTACGTGCTGGAACAACTCTTGTCCCCGTTGGTCGTTCTGACCACGCCGGAACACGAAGAATTGAAAGCCATCGCCGCCGACTGCATCACGAAACACCATGCTCATCATTATTTCGGCTTTGCCGAGACGCAGTGGAAGCTTTTCCAGAAGGCTGACCCGCCGCACGTGAAACCGTTGTTGTACGTGTACCGGGTGCTGCTGACCGGCATTCATCTCATGCGGACTGGACAGATCGAAGCCAACCTCGTCCGTCTGAACGATGAGGCTCGCTTATTGTACATGCCAGACCTGATCGCCCGCAAAACTGGTGGTCCAGAAAAAGGCTGTCTGGAAGCGGCGGATCTTGCATTTTACGAAGCCGAGTACGAACGGCTGCGATCCGTGTTGCAGACCGCTTTCGAGGAAACCCGCCTACCGGAAGCACCGACCGCTGCTGCGGCATTGAATGATTTGTTGGTGCGAGTGCGGCTCATAAACATCCCGAAGGACTGACGATTGCAATTCCTCGACTTTTCACCACCGGCCATTCCCATGCTCGACCAGCAGCAAGATGCGTTGCAGAAAGGTCTCGGACGGGCCGTGCAATGGGTAATGGCAGGCCGACTCAACTCCGCCCCCCTCTTGCATGCCTGCTTAATCGACCAGCGGTATGACATCCAATGTGAAGGGAACCGAGGCGAATGGCTGTGGGGGATCATCAACAGTGCAGGGCTAGTTCATACGTTTCGTGATCCCGTGTTAGAGGGATTACGGAACGTGTCGGAAGAGCGAAACGCCTATCAGTTGTGCGAACTGGCTCGTCACTTCGCAGAGAATGGTGATGCCGCATTCACCCAGCAGCTTTATGATTTCGTGGGTCGGCGACAGATCGCTGATTCACCGAGCATCGGCATGGGTCAACTCCTTCACCTGGAAGGCGAAGACGCATTTCGTTTCATCGCCCGCTTGCGAGGCAACGATTTAGCGACCGAAGATTGGGAATGGCACGACGACTCCATCGTCGATGCAGCAGTGGAGCAATTGGGACGACAACGAGTCGAGGCCATATTGGATGAAGCCCCGGAAGCGGAGATTCGTCGATTCGCCGCAGGCTGGAGAGAACACGTAAAGCCCCCCGTCGATTCTGAAATCCAGCGACAAGCCTACGATCAAAAGATGCGAGAGATTTCCGCTGACGATGTCGTCAAAGCGGCTCAGTCCAGCGAGGGGGCTCATTGGTTCCGAGGTTGGGGGATGGATGCCCCAGAGTCTGATCTGGAGCAAGTTCTTGAACGAATTTGGACGGAACATAACTCCAAAGCCCTCGTCAGACTACTGCGAGTTTTCTCCAACCGACCGCTTCCCACGTTTGACCCTCGCCTGATCGAACTGTGCCACCACGCAGATGTGGACGTTCGCCGGTGGGCGTCAAACGCCTTGGAACAAAACGTCCACCCACTGGTCCGACGGCACGCTCTCGCTGAACTTCAAGAGCAAACAACGGATCGATCGGTCGTGGATCTGTTTATACGTAATTATCAGGAAGGGGATGAACAGCGGTTACTGGATCAACTCAAACTCCCCGACGATCTCGATCAGCGACATTGGATGTTGATGGACTTGACCAAGGTGCTCGAACAGAACGAATCCGCTGACAGCTTAAAGCTGGGCCAGATCATTTACTTTCACACGCCCTGTCAAATTTGTCGTTTTTATGCCGCCCAATTGTTGAGAGACAGGAATGTCGCACCGGCGTGGCTGATGGAAGAATGTCGGCTGGATTCCAATGAAGATTGTCGCAGCCTCGACGATCCAAAGCAGGGTGTCGACGAATCGAACAGTGAATCTTAACGAATATGAAACTCTCGATCCCCCACCTCTCTCTCGTCGTCCTCATCGGCCCCAGCGGTTCCGGGAAGAGTACGTTCGCGCGCAAGCACTTCCTGCCGACCGAGGTGCTGTCGTCGGACTATTGCCGGGGGCTGGTCAGCGATGACGAGAACAATCAGGCGGCGACGAATGATGCGTTTGACGTGTTGCACTACGTTGCGGCGAAACGGCTGGCACGCGGGCGTCTGACGGTGATTGATGCCACGAACGTCCAGCCGGAAGCTCGCAAGCCGTTGGTGCAGCTGGCGAAGTCGTATCACTGCCTGCCGGTGGCTATCGTGCTGAATCCCCCGGAGAAGATTTGTCACGAACGCAACCGGAGTCGGGAGGATCGACAGTTCGGTCCGCATGTCTTGCAGCAACAGCGGTCACAACTCAAACGCTCGTTGAAAGCTCTCAAGCGAGAGGGTTTTCGGCACATCTTTGTGATGGATTCTGTTGAACAGATCGAAGCGGCGAGTATTGAGCGAGTTCCACTCTGGAACGACCGCAAGCACGAGCATGGACCGTTCGACATCATTGGCGATATCCACGGCTGTTGCGATGAGCTTGAGCAGTTGCTCGAACAGTTAGGATACAAAGCCGGGATTGAAATGATCTACGATCCCGGCTGGGGAGGAGGCCCCAAAGTCTATTCTCACCCGGAAGGTAGAAAGGCCGTGTTTCTTGGTGATTTGGTCGATCGAGGCCCGAGAGTACTCGATACGTTGCGGATTGTGCGCAAGATGGTCCAACACGGGACCGCCCTTTGTGTCCCTGGCAATCACGACATGAAACTGCTGCGCAAGTTGAGCGGCAAGAATCCGCAGCTTACGCACGGACTTGCCCAGACGATGTCAGAGATCGAAGCCCTGCCTGACGACATTCGTGAGCCGTTCTGCAAGGAGTTGGCGGCGTTTCTCGATGGACTGGTCAGTCACTACGTGCTGGATGACGGCAAACTGGTCGTCGCTCATGCCGGGATGAAAGCCGAGTTTCAGGGGCGCGGGTCGGGCAAGGTGCGGGAATTCGCCCTCTATGGCGAGACGACTGGTGAAACCGACGAGTTCGGCCTGCCCGTGCGATATAACTGGGCGGCCGAGTACCGCGGTACAGCAGCGGTCGTCTACGGGCATACGCCGGTGCCGGAACCGGAATGGCTCAATCACACGGTCAATGTGGATACCGGCTGCGTGTTCGGCGGCAAGCTCACCGCATTGCGCTATCCGGAAAATGAGTTCGTGTCGGTCAAGGCGAAGCAGACTTACTGCGAACCGGCCCGGCCGTTTTTGTCTGAGGAACAGCGATCGCCATCGTTGTCCGCCCAGCAGTGGAATGATGACATTCTTGACGCTGAAGATGTCATCGGCAAACGCATTATCTCGACGCGACTGCAGCAAAACGTCACAGTTCTCGAAGAGAATGCGACTGCATCGCTGGAAGTGATGAGCCGGTTTGCTGCCAATCCCAGGTGGCTGATCTATCTGCCCCCCACGATGTCGCCCTGCGAAACCTCAAACGAGCCGGGACTGCTGGAGCATCCCGCCGAAGCGTTTTCGTACTTTCGTAGCCAGGGCGTGCCGCAGGTCGTGTGCGAAGAGAAGCACATGGGCTCCCGAGCCGTCGTGGTTGTCTGCCGGGATGAAACCGCTGCCCGTGAACGATTCGGTGTGGCTGAAGGTGACGCGGGCATCATCTACACTCGCACGGGACGTCATTTTTTTTCGGATGCGGAACTGGAAGCCGGATTGCTGGACCGACTGCGAACAGCCATGACGGCTGCCGGGTTCTGGGACCAGTTCCAGACCACATGGGCCTGTCTGGACTGCGAACTGCTGCCCTGGTCTGCCAAAGCCCGGGAGTTACTGCGCTCGCAATATGCGGCAGTGGGTGCGGCGGGCAAGGCTGCTGTTCCGCGTGTGGTTGCCGCTCTGGAACTCGCCTCCCGGCGTTTGAACGGAGACAATCAATCCCGTGCAGACACACTGCGGCAGCGATTTTCCGGTCGGCAGGAGTGCATCGACCGGTTCATCGCCGCGTACCGTCAATATTGCTGGGATGTCGACTCACTCAACGATCTGAAACTGGCTCCGTTCCACCTGCTCGCCACGGAAGGCCAGGTGCATACCGGCCAGAATCACATCTGGCACATGGAGACACTGGCAAAAGTCTGTAGAGAGGATACAGACCTGCTCCTGGCGACAGAGTACCAGGTGATTGAGCTCACCGACCCGGACAGCCTCGCGGCCGGGATCGACTGGTGGACGGGTCTGACCGGGCGAGGCGGTGAAGGGATGGTCGTCAAACCTCTGGACTGGATCGTCCGGGGCAAGAAGGGGCTCGTGCAGCCGGCCGTGAAATGCCGCGGAAAGGAATATCTGCGGATCATCTACGGACCGGATTACGACTCCGCGGAAAACCTGCCGCGACTGCGCGGTCGCGGCCTCGGTCGCAAGCGGTCGCTCGCGTTGCGCGAATTCGCCCTCGGCATCGAGGCGCTGGAACGCTTTGTCCGCAGGGAACCCCTGCGACGAGTCCACGAATGCGTCTTCGGCGTGCTGGCGCTGGAGAGCGAACCGGTTGATCCGAGGTTGTAAAATTTCAGTCATTCAAGAATTCAGGGACGGCCGGACCTTAACAGACGAGACCTGATCAGATGGCCGAACGAACGACGGACGATTCCGATTTGCATCCTGAATGGAGTTTTCAGTTCATTCTGCAAAGCAGGGACGGCGCAAGCCCGGTGCCAGAATCCCGATGCGAAGAATTGTTAGACCTTGCGATTGCCTGGGCCGAGGCAAACGAACTTGCCATCGGCGGTGGATATGTCAGATACCGCATTGATGAAGTGGAGGAAAGTTAATGAAGGGACACAAATGCGAGAAGTCATCCCGAGCGTCCTGTGGATTGGAAATGCTCATGATGCCCGCGAAATCAAGGGCATCATAGATGCCGGCATTCAGGTGGTCATCGGCCTGGCCATTGAGGAGCCATCGGTCCAGGTTCCTCGGGATATCATTTATTGCCGATTTCCCATGCTCGATGGTGACGGCAATTCCTCAGTCCTGATGGTAGCTGCAGTCAATCTCATTTCTGCTTTCGTTCGGGCACAGACACCCACGCTCGTGGCGTGCAGCGGCGGCATGAGCCGCTCTCCTCTCATCGCCAGTGCTGTTCTTGCGGCAGTTGATGACATCGGATTGGCCGAGGCCATCCGGCTTGTGACAACAAACGGGCCGTGCGATTTCTCGCCGAGCCTGTACAACGACTTGCGGCAGTTATTTGAATGCAATTAAAGATGAAACTGGAAACGAATCCGTATATTGAGCAAGTCCGGTTCTGGCCCACATCCGGTCGTCACATCCTTGGCCAGTTCGACAATCAAACGATCATCGTATATCAGGCGTACCGACCTGAGATCGGGCATTTCGCAGTCACACACGGCTACTTCGGCGGCGAGTTCAGCTACAACCGCATGAGCTGGATCAAGCCGAACTTTCTGTGGATGATGTATCGCAGTGACTGGGGACGGTCTCAGGGACAGGAAGTTGTGCTGGCCATTCGATTGCGGCGAAAATTCTTCGATTCGCTGCTGGAACAGGCCGTGCCATCTTCATTCGTTCCAGAATTGTTTGAGAGCCATGACGCATGGAAGGCAGCCGTCGCCCGCTCCGAGGTGAGACTCCAGTGGGATCCGGACCATGATCCCCATGGCGGCAGGTGTGATCGCAAGGCAGTTCAACTCGGTCTGCGAGGCAAGACGCTGGCAGCTTTCGGTCAACATGAGATTGTTGAAATCATTGACATGAGCGAATTCGTAGCAGAGCAGCGTACCAACATTCGCGATTGGAATTCCGGACAACTGCAGACGCCGATTGAGCGAATCTATACCCCGGACAGCAAAATCGCCACGTCCCGCGTGGGGCTTGGTGAATCGTGAGAACCATCAGCAGAACTGCCGTGAAATCGCTTTGTTCCACGATTGCGCGTTCGACTGTTTCGTTACGGTAAAACGATAGCAACTGTAACTGGATCATTGCCTTATCGTAACTGCAGCGGGATCGTCGATCAGATCGGTGACGAACATGCAGCCGGGGCTGTGGGTGATGGCGAGGGGTGGTTTGGCGGCCATCAGGACGCTTTGCGGAGTCACGCCGCAGGCCCAGAAGACGGGGAGTTCGCCGTCCTCGACCGGGACGGCATCGCCGTAATCCGGCTGCTGCAGGTCGGCGATGCCGATCTGGTCGGGAAAACCGAGATGCACCGGTCCGCCGTGGGAGCCCGGGAATGCGGTGGTCACCTCAATCGCCTTCAGGGCTTCTGCCGGACGAAAGGGCCGCATGGAGACGACCAGCGGACCGCGGAAACGACCGGCGGGCGTGCACTCCACATTTGTGCGATACATCGGCACGTTGCGGCCCAACTCAAGATGACGCACGCGCAGGCCGCTGCCGGTCAGGGCGGCCTCGAAGGTGAACGAGCAGCCGATCAGGAAACTGACGAAATCGTCCTGCCACAGGGATTCAATGCTCACCGGTTCCTCGACCAGTTCGCCGTGCCGCCACACCCGGTATTGCGGCAGATCCGTCCGCAGGTCGGCCAGCGGTGCTGAGCGTTCCGGTCGCCAGGAGCCGGCGGTCGTGACTTCAATGAGCGGGCAGGGCCGGGGATTCCGCTGGCAGAACAGCAGGAACTCGAAGGCCCAGTCTGCGGGCAGAATCACCAGGTTCGCCTGCGCATAGCCTGGAGCCAGTCCACAGGTGGGGCCAGCATGGACACCGGTCCGGCACGCCTGGCGAACTGCCTCACCGGTTGTAAAATCTGTCATCAGCAGGTTCCCGGGATCATTCATCACAACGCTAATCAACATCATGCCGGAGTCAGGGACAGATGCAAACCATCGCGGAACGCCTGGAAACGCTGCCGCAGATCGGACGCCTGGAATGGATCGGCCTGAGCACCGCGTCGGGTCAGCCGCTGACCGAGGTCCAGACAGCGGTCCTGCTGGCAGGTCACGGTCTGGAAGGGGATCGTCATGCCAAACGGCAGGCGGGCAGCAAGCGACAGGTGACGCTGATTCAGCAGGAACATCTGCCAGTGATCGCGGCTTGCGTGCATCGGGATGCGGTTTCCGCGCAGCAGTTGCGACGCAATCTGGTGGTGTCCGGGATCAATCTGCTGGCGCTCAAAAACCGGCAGTTCCGGATTGGCGGGTGCTTGCTGGAGCATACAGGGCCGTGCGATCCCTGTTCAAAGATGGAACAGACACTGGGTCCAGGAGGCTTGAACGCGATGCGCGGACACGGCGGGATCACTGCGGCGGTGCTGGAGGGCGGTGTAATCCGGATCGGGGATGATGTGCAGTTCGTTGGGATGGAAGAGTGAGTTTCCAGGGGCCATCAGCGGCAGGCTGCGCGGCCTTCAGTCATCCTTGATGATCCGTCACAAACCGGTAGCCAGTGCCGCGGACTGAAAGAATGTAGCGCGGCCGGGACGGGTCGGGTTCCAGCACCCGGCGCAAGCGCACAATGAAGTTGTCGATCGTGCGCGTAGTGATGTCGCTCGTGTCGTCCCAGACTTCTTCCAGGATCTGATGCCGGGGCAAGACCTCGCCGACGTGGTCCACGAAATAACGCAGGAGCTGCATTTCCAGCGTGGTGAGATGATGCACGCGGTCGCCGACGCGCACTTCAAACCCGCGAAAGTTGATGTGGACATTATCGAACTGAAATTCATCGGCCGAGACAGGCGGTGCATCCGCCGCGCTGCGTGATGCCTCCTGAATGACGCGGTGCCGCTCCATCAGATTGCGCACGCGGTTCAGCAACTCAGGCAGGGCGAACGGCTTGGTGATGTACTGATCGGTGCCGCAATCGAAGGCGTGCATCTTGTCTTCGCTCAGCGTCTTGGCACTCAGCACCAGGACCGGCACCAGTTTGTCGACGCTGCGAATCGCCGTGCAGGTTTCGTATCCGCTCATGCCTGGCAGCATCAAGTCGAGAATGACGAGGTCGACGGGCGGTTTGGCGGCGTTGAACAGACGGAGCGCGGTCGGACCATCGCCGGCGACCAGCACTTCATAGCCTTCCTGCTCGAAGTTGAACTTCAGGCCGGCGGCCATCGCGGCTTCGTCTTCCACGACGAGAATCTTCATGCCGGAATTCCCGGAGGCAGGTCGACTTCAAAGACGGTGCCGGTGTGTCCGACACAGTCATGCACCGAGATGCGTCCTTTCAAATGGCGCACGAGGACATACACAATATACAACCCCAGGCCTGTGCCTTTCTGCCGCCGCGTCAGCTCACTGCCGCCGCGGAAGAACAGACCGAAAATCCGTTTGCGGATTTCCGGAGGCACCCCCAGGCCATTATCGCTGACACGGATGATGACATGCCCGCGGTCACTGACCCGCAGTTGCACCTCGACTCGGGGCGGTTCGCCGCCATATTTGATGGCGTTGTCGATCAGGTTCTGAAAAACCGACTCGACCACCAGCCGCCGCGCGATAATCTTCGCCGGTTCCAGATCATAGTGCAGCGTTGTGGCCGGGTTGCGTTTGTGCAGCGCGCAGGCCGTGTCGCCGCACTTCCGTAACAGCGTTTCCAGGGCGATCGCTTCCGGCTCGGACTGCTGGCCGATGGCATCCAGCCGGCCGACTTCCAGCAACTGGGTGATCAGATGATCGAGCCGTTCGAGCTCGTCTTCCATAACGCCGTAGAACTGGGCCCGCTGTTCGTCGGAGACCGGACGCAGTTGCAGCGTCTCCAGGTACAGCCGTAGCGAGGCGATCGGCGATTTCAGCTCGTGGGTCACGCTGTCGACGAAGTTCGCCTGTCGCTGGTTCAGGCGAACTTCCTTGATCATCAGCACCATATAGAACGACAGGCCGGCAAGAATGACGGCGAAGACGATCACACCGGTGATCAGGGCGCCCCAGCCGGTCGACTGTGCCAGCAGGATGATCCAGCAGACCATCAGCGTGGCGTTCAACACCATCAGCACCACGCTCAGCGTGATGGGCAGATGCAGCGTCGAACGGGTCCGCAGCAGACTGGCCATTTTGTGTCGTTCAGTTCGGCAGGGAAGCCCACCCATTGCTATGGGTGGGCTTCCGGGATTTCATTTCAGCGTCCACAAATTCAATCTTCTCAGTTCAGCCTGCCAGAAACGCTTCCAGCCGGTCGATGCCGGCTTTCAGCAGTTCCAGGTTGGTGGCGAAAGACAATCGCACATAACCTTCAGCACCAAAGGCGTCTCCCGTCACCAGGGCGACGTGGGCTTCTTCCAGCAGTGCCGTACAGAAGTCGGTCGCGTTATCGACGACGCGACCGCCACCCAGCTTCTGCCCGAACCGGCTGGCGACGTTGAAGAAGATGTAGAACGCGCCGCCTGGTTCCGCGAAGGTGATGCCAAACCGGTCACGCAAGGCGCGGAACCGGTCGAGAACGTAATCACGACGCTTCGCGAACTCGACCCGCATGGCGTCCACGCTGTCCTGCGGACCATCCAGCGCTGCGATGGCCGCGTACTGGCTGATGCTGCAGGGGTTCGACGTTTCCTGGCTCTGCAGGTTGTCCATCGCCTTGATGACATCAACAGGTCCAATCGTCCAGCCGATTCGCCACCCGGTCATGGCGTAGGCCTTGCTGACCCCGCTGACGAGAATCGTGCGGGCCGCGACGTCCGCTCCGAAGCTGGCAAAGCAGCGGAATTGCGTATCGCCGTAGATCAGCTTTTCGTAGATTTCGTCGGAAAGGACCGGGATATTTCTGGCGACGGCAACTTTGGCGAGGGCTTCCAGTTGTTCCGGCTTGTAGGCCGCTCCCGTAGGATTGCAGGGGTTGTTCAGCATCATCAGCTTCGTGCGGGGGGTGATCGCCGCTTCAAACTGTTCCGCGCTGAGCGTGAAGCCGCTGGCTTCGGTGGTCGGCACCAGCACTGGAGTGGCCCCGGTCAGTTCCACCAGAGCGCTGTAGCTCACCCAGTACGGGGTGGGAATGATGACTTCGTCGCCAGGACCGCACAGGGCGGCGATGACGTTGTGAATCGAATGCTTGGCGCCGCACGAGATCAGCACCTGATTCGGCGTGAACTTCAGGCCGTAATCGCGTTCGTAGAGCCGACAGACGGCCTGCTTGAGTTCGACGATTCCGCCCGAGGCCGTGTAATGGGTGTGCCCGGCATCCATCGCCGCAACTGCTGCCTGACGAATATGTTCCGGCGTATTAAAGTCCGGTTCGCCGAGTGTGAAATCGTAAACCTTGATGCCCTTGCCCTTGAGTTCCCTGGCTTTGGCAGCAGCGGCAATCGTGGCCGAGGGCTTGAGGGTCTGACACGCGGGAGAGAGACGGAACTCGGGCGACATGAACTCGGTAACCTTGGGGCGAATTGCGGGGGACCGGCTGGCGGGAACCGGACCGCGACGACAGAGACAGTTGCCCGCAGAACCACATCGGGACGCTGCGCGGCGGGCGCGCGCACTCCGGACGCTGATTGTCCGCCGATCCGGATCGAAGCGTCAAGCGACTGGTTCGCAGCTTTGACCCGATTTTCGTCAGTCCGCCGCAAAAAACGGCCCTGTCCCGGGAAATCTGCGGCCAGCCTGGTCGCGGACTGAAACATTCCTGCCCGGGGAGAGGTAGCGGAGCCGGTGACGGCCCGCGGAAGGCTGCACCGAATGTTCAGAATCCTGAACCAGATGGGATTGTCGCCACCGTGTAAAGCCGCCAGGATGTTAGGCCACCCGGGCTCAACTGCGATCGGGGTGCCGATTTCGCTGGCGGGTGAACCGCCGACGGTCGTCAAAGATGTCCATGACGACCGGAGTGGATGCGAACACGACTTTTAGAAGGGATTGGTAGCTCTCCATGCGGAACCTGTTGTGGAGGCCGCTCGCCGGCCTGGCGATGCTCTCGTTGTGCTGTGCCGGGATGGCGTGGGGGCAGGACGACGAAGATACCGCCGTCGCCGAAGATTTGTTGCCGCCGTCAACGAAGCTGATGTTTTCGATCGAGGACGTTCCCGCCCTGATGGAGCGCGGCAGCGAATCGACTCTGGGCCAGATGCTGGTCGATCCGGACTTCCAGCCGTTCCTGGATCAGCTGCGGGCCAAATTCAAGGAAGGCTCCGAGAAGCTGCAGGCAGAAATCGGCCTGACGCTGGAAGACCTGACCAACCTGCCCCAGGGCGAGATCACCTTCGCGATCGTGGAAGAACCGGCCCGTCGCCTGAACGCCGTGTTCATGATGGATTACGGTCGCAACGAAGAGACGATGGGCAAGCTGCTGGAGATGATGGACAAGAGCCTCACCGGCCAGGGCGCGACGAAGAAGGTGGAGACCATCAGCGAAGTCGAGGTCCAGGTCTTCGAGTTTCCGAAGAAGGATGAAATTCCCTACAACAAGATCGCCTACTTCACGGCAGACAACTACTTCGTGATCGCCAGCGACCCGGCTGCCCTGAAGGCCGTGCTGAACCGCTGGGAAGGCGACAGCGACGATACGCTCGCGACCAACGAAGTCTATGCCTACATTATGGAGAAATCCTCCACGGGTGACGAACTGCCGCCCGTCCGCTGGTACTTCGACCTCATCGGTCTGGTGAAGAGCGGGGTTGCGATGGTACAGGGCCAGAACCCGCAGGCGGGTCTGGTGCTGGGCGTCCTGCCGATCCTCGGTCTGGACCGTCTGAAGGGCATGGGCGGCGGCATGGATCTGGCCGTCGAGGACTATGATTCGATTTCCAAGACCTTCATCTACGCCGAGCAGCCTCCGGTCGGCGTGCTGGGGCTGTTCCAGTTCCCGGCGATCGATCAGGCTCCGCCGAAGTGGGTGCCGGAAGACGCCACCCTGTACATGGGCGTGAACTGGGATCTGAACGAAGCCTATCTGGCCGTGGAAGCTGTGCTGGACTCCTTCCAGGGTCCGGGTGCCACTGCGAAGTTGCTGGATGCCGCTGCCATGCAGGACGGCGGTCCGGGGATTCATCCCAAGAAAGACGTGATGGATCTGCTGACCGGTCACATGACGATTGTGACCACCGCTCCGGAAGTCGAGGAAGAGGAAGACGACGCCGCGGCCGCCATCCCCGAATTCACCGTGACGATGGCCCTGAAAGATGCCGAAGCGATGCGTCGCACGCTGGACAAGGCATCGAAGAGCGATGGCTTCCCGGGCCGCGTGCTGGACGTTCAGGGACACGTTCTGTACGAAATTCCGACGGAAACCGCACAGAACCTGAGCCTCGCCGTTGTCGGTGACCATCTGGTTTTCACCGGTGACAAGGCGAACGTCGAAACGCTGATTTCCGGCGAAACCGACGCGCCGCTGGCGTCATCGGGTGCCTGGAAAGCGATCGCCAAATACCTGCCGGGCAAGACCTCGATCGTGACCTTCAGCCAGCAGGATGCCCAGATGAAGTCGGTCTACGACCTGCTGAAGCAGCAGGCCCAGGGCGACTTCGCGGAGAGCGGCATCGACCTGTCGACGCTGCCGTCCTATGAGTCGCTGGCGAAGTATTCCAAGCCGGCTGCCAGCTATGCTGTGCCGGACAAGCGCGGTGCCCTGTTCGTCGGGTTCACCCTCGCGGATTGAGAACTTCGCTGCCTGCTGGCAGAGTTCCGCTGCTGTAACAGCAAGGGAACCCTGTCCACTGGTGATCATTGAGCCAACCGGCGTTTGAGGAAGTCCCCCGACCTCAGACGCCGGTTTCTTTTTTATAAGTTATGATTGGCTGACTCACGAACCTGAAACATCTGCCAGAGCTCTGCAGACTCGCTCGGTGACTGAGATGGAAGTCCGGTTTCCGGAGCAATCCCTGCCGAGCTGGCAAGGCAGCCTCTTGTTTTTCCAGAGGTCTCAGGAGAGCAGGGGGGAATACAATCCGGATCTGGTCAAACACATCTGCAAGCCGGAGTGGTGTGCCGCACCAGGTTAAAATCGTTCCGGTGGAATTGCGTCCCGGTTCCGTTTTGAGTCGATCAATGTTTTCGTTCATTGGAAATCTGTGGATCGGGGCTCGGAAACGTCCGATTCCGGCTGGCAACTGCGACGTACTTTGGACGTGAGATTTTCACAGGGACCGCGGAACTGTCCGGTGGATTCTCTGGAACAGTGGGGAGTAAATCGGTGGTGATGGCGCTGTCAATTGCGGAACAGGATTCGGCGCGGCATCTGATCGATCTGGCGCTGAAAGAGGACCTGGCGGATATCGGCGACCTGACCTGCCAGGCGTTGATCGATCCGGACGCGATCGCCGAGGTCAAGGTCGTGGCCCGGCAGAGCGGAGTGCTGGCGGGAGCGCCCGTCGGCAAGCTCGTCTTCGAGCAACTCGATCCGGCGGTGGTGTGGACGCCGGTTGTCTATGATGGAGAGCCGCTGTCGCGCGGCGACGTCGTCGCCCGTCTGACCGGTCCGCTCTGGTCCCTGCTCGTGGGTGAGCGAACGATGCTCAACTGGCTCACGCATCTCTCAGGCATCGCCAGCCTGACCCGCTGCTACGTGGATGCGATCCGGGGCTCTCACGCAGTCATTCTCGATACCCGCAAGACGCATCCTGCCTACCGGCTGCTGGAAAAATATGCAGTCCGCTGCGGAGGCGGCACCAATCACCGCATGGGGTTGTATGACGGCATCCTGATCAAGGACAATCATCTGGCGGCATGGACCGCCGTGCGCAGCATCGCTGACGCGATCCGGATCGCCCGGATCCGGGCTCCTCACGGGATTACCATCGAGGTCGAAGTCGATACGCTGGAACAGCTGCAGGATGCTCTCGACGGTCAGCCGGACATCATCCTGCTGGACAATATGACGACGGGTCAGCTGCGCGAAGCGGTCGCCATCCGCAATGCCCGGTTACCCTCCGCCCGCCTGGAAGCTTCCGGCGGCGTGAACCTGCAAACCGTGGCTGACATCGCTGCTACCGGAGTGGAACGAATCAGCGTCGGTGCTCTGACACACTCGGCCGTCGCGCTCGATCTCGCGCTCGACTGGGGCCGATGATTTACCCGCCGAATTGTCAGCGGGTATGTTTTGCGCGGATGACGTCAACGGTTGACGTGAACGGCACGCCCTGAGCTTCTGCAGGGCGTGTTCTATCGACGCTTGAAATTACCACGCCCTTCGAGAACTCAGGGCGTGCCACACTTTCAGTGCGATTCCCGTCACAACGCGCCACTTCAAATCAGGCGCTGCGGGTTGATGAATCAGCCGGATCACACATGGGTGACGTTCTGCCGGTCCGCCAGCACGTGCTTCACTGCTGCTGCCAGGCGTTTCGCGCCTTCGCGCAAACCCCCTTCGCCGAGCATGCCGAAGCTCAGCCGCATCTGGTTGCGGCGGCTGCTTTCCGGCTGATCGTCCGGGTAACACAGTTCACCCGGCACATACATGACGCGATGCTCATGCACTGCCACCTGAAACATCCGGCTCTGGAACCCGGTTTCGCAATCCCGCGGCAAGGACAACCAGACATACATCCCGCCTTCCGGCCGAACCCATTGCACCTCCGGCATTCCGGCGAACTCAGCGTCCAGGGCCTCGAGGAACACCTTCAGCTTTTCCCGATAGCCGGCGCGAACCTTCGCCACGTGTTCCTCATACCGGCCGGTCTCCATCGCCAGCGCCAGCAACAGCTGGTTGAAGTGGGCAGAGCCGAAATCCTGGTTCCCTTTGCGATTGCACACCGGTGCGACCAGGCTGTCTGGCAGGACGCCGTAACCCACACGGATGCCGGGCGAAAAACTCTTGGAAAAGGTGTGGGCGAGAATCACCGTCTGGCGGTCGTCGTCCATGCTCCACAGGCTGGGAATGTCGTCGCCGGAGTAGCGCAGTTCGCGGTAGGCCGCGTCTTCCAGAATATGAATCCGCTGGGTGCGTGACCACTTCCGGGCAACCTCCAGCAACTTCTGTCGGCGCTCCCGCGACAGGCAACAGCCGGTCGGATTCTCGAATTCACTCACGACATAGATCAGCTTCACCCGTTCAATCTCGCCGCGGTCCGAGATCCGGCGCAATTCGTCTTCCAGTCGATCAATCTGCATGCCATCGTTATCAGCCGCCACGGGCACCGTCCGCGCTCCAACGCCGTTCAATACGCCCAGGAAGACGAAGTAAGTTGGCGCTGCTACCAGGCAGATGTCACCGGGATCGAGCAGAATATCGGCGAGGATCGCCAGCATCTGCTGTGACCCGGCTGTCAACACAATCTGCTGCGGCGTGACGTTCAGTTTCGACAGCGGCCGCTGTTCGAGTCGGGACAGATGCTGGCAGACCGCGGCCCGCAAGCGTTCCGAACCCGGCGTCGTACCATACTGCAAGGCCGCCCGCGCCCGTTGCGGATCGGCCAGCAATTCTGCCGTCAACGTGCGACACAATTCGACGGGCAGGGTCTGTTCATCGACCAGTCCGGCTGCCAGCGACAGCACGCCCGGATTTTCAACAGCCTGAGCCATCAGATAGCTGATTGCCTGTTTTTTCGCCCAGTCGGCACGATGACTGAGACCGGACGGCAACGGAGCAGAACTGGTCATGATTTTCCGAATTATCTGAAACTACAGGCTTGAGCCACTCACCGGCTGTCATGCTTACCTGAAACGGGTGGCAGGGTCAGCAGCCGCAGGCGAATGGCCCTGACGATCGCTTCACAGGGTGTCCATCCGGGGTCTGAGAGCTTCAACGGTTTGCATCAGTTCACCGGCGCACTTTCGCCAGTGAACCGCCGGCCGCGAATTGTTGCACTTCATCCAGACCCAGGAGCGCGAAATCCCCGGGAATGCTGTGCTTCAGGACGGCGGCTGCGAAGGCGAATGCGGTCAGATCCTGCAGGGATTGTTGCAGCAGCAGTCCGCGAATCAAGCCGGCCGTCAGGGCATCGCCGGTGCCGATGCGGTCGACAGCGTCGATCTCGAACTTTGGCGAGTGAACGATCTCGTCACCCAGCAGAATCGAACCGGAGTAGGTGTGGATGCCGGTCGGGCTGACGTCGCGCGTGGTATAAGCCACGCAGCGGAACCCGTACTGCTCGCACAAGTCCCGCTGATTCCGGTCGCCGGACGAGGTGATGCCGAAGAACTGCCGGGCATCGTGTTCGCTGCCGACGTATACGTCCACGAATTCCATCAGCGGACGATAGGCGGCGGTGGCTGCCTCGATGCTCCAGAGGGCACTGCGATAGCTGCAGTCAAAGCTCACCGGAATTCTGAGTTCGCGGCAGGCCAGCAGTGCGGACCTGAGAGCGGCCTGCACCTTGTCTCCGAGGGCCGGTGCGGTGCCGGAAAAATGGAACCAGCCGGCGTCCTGCAGAATCGTCGACCAGTCAAAGTCCTCGGGATTCACGTCCCGGAAGCTGCTGCCGGCCCGGTCGTAGATCACCCGCGGCCCCCGCTGGGACTTGCCGTTCTCGACAAAAAAAATTCCGATCCGTTCGCCGCCACGAGCCAGAAACTGTGTATCGACGCCATAGCGCCGATAGTAGTTGCGGCAGGCATCTCCCAGATCATGAGCCGGCACCTTCGAGACCATCCTGCTGGGCAGCCCCCAGTTCGACAGGGCCACGGCGACATTCGCCTCACCGCCGGTGAACGAGGCCAGAAACTCGTGCGCCTGGACAAAGCGCTGATAGTCCGGCGTATCGAGACGCATCAGCGCCTCGCCAAAGCAGACGGTCACACCCGGCGAAGTCGACATCGAGTTCCGGAATCCCTGAATCGTGTGAGAAAATTTCGCCCGAAATCCTGCCATAACAGGATCGGCAGTTTACACCACTCCGCCAGATCCGGGAAAATTTTCCCATCCCTGATTCCGCCGGGCCATCCATTACAGTATGTCTGTTGCACTCTGAACAGTGTCCGACCGTTTCCCGACGAGACCCCCGATGCTTCCGGCCGATGAATTGTCCCTGCAGAGTCACGATCGCTGGATGCGGTTCGCGCTGGATCTGGCACAACAGGCTTATGAGGAAGGCGAAGTGCCCGTCGGCGCGGTGATCGTGCATCAGGAGCAGATCATCGGCACCGGCTACAACCAGCGGGAGCAACTGCATGATCCCACAGCGCATGCCGAGATGATCGCCATCACCCAGGCGGCCGAATCGCTCGGCTCGTGGCGGCTGATCGACTGCACGCTGTATTGCACGCTGGAACCCTGTCCGATGTGTGCCGGCGCCATCGTGCAGGCCCGCATCCCGCAGGTCGTTTACGGCACGACCGACCCGAAGGCCGGCGCCTGCCATTCGCTCTATCAGATTACGAACGACTCCCGCCTGAACCACCGCGCGGTGGTCATCGGCGGCGTGCTGCTGCCGGAATGCCGCGGCCTGCTGCAGGACTTTTTCGCGGCCCAACGAGCCTTGGGCAAGAAGTGACGGGAGTGGAAGGGCCCGGTTCTCGCAAGACTCATGAACGGTGACGTTCCCGAATCCGCCTCTGAACTTCCGGCCAGGTCAGACCGGATGCCGGATTCTGTAATAGCAGCTCACGACGTCGGTCAACTTCCTGCAAATGAGCCTCCAGCGCAGGCACGTCTTCCGGGATCGCTGCAAGGTCATCCCACAGATCCTGGACGAGTTGCAACTTTTCTGCCGGCTTGAGATCAAAGACGGATGTTGTCGAGATCGCCATCTCCAGGAACTCCAGATTACCAGAGACTTTGAATATAATGGAATCGCTGTTCAGGGCAACACCCGACAGACCGGATGATTCATCAAAAGAGGCCTGTTTTCTGGAAAGCATTCAGCGGCAGGCCACACGAGAAATCATCCCGAAGCCACTGCGCGAACACTAGCCCGAAGCGCCAGCGAGGGAGAAGACGGGACTTCCTCGCTGGCGCTTCGGGCTGGTAAATCCTCCGCTCCGAAATCTGCCTGCTGCCGGCATCAATTTCTCCCGGGAGTGGGCGAGTCTCCGGAGCCCGGTCATTTCTCAAGGTTGCGACCTCACCATGATCTCACTCACCGCTGCGATGGAACTGCTGGACCAGACGGTCGCTCCGCTGCCGATCGGACGGTTGCCGCTGGCGGAGTGCCTGGGTTTGACGCTGGCCGCCGACGTCGTCAGCGAGGTGGAGTCGCCGCCGTTCGACAAGGCGCTGATGGACGGGTATGCGGTGCAGTCGGGTGATGTCTCCACCGGCAAGGCGACGCTGCGAGTGATTGAGCAGGTGATGGCCGGTCAGGTGGCGACGCAGGCCGTAACGCCCGGGACCGCGATTCAGATCATGACGGGGGCACCGCTCCCGGCCGTAGCCGATGCCGTGGTGAAGGTGGAAGACACCCGGTCGGAAGGAGATCTGGTTTCCATTGACGGTCGGCCGGTCCGGCCGGAGGCCAATTTGATCCGGCGCGGGGCGGCGCTGAAAATTGGCGAGCGAGTCTTGCTGGCAGGGGCTCATTTGACGCCGTCGCGGATCGGCGTGCTGGCAGAACTCGGGTGGTCGCAGGTGCCGGTCCGCCGGCGACCGCGGGTTGCCGTGCTGGCGACCGGGGATGAACTGGTGCCGGTCGGTCAACCGCTCGGGCCCGGCCAGATCCGGAACACCAACGAGGTGATGCTAACTGCCGCAATCGGGAATTGCGGCGGCATTGCGGTTCCGCTGGGGATTGCGAAAGACAACCGGACCGATCTGGCAGCGAAAATTCAGGCCGGACTTGCGCACGATGTGCTGGTGCTGTCCGGCGGGGTCTCGGCCGGAAAGCTGGATCTGGTGCCGTCGGAACTGGCGAATGCCGGTGTGGAGGAAGTCTTCCACAAGGTATTTATCAAGCCCGGCAAGCCGGTTTGGTTCGGCGGCTTGCAAAAGCGAGACGGTGCCGGCGTCTGCCTGGTATTCGGCTTGCCCGGAAATCCAGTCAGCAGTATGGTTTGCTTCGAATTGTTCGTCCACACAGCCATTCGGCGACTGCTGGGACAGCCTCAGCCCCAACCTCTGACTGTCACAGCAGTTGTGGAGAATAATTTCCTGCATCGCAGCGATCGGCCGACATATCACCCCGCTGCGGTGACGGAACCAGGCGGACCAGGCACGACGGGACAACGGGCGGTACGGATTCTGCCGTGGCAAGGCTCCTCGGACCTGCGTTCGACTGCCGACGCTAACGCGATGGCCGTGCTGGATGAGGGTGAACGCCAATATCACCCGGGTGATACCGTACCTGTGATTTTGTGGGAATAGGACGAGGAAAGTCGAGAGACGAGGGCCGGACAGAAACGTGATCGCGTGCTGATTCACCAGCCCCAAGCGCCAGCGAGGGACGAATTCAGCATCCGCGAAACATGCCCCTCACTGGCAAATCACGCTGGCCTGGCCTCTCGACTTCCATCAAGGACGATACCAATGGCGACTGCCGTGGCCGAGACAGACTCTGCACGTTCCGGACGACGACCTGCCGATGAATCTCCGCAGGAGATCATTGCCCGGGCGCGGACCGTGGTGCAGCAGAAGCAGGCGGCAGGCGCTTCCATGAGGGCAGCGCTCGGCATGTCCTGCCTGACCGCGCTACTGCTCTGGGCCAGCTTTCCGCCACTCAACTGGAGCCCACTGGCGTGGATTGCTCCGGTGCCGCTGCTGTCGCTGGTACGGCTGACGGTTCCGACGCGCCGCATGATGCTGGCAGCATACCTGGGCGGTTGTGCTTTTTTCATTCCCGCCCTGCAGTGGATGCGGCTGGGCGACCCGACGATGTACATCGCCTGGCTGGCGCTGGCCTGCTATGTCGCGGTCTCCTTTCCGATCCTGGTCGGTGTCTGCCGGATTGCGCTATATCGCTGGTCCATTCCGCTGGGGATCTCGGCCCCAGTGGTCTGGGTCGGTCTCGAATATGCCCGGGCTCACCTGTTGACCGGTTTTGCCTGGTACTTCCTGGGTCATACCCAGTACCGCTGGCTGGAGCTGATCCAGATCAGCGACCTCGTCGGTGCCTACGGCGTCAGCCTGGTCATGATGATGACCGCCGCTGCCCTGACCAGCCTGCTGCCGAATGCCTGGTTCCGTCGCCTGCGATTGTTGCCACCGTCAGTCGCTCTGGCACAACCGGCAGAGCAGAATTTCGCAGAGCCCTTGAACAGTGCCGTCATACCGTTCCGCGTCTGGCCCGCTTATCTCGCGGTGACAGTCTTTGCCCTGACTCTGACCTACGGTTACGTGCGTCGCGGACAGGCCGACTTCCAGCCGGGACCGCGGGTGGCCCTCATTCAGGGAAATTTTCTGGCTTCGTTGCGAATCCCGCCGGAAGATTACGGACAGCAGTTCCTCACGCACCTGCGACTGACAGCGCATGCGGTTCGCGAACAGCCGGACCTGATCGTCTGGCCCGAATCGATGTTCCGCTGGCCGCTGACGAGTGCTCCCGCCGGGATGTCCGACGAAGAGTTACAGAAACTGGCTCCGAAAGCGCCGCCGCAATTCTGGCGCGATACCGCCGTGCAGGACACGCTGGCCGGTGAAGCCCGCAAGGCCGGGGCGGCGATTCTGTTCGGAATTGATTGCGTCGATTTGCAGAAAGATGGTCGCATCCAGCGGACGAATTCCGCAGTGTTGTCCCGGCCCGATGTGGGCCTGGCAGGACGATACGACAAGATCCATCTTGTGCCGTTCGGCGAATACCTGCCGTTCCAGAAATCCATGCCGTGGCTGCAGAAGCTGACGCCGTATCCGTCCGACTTCGGCTTGCACGCCGGCCAGAGCGGCGCGGTGTTCGACTACGGCCCCTGGCGAATGACGCCGGTCATCTGCTTTGAAGACACGGTGCCTCACCTGGTGCGGCAGCTCGTGCAATCGGGCGAGAAACAGGGAGACGGCAAACCGGTCGATCTGCTGGTCAACCTGTCCAACGACGGCTGGTTCCATGGCTCCAGCGGGCTCGACCAGCATCTGATCACAGCCGCCTTCCGCGCAGTCGAATGTCGCACGCCGCTGGTGCGGGCGGTGAACACCGGCGTCTCGGCATTCATCGACGGCGACGGCGGGATCATGACCCCGGAGACGTTCATCGACGGGGACCGCCAGGGCCGCACCAGCCCGCGCGATCCGAAGACCGGCGCGTGGTACAAGCAACTGAACGCCGCCCAGGTAACCACGGTCCCGCTCGATCATCGCCGCAGTTTTTACGTGCAATCCGGCGACTGGTTCGCGATGCTGTGTCTGGGAAGCACACTGTTCCTGTTGATGACGGCCTGCGTGCCGCGGCAGATGTTCACAAAACGCTGAGAGCTGCCATGAGCGAGGGAGTCGAGCGATACACCGTCAAACAGGATCGCAGCCTTCTGAGGGCTCATAACATTGAGACGGCGATTTTTGTTCTACCTTTTGGTGTGGGTTGCTTCTGTCTGCTCTTTTCCGCTTCCACGCAGTCGGAATCCGGCCAAACAACATGTTGTCAGCATGCCGAACCAGCAGCATTCTGGTATTGGTTGTTTCCGCTCCTGACGGTGAATTTCGCCATCGGGTGCTGGCGAGACATCTCTCGCTTTCGTCGCTTCGCCTGCCCGACGTGTCGTGCCATGCTGGACGTCAATCCTGCCGGACCCGGGCAGCCCATCACATTCACTTGCGATGCTTGTGAGACGATCTGGGACACCGGGTTCAAGGAACCTGCGGATTTTTCCTGATCAAGCCGCAGACTCGATTTCTGGCAAACGTTGCGTGGCAACGGTCCCGGAAAGGTCTTTTTTAGCCACGGATGAACACGGATTGACACGGATAAAGGCAAAACACAGAGGAAAGAGGCGGTGGTAATGCTCTTTGATTTCTGTATTGATCCGTGTCAATCCGTGGCTAAGAATCCTCTTCTTATTCCTCAAAATCACACCGGCCATACACCCTCGAACACTTCCGTCGCGGGACCGGTCATATAAACCGGCGCATCATCCGCTGCCCATTCCAGTTCCAGGTCGCCGCCCGGCAGATGGGCGAGCAACTGGCGTTCGGTATTGCCGGTGAGCACACCCGCGACCGCGACCGCACACGCCCCCGTGCCACAGGCGAGCGTGATGCCGCTGCCGCGTTCCCAGGTGCGCATCGTCACTTCGCCGGGCGAATGGATCTGCACGAAGTGGACGTTGATCCGCCGCGGGAACAGCTTTGCAGTTTCCAGACCCGGACCGACCACTTCCAGCGGCACCCTGGCCACGTCCTGGCAGTACAGCACGACATGCGGATTGCCCATCGAGACGCATGTCATCAGCGGGCTGAGTCCGCAATCCTTGTAGAGTGGATCATCCGCGAGGTGCGGCACATCCGACAGCGGCACGTCGACCACGCGGCTGCCGGTGAACGTCGTGGGAATCTCGGCAGCTGCGAGGATCGGTGTGCCCATATTGACGCGGATTTTTTCCGCCAGTCCGTTTGCTCCCGGCGTGACCTGCAGGGTCAGCACACCCCGGCCGGTTTCGATTTTCAGTTCCGGCTTGCGGGCGATCTCGTGGTCATACACGTACTTCGCGACGCAGCGGACGCCGTTGCCGCACATCTCCGACTCGCTGCCGTCGGCGTTGAACATCCGCATGCGGGCATCGGCGACTTCACTGGGACCGATGAGAATCAGGCCGTCGGAGCCGATGCCAAAATGCCGGTCGCTGACCCGGATCGCCAGTTCTGCAGGTTCGGACGGCAGCCGTTCCGCGAACAGGTTAACGTAGACATAATCGTTACCAATGCCGTGCATCTTCGTAAAACGCATGATGATCCGATGTTCCAGTACGACTGATCCCGTGTGGCGCGCCCTGAGGCCCTGCGAAGGGCGTATCATGCCTCCGAAATCTGTCAGCTTGACGACTCCGGGGGGTGACGGCTACAGTTCACGTCGATCGATCGCGGGTGTAGTTCAATGGTAGAACGAAAGCTTCCCAAGCTTTAGGCGAGGGTTCGATTCCCTTCACCCGCTCTTACGCAACTCATTATTCTTCCAACACTTCCGCTTGTCAATCCGCTGAATTCTCAAACGCGGACAGGTTTGGTAAAGTTCTCAGGCGAGAATTTTACGAGGCCTTTACTAATGAACAAGCGTCAGTTCCGCAGCCCGAAACTGTGTACCAATACGGACGGGCGGGCGTTTTCCATCTGGCCGAAATCCGGCGGCCATAAAATTTACTTCGGGATAGCTGGCTCCGCTGAGGCTCAGGCCGCCTATCTCCGCTGGTGCCAGCGATTGCTGGTCGCTCATAATTCCGGAGAGGAAATTCGGCCTGAAGCGATCCGCTCCCGCCCCTGGTCCGATCTGGCGGGACTGTCGGCTCAATATCTGGACTGGGCGGAAACCTATTATGCTTCACCGACCGGAGAGCCCACGGATTTCGGCAACATCCTCGCCACCCAGAAACATCTGATGGCGATCTACGCGGACGTGCTGGCGTCAGAATTCGGCCCGAATTCGCTGCGAGGGTTTCAGGAGTATCTGGTATCGACCGGCATGGCCCGCACCACGATCAACGCCAGTGTGGGTCGCGTCCGCCGGTTCTTCCGCTGGTGCGAATCCCGGGAGTTGGTTCCGCCCGGGTTTACTGCAGGCCTGGATTCTGTCATGCCGCTGATGCCGGGGAAAACGGCCGCCCCTGAACCGGAGCCAGTGCAAGCGGTTCCATGGTCAACCGTTTCGGCAACCTTACCGTTCCTGCCGCCACCGCTCCGGATCGCATCCCAGGTGCAATACTTCTGCGGCATGCGGCCAGGCGAAGTATTGCGGATGCGGGCCTGCGAAATCGATCGGAGTCGGCCGGTCTGGATCTGGCAGCCGCCCAGGCACAAAACCAGTCACAAGCTGAAGACTCTGACGAAAGCGATTCCGTCCCGGGCTCAGCAGCTGCTGCAGCCGCTGATTGACGAAAAACCGGCCGAGGCATTCCTGATTGATCCAGCTGATGCTGCGGAGTGGCGAAAGTCTCTCAGGCCACGAAAAACGACCCGCTTTCCCTGCGAAGTGAAGAGGCTGGAGCAGAAGGCGAAGCTGACGGAGCGGCGAAATTTCCTGAGCCGATACACAACCAATCGCTACGAAAAGGAAATCGCGGCGGCAATCCAGAGGGCTGCCGCCGCGAAGGTCGAGATCGAACATTGGGTGCCGAACCAGTTGCGTCACGCCATCGCCACCGAACTGCGGCAGCTGATTGGGCTGCACGCCGCTCAGGCATGGCTGGGACACGCCTCGATCGACACTACCCAGGAATACGCGAAGGTGCAGATTGAGGAGCTGCAGAAGATCGCGGCCCGGTTGGAAGATCACTGGAAATGACGGCGGTTCTTCGCTCCACCCTGAACCGTCCCTGTCGATGCTTTCTGCGAATTCTGGCGTACGCTCTTGCCTCTGCGGATGACAGGTACATTGCCACCTCTACCCCGTTGCTGGTCACGATCCAGATTGAAAACTGCTGCTGATACCTCATTTGTTGATTTTCAACTGTCAGGCGGTAGTGCCCGCCTGGCTCAGCCGGCCCGGCCGGTTGTGGCTGCACGTCCTGTGCGTCAGGTTCCGGACGATTTTGTACTTTTGTTCACATTTGTTTTCAAGCCATGCCGTCGTACTGGCAGGCTGGCCAGACATTGCCGACAATGAACAGTGAGCCATCCGGACTGGGCGCCATATTGTTGAACGCTTCGATCAGCGAATTCCCCATCGGCCGGTCCCACTGAACCTCGCTGGTAGCATCCACAAACAGCAGCCGCGACGAAATGCTGGACGGGTTTCCGGTCGCGACTGGTGATCTGCGAGAATCGACGCCAGACACATACACACCAGATGAGACGGCACAGATGTTTCCGAATCCGGTCAAGTGCGGAGACAGGTCGTAAGTCCACTCGACATCGCCATCTGCATCGATCTTTGAGATCAACGGAAATGCAGTAGCGTAGCAGTCTCCGGTTGCCAGTCCGCTCACTCGAAACCGTCCCGGACCAAATGATGTTGGAAAATCCCCCAGGCTGGCCGGGACGCTCCAGATCTCGGCGGCAAGACTCCTCTTCGCAACATGGCAGGTTGCACCGGAAGTTGGCCCCAGCAGTCCGACAAGGAAGATCCAGTCACCCGCCGTGTCAAATCCCAGCTGTCTATTGAATACATTCAGGTCAAAGACGGCGTCTCCGCTGGCGTCCAGTTGCCAGATCTGATTGGACCCTGAATCAAATATCCCGGTCACCAGGCCGCCGCCCGAAAGACATTTAACGCGATGCGTCGCGCCGAAATTAGTGGTCAGGCCAAACCCCGCCTCAACCAGACTGCCGGAACTGTCGTACTTGTCGAGCTTGATTCCGGCGTTATTCCTGCCAATGACGTACACGTTTCCGTCACTGTCTGCTGAAACCGAGCTGGCTGTGTGCCCGAAAAAACGGGCAATCGAGTTTCCGGTTCTGTCGAAAATCTCGCATCCATGGCCTTCCGGGTCCGTCGTGACGACCGGGCCACCCACAATGACACGGTCAGTGTCTGCATGAACGGCCAGCCCGGCAACCTGGGATACCAGCGTCCGCAGTTCCCGCCGCAGATATTTTGAACCCGACGCATGCCATGCTCGCAAGGCCCCGTCCGGTCCCACGCATCGCAGTGTCGATCCGCGATGGATGTTACGAACCTGGGTTGCCAGAAATTCATCGTCCGCTAACGTCATGACCGGCCAACCTGATCATAAGAGACGTGGCCGCCGATGATCACGCCTTCCAGTTGTGACAGCTTCAGGACTGGCAGGCTGATGGGCTGGTCCGAGAATTGCCCGTCAGTCGCTACGGTGATCACCAGCCCGCCAAGGACTGAACCTGTCACCGTGAAATCTCCGGACTCCGCAGGACTGACGGAGATAGCCGCTTCAACGTCGCTGGCAGTAGCATCAAATTGTAGTGCTGTATTGGCGAGAGAGATAGTTCCACCCGGAAGCGTCCAGTCCAGCCCCCAGGTGCCACCGGTCGGCGGTCCGAACAGTGAAATCCTGATGATTGCCGACCGTGACTGCACGCCGTCTCCGGCATCGAAGATCACCCAGCCGCGAGCATCATTGTCGTCAATCAGGGACTGATCCCAGACGCAGATTATCCGGGAATCTTCAGTGACGGCTCCACTGGTGGAATTCATCACCTTGATTGTGAATAGGCTTTCGTCGTCAGGCTCCTCAAGAGTGGTCACGCCTCGCGGATTTGTGGTCCAACCCAGCACCAGGATCTCTCCGGTGTCGTTGCCGCTGATATCCTCTTTGGCCTTCCCGATCAGCATGATGCGTGGTTCGCGAGTCACCAGGACGCGATCCATGCCATCGTCAGTGATCGGCATGCCGGCAATGCGGAATCCGCCGGCCCCCTTGCGGAGCTTCCATTCGCCTTTGACCGGCCCCCAGATTTCGCCGGGCTGCGGCAGGCCATCCTTGCGGTCGAAGGCAGCCAGGGCGGGGAAATCATTCGTGCAGGTGCCGTATCCATCAGGAGAAATTTTCACCGGACTGTTAATCCAGTGCACCAGCTGGCCACCCAGCCAGTCGGGCTTTGCGGCTTTGAGATAGGGCGACTTGTCGCGAGCCACATCGCCGCCGCTGATCCACAAAATCGCAAACGGCGGGATGGACTCACCGCTGGAGTTTTTGAAATTTGCCCATCGCTGATCGGAAATAAAGCTCATGCAACACCTTCCGCGAATCGCAACAGATCCTGAATTCGCGCCCGCTCGGCTCGGCTGTCCTGAATTTGAAGCGAGTTGGCTGCCAAATACTCCTGATCACGATAGTTGGGGACGTAGCGATCGTGTTCAGTGTTCAGGCTCGCCAGCGTCGTTGCTCCGCCAAGTCCTACGGTCCACGTCACCTGGGAAATCAGCCCGTCTGGCTCAATCGGGACGATCGTCGGGTAAGGCCTCGTCTGGGCCAGCAGGTTTTGATATTCCCGGGATGCAGCCTGCAGGTAGTAATCACACTCTTTGTCGACATCCGCGAAGTTAGTGGAGACCTTTCCGTTAACATCCGCAGTCCTCTTTACGACAATTTCATCATGCCGCAGAATTCGTAATTTTCGACCACCAGATCGAATGTCGCCGCCACCCAGGCTTGCTTCTCGCCGGTTTCGCGTCGGCTGAAACTCTTTGTTAAACAGCTCAAATGATGCCATCACTTTGATAGACGGCTTGGAGAACTGGCTGTTAACAAAGCTGGCGACAGGCTCCGGGAACATAAAGAGATACTGTCGGGCATCTACGGCAACAGAAAGATTAACCTTCAGGCCTTCTGTCTGATTCTTGAAGTTGCTGGCTTCCAGCGACGGATACCAGCAACTTCCATAACCGTAAGGCGGTCGCTCTCGCTGGCCACCTTCTGAATCCCGGTAGTATTCATTCAGGGTTGACCGCAGCAAAATATCCTGCCGCCTGACCGGGCGATTTAGCTCCGGAACCTTCTGATTCTCCTTGACGCGATACCATCGATAAACCGACTGATTTGCCAGATCAGCCGGATAGACGTAGCTCCCGTTCTTTAATTTTACCTGACGGTTATTTTCAACCGAGATTTTCAGGGGATTTACATTCCAGCCGCCGGCAGGCCGATAGCTGAGTTCATCGATCGGCTTGATGATCTCGTCAACGTCCAGTCCAACAGCCTCAACATCCAGCAGGCACTGCCAGCGATCTGGTCCGCAAACCACAGCAATCCCGTCCGGGATCTCCACTCCTGAGATCCCGTCGCCACCGCCCAGCAGCGTCTGCAGGTCAGGCAGCTGTCGTCCCTGTCCGTTGCGAACGATTCGCAGTTTGTTGTCGAGTCCGAGTACGATCCTGCAACCCAGTTCGCTGCAGAGCGACAGCAACGCCTGGGCCGGATTGGCGACATCCCAGCTGACTGTTGGCCGCGGTCCGTTCGGAAGCTGTGTCAGATCGGGATTGCTTTCGCCCATCGCATCGCAACAGAGCTTTGCCAGCTGCTGAGGCGTCTTTTCCGTGCCACCCTGAATGCTGATGCCGTCTGCCAGACGGACATTGTACCGCCCGGAGATCTCGCCGAACTGCCAGCGTCGTCGCCGGTCCATGATCTGCAGCGTGATCACGGCTCCGGATGCCGTCTGACTGAAACTGGCGGACGTGACCTTGCAGTTCTGCAACGTGACCGACGATCCCTCATAGAAAAACGACAACGGACCAGCGGACTGCGGAATCGTCCAGCCATCCACAGCCGGAACCTCGATCACCCCGACGGACGGGAAAATGCCCTGACCCAGCGTGAACGTGGCGTTGTTCCACTGAGTGATGCCCGGAAACGAAACCAGGCCTTGCGGCAGTCCGTCCATCAGCTAATCGCCCCCTGGGTGTAGCGACGGTCAGTCGGGCCGGTGAAGTTCTGCAGGGCATTGTTCCGCACCAGATCCAGCACAATCGCTCCGCTGTTGACAACCCCCTTGGAGTCGCGGATTCGCCAGTTGCTGCCGTAGCACTTCGCCGGGTTGGTCGCTGTCTTGGGCCGGGTGTCCTGGTCGAAGTCCACAAAGCCATCGCCGGCCACAGACCAGCTGGTGAGCGTGCCGGTGGAGTTGTAGACCACTGTGCCGCCGTCGGCGGTCAGGCCGGTCACCGCTCCGGATTGCACCGTCGCCGTCCCGCCCGATGGCCCTTGCCGCAGCGACATAATCGCGGAGCGGGTGACCAACTGACCGCCCGTCTTCTCGATCGCCCCCAACGTGCAGCCGCTCCCGCATTCCAGCCGGGCGTCGGCGTCCCGATTGTTGACATACGACATGCGGATCACGGGAAACTGGGCCTGCTCCCCATCGATCACGGCCAGGCCGGCATCGCCCCGCGAAATGTCCAGGGTGTTACTGGCGTGCGAGCCGATCAGCGTGACGACCGGGACGCCGGCACTTTCCGGCCGCTGCCCGGTGTTCAGAATGCGGACGGTGGTTGCGGTTGACTGATGATCGATCCGGCAGCGGGTCAACTGGGATGCGTTGATCTCGATCGTGCCGCCACTGACCTGCAGATGCTTCGGCCGATATTCCGAATAGTTGTCGCCGTCCTGATTGATCTCCGGCAAACCAATGCGACCGCGGTATCCGTCCAGCACTCGCACGGTCAGCGTGGTATTGGCGTCGAAGGCGTCCAGACCGTACAGGACGTCCGTAGAGCCGCGATCGAAAATCAGGGTATCCCCGTTGCTGACCGCGGACCCGCTATCCCAGTTGGTGACGTTGTCGGCAAACCGGCTGCCGGTCGCCGGCTGAATGTTGTTCATCACCAGCGTGGCCGATCCGGTAGCCTCGGCCGTGATGATCAGCGGTCGGCCGTACTGCACAGCACTGATGGTCAGGTGCGTGGCGTTGTTGGTTGCCCGACCCTCGCGAAACTCCGGCGGCGGCGGGTTCGTGGTGTTGTTCCAGAGGGCCACCAAAGCGGCCACAACATCCGCGACCGTGTCACCGGATTCAGCGGTATAGGCCAGCGATTTCTCGTTGATCGTCAAGGTGAATGTTTCAGTGCCGATCGTCCCGCCGGGCGTGGCAGTCCACAAGTCCTGCACCTCGGGAGCGTCACCTTGCCAGATATGGGTTGCCATGTTGCTATCCCAGGGTCAGCGGCGTGGCCGACAGAAATTCGTAATCCCAGGTGAAGTCATACCGCATTGTGCGGGCTGCCCCGTCAACCGACTGCGTCACGCGGGGCTGGCGACTGTCGATCCGGGCCGCCGGCCAGAGCGGTTTCGGAATCAGGGCGTTGGGTGAGTAGGAGCTAAACGATCCCGACTGAATCGCCACGAACGGCGTTCGTTCGGCGACTCTTTGCAGGACCGGCGGTCCCGTGGTGCAGATCATCGGGACAATGATCGGTCCGCCGCCCTGGACCTGAACCGTTTGGGTGAAATTGAAAGTGGTGTTGATCCCGAGGGCGGAATTCGGAATCAGGATTTCGGCCTGCAAGCTTAGCCGGTAGTGACCACGCACAGCCAGATCGGCCCCACGGGCCTCAGGGATGTGCGGCGGTTCGATGACCTTGATGCCGGAGAGCGTGTCGTCTTTTCGCAACTGATAGAACAGGCCGCCGTCGTCGTCGAGGATCAAGAAGTCGCGATCGTCGACCGAAAACGCCTGCTGGATGGCCGTCATCTGGGACGCGATTGCGGCGGCGTTGCCGAGTTTCCAGCCATCCAGACTGATCACGACCACCTTCTTCATCGGCTCCCCAAATTGCGAACGCTCGATCCGCTCCGACCAGGCCGGGGTGAATTCGTTCGCGTTCGATTGGTAGGAGCCGTAGACGTAGATCATGGAAAAACCGCAGGACCGCGACGGCGAAATACCATCATGGTCCTGCGGGGAGTCATGTTCGTCTATTTCATTTTGATGTGACGATCAGATTATTTGGCGGCTCGATGCCCTCGGTGTGTGTGCCGTAAACGTAAATCATGAGAGACTCTTGATTTGCAACGCTATTCCAAGGCTCTTGATGTCGTCGCCCTTGGCTGCATTGTTCAGCTTCTCTGTCAGCGAGTTGATTTCAGCAAGGATTGCTGCTCGCTTGCTGATTAGCTTCGCCTTCTCTTCATACGAAGTCGCCCAATCTCTCATGTACCACGGCGATGTGATGCCGCTCAGAAGGCCATATGTCTGTGAGTCAAACTTGGCTCGCATCTCCTTGTCGTTCGTCTTGTAGCTTTCGAGGGCTTGCTCTCTCTCTTGAATGAGATCGTAAAACTTTGCGACTGCGAGGCTGCGTCCAGCGATTCCCGCCTCGTCACCGCTTTCATTCGGTGGCGGATAGACGCCGTGTTTCCGCAGGGAGGGAATCACCTCAGAGAAAATCCATGTCTTGAACCTCTCCGCTTCCGGCTTGCGGGATTTAAAAATGAGGCGGTACAGCCCCGGCTCGTTGACGACCGTCATTTGCTGGGGGCCGCCAGGGGTGTCGGTAATAACGACATCCTTTTCGTTGTCCGGAATGGCCGTCGCGACGTCACGGCTATTTTTCAGCCCGAGACACTGACACACATCCGCCGCGACAAACCAGGGCCGATCATCCTTCACGGTGACCCTGCACCCTATTTCGCCAAACTGAATCATCTGCGTATTCGTGCTAATGTCTTGCATTGACGACATTTCGGATTTCCTTGCTGTGGTATCTTTTGCCCGTTTCGTTTCCAGGACGCAATTACGATCGTGTGCAAATCAGGGCACGAAGGTCGCAACTCGCTTGACGATCCTGACTGAACGGGAGTTTACGAGCCGGCGATAGGTGCGGGTATAAGCCAATGCTTCGCCGCGAGACAGATATGTCGCCTTCCGCTGCCCATCGACGAGAACCAGGAAGATGTTGATTTCGCTGGTGTCAGCTGGGACAGACGGGATACGATTGACGAGAGCCACCATGTTGAGAGCCTTTCCGGGAGTAAGACATGGACCGGTTAGGCAGGCTGCGGGTGTTGCTACCACCTGCGGCCTGCTGTTTTTCCCGCGAGTCGCGGTAGACGACTGCAGTTCATTCGATATTATCATGATGGAATTCAGTGTCAATTGTATCCGGATAATATCGTGAAGAAAACCAGCAATGCCGGTCGCCCACCGCTAAGCGGGGAGCGAAAGCGGAACAAACTTGAAATCATGCTCACTGACGACGAGCGATCTGCCCTCGACGCCGCAGCTTCATCTGCGGAAAAACCGACGTCCACCTGGGCACGCGAAGAATTACTCCGATTGGCCGCTCCGAGTAGCGAGGGGACGAGAGAATGAGGACTGCTGCTCTGGCAATATTGATTCTTTCAGGGGGATGTTCCGATCCGGTCGCCGAATACGAGCGGGCCAAGGCGAGGGTGGAAATTTGTACTGGCGACCTTGAGGCGGCACAGGGAATCCTTCAGCGATGTGAAGAGTCTGCATTTGATGACTTATGCTTACGGCGATTCGGGAAAACCAAAAGTGAGTTGGATATAGAGTGGAAAATCGACGATATGTCCGACAGGAGCGGGTTGCTTTCCCCGGACGATCGCATCGAAAAATTGATGACTCGCCAGAAGATTGTCGTAGATCTAATAGAGATGAATGGAAAAAAGCGAACTCCAGGCACAGAAGAGTACAACTCAATACGAACTTTCATTGAGAGCAATTGCCCGGATGCATTCTCCGACGTTGACCTAATGCAGTCCAATCTTGCCAAGGCCGAACAGCAGCTTGCGAGGGCGAGAAGGAAGATTAGGTAAATTCCGGTTCAAAACAAACCATAGAAGTTATAAATGGTCCCGCCGCCGCCGCTGCCGCCCTTGGCCTCGCTGATTCTCCTTTTTTCTATTTCATTCAAGATGAATTGAACTTGTTGCCTTGAAGTGGCGTAATCCCTCAATAGCGCCTGTATCAAGGCAATCTCTTCCCGTTTTCCGTCCCTCAATGATTTGAGGAATTTCTCCATTTCTTCAATGCTGTCCTTTTCAGCCTCTCCAGCAGACGCTCTCATCGCCTGCATGTCTTTCATCGCCTGCTTCATCCCCGCGTCAAAATTGAAATTTTGTGCTGACACATCGCTGCCAGCATTTTTCCCTGCCTGCGAGTAGTGGGCCGACAGCACCTGCTGCGCCTGCAGAGATCCCGTTGCACTCAATTCCGCAGCCTGAGAGTCCGTCAGTTTTCCGTTTTTTTTGTATTCCTCGCTAATGGCTTTGATGCGATCCTGGGTGAATTTGTCGTACCGACCAAATTGCTCCTGTGCCGACTCATATCTTGCCCGCTCTGTTTGAAGCGTCTTCTGGGCCAGCTGTTGCAACTCGCGAGCCGTCATTACTTCGGTCTGAACTGCTTGTAGTCGCTCTTCGGCTGCCCGATTGATCTCTTCGTTGATCTTCAACAGCTGTTGGTGACGCTCCACGTTTTCCCGGGCCGACTCGACTCCCGATGTCAGGGCATTTCCAGACTGCTGACTACCCTTTAATTTCGCTTCAATTTCAGTCTTCTGCTTGTTCAGGCCATCAATGTAATTGTCATAGCCCATCCCGTATTCATATTGCTTTCTCAACACGGAGCGGGAAATGTCGGCATCGCCCTGAATGCCAGCGAACCGGCCTTCCATCGCTTCCATGCCTGATGCCCGCCGACGCTCCAAGCCCTGGGATGTGTACAGGGATTCCTGCCGTTCCCGCTCCCGCCGCCAGTCGGCTTCTCCGGTCCATTCATCGAGGTAGTTTTCCCGTAGATATTTACCGATTTTTGCACCACCGTAGATGCCGATGCCGGCAGCCGCGACCGGAGCGAGAACGGTTCCTGCTGCCACTCCATACCCACCGGCAGTGGCAAGTCCGCGACCCAGCAAACCGGCTCCAGCACCGCCAAGGAGATTCCCCAGTATTCCGCCGCCAGCTTTTGCCGCTCCGCCGCCCAGTCCGCTGGTCGCCCGTGCCCGGCCCAATACGCCTTCTGCTGCCGCTTCTGCCAGTGTTGCCTGGGTGGCTAACCGCTTCGCGGCGATGATCCCCTGGTAGACCTGGATTCCGCCGTTTAGTAAGTCGAAATACCCTTGGTATTGTGCGATATTTCGCAGCATCTGCTGATATTCGTCATCGTTGGCGGCGGTCGCAAACGCGACGCCCCTCGCAAATGTCGTGACGCCGCCAGCCAGCTTCAGCAACACCTCAGTTCGCTGCTGCTCCAGCTCCAGCGATTTCAGCGTGGCCTGGTCATTAACCCGGGTTGCTCCGGTCAGGCGGGTGAGCATCCCGACCCGATTGCCGTCCGCTTCGGTGGCGTCTTCAGAATTAACGATGGTGTCGACAATCGAATCATTGAATGAATCCTGCTGCCTTGCTGCCGCATCCGCAGCAGCTCCAGCAGCCGCGAATCCCCTGTTGAGACCGTCCAACTGCTTCTGCAACCGTTCCAGAGAAGCCTCGAATTTCTGCAAATCAGGCGGCTTGAATTTATTCAACTCTTTCGCAAATGCCCCCCAGCTGGTCCTCGCTCCGTCGATCTGGGTTTTCAGTTCGCTCAGCACCTTCAGTGACACTTCCAGTTCGGGAAATTTCACTTTTGCAGCCGCGTCGGTCATCTTCCCCAGACCAGCCGTCGCCTTGTCGGCATTGCCAGCAATCCTGTTGATTGCCTTGTCGGCAGCGCCGAAGTCCGGCAGCTTGAATTTACTGCTATTGGTTTCCAGCTGGATTTTAATGAGGACGTCGCGAATCGTTTGCCCGGACATAATCTACTCCTGAAACAAATTCACGGTTTCCCGTAGCTGCCGAGAGACACCTTTCATGGATTCATGAAAGGTGTACGCTAAATCCGAAAACATCAAAAGACTCTTGTAGGTCATTCCAAACATGCGTTCTTGATAATCGATCATCTCGTAAAGATCAGCGTATTCTGGGGAGATCTCAGAGAGCCTTTTACTGGCAGATTTGACTGGACCAATGGATTCTGCCAGCTTATTGATAGCTTCGATAGTCGCGGTTAATCCGTCGAGATTCTGCTGTTGGCACTGCAGCACTTCGTCCACATGGTCAGCAGTTTCGGTGAGAAATTTTCTTGCGAAATCGAACCGCAATTTGTCATTTCCGCTACTTTCCAGATCTGACATTCCAATCTCCTCTATCTTGAAGTCATCGCCAGCATCATCAATTCCATCTGCCTGGCCTTATCGCACTGGTCCTCAACCATCCGGATCAACCCCGCATTCCTTCGCACGGTCGCGTCATCGGGAAACTGCCCTACCGCCCGGCATTCCTGATAATGCTGGTACGCCAGCCAGTTCTTCTCGCTCAGCGATTTCGACTGTTCCGGAGTGCCCTTCTTGCAACCCAGGCTCGTCTGACACGGCGGCTGGCAACTCTTGTCCCGTTCCCGCGGGCCGGACCTGTCCCGCTTCAGTTCGACCTGCCCGGATTCCTCGTCGTACAGATACAGCAGGCAGTGGCTGCAGTCGCGATAGGCCACATTGGGATGCAGCAGCACCAGCCGCACCCCCTCGATCAGTTTTTTGCGTCGTCCTCGCTGACGGGTTCATCGGGCGAGATGCCACCCATGATCAGGGTCAGCAGCGATCCCCGCAGGTGCGATTCCAGCTTGCCGACGTTCTCCGCGGTAATCGGGATGGCATGGCCGCCGCGATCGGTCAGATCCCACTCAACCAGTTGGGAAGCAATCGCCTTGTCGCCCAGGTCTGCCCCGGCGGCGATCTTCTTTTCGTCGCTACCGTCCCCAACGGCTCGCGACAGTCGGCCGGCGAGCTGATGGACGCCCCGGGAAGTGAGCGGGCGAAACGTCACCCGCACTGCATCATGAAACTTCTCCCCGGCATACTCCCCATCGAAAGTCTTGCTGGCTGTGTAGCCATCATCAATAAATGCACTCGCCATTCTTCCGTCCTTATCGAGTAAAAATTCCAGTAACACCGGCATGGGATTCCATCTCCCGGACTATGCCGCCGAATCGTTGGTGACGACGATTTCCCGCGTCGTGCCCGTCATGTAAGCCCGGTAGTTCCGCTCCAGCTTGATCCGCTGGTTGCGGCCGCCGACCTGCGGAGTTCGGCTGTTCGGCTTCAGGCTGTTAAGCGTGAATGTCGTCGACCGTCCGCCGCTGGTGAAGGCCAGTGAACCAGCGATCCCCGCGGCTCCGCGTCCGGCGGTATAAAGCCCCGCCTCGGTCGACGTGTAGGGCAGGGTCGTTTCAAAGGTGACAATCCGGTCCCCGGGCGTCAGATCCGTAGCGGTTTGCGAGTTGTTGAATTCCGGCTCGATGCCGTTCTCGATCGTCAGGTTGAAGCCGTTGAACTGATACGGTGTGCCACCCAGCGTCAGGACGCCCTGGAAGAACACGTAGCAATCCTGCAGGTCAATCGTGAGGTCCGGGAACGTCCCGGCGTTGCCTTCCGTCTGGGTCTTCCCGAGCAGGTTCAGGGTCAGTTCCAGCTTCTGGCCGGACTGCCCCGACAGCACGGCCGAGGCCACCTTGCAATCGGTGTACGTGAACACCTTGGCGACCTTGTCGATGATCAGATCGAACTCCGTCAGCGTGTCGGCCACCGCGAAAGAGTCTTCATCCTCAACAGCCCCCAGGATCAGCGGCAGCAAAGAGTCCAGCTCTCCGGGCGAAGGATTCATGCGAATTGCCCCGCCCACTCGACGTAGCCCGGCTCCGACTCGCTCCCCATGTCGTGAGCGAGTGCCGCGAACCCCCTCGGATTCCAGCCGCTCCTCATCCTCGATCATTGACTCAGACAGAAACTCCAGCGGGACGGTCGAATCAATCGCCATCTTTGCCTGCCAGCCCATTGACTCAGCCATGATTTTCCCTCTATTTCCTGCCTGCCATCGCATCGACGGCGGAATCCGCAACGACTTCTGTCAGCCCGCTTATAAAACGATCGTTCATCCCGGCGAATTCCCGCTGCGGGATGCGAGCGATCCCATCTTGATGGAAAATTCCGTACTCCACCGACGTTCCGAAAGTCAGTCCGCGACCGTCCGGCAGCAGCTCCCGCACATGGTCTGGATGACCGACATCCAGAATGCTCGCCTTCAGTCGTCCGGTTTCGTACAGCGGAATGGCGTGCCCCTTGCGGGCAATCGTTCGCGGCGACAACGGCGGCCAGGCAACTCCGGTTGCGGTTTGACCTTCTGCGAAGTGCCGGCGATGGGAATCGACCAGTCCCTGCTCTACGGCTTCCATTTCCGGCGTGAAATCTGCTTCGTCGAACTGTCGCCGCACTTCACCGAAGATGCCCTGCAGTTCCGCGAAGCTGCTGATCCGGTCCTTTTTAATGCGACTCATGATCGAGGCTCCCGGACTTCGCATTCAATGATCAGCCCGGACGCGAAAATTCCATCCCTGAGCCATGCCGCTGGCTCCACAACATTCATGGGGGTGACTGTGGTCTGGATCAGGCTCCCCAGTGTCACGCCGTCCATGCTGGCATGATGAAAGCGACGACGGATCTTCTGACGGATCGCCAGCATGGCATCCAGCCCGCCGGCCAGCTCCCGGTCATTGATCACGGCCACCAGTACCGGGTAGCTGATCCCTTCCCTGAGATTAGTCCCATCCGGAACCTGCTCCGGGCCGTACGGCGAGATGCTGATGAACGGCTTCGGAAAATCACCCAGGTAGTAGCTGACCGGCTGGATAATGATCGACGTCGAGGTAATGCCGGTTGACAGCGACTCAACGGCTGCCTTCACGGCAGCAAGACATTCATAGTAAGCCGAGGCCGCTGCCATCATCCCGTCCTCTCAACAACGTCAAACATGACGGAATCGAATCGCAGCCCGTAGTTCGAGCAGACGAACACACCTCGGGCCTGCTGTCCGACCGTCAGGGCGGCAGTTGCAGGAACCAGCCCCCGATAGTCCCCGAGTGAGTCAGTGACGAATGCAAATTCAATAGCGTCAGCCCCGTCGATGACATCCCCGTTGATGTCGTACAGCTTGCCGGTGATCACAGCATCTTCAATGTAAACTCCGGTTGATGGTCGCTGAATGCGACGGATGACGATGTCATTGTCGTTTCCAGCAAAGAGGTTCATTCACACTTCCGGTTCTACGCGAATGTAGGCTTCAATGGCCGGGGCAGTTTCAACCGATCCGGCGAATGTCGGTTCTGTAGCGATTTCCTGAATCTGCACGGTTCCGCTGGACTGTTCTTCAATGTCCGGGAATTCCGAAAACGCGAACTCTCCAAACCCTGAAAATCCAAACATCCAGAAACCTTACATTCCGCACAGCTGAAGGAAATGGGATGCTCCGGCCGACTGACTGCCTGGAGTGATCCCGGGGATTGAGACTTCCAGCAGATCGATCACCAGCAAGGTTTCGGTGTCGGTGAATAGACCGATTTCCAGCGTCCAGTCGCCGGAGACATCCGGGTCGCTTCCGCTGATCGCCAGATCAAATTCATAGAGCGTCAATTCAGAGGCAGGATAAATGAACGTGTCGTCATAGGTGGCGAGCACCGCCCCTGCCGCATCCTTCAGAACGAACGGGTAGAGGTAGGAGTACGGTTCGGTCCCGGCAGCCCTCGCGTTGATCTGGACGTGCAATGCAGTCGGTGTTGCATTCGGGGCCGCCAGAGAGACCGGCAGGACTGCCGGGCTGCCGAGCGTGTTAATGTCGACGTAAGACCCACCGGGCGACTGGATCGCGGCCACTCGCTCGCCTGCGTCCGTAGGTGTCGACGCCGTAGCTTCGGGGATCGGAACCGCCGTGATTGTGAACACGCTCATCACAACGCCCTCACTGTGAAGTTGTCGAACTTGTCGCCGATCCCCATCCGGACGCCGGCATAGGTGCCGTTGATCGGGGAGCCATCGACGACGCTAAGCGTGGCCGTCCCAATGCTGATATTGATCGAACCGGCAATCTTGCTGATTGTGATTGTGCCCGACGTTTCCGACGTGCTGACGGAATCCAGCAGTTCGTAGCTGAATGGCCCGGTTCGTTTGTTGATCTTCAGGACGCCCGTCGACAGGTCCAGACCGACCAGATAGCAGTTTGTGATGGATGTCCCACCCACAACAACGTCCATGTAGAAGTCATTCACCTGCTCGATATAGACCTCAACTTCCATGTCCGTAATGCCGGTGTCGATGACAGCTGCCACGCCGGTTGCCGTGTCTGCGACCGCCTGACCGGAGAAGATTTTGACATCCCCGGCCGCGTCGACCAGATCCCAGTCGGCCGCACCGTATTCCAGCGTCCGCCCGTCGATCGAACCGGAACCCGAGCTGAATGAGTCGAAGAACAGATAGTCCGGGGGAGCATCGTCAGGGGACAGGAAGTTGCGACCGTGAACGAACCCGTAGAACCACGGGTTTGACTCCCCATCGAGACCGGCCACGCGGAACCCGAACAACGCACGGGAGTTTGCCGCTGTGCTGAATGTCGGGGCAGTGCCGCCATCCCAGGCGATATTGTCCCACCAGGTCACACCGCGTCCGCCGGTCGCGTCCTGCTGCAGTGCTACCTGGAAGTTCTGCCCGACGTCGACGCCGGACAGTGCCAGCGTCCGGTCGCCGCCCAGCACAACGTGATGGAAGTTTGCCGCGTCCAGATCGAATGTCACCGTGGTTCCGTCTGCGGCGACGTCATCGGGGAAGATTGTGGCCTTGCCGGTCAGCTTTCCGTCAGCGGACATGGTCCAGTCAGCCGCGTCCGTGATCGCGTTGCCGCCGGTGCCGTTGAACAGTGCCAGCGCCCGGTCAGTCGATGACACTGGACCAGACACGCCGCCACCGCCACCGCCGCCCGAGGGTGTTATCCACTTCACGCCGCCGGGTTGTGTGGAGTCTGCCGACAATACCTGGCCGTCTGTTCCGACCGCCAGGCGGACGGCGGTATCGGCACCGGTGCCTACCGCCAGATCCCCCTTGGCGTTCCAGATGGTGTCGGTCGCCACACTGCCGCCGCTGCTGGTTTCAACCGTGGTCAGGCGTTCGGCCAGCTGGTCCAGAGCGTCGTTGACGTCGCCCGGGTCGGTGTCGCTGTTCCAATCCGTGGCGTCCGCCGGCGTGTAGGTCACGTCAGCAGCATCAGCCGGCCCGCTGGAACCGCCTACCAGCGAGAACGCCAGCGCCGTGGTGCCCACGGTAATCGGGTCGTTCGTGGTCAGGACGAATGATTTGTCGGCGTTGGTCGTGC
>VFQN01000873.1_pt1 | contig 54000 bp, 84 predicted proteins | sample 3512371 | NCBI WGS metagenome assembly VFQN01 (sample SAMN10412370, study PRJNA504923) | tailings metagenome | isolation source: Replicate 2 from Balatoc abandoned mine | place: Philippines: Itogon, Benguet | collected 2017-08-28
ATATTAAAAAGGGTTCGTCTTCCAGTGAAAACTTTACGGGTGAAAAGTCACAAGTCAGTACGGTAGCAGCAGAAACGTTCAGGATCATCGCGGCGCAGGCAGGTAGCACGGACTTTCTAGCCATACGTTGTGGGGCCCAGGTGCCCCGTGTGACACAGTGGGAGCAGAAGAGGGTCACCCACATGCTCCAGAGCCGTACTCAGGCAGCTAGCCTCAAAGTGCATGGTGCCTCAACACACCTGCTGTACTTGTCCTTGGCCCCAAACTTCTTCTTGAACCACTGCATCCCAGGGATGCGCCATTGCCCTCCTCTCCTAAAGACGCAGCAGACGAGGCACGTGATGATGCCCAGCAGCATGATGACGCCTATCGTAATGGCGACAGCCTTTTCAGCTGTGCTCTTGTTCTCAAAGTCCCTCAGCTTCTGGCCGACGGACGCCGGGTGTGGGGGGCTGGGAGAAGGTGGCGGGGGGAGGAACGGAGGCGAGGGTGGAGGGGTCAACGGTGGGCTGGCGACGGTTGCGTTGGCCCCAGTGTCGGCTGTGCCATTGGTGTTGCTGCCTATGAGGTCAGGCTGAGGGGTGCCCATGGTGTCGTTCGTAGGTGCAGGTGCAGGAGACTCCGATGGTGACACCGTCGAGGTGCCATCGGTGGCAGAGGTTTGGAGCAAGAGTCGAGCCGAGCCTGCTGGACATGCGGCAGAATGGTTATTGCGGAGGTTGATATACCGTGTGCACGTTACGCGTGTTTTCCGCCTGTGCTTGCCTTGCGCACCTGGAGGAACCAGCAATTGCAAGCACGCCAAGGCCAGCAGGATGAGGCCAGGGCGCATGGTTTGCGCAGCTAATCTACGAGACATCCTTCACAGCTATAGAGCTAGCTTCCGGTTGATGGTACCACTAGTTCACCGTCCCGTCCTGTCACGAGTCAACCCAAAGACGACTTCCTGACGGTGTGACTTATTTGTTGCCAATATTCGTCTGAAACAAATGCGCAGTCCCAACACGTTCGGCCCTTCGCCCAGCTGCCTCTAGTATACTCCGATGCCTGCTATCTTTGCCGAAGCCTTGGCTGCTCGCGAGTGGACAATTATATGTTACTGTTCACAAAAAGACAATGCACTCTGTGGTTTCACCAGTATCACATGCTGCCTGGCGCAGCACAATGGACAACGTACATGCGATGCACACGGGACCGCAGGCACAAGGGGCACGTTGCTGCTCATTTCGGCGACCTACTGCTGCAACATACGGTTGAGTGCTTTTTGGGCCTGGACTCTGTGCACTCCCCCGCTTGTGAAGGTGCAACATCCAACTTGCGTCTAGTGCACGTGGAGGCAGATATTAAGAGCCAATACCATTTATTCGCTAACGTGGTGTCACCGTGGTGAGTACAGGACAGGACGGCTGCGGTAGTGCGGTTACGTGCCGACATGGGGTCAGCCGGGGGTTGCTGCCTGCTACTCCGCCATCGAGCTTAGCATGAAGGTTCATATCGGTGCACCTAGTATCCCTGAAAGAGCGGAAAGCCCGCGGCATGCGCACGCCGTGAGGGCTTTTGTCTTGCGTGAGGCAGCGCAGGGGCAGGTGGAGGCCCTCAACTGACGCACCGCTGCCATGGACCTGTCAAGTTCACGGACGCGCATTGCCATGCCAGTCCCAGTGGACATACAACATACACGGAGCAGGCCACATCACATTCACAGTGCAATCGCCTCCTATTTAGCAGCATGGTAAGCCCGGCAAGCGGCCCTGCTTCACCCCCGTGTTTGCCCCATACCCCAGGACTGCGGCAGCTGCTCTGCTTGCGCCGTGGGGGCCTGCGCCCCGCGGACCGTACCCCCTGGCCGCCCGGCCTGACCTCGCCCGTGCGCCCGTGCGCGCTTGGGATCACGGACTGTCACTGCACGTGAGCTGTGCGCCGCGGAGTGCAGCAGCAACTGCAGCAGCGGTCAACACAGCAGCAACTAGCTTCCACGTTTGTGGCCCGTTGGTGCCTGGAGCGGAGGACAGGGACGGGGGCGCGCCGGACCCAGGGCCAACACGTCATATCTTTGCCTGAGAACATTTTTAAACGGCAGAGGAGGCAGCTCTGGGCGCTTGCGTTGCACATGAAGACGAGCGAGAGGGAGGCAGTCTGCGTCAACGGGCGGCATGTGGTCATTCCCGTCCGGGGGCTCCATGGCGGCAGCAGCGCGGCCAAAGCGAGCACAGAGGGCGTGGGGCCCAGGAAGTTTGCGCACAAGGACTCGATAGTGGTGGGGCTGTGCCTGGTGCTGTTCCTGTCCATAACGTGGCTGGTGTTTGTGCACCGGATGTATATCAATGTGGAGACGGAGGCGCCTGAGGACAGCCTGAACGGCCGTGGGGTCTGAGCCTGGTGGCGGCGGGAGTACGGCAGCGGTACGGCATGCTGAAAGGTACTGCACAAAGGACCTCTGTTGTTGTGTGGGATTGTCAGGTTGCGGTCTGTCCAATGTGCAACTTAGCTCGAATGCGAGTGGGCTACTCTGCCGTATGGAGCGTGGGGGATAGTCGGGTGCACACCGTCTGGCAACGGGGCACGCACGTCCGGGCACACCCTGATGTCTGTTTGTGTTGGCACAGGAATGTGGCTGTCCTGTGAAGGCGGTCTTGCTTTCTCCTCGCGGCAGGCTGGCATCATCAGCTCCCTCTGGCATGAATTGTACCGTATGTGTGTAGAAAACCGGACGGTTTGAGTGATGGGATGGGTCATGGGACATCGTACAGCACCAGGACGGAACCTGCTGGTGCATTAGTCATGCCATGACAATGTGCCGTACACTGTAGTCATCGTAATCGCATCGGGTACCGGTATTGGGGATCGGCTGAGAGAGAGTAGTGCCTGGCGCATTGCCAGGGCAGCAACCTACTCACATGGTGCCTTGCGCCTGGCTCACTGCGAAGGCTTGCAGACGCGGTACCGTATGCATTGGCGGTGCATGCGTGCAGCCAGTGCAGCATGGTCGCACAGCCCCTTTTGTACGGATGACTGGGTTGCAGATCGAGTCTTCGGGGCTTTGCATGTCGCATGTCCTACCCCCTGGGGACACGCACCGTGCACGCAACCCTGTCACGCCTTGCGTGAGATTGCCTTGACGGCAATGGGCAAACAGAGTAAGGGTCACTGCGCCATAGTGCTGTTGCTGCATGTGGTGTCTGAGCAGATGTGACATGATGTGCGGTCAGATGTGCCTGGATATGCCAATGTCTCAAACCTGAGGTCTGAGCTAGCGCTAGGGCCCTGACAGTCTGCGCATTGGCCGACTGTGTCTCTCCCGCAATCACTGATGGTCTGATGCTTCCAAGTTTGGCCCAAATCACTGGACAAGCGCTTCACCTCCGGAACGGAGGGGCAGGGTGCTTCCATTGAATTTCGGCAGAGCGGTACATATTGACTCTTGTGCGTTTAGTCGTACCACCACCCACAGGGGCCCTGAGCGCCCAGCGGCCACGGACCAGGCGACCACGAACAGTCCAGTGCCAGCATCATAGATACGGTATAGTTACAAACTCTCGCGGTTGCGTGCAAGTGTGCCACAGAAACGCAGCACTTGCACGAAAAACAGGGCCAGAGGAGGCACAGCGCGCCGGTGCGAGCACTTGGAATGCAAGGTCGGGCGGGGGACCTTCAAGAGAAGCACCAGGTCCGAGCAAAGCAGGGTTCCCCCATGCACATGTGCGACGGTGCAAGCAGGCAATGCTGGCAGCACGAGAAACATACCATCGTCGGACAACTCAATCTGGTACTGGTACTTTTCCATGATGTGAATTGGTGGCACAGGCCCACACGACATGACATCGACATCACCCAAAGCGTGCCCCCCTCGCTGAGCCATGTCATACACCACCACGTTCATCCTGGTTACAGTCGCCACACAACAAGATACCAGCAAAACCGTGCAACAAGACACCAACAACGTCAACCCCACCATCTTGCACACACCGAGCACATCGGGACCTCCCCTGCATAGCACACCAGTCCAACACATGCAGCGCCTGCATGCCTGCCGTGCAGCCCCTGTCCAGACCCCGGCTGCTCCGAGCCAACCCTGCCCCCCGCACCCAAACGCACCTCGCACCACCCGTAGTCAGCATACACCCTCCCAACACCAGAGGCACGTAGGCGCTCTTTCCGGCGGATCAAAAATGCAGCTTTCTGCCAGCCTTCCGCCGCGGCCTCACTCTGCAGGGCCCCAGCCCACCTGCGCGCCTCCCGCGCAAGCCACCTGGGCACTCGCCACTTTCAGCCCCTACCGCCACGACGGCCCAAAGCCGCCGCCGCCGCCGCCGCTGCCTGCTTCTGCTGCCGTAGTGACGGTCCCGGCGACGGCCCTCCCTAGCGGTGCTGCGGTGGCGGCGGCGGCGGCCCGTTGCCCCCCCTGCGCGCCTCCCGCATGAAGTTCTCAATTGTGATGGAGTAGCTGCGGTCGCCCCACCCCGCCACGCTGCCCAGCAGCTCGCCCGCGTCGTACCAGCCCAGCTCCTGCCGCTCCAGCTCCACGCACAGCTTCGCAGCCCAGTCGGCCCTGCGTGGGTTGAAACAGGCACGCATACGTGTAATGCATGGTTGTGTAACAACAGTTTTTTCGTTTAGGGCCGCTGCTGCCGCTCCAGCTCCACGCACAGCTTGGCAGCCCAGTCCGCGCTGCGTGGGTCACCGCCAAAACATGCACATCGATGAGGACACAGGTGCACACGCCAGCACTAACACCAACTAGTATCATCCAGCACTGGATACGGTTTGGCGACGGGCAGCTGCTGCCGCTCCAGCGCTGGCACAACGTACGACGTGCCGTACGAGGTACGACGCACCTGCCGTACCACACCATCTGCGCCAGGCACCAGCCCAGCACGTTGTAGTCGTACTCTCCCGCGCCCGACTCGATCTCCTCCAGCGTGGTGTACATGAGCTGCTTGCCTAGCTCCACAGCCCACTCAACCTGCAAAGAGGGAAAGCGCATTATGCAAGGGTGTTAATGTGAGATGCAAGTGACTAAGCCATGGAAAGGCGGGGAAACAGGGAACAACGGCGAAGATGTGGAGAGCTTTCCCACTCTTTACGCCCACCCACGGACACCTTTTCTGCGGCAAGCCGTGGGTTGTGAGGAAACGGCTGGTGCCTGCCATCTGCGCCCGCACCTCCCCCAACCTCACTTGGTTGCGGTACAGCAGCATAGACCCCTGCCCGCGCCCCCCCCCCGCCGCCTGCACCCGGTACAGTTCGTCAGTCGCCTTCCCGCCCCACAACCCCGCCTGTCCACCTGATGGAAGCAGCTTGTCCTTGTGTTCTGTTCCATGCCCCACTGTCCCTGCCTTCGCAACCCACCTGACCGCACCCCGTGGCCCAGAAGCGTCCCTTCATGCCGCACCCCATGCAAGTCACCCGGAACAGCCTCCTGGCTCGCCGCCCTATGCCCCAATCTTACTGCCCTCGTACCCCACCCCGCCCCACCGCACCTTGTTATGGTCCAGCAGGGTCATTGGCCACCTCCCTCCTCCTACCCTGCACGCCCTCCTGGCTCCCGCCCCATGCCACCAATTCCCTACCCTCGCACTCCACCCCATCGCACCTTGTTGTGGTCAAGCAGCGTGCCAAGGATGAAGGGCACCAGGGTCTGCGAGGCAGCGCTGTCCTCGCCGCCCTCGGCACTGCGGAGGCACGGGTGCAGGCGGCCCCGGGCAGAGGCGAGCAACGTCGGCAAGAGGCAGCCGGCAGCAAGGTTCACGTAACCATAGTCAACCCCATAGCCCATCAACTGCGAAGGAGTGCATCAATGTACACCCAGCCCGCAGCTGCCCATGACATCAGCCCAACGCAGCATGCAGGCCTGCCTTGCAAAATAACCCCGGCAAGCAACCTGTGCGAGTGCTTCGCACCCCATGCGCACCCCGGCCGTGAAATTCGGAACCATCAACCCCCACTTGCAACTCGCAACTGCTGCCGCCCGCCCGCCCACACAGCGTACACACTGTTACAAAGCGCACGCGCAGGTAGTACGGCAGAGTACGGTGCTGCGCACCTGTACAGCGCGAACAGCAGGCGGCCGGCGCTGTCCGCGGCGCCCTCCGGCACCATGGCCCCCAGCACGAACGACGCGTCGTAGCAGTCGAGCATCTTGCCGCGCCCGCGGTCCGTCTCGCGCGACACCAGCAGGAACTTGACCAGGTCCTGGGCAACGGACAGGTGGCCCAGCTCCACAGTCCTGCGCAGCAAGGTCATGCAGCTGCACGCATTAGTCATCATGCGTGCGGTAGGATATCCGGCCGGACGCCAGAACGCCGTGTACAACAGATATGATGTACATGGTGTGCACTTGAGCTGCACCGTATTTCCAGCACGTCCGAGCAACCTGACCGCATGGATTTCGCGCACCTGTTGAGCACCTTGGCCGCAACCGTGTAGTCGAGCTCGCTCTTGCCGGAACCTCCTGGGCCCCGTCCCCCCGGCGGGGCAGCCGCCGCCGCCGCCGCCCCGCCCCCGCCCGCCGGCCCCCCAGCTGCCCCCCCTGCCGCCTTCACTTGCTGCATGATCCGTCTAAGCAACTCCGCCGCTTTGTCCGGGCAACCCATCTCCGTTATGTACCTGTGTGGGTTGTGGCATAGTGGGGCAGTGGCGAGGGCGGACTTCGACGTGATAGCGATGGAGCCAGGACTGATCACGTGATCGCTGGCTTGCTTGCATGCCTGCAAGCTCCCACGCACGGCGTTGCTGTGCGCTTTCCAGCATGCAAGGCACCCCCTGCAAGACTGTAACATAGCAGCCGTGAGCAGGGATACGCACCCGAGGGCATCTGCAACAGTGTCGTAGTCTGAGGACTTGGCCATCTCGACAAGCATTTGGGCTGACGGGCAGTCGACGCCCTCGGCCTGCACCTCCTTGAAAAGGAGCTCCACAAAGTCCCCATCGCCCTCCACGTCAGCCGACATGCTGTTGGAAGGCCTGAACTGCATGTGTAGTCCGTTGTAAGGAATGTGGCGGGGGAGGGTAGGTTCAGGAGGTGCTGCGGGTGCATGGCTGAGCCACTTCACAGACCAGGCAGCAGAGCTAACACACTGCCGTCACCATGGTAAGGACGGCAGGGGGCGATGACGTACATGAACGCGGTTAGGGAGTGCGCGTACCCCAGCCGGTGTAGTGCTCGGGATAGAGCATGGTCGCATGGCGGTGCATTCGTTCCGGCACTTCGGGCTTACCTCCTGGGCAGCCCTGCACGTCCACCCCGTTGCGGATCTATGCGAGTGGCTCGTATGGGGGGCAGAGAGTAAGCAGATCGCACGGAACAGGCCTCTCGAAGCCCGCTGACAAAGTGCGTTACCAAGCGCTTAAGCCCCCAAGAATACCTAAGCTCAAAGACAGCTGTACAAGTGCACTGTCACAGGAGTAGCATATAAACGAACGGAGAGCCTGCTGTGACAGGCAACGCAGGAAAGAACGATTCAGCTGTACGGGGCTTGGGCTTCGGCGCCTTGCCGAGACGGCACACGGGACGCCGAGCGCGCGCAGGACCTGTCAGGGGAAATTGAAGCGAAGGGTTCTTCTGTGTATTGTAGGAGTAGGGAAGCCTGCACACTTCGCATACTTCCGTCAAGGGCCATAGTGCTGTCAAAGGTTGCAGACAGGGCTTTTGATGGGTGTGGCCAGTTTCATGGTGTGATAGGGAACATCTAGTTGCCCTTAAGGCACAGACCCCGGTCGTCAAGCCGGGTCAGCAAAATCTGTAGGTCAGTGTCGAGCGGCGTTACTACATGGGCTTCTTGAAGAAGTTCAAGGAGCAGAAGCAGGTAAGGTTGGATGCAGACTGCATAGCTTGTTGTCGTGAGGGCTGTGCGCGTACCTCTCGGACGGATCGCCCTGCGATGCTGGACTTCCGGTCTTCGGGCCTTGACTCGTGTCGAGCCACCTCACCGTCCTTCATACTGCCTGTTGGCTGGTGCAGGATGGCCCTGATGCGCCATCCGAGGCTGCGCCTCTGGAGAGCGCACTGCCTAGCATCGGGCCCGAAGACTTTCTGCCGCCTGAGCCAGTGCCACGGACGACCCGGTCTCGTGCAAAGGCCACCACGCCAGCACCAGTAGCTACGCCTGCACCTGTTGCTGCGCCGGCTGAAACAGCGACGTCTCCAGTGAAGGTCCCTGCGCGCGGAAAGGCGGGGAAGCCCGCGAAGGAGGAACAGCCTGCGAAGACGTCCCCTGCTCCAAGCGCGCCAAAGTCAGCAAAGGGAAAGGGAGCACAGGGTGTTAAGGGAAAGGGCAAGGCCGCTGCCGCTGTGGAGACCGCTGCTGAGACGAGCGCGCCGGACGATGGGTCCTCCGAAGACGGTGACGCGAAACCTTCAACCTCAGCGCAGCAGCAGCAAGCCGAGCCTAAGGAGAAAGCACAGCCTGCAACCGGCAAGCAGTCAGCACAGCCTGCGAAGGCCGCTGCCGGGAAGGCGCGCCAAGTGACCAAGGCTGCTCCCACACCCCGCAAGGGTAAGGCAGCAGCGGCAGCAGCAGCCGAAGAAGCTCCAGCAGAGGCCGACGCGGCCAAGTCTCCTACAGGTGCGGTAGTCAAGCCGTATACCATCAGTGTTCTTAGTGTACTTCTGTCAGGTTGTGCCTTTTGAGACGCACATCAGCCGCGTGGGCAGCATACAACTCGCACAACAGGACACCTGCAACTAACGCTTGTCTCGCATCCCTTATGCTTCGCCCATCCAACAGCTGCTGCTTCGTCCGGCAAGGCAGATTCAGCCTCCAAACAGGGCAAGGGGACAGCGGCCAGCAAGGGTGGGAAGGCGAAGGAGACGGCGGCCAAGGCCAAGGATCAGGCGGCAGCAGCAGCAGCACGTCCCGCACCCTCCAATGCAGGCACGCCTGCGGCAGCAGCTCCCGAAGCTGCTTCTGCTGTTGGCGCTGCGCAGCAACAGGCGCCATCGGGTCCCAAGGCGACCGCTGCCGCTGTGGCTGCAGCTCCCGAGCAGCAGCAGCAGCAGGCCGTGGTTCTATCGGAAGATGACCTGCCCAAGGACCCCCGCAAGAGGCACTACGCAGCGGCGGCGGTGCCGGTGGAGCAGCAGCAGCAGACCAAGGCCAAGCAGGCGGCAACCGGCTCGGCGGCAAAGAAGCAGTCGGGCAAAGGGGACTCTGCAGCTGCCGCCGTGGCGCCCTCGGCAGCGGCGGCGGCCCCGAGTGCTGCCCCCGCTTTGAGCTCGGCTGCCGCTGGTGACGCGGCCAAGCCGGCGGCTGTGGCCACCCCCGCCGCAGATGCACCTGCAGCCGACACTGGCAAGGCAACTGCAGCGGGGGCAGGTGCAGGGGCAGGTGCAGCTGCAGTTGCAAGCACAGCTGGGTCGCGGAAGAAGGGAAGCTTGACCAGTGCAGCACTAGCGGGCTCTGCGTCCTCCGGACCAGCGCCTGCTGAGCTCAAGGCCGAGCCTGCTGCCGCTATCAGCACAGCTGCGACTGCGACAAGCGGCGCCGCGAAGCCCACCGGCAGCAGCAGCAGCCAGGCCGAGGCAGCGCCGGCGGCGAAGCCAGGGGACAAGGCGGCAGCCGACAAGGCAACGGCAGCAACAGCTGCTCAGTCCCTGCCGCCGCCGCCTCCGGTCAAGGAGGTCCTGCCGCCACCGCCGCCGGTGGCGCTGCCGCCGCCGCCGCCGCTACCACTGCCGCCGCAGGTTCCTGGCCGCGATGGCGAGGGGTCGGGGGCAGGGGCGGCGGCTGGGCGGGGCGGTGGAGACAGCGGGTCTGGCCGGTCTGCGTACGTCATGCCTGGGCTGCGGGAAACGACGGCGGTGGCAACGACAGCAGGAGCAGCAGCCGACCGCGGCAGGGACCGCGAGAGCGACAGGGACCATGGTCGCGAGCGCGACCGGAACCGTGAGGACCAACGGCATCACCTAACGGATGCAGGTAATGGGGGACGCAGCGCCACACGAAGAGGCGGTTATCGGGCGGGGCATGCGGCCTGGGCTTTTGGGGTTGCTACGGCTGCTGCCGCAGGGCAGCGGCGGGGGTTGCCATTGCCTTGGGCAGGAGCGGGAGCGGGGTCTGGGTGGGTTATGGGGTTCAAGCGAGGGTCATGTTGCTGTCGGCGGCGTCCTCCGGCAGGGCTTATTCCTACTGGAGCAGGCAGAAGACCAGCAGCTAAATACTCCATGCAACAATTGCGGCTAAGTGCAGTGGGGCATGCGTTCTTGGCGATGGGGCATGGGGCCCGGGCGCGGACACAGAGGGTAAAACTGTGGGTTGCACGGCGCACAGCGGCAACAGGCGGGGTTTTTGGGATGCTGACATGTGCGACAGGAGGCGGCGTGCGCTGACAGCGTTGCCGCTGCGGTTACAGCAGCAAACCAGGCGGCGCCACATGCTGCTGCATCCATGGGTGTGGGTTGAGTTATTCAGGCTCGCATCGCCGTAGACGTTACCAACTGTGGGTACCCTCCCGTCCACACTATCCCTTGACGGAAGCAGCTACACCTAGCCCAGATTAGCCCAGACCCTGCTAACGCGCCCCATGCGCAACTAGTCAGAACCTTGCTCCAACAGATGTAAGGGTTGGGCTCACGGAGGTTGGCAGGACGGAAACGCCCGCCGTCCTGACCTGCTGCAGCTGTTGTAGGAGTGCTGGGAACGCTGGCACGGGGTGAGGCCGAGCCGCCCTTGGGTCGGGTAGGGGAACAGTCGGTGCGCTGGGCACGGTCGAGGGCCATGGCGAGCAGCGATGCTGCCGTCCTTGCCGCAGCAGCAGCAGCCTCCGCCGCTGCTGCTGCTGCCGGCGAGGTGGGCAGCCACAGTGGACCTGCTACATGTGAGGCCGTAGCGGCGGCCAGCACGAGCGCAGGTGCCGCCCATTTGTGTGCATGCAGCAGCGGCTGTTGCGGTTCGCAGCGCAGGGCCGTTGGCCTTTGCCAGGGAGCTTTGCACTGACGGCGGCTGCAGTAGCAGCAGCCTTCCCATCCTCTACCCCACGGCGCGCGCAGAGAGCGCGGCGTCCTGGCGTTCCCCTTAACGCGGCGTGTTACTGCTCCTACTGCAACCCACGCGTGGCATTCCGTGCAGGCGGCAGTAGTCGTGGCGGGGACGCCGGCGGCGGCGGCAAGACCAGCGGCCGGGGCCCTAGCCCCAGCCGGCGGGACAAGGACAGCAGCAAAGACCGTGAGAAGGAGCGGGAGAGGGAACGGGATCGGGAGAAGGCAGGCGGGCGTTCCGGGGCAGGTGGCAGCAGCAAGGGCCGCAGCCGCAGCAGGTCCCGGGACCGGGCCAGGGAGAAGGACAGGGATGTCAAGGTGGAGAAGGATGCTGGTAGGGATAGCAAGGAGAGGGAACGGGAGAGGGAAAAGGAGCGGCAGCGGGAAAAGGAGAAGGAGAGGGAGCGGGAGAAGGAGCGCGAGCGCAGCAAGGAGAAGGAGCGGGACAAGGCGGTGGCGGACTCAGCAGCTGCAGGGGTGGCGGCGGCAGCTGCTGCCCCAGCTAGCTCGGCATCTGCGGCCAAGGACAAAGAGGCCAAGGAACGTGATGCCGCAGGGGCGTCACGGGGGCGGGAGGCGGGCCGGGAGCGGGGGCGCAGCCGCAGCCGCAGCCGCAGCAAGTCCAGGGACCGGAAGCGGGCACGCAGCCCTGACAGGGAGAAGGGCAAGGACAAGGAGCAGAAGCCACCTGCTGTTGAGGCCGTTATGGAGGAGGGTAAGGCGGCGGCGCCGACAGCTGTTACAGCTGCTGGCGGGGAGATGCCTGTTGATGGGGGCAAGGAGGCGGCAGCGGATGATAAGGCAGCGGAGGGGTCTGCGGCGGGGGAGGCGGCGGGCGGGCAGGGCGGCGGCGGGGGCTCGGGCCGCAACCGGAGGGAGCGCATTGTTTGGAACCCTTCGACTCTGTCCACTGCTCCCTCTGCCGAGAAAGCTTTGTCAGGGGCGGACCATGGCACAGCAGGGGCGGCAGGTGGGGAGGCGGAGACAGGTGCCGCTGAGCAGCAGGCGGCTGGGGAAGGAGCGGGCGATGGGGACGCGGGGGTGGGCACGCAGTCGCCGCGGCGGGCGTATTCGCAGTCGGATTCAGAGCCCACTCGCTCGCGTTCCCGGGGCTACAGCAGTAGCGAGGACCAGGGCGGGGACGGCGCGGAGTCGGAGGGGCGGGCGGACGAGGCGGCGGGCGGAAACCACGTGTACGACGATGAGGAGCCGCTGGAGGAGTACGATTACGGCGATCTGGAGGATGACGGGCTGATGGAGGAGCAGCATGACGTACTGGACGAGCATGGGTTGGTACGGCAGGCGGAGGAGGGGCCGAGCGACGGGGGTGAGGGGCAGCAGCAGCAGCAGCGGGGCAGCAAGGAGGGAGAGGGGGAGAAGAAGGATAAGAGCAGCAGCGCGAAGGCGGCGGATGCAGGGGCGGGTGCGGGCGGCAGGGTGGCGTACGAGGACATGGGGGCGCCTGGTGCCAACATGAGCAGGCCGGAGCAGGTGGAGCACGTGACTGCCGGGCTGGTGGGGCAGATGGGCGAGGAGGCCTTGGGCAAGCTGCGGAAGCTGCTGCTTGAGATGGGTAAGTGGGGGCTTGGGACGCGTAATGTGGCGTAGGTGCCAATTTTGTTCCTGTGTGAGTGGGCGGCGGGCTGTTCTTGCACACCTAGGTATCGTTCCGGAGCTCGTGCTGTTGTCGTGTTACCAGGCTTTTGCCATGGCTTTGCTACAGGGACGTAAGCCCAGCTCCCCGCGCAAGAGCGCTTTGCACGCTGCATGCCTTTAAGCCACCCGCCTACCTAAAATGCCTGACCCGCCCTCACGCTCGTTTGCTTGTTCCTTTTCCTTTTCCGCAGCTGCCCTGGACCTGGCGACGGTCCGGCCCTGGGCCCTGCGCTCCCTCCTGGCCATCAATGACGACAACGCCCGCTGGAGGGCGGCGCAGGCGTTACTGTCGGTGAGCGGACAGCAGCAATGCTTGCCCGGCTTGCAGCAACCAGCGAGGGGTGTAAAAGGAACAAGGTGGTTGTGCCCTTTCGGCTGTGCTTCGCCCACGTTGCCCTGCTGCCATGGCCCCACTCCATGCCGCTCTGTGCTCAACCACGATTGGCTCCCTCCTCCCGTCACCGTGCCCCGCTGCCCCCTGACTCTTCACCCAATGTCAGATCGAATGGAGCACGGCAAACAACCCTGGCGGCGTCCTCCACGCCCGCCTCCAGCGCGCGGTGGACATGGAGAAGTTCAACCTCATGCGCGAAGCCCGCACCGCCGCCCGGACCACCAAGCGCGCCCGCTCCGCCTCGCCACCCGGCGGCCCCGCCGCCAAGCGCCAGGAGCGATCCGCGGGCGGCGACGCAGCCGAGGGCGCAGCCGGCGGCGGCGCCCCCGGCGCCGCCTCCGACAAGCCCCGCTCTGGCACCGGCCGCAGCCGCAGCCTGTCCCGGGGGCGCTCGGGCAGGGGACGCAGCCGCAGCAAGGACCGTGCCGGCCGCAGCAGGAGCCGCGACAGGGATCGGGACAGGGACCGGCTGCGCGACCGGTCGAGGGAGGGGCGGAGGGACTCGCTGCTGGGGCCGGGGGCGATGGGGCGCGACCGCATGGGGGTAGGGCTGCGCGACCCGCGGGACATGGGGCCGCCGGGGAGCATGATGCCGCTGATGCGGGTTATGAGCAAGGGCAGGGAGCCGGACGTGACCAGCAAGCGGTGGGACGACGTGGTGCGGGCCACGTCCAGGGGCGTCATGATCAAGTTCCCCAGGCCGTTTGTGGAGGACGTGCGCCGCGTGCTGTACAACATTGGTGGGTGGCGGGGGCCCGGGTGTGACGCTGCTAGGGTGTGTGCACGAGTGCGCCCCGGGGGTGGAGGAGGTTGCAAATGGGGGTGTCTGGGACGGAGCAGAGGGACGATGAGTTGGCAGTCATGCACTACGCCACAGGCGTGAGGCACCGGTAGAATGAAAGGACTGGAGCCACTGTGCTTATTGCTTATTGGCCCATGTTGGAGTGTCTGGCTTACCGCTGCCCCAGTGCTGCTCTCACTCACTCTCATGTGCAAACGTGTATCTTGCCGAACCCGGATGGCACCCCGCAGACCGCTTGGACTGCTCCCAGATCGACGCCAACGCGTGGGACCCCCTCGTCATGCTGCCCAACTGCGATGTGAGTAGCAACAGCGATACGGCACCGGATCGCAATTAGCAGGAGGTGCCTATCCATGCCCAAGAGAGGTGTCTCAGCAGCATCGCAGGCTGTGAAGCGTAGCCTTCAAGCCTATCTACGCGCAATGCAAGCACGATTCAGTTGTTTGGAGTTGTATGCAAAGCCACTTGATGCGGTACCGCACTCCTATGCCTCGCCCGCAGGTCCGCATGGGCGCCATCCGCCTACTCAACACCGTCCGCTGGCAGGAGCGCTTCAACGTCAGTGCCACCGTGCGGCAGACTCTGCAGCGCTGCGCCGAGGACGTCCAGCGCGACATCGCTCGCCGCGCCGCCGCCATGGGTGCGCGCCCCGGCGCCGCCGCCGGCCCCGGCGGCTCCCTGCCGCCGCCACCCGCCGGCGGACCCGGCGCCGCAAGGCCCATGACCGCCATGGCCCCCAGCGGCGCCGCCGGTGCCGCCACCGCCACCCGGCCCATGGTGCCCATGGCCGGCGGCGCCGCCATGTCGGCGGCCATGATGGCTAACCGCAACGGCCGCTTCCCAGGGCCCATGGGCGCTATGGGCCCGATGGGGGGGATGGGACCTGCAGGGCGGCCGGGCATGCTGCCGCCGCCGCCGCCGCTGGGGCCCGGCATGGGCCCGCCGGGCGCCGGCGGGCGTTACGGACCCATGGGCATGGGCCAGCCTGACCCACGGGTCGCGGCGGCCTTGGCGGCTCGGTCCAGGGATGTGCGGGACCGAGACGCTAGGGACCTCCGGGAGCGTGAGCGGGAGGCGGAGAGGGAGCGGCGGATCCGGGACCGTGAGCGCGACAGCATGAGGGATAGGGAGCGCTTCCGGGCTGCGGGTGGCCGTGATGACTTCCGGGACATCAAGGATGTTGTCAAGGCGAGGGCCAGCGGCAGCAGGAGCAGGAGCCACAGCAGGGGGCGGGCGGCGCGGCGCAGCCGCAGCCGCAGCGCCAGCCGTGACAAGCGCGGGCCTAGGCAGGCGGCGCGCAAGGACAGCAGCAGCCGGTCCAGGTCGAGGTCTCGGCCCAGAAGGTCCAGGTCTGCGTCGTCCAGCCGCAGCAGGAGCAGCAGCAGGTCCCGGTCACGGAGCAGCAGCAGCAGCCGGAGCCGCAGCAGGGGCCGCAGTCCCACAGGTCGCGGCACCAAGCGGTCTCGGAGCGCCAGCCAGGAGGAGGCGCCTGGCGGCAGTGGCGGCGGCGGCGGTGGCGGCGGGGGCAACGCCTTCGGGGGAGGCGGAGGCGGGGGCGGAGGCAACGTGCTCAGTGAGGATTTCAGGCAGCGCATGCATGAGTACCTGAAGGGCTTTGGGAAGCTGAACCTCAAGGGCGTGGACGACAAGGTGTTTGACTGCCTCGGCAAGCTCCCGGACGACGGCGCGAGGATGGACTGCCTGCGGCGGCTGAGCGGCGTGCAGTGGGCGGTGGTGTCGGGGGCGAAGGAGACGCAGCAGCGACTGTCGGCGCTGCTGGAGCGGGGCACGACGGATCTGCTGCAAGGGAAGTCGGGCAGCGCAGCGAAGAAGAGCCACCATGGGGGCAGCAAGCGGCGGGCGAGTGGGCGGCGGTGAGGGGGCAGTGGGCTGTGTGTGTAGTAGTTGTGGGGGTCTGGTGGGTGTGGTGGACCGTGGGTGATGCCTGGCGGTGAGGATTCGGGTGGGCTGTGGCTTAAGCGGGGCGGAAGGGGCGCTGGTGGTGCGCGGCGCGTACGTTGTGCGGGGAAGGAGGGGTGTGGGCTCGTTGGGGACTTGCATGTGTTCCTGAATTGAGTAGGCATGGGCGGCGGAGAGTGTCGAGGTGGGCGCACTGGGAACGGGGCCCAGGTACTGTGTTGTGCCGTTGCCGCACAGGCGCCCATGGGGGTGCCTCTAGGCGTGTGTTTCGCGCAATCGTGGAAGACGTAATCATCATATGTGCAAAAACTACTACAAAAAGATATAAAAGATCGTGTGCGGACGTTTTGTTTGGCAGGTTGATACACCGCTGCCCTGGCTCAAGTACGGGGTGCTGCATAAGCGAGTGTGCACGCGTTGTTGTCTAGGGTCGCTTGTGTTGGCGTGGGATGATTTCCGAAGGTGCCTTGCAGTGTACACACAGGATGTGTCGTTTTCCCTGTGCACGGCTGGTTGGGGCTTTCGTGGTGTGGGTTACGCATTTCGTGCAGTGTTGGGCGCCTGCGTGGCGTTAACAAGTTGGCGTTCGTTCGTAAGGCGGGCACATGGCGGGCATGGGTTGTAGTGATATGCAATGCGGGACATGTGGTGCGGTGCAGCGGTTATAGTTTGCGCGAGGGTGCTACCGGGGGCAAGTGCTCCTCGGAAGGTGCCGGCTGGAGGGACTGTCGTTGCCGGGTTTCGGTAATGCCACACTGCCTGAGGCCCGGATTGCCAGCAGAGTACGAACTGAAGGTTCGTGTGCCGACCTGGCAGGCGTTGTAAATCAGTTTAGGCAGTGGGTACGCTGCAGCGTATTGTACAAAGGTTCGTGTGCCGACCTGGCAGGCATTGTAAATCAGTTGAGGCAGAGGACACGCTGCAGAGTACCGTGCCCGTCACAGCGGTGTCGTACATGCTGCCGCCCATGCACATGCTACCGTCATCGGCACGTGAGCGGGGCAAGGGTACCTGTCCACCCCACAACCCGGGACATGGCGAGGCCTATCACGCTAGCAGTGGGTGCCGCACCTGTGAAGGCTCAGAAACCACTCCGGCCCACCTGGTGGCTGTTTAAGGAGGTCCTATGCCCTAACACGAGTGCAGTCCCCCTTGCACTCTCAGTTCAGACATGGATGGCACCGCAGACCGCACACGATGTCAAGTGCCCACGACTAGGTAAGCTGCACGCCAAACCCACTGACTCCCTGGACACAAGTGGATATTGCTTCGGCATCGCGCCATCGCTAGAGGCCAGACCGCTCCGGTACAGTGGCAAAGGCACGTGAGACGTGACAGGGAAACAATAGGTCTGCAGCAAAGCCCGGGCCCGACAGCGCATGACATTCCCAACACACAGGCACACAGCATTTAGCAGGCTACACCATCCACCAGGCACATACGCAGGGATGAGGAGCTGTCCTCCGCACTGGCACAGGACACAACTCACACTACAGTACTCGAGCCGGGTTGCGTTCCAGCAGTTCCGGGCGACGCAGTTTGTAGGCATGAAGGACAATTGGCAGGAAGTCCAGGAACACAGCCCCAAACACTGCTACACAGCTCCAAATACGCACTTGCCTTGCGAACGGCTTCAAACACGCGCACCCACACGCAGAACCCCTGCCACACGCACATGGACCCAGTAGGGCGCGCCCAGAGAGCCATCGGGGCCATAAGGACGAAACAAAGAGTCAGATATCTAGGCGACAGTTGACGGGTAATAATGCTGGGGGGCATGGGGAGGGCGGCAGGCCCTGCCGCCCTCCCCGAAGGACCGTCGCTCCTGCAGCTCAGCACACGCTTTTAGGCCCAGGCACGCAGGCCCAGGGCACAACACCAACGTGTAAACCTGCATCGCACAGGAGTGCCTCCACAAGACAGCCGACCCGCGACACTCTGACCCGAAGGCCCGGCCAATGCCGCCGCAAGTCAGCATTGCTGGTGTCGGCGTTGCCTGCCCGAGCCGTGTAAAGGGTAAGCAGCTGACCACGTGTCATAGCCCTGACGGCTCAGCCCCACGCCGTGCGTTGAACCACTGGTATAGTGACTCGTGACGTTCTTAACGCAGCTTGCAGTTGCTAATGAGTTGGCTGGCTAGGGGAGCTGGGGGCTTGCCACAGCCCAAGGGGGATGGCATCCGACGCTGTGCACCATCCGTTCTTTGTGCATGCGCAGGACAAGCGCAGGGCTAGGAGTTGACATAATGTTCAGTACGGATGACGGATGCCCCAGGGTGCGCAAAGGACAACGCGAAACCCCTGAGGGATTTGGCGCAAAAGAAGGCAACGCATAACTTCTGTCCAGCGCGCCCGCAGCTGAATATCGCCATGGGTATGATGTACCTTGCAACAGTGGTGCATATGGCCGCGTGCATTTCCGCGGGACCATGGAAGGGGAACGCTATTTGCCCCATGCGGCCGCCGTTCCGTACCCGCAGTTCGTCGCAACCAAATACTGTACACCCACAATACACAGCCTCTTCCTTCTTGGAACCTCGTAAAAATGACAAAGAAGCGGCGCAATCGGGGTCGCGCTAAGCACGGCCGCGGCCATGTGAACCGTGTGCGCTGCGAGTCCAGCGGCGCCATGGTGCCCAAGGACAAGGCCATCAAGCGCTACATCGTGCGTAACATTGTGGATGCGTCGGCCCTCCGTGACATGCAGGAGGCCTGCGTCATTGACAGTGAGTCGGCTATGGGGCTTGGGGCGGCGGGAGCGGGGATCGACACTGAGCAGCGTGTCCACTGCCACTGTTGCCTTGTTGACATTGAACCTATTTCCCTTGTATGTATATGTACTGTTTTATGATGAGGCCGTGCTTGGCCTGTCCTTAATCGACTCCTGGCCGCCTTCATCGTCCAAAACTTTCGCCCCTCAGACTACGCCCTGCCCAAGATTTACCGGAAGGTGTACTACAGCATTAGCGCTGCCATCCACAGCCGTGTGGTGCGCGTGCGTAGCGCCAAGGACCGCAAGAACCGCGAGCCGCCTCGCCGGTTCCCCCCGCGCGAGCAGCAGAAGAAGGACTGAGCGGCGGTCAGCGGGATTATGGTGCTGGAAGCAGCAGCGGCAGGAGCCCGCAATGTCGGCTATCCGGAGGGCAGCGGCAGGAGGGCTGGCATGGGCATCTTGATGCCGTGTGCGCTTCGGCGTCGCGGCGCTGAGGCGACCAGGGCCTACAAAACTGCAGCAGCTGCGGGCGTCGCGCCCACGACACCTGCCGTGCTGTAAGCCAAAAACTCAGACACTGTTGGGCTGTCTCGTCTCTTCCGGGGTACGGGGCCCCCAGCGGGCCCCGATGCATTCTGCACTGACAGCTTCCGGAACAGCTGCCAGCTGCAGAAGCTGGCCTTCAGAACAGAGCCGGGGGAGCGCTTGCTGCCTCCACAGCAGCTCGGGCCCAGGACGTACGGCACTATGGGATGTCGTGCTTGCGGGCGCCTGGCGGGTTTGGGTCGTCCAATGGGGCGTGGGCCGACAGCAGCTGCACACGCAGGGTAACACAGGCGTCAGCATAGGTCAGCGGGTGCATAGCAGCAGAAGGCCTGGATTGGCGGAGTCAGACCACTGTTGACGGAGCACATGGGAGCAATGCAGGTAGGTGGGCAGCTACAGCGGTGCTGGGGGGCTTGTAGACCTACAGCGGTGCAGGTTCCGACGTGAACAGCGGGGCTGCAGCAACGGCCTATTGGCATACGCTAGGACAGCATGGGCAGCTGCGGAAGCAGCTAGCAGCAGCCATCAGCTCGCCGGCAGCATGAAGGTAATTGAACGGGGGGGCGGGGGCGGGCAACAGTTGCTGCACGCCATTGTGTGCGTTTGTCTCCACGCGGGGTTTCAACGTGTGTCGTCCGCGCACGTGTGTGCCGATGTGGGTGTTGCGTGTGAGGCTTGCACTGCACATGCTCTGTGCCCGTTTGGATGTTGGCCAGGACAGGAGGCTGTCAAGTGCGGCATTTGGACGTCTGTCTGTGCGCCTTAGTTCGGGGTGTACCTGGGACGGTTGAGCTGGCTCCTTTCGTGCAAGGGCGGTTGTTGGGTGGTTGCTTGGCTTGAGGGCCGTTTCGGCACCATGTGTATTGTCAGGGAGTTGGCGGGAGGCGGAAAGTAACTGGAGGGGTTCCGCAAGCGCGGCTGGTGATGCCTCTTTGGCAGGGTCACAGATGGTGGTGGAGCCTGGAGCGCGTGTTGTTGCTGGGATTGGAGCCGTGTGAGGAGGACGTTCTGGCGGTGTTGCTACTGCCGGACGAGGATCCATGCGGCCTGATAGAGGAGGTGCCCCAACCTGCCTCGTTTCCGTGCTTTGAGGCCCGTGTGCACATCTAGTGGTGCAGTCCGGCCTTGGATGTTAGGGGACGGGTCTCCCGTGCCGACGTTGACGCGTCGTGTAAAGTGCTGTGCGCGCGTCAGTCTCGGCACATGTGCAGGGGTGTGTGGGTTTGGCAGGCGGTTGCGCGGCCTGGCGGGGTTCTCGCACGGCAGTATCAGCTCACGTTGACAGCTACGGTACGGCATCGTCTATCGTCCATAACTTCATGCATGCAGTCGTCCAAATGGAATCAGCAGGGTAAGGGTAGTACGGGTAGTTGCAACCGCATCGTCTACAAACAAAGCAGCAAACAAACCAGGGGGGACAAACCGACACAAACCGATTAGCCACCCCTGCAAGGACGCGCATCAGCAACAAACAAACCCTGGACACGCAAGCGTTGGGCCTGAGCCGTGCAACGCACGCGCTCCCACTCCTTGGGGCTCACAGCACGCAGGCATGCTACTGCCCCTGACCACCCTGCGGGGACCAGGAATGCAGGGAAGATGTACAAGGCAATGCTGTAACGGTAACCTGCAAGCAGTGTCCCGGTCTTGGGTGATGGGAAAGTGCTGACAAGACTGTGCACGTCAGGGGGGTCTTCCCTGGTGCATGTGGCTACCGTACCGGTGTACCGCAAGCTTGGTGTGTGCAGTGAGACGGTGGGCCACAGGGGCTCCCCTGGCGGGCCATGCGGCTGGCATGTCGGTCTCTACACCGCTGGCTTTGGCGATGGAGACGCCTTTGGAGGCGAGCCCTCGTGAGCCCTTTGACTCGCTGGGTCAAGGGATCACTAAAGCGCCGATGGAAGCAACCAGCAATGCGCACCAAGTGTTTAATTTGGCGCGCTTGCCCGCTACGTATGTCCAGAACACAGCTTCCCATCCACCAAAAACGCGCTTTGGCATGCTGGGCGTTGCCGTGCCTCTACACCGCCAGCTGCCTGCCACACGCCCTCCACCCACTAACCATAGAATGTGGCAGTACTACCGGTACTTCACTGTTATCATCAGGTACATGCACTCTGTACGCCGTTCTATGCATGCGTACCGAACTTTCCTTAGGCCTGGCTGGCGCTGCCCATCTCCCCTGCTGGCCATGCCCGCCCAGGCTGCAGGCCCAGGCTGCACAGCACTAGTGCGTTTTGCGTTACAATCACAATCACAATCACAAAGGTGGTGTGTACTGTGTAGTAGTACAGGGGACACCAGAAACCAGGGGCGCTTCCCACCTTCCCTGCCGAACACCTCAGCCAGTACCGTAACCCACAACTTGCAAGCAAACGCCACCAAGTCGTATGTGTGTTGCATGAAAGCAGTGGAGGGGTGAGACATCTGGAGTCATGTTTCCCATGTAAGCCTACTGTTGTGTGTCTTGCGGGCGCCTGACCCCGCGCCTGACCCCGCGCCTGACCCCGGGGAAATCAATCTGGCCGCACCTGATGCGCCTGCCACAACCACCTCGCAGTACTCGACCGTGGACCTCGTACCGTATCCACCAATGTACGGCGGGGATAAGCCGTACATGCCTGAACTTGCGTGTCTACGTACGCGTAAAACCAGGGACCGACCACCTGCGTCCCTGTCAAGGGTCCTTGCGTAAGGACTGTCAAGGGTCCCTGCGTGAAACGTACTGTGCATCCCAGCCCAAAAAGCTGCTACCCCCATGCAACTTGCACGCCCGCCAAGCTGCGCCCACCAATATGCGCCCACCATTGTGTACCCTGTCTTGAATCATAATAATGCCACGCAGCAGGCAGAAACCCCGGCAAGGCTCCAGCTTCACACCCAGCCGGGGCAGGATCCCCTGCAACGGCCCCGTACCCTTGCACCTAAAACCCCGTACCCGGTCCCCCAGTCTTCCCCCGAGCTTGGAGACACGACCCGGCGCCCTGCCCAACCCCACCCACGCTGCCTACGAGAGAGCCTGCACCCCGGCCCCGGCCCCGCCTACACACAGCCCTCCAGGGACCAAGACGAGTCATGCCGTACGCCCAACCGACCGCAATTGCAGCAGCCCCTTTTGATGACCCGCGACCCCATCCACATGCCCCTCGGGAGCGAGGCAGCGCCGAGCAGGGAGACGCGACCTGACACCCCACACCCTACCGCAGGGCCACCGACCTAGCCGCCTGCCATGCCGGCCTGTTCCCTGCCGCAAGGCGTTCGCAGCGTCTCCACCACCTGGCCGGTACACTCATCTCATGTGATCACACACTGAGGCAGCTCCGGTGGAGACTCCCCCCACCACCGCACCCACACTCCGCCCTCCAGCAGGGACCACGGCAAGCCTGCCGCTGGCCGTGTCAACCCCCGCTGACGCCCGGAGGAGCAGATGCGGCACCCTGGCACAAGGCGTCCGTAGCAGCTCCACAACCAGGCCGGCGAAGCTCCCCCAACACCCACACCCACACCCAGCCCTTCAGGCCTGTGGCCTCTCGGGAGCAGGACTGCCCCTGCCACAGGCCCTGCCGGCTGTTGGGGCAACCCCTGCTGACGCCCCACCGCAAGACTGCGTACACAATGACTTCACTAAGCCTACCTGACATATTTAACCGTATTTTCCGTACTCTGCCGTACCGTCGTACTCTTGTACACAAATAATCCGCTGACCCACAAAATAAATATTATAAAAGTGGGCAATAAACATGACATAACGCATGAAATACCACGCCATATGCCCCGTATCAGGACCGAACTGATGACCTTGGCGTTAACTTCATTATTGTATTAGCACCACGCTCTAACCAGCTGAGCTAACAGGGCGCCTGCTTAGGCAATGTTCCCCGAGATGCCACAATTCATTGTACAGTTAATTAATATACCTAAAACGTAAGATTCAAGGTTGCTGTACGACATGTGCAAGGTTGTAATGTGTCGTACGGTCGCATCTCGTACATTGGATGCAAAGACAGTTACCGTATCTAACTTAGCGTACAAGTCCAAGGTTGCCGTACACGTGCAAGGTTCTTGTACAGATGCAAGGTTGCCGTACGACTCCAACTGTACCAACCAAGGTCGCCTTACAGGACAAAGGTTGTAAGCCAAGGTTACCATACGTTGCAGTACCAGTGCACGGTTGCTGTACAGTTAAGGTCGCCATGCCTCAATGGTCATGAACGTGCTGTAAGCGTTCAAGGTTGCCACAGTTGGGCCTGCGCTTGGTTCCGCAGTACCTCTGGGCCTGCGGTTGGTGTCAGAGACCCGTGGGCAGCCGTGGGCCTGCGGTTGGTGCTGTAAGACCTGTGCGAGATGGGTCAATGAGTCCCGTGGGCCTGCCGTTTCTTGCGGGCCTGCCGTTTCTCGCGGGCCTGCGATTTATGCTATAAGACTCATTGGCCTGCAGTTGGTGCGGTAAGACCCGTACGCGGGCCTGCGGTTGGTGCCACGGCACTTGTGTGGGGTCGTTGGTGCCGTTGGTGCCATGGGCTCCGCCTGGTCCCGTGCGTGGCCTGCAGTTGGTACCGTAAAGAGGAGCCCCAGACGGTATGTACCGGCTAGGGGCGCACAGCGTTGCGGCACATGAAGCAGATGGGTTTGGAACGCGCGCACGGAACCCACCAAATCCACGCACAGGGCCAGGGGGGTGCTCGCACCATGCGCCGGTGGGACATGAGCGATGTGAGCCTCTGGGAGCGCAGCGTGCACGCTGCGCGAGTGCCACGTCAGTGGTGAGTGAGTTGTGGGACGAATGCGGGAGGTGCGAGTCACTTGGGGGAGGCTGCTGGGGGCGACGGCCAAAGGGTACATAAAGTACTGTACCTCCCCCCTGCAATCCACCGTCCAGCACGCTCTTCAACACCGCCCTGGGCCACCGGGCAGGCCCAAAAGTGGCCCAGTCCTCCGCCCCGTTGCCTGCGTGCGCCTCCCCCCGGCCCCCGAACCCCTCCCCAAGGATTACAGTTGGCGTCGACATGTGCCCTCCCGTCCTGTCCCCAGTGGACAGTGGCCCTGCCTGTGCCGCCCACTTCGTTTCCTGCTCACCATGCGCTGCGGTGCTGCACACTGCCCCGCACTGGCTGGGAGGTGGGAGCATGCCAGCAGGCAAAATCACTGCCTGCGATGTTCACTCTGCAACCTCGAGCATGCACCCTGCACAGCCATGCCCAATGCCCGGCCACGAGCCACCCCCGCCACTAACCGGTACGGGGTGCAAGCCCTGCCTGTGTGCAAGTTCGTGTGGTGGAAGGCTGCCACGGTCACAGCTAGCTGTGATACCGCCATGCATATCGAGGTGCTGGAGAGGGAGCGAAGATGTGCATCCTCCAGAGCCATGCTGGTCCCCAGCTGCCCCCAAGCCAGCTGCCCTGCGAGGGAACAAGCCTGGTGGAGATGGAGCCTGCTGCTGGGTAACCACCAAACCCTTGACCAACGCACGTGACCGTGCACGTGGCACCAGGCAGCAGAGAAGCGTGATAGTGCGTGGTAACTGACCCAGGGGTCGATGCACCGCCAATGGCCTGTGATTATAACCTACCTACGATCGGCTTGAGTAGGCTTGTTGACTTCGTGCGTACACGGCCTTGAGGATCATATCTGGCCATGTATGTGCAGGCAAGCCCAGTTGCTGCCCAAGCGCCTGACAAGGCCTGACTCAACGCCCCGTACACACGAACACCCGTTGCGCCCGTACACATGAACACTCAATTGTGCACACCTGCCTGCGCCAAGATGGGCAGGTGTGATATTGACAGCAGCAAAGGCGCTCATTATGGCAAGACCTGCCGAAGAGCAGGCGGGTGCTAGAGGTTTGCTGGGGGCTGGGGGGGGGGCTGGGTATCTGTGGCAAATGCAGCCCGCCTTGAATACGAAGCACCGTTAGGATACCGTGGCTGCAGGGTTTCGCCGACCACCGCGCGCACGAAATGCCATAGAAACAACAAGGGGATAATCATCATGGCGCCGACTGGTGCGCTACCGTCGTGTGCAAGAAGTCGGGTGCCGGGGCGGGGCGGCGGCATCAGGGGGTTGGGGTTGCAAGGGACATGAAGGCGCAGCATGGCCAGCATGGGCTGCCTCGACGCAGGTGCCTGAACCTGCTGTGGAAGCGCGAGCTGCACAAGCTTACATCCTGCAACAGTACCCCAAGTAGAAACCCCTGTCATCCAGCAGTCCAACGTTGCACAAGGGCTCCTACATTATATCAACTCGGGACCTTGGTGCACTGCCACTGCTGATCGCGAACCACCAGCGCTGTCGCGCTCCTTAAAACGTTTAATCAGGGTACTGACTAGCTCTAGTAAAGATGAGCGACTCCGAGGAGGAGTTCAGGAGTGGGTCGGAAATGGACGAGGACGACGGCAGCGACGTGTACATGGAGGATAGCGACAACGATAGCTACGACTACGATGACGTTGAGGAAGCTCCCTCTGCTCCCAAGGTAAGAGGTGGTGCCATGGTTGCTAAGAACACGTAGATCGGCTCATGGCGCTATGGCACCGCGTGCCTCGCAGCATATCGGCATTTCAAAGGAGTACCCTAACGTTTCGGATGCATCGCTGCGGTTGCTAGGTGCCTTACAAAGTGCTGGCCAAGGAGGATATCGAGGCCCAGAGGAAGCGGGCGCTGAGCGAGGTTACCGGCGTTCTCAACATTAGCGAAGACGCTGCTATGCGTGTTCTCAGGAAGTATAAATGGTAAGGCAGGCCCAAAGCGCTTGTCGGCTGTGTCAGCATTGCCTCAAAACCCTTGTGTGCACTCGGGAGCAAGGACATGACGCGGCGACGGATTGGCGTGCAGGGACGTGAGCCGCGTGAAGGAGGAGTGGTTCCCGAAGGAGGAGCAAATTCGGGGCTCGCTGGGTCTCATCGAGGACGCGCCCTCGCCCACTGGACGCACCGAGGTAGGGGTCCGGTGCCACAGGCCAACCTCGTGGCCCTGCGCCCGGGTTATATGCCCCAAAGGAATCGCAACAAGTCAAACGTTTCTGGGGTTGCAGCGGTGCCCTTATTTCTGAGTAAATACCCGCGTGCTCTGTACCCACGAGCGGGTTGCAACCTCCTAGCGCCGCCAGAATCGAACTCCACCCCGCGCCCCTCACCCCACACGCGCCGCATACCACGCACTCCCGCGCCCGCCGCCGCCGTCCCACCTCACTCACTCACATCACATCCAACAGGATAGTATCTCCGTCAACCCTCACTCGCCTTACACGGTTTCCTCGCATTTTATGCGTACCCTCACCCTCAACCTCTCCCCCCACGCGCCCGCCCTCTGCCCCCAGGACCGCTGCCTTATCTGCTTCGACTCGTACCCCCTGTCGGAGATGCGCTGCGCCTCCTGCAAGCAGCACTTCTTTTGCAAGGAGTGCTGGAGGGGCTACATCAGCTCGGCGCTGGGCAGCGGGCCAGCCTGCCTGGACCTGCGCTGCCCGTCCACGGAGTGCAAGGCCAAGGCCTGCGTGAGTGCAGGGGCGGGTGTAGGGCTTGGGCCTGTATGAGAGCAGCGGACGGGGCAGCGGCAAAACCAATAGTCCTGGCACGTGGGATTGAGGCAGATCGCACCTCGGGGTCCATCCAGCGCGTGAGGCCTGCCAAGGCCTGCGCGAGTGGGGTACACAGGTCTGATTCAGGGAGTAGGAAAACGCAGATGTGGCAAGCGTGGGCCTTCTTGGGTGCGGCTGGCAGGGCAGACGGGCTGGGAGGGGAAGGGGAGAGTGAGCATGGGTAATGGCCTCCATGGCCGCAAGGGTAAGGCGTGCATGCATGCACGGGTAAGTTCAAGGGCATTGGGGAAAGGCAAAGGCCTGTCCCAAGAACGGATGGGGGCAGGGGCATGGGGCCATATGGGAAGCTGGGTAGTCAGCGCCCTGGGGCCGAAGCGTGGTGCAGCTGGGTGGGGCAGGAGCGAGGGGCAGCTGCGGGTCACGGCCAACCTGGACCCATGGGTGCCGGGTGCCGGTGTTGCTGGTGGACCAAGGGTGGCAGCAGCGGCGGTTGCGGCGCAAGGAGCGCCAGGGTGAACGGCTCCTGCCCCAGCCTGTGGAGGGAAGGGAACCCTCGGCACCACCTACCACCAAGACGTGGTGCGTGTTGGGCGGCAGGGCCGCGCTCACGCAGGGCGCCGTGGCGAATGGGAGGGGAGGGCGGGCCGGCGGGGGTGCTACCTCCCGCGCAGCAGGGTTACAGCAGGAGCGGTGGTCGCTGACGCTGACGAAGTGCCGAGGCTGTGGAACCGCATGGGCGTGCCTCACGCAACCGAGCCCTCGGGGCCATGGGACACTGAGCACAGCCGTATGCTGGAGAGCAGGGCAGGGGTCGTGTTACGTACCAGCACCCAACTGTCAGGGCAACGCACTTGCGACATGGAGGGGGCGCAAGCGCCCAGCGCGCATGGCCTGCAGCACCTTGGGTCAACTCTCGTCGCTGCACGTGGCACGCCGCCGCTGGCTCAATAGCCCGTCCTGCCCCTGCCCCTGCCCCTGCCCCTGCGCTGCCCCGCCCAGGTGCCCTCGTCGCTGGTGCTGGAGCTGGCGTCGCCCGAGGAGGCGGCCAAGTACGCGGGGTACATGGTGCGGTCGTTCGTGGAGGACAACGGGGCCATGTGCTGGTGCACAGGAAAGGTGTGTATTAGTGGGTGTGTATTAGCAGCCGGTGGGGCAGCAGTACGCGGGGTACATGGTGCGGTCGTTCGTGGAGGACAACGGGGCCATGTGCTGGTGCACAGGGAAGGTGTGTATTAGGGGGGGGGTGTATTAACAGCTGTTGGTGCAGCAGTACGCGGGGGACATGGTGCGCGTTGATAGTGGTGACAACGGAGCGATGTGTTGGTTCGCCAGGAGGGCGGAAAGGGAAGGGGATGGGTGTGTGTGACGGGTGGGAGCAGGTCTGGGTGCGAGGGTAGGGTGGTTCCTGTCGTGTGCGTCGTCGAGGTTCGGCGAGATCAGCAACCGAGTGAGGATCGGGATGTGGGTCATGGCGCAGGGCTGCTGTGGGAGGGTATGAGCTCTAGCGGAGCTGGGGCAAAGCGGGACTCGGCACCGGGTGGACGAGAGGAAGGCTTTCGGCTCGGGCAAAGCCTTCGTTGGCAGGGCAGAGGTGGTTGTCCTGGCTGGCCCCGCCGCAGCGTTAGCAGTCCCGGCTATCAGACGGCGCATGTGCCTCCCAAGCGGCCGGGTGCAAGCCGGGGCCGTGGCCACGTGGGGCGCATGCGGAACCCGGAGAGCCAACGCTGGGAGCGCGATTCACACCTTGGGTGCATAGCGGTGGTTTGGCCGCGGGGTGCCGCGCTCCCTATGGACGACTACGCACTGGTTCCTCGGGCAGGCAAATCAGCCCGTATCTCCTCATGCCGTGGCCTGCATTGGGTCTGGCGTCGTAAAGCAGGTTCCGGGGCACTCCATGCCGTACGGCATATTGCTCCCACGCAATGTTGCCGCAACGGGGCTTGCATGCCTGCAGGCTGTGCGACAGCGGTCAGAGGAAACAGTAAGACGGTGCTTTCAAATGTCGCCTCCGTTGTTGCTATCACTGTTTCCGCACGCAGAACTGCGAGAACGCGGTCGAGTGCCTGGTGGACCGCTCCCCCGGCGACGCCATGGACGTGCTGTGCAGCTGCAGCGCCACCTTCTGCTTCAACTGCAAGGAGGAGGCGCACCGGCCGGTGGGTTAACCGGGGGTCCGGCAGGGTCACCAGTGTGGTAAACACCTGGCGTAGTTGCTGATGGTGGCGCGGGGTGGGACGCGGGGGCGCACTCGTCCCTTGAAGGTAGCATGCTGTTCTGCGGCCGAGTAAGGAGGAGCTCACGACCTTATGAGTTCATGTTTTGTGAACATGGCTGCAGCTTTATCAGCATGGCGCGGGTCAGGGATTGTGGGCCTGGAAGGCGTGTGTGGGCAGTTCGGCTCGCCGGCGGCCGCTGGGACGGGGCTGGCGTGACCGGGAGCCTGGGCCACGGGGGTCGGCGGCCCGGGGGGCAGCATGGGTAGGGCTGAAGGCGGCATGGGGTTGGCCGTACACCACGTTAATCGCTCGCCTTATTCGCACGTGGAACCAGGGGAGGTAATGTGTTGCGTTCCATGGACTGCGTGGAGTGCACCCGTGCCGTTCCTTTGCCCGCCCGCTGCTCTTTTACGCATGGTGAAGAGCCCCCTGCCCCCGGGACCCAACGTGAACCCAACCCCCGTTGCATGCGTGCGCGCTATGCAGGTGTCGTGCGAGACGGTGACCAAGTGGCTGACCAAGAACAGCGCCGAGAGCGAAAACATGAACTGGATCCTGGCAAACACCAAGCCCTGCCCCAAGTGCAGCCGCCCCATCGAGAAGAACCAGGGCTGCATGCACATGACGTGCAGCCAGTGCAAGTTCGAGTTCTGCTGGCTGTGCCAGGGCGACTGGAAGGAGCACGGGGAGCGGACCGGGGGCTTCTACGCCTGCAACCGGTGAGGGTGCGGGGCTTTCATTCATGCAAGGTGTCGAAGCGTATGGTGCAAAAGCAGCATGATTGTGCGCAGGTGCAGGAGGAAGGCACGTTTGCCTCAGGGTGACACTTGGGTTCCGACACACGCTCTTCCCTTCCCATACTGTTTGCAGGTTCGAGACGGCCAAGAAGAAGGGGGAGTACGACGACGAGAGCCGGCGGCGGGAGAACGCCAAGGCATCCCTGGAGCGGTACATGCACTACTTCGAGCGATACGACGCGCACAGCAAGGCGCGGGAAAAGGTGCGGGCGGGGCGTGGGGTTCGGGTGGGGTGGGGGCCAATGCAAGGCGCGGGTGTGGCAGGGTTGGGGGCGGCAGCAGCCTGGGAACTGGCACTGCAGGGCGGGGCTCCGCAGGGCCCGGCGGAGGCGAAGGGTTGCGGGCAGGGATGTTGACGTGTTGAAGGGATAAGGGCCCCGGGTTGTTGCAGCAGCGCGCGTGCGAATGGAGCACCGGGGGTGATAACGGCAGGAGGCAGCGGTGAAGCGCAGCGAGATGGTGCGGGGAAAGGTGGGAGGCTGTAGTGGGGAAGCGCGGGGGAAGGGCCCGCAAAGCCGTACGGCGAGGGCAGAGTGTTGTCCCTCGTTTCATTCCCTTTGCAACAACCCTTGCCAGGCCCGCTCCGACGCCAGCAAGGTGTCCAAGGAGTGGCTGGAGCACCTGGCGGACATCACCAAGACGCCCACCAGCCAGCTCAAGTTCATCAACGAGGCGTGGAACCAGGTGGGGGACACGCACGCACGTTGGACAGGGGCTGGCACGGGGCGGGGTGGGGCGCTCACGTACCGCTGAGCCGCAGCAACGAGGCGTGGAACCAGGTGGGGCAGCGGCTGGGGGCGGTTCGACACGGGACGGGACGGCACCGGGCGAGGAACGATGTGGGACGAACGGGTGAACGCCAGTTGGACCGACTGCCGATGACGGTCTTCCGCTGCAACGCATGGCGGCTGCCGTATGGGCTGTGACTATGTCGCGCTACTTGAAGCCCAGACATATAGGTACTATTGCAAACGACACGCTATGCAGATTCCCGATGTTGCGCGTATCAGCAGCTGTCCGGCCACCTGGTGCGTTTTACGGACCGGTTTGCGGACCAGCCAAGACGTGTGGTCCGTGGCCGCCTGACTGCACACGCAACACATAACGAATGGCGGCTTGGTAACCCGCAGATCGTGGAGTGCCGGCGGCAGCTCAAGTGGACGTACGCGTACGGCTACTACGCGTTCGAGAACGCGGACAGGGACGAGGACGTCAAGCGGCACAAGACGTTCTTCGAGTTCCTGCAGGTGGGTGTGGGTCGCAGTCAGACGGGGAAAGAGGAGGGCCGAGGCTCGAGGGTCCTGCAAAAGTGCAAAGGCACGGGGGCCCCTGCTGGGGTGAGGGGCAGGCCACGCAGCACCGCTGCCCGACACGTAACACCATGCACCAGGCGGCGTGCAATGTACATGGACATAGCTCACACGGCGGCCGCTATCGCTCTTAGGGTGATGCGGAGCGCGCCCTGGGGTGGCCGCAGGTCTACACAGATCACCTTGCATGTCAACATGCGGGTCACATGGATTGCATTTGACACTCTCGTGCTTGATACCCATCCCCCAGGGCGACGCCGAGCGCTCCCTGGAGCGGCTGCACGAGGCGGCTGAGCGCGTGCTGGGGCAGCACGTGGCGCGGGCGCGCGAGCACCCCAACGCCTTCGACGTGGCGGCGTTCCAGGAGTTCAGGAAGAACCTCATCGGTGCGCAGGGCGGCGGGGTGCAGGGTGGAGCAAGGGCAAGGGCAGGGGCGGAAGACGGGACGAGGCAGAGTTGTGGGAGGAATCTGGCGGAGAATGTCCGAAGGCCACGGAGCAGCGCCTGCCGCCTATGCATGTGTTACATCATCCTGCGGGCAAACGGTCCCATGGTTGTTTTGCTGAAACAAGTATTGTACACGCAATAACCAGCAAATTGCAACCCAACCCAACCTGCAGCAACACTTCTAAGCCATCTCTTCTGTATCGCATTTTCTCTTTCGACTGCAGGCCTGACGGACGTGACCTCGGGCTTCTTCGACAAGCTGGTCAAGCAGCTGGAGAAGGGCTTCGGCAGCATGGAGGCGGAGTACGCGCTCATGGTGGGAAGCTGGGGGAAGCGGGGAGGAAGCGGGGGGGGGGGGGAGCTGGGGTACTTGGCGTGCAATGGGGTTTCGGTAGCATGGAGGCGGACTACGCGCTCATAATGGGAAGCTAAGGGGAAGCTGGTGCGGGGAGGGGAGCTGCGGGAAGCTGCGGGAAGGAGTGGGGAAGCTGGGGTGAAAGTGCGGGTAGCTGGCAGGGGGCGGGAAGAGGGCATGCGACGGGCTACGGGGCGCAAGGCCAGCATGGGGCTTGGCGTGGGCTAACAGGCGACTACGGGACCGCTTACTGGGGAGGGTGGGCGGACAGGCGCGGGGTTGGGGTGGAGGCACGAATGGGTAAGCGGTGCCTGAAGGGGGGGGGGAGGGGTCTGCTGCGTGGTCATCAGGGGTACCATCGTGGGAAGAACTACGCCAGAAGAGGAGATGGCAGCGTGGGTGTGGCGCCGCAGTTGTTCTTTGTGCTGATGGTTTAGATGTGGGGCAGGCGCTGCGGCCGAGCTGTGGTGGCTGCGGTAAATGTGTTGGGGCTTGTCAAAGAGTGGCACAAGGTCAGGGGATTTGCAGTCTCGTGTGCCCTAAGGGAGGCTGCGGTAGCTAGCGCGTAGGCATTCTTACGGAGGCTATGATCTAGTTAGCAGGATGCGTGGCTCATGTGCGAAGCATACAAGCACGGTCCGTTCATCGTCACCTGCAAAGCCGCCATATGTGCCGGCATAGTAGCACATTGCGGGGTGGCCAGCCAAGGACTCGGGCCTTTGGCACCCTGTCGACATACACTGCATGATTAGTGCCGTTGCAGTGGCGGCACCAAGCCGGCACCTGGCACCAAGGTTGTGTTATACATTCGAGCAGGATGCCGTTGGTGATGTTACAGCCAGCGCCGTGTAAAGGATGCGCATCACCTTTTGAGCTGCTGCCTCACCAAGCATTCGTGTGCGCTACCGTCCGGCCAAGTGTCTGGGTTCGGTACGGCAGGGGTTTCGGAGCCGCTGGGGTTGTTGGTGTATGGTTTCGGAGCCGCTGGCCACTGCGCGGATCTCGTACCGAGAAGTCTGACGCGCACTGTAAACACTGTGTTGGCCACGAGTCCCGTCCCGTCACGAATCGCGCAAGGCACCTGCTCAGCTGCCCTCCTGCTGCTGCCCTGTGCACCCCCTGTACCCCACCCCACCCCACCCCCGCAGGAGGAGGGCGATGGCGGGGCGGAGGAGGACCCGGCGGGCCCCGGGACGTCCAACGGGGCGGACGCCGGCAAGGGGGCGGCGGGCAAGGGGGCGGCGCGCAAGACCAAGAAGGCGCGAGGGGGATCGGATGAGATTGACCAGGTAGGGGATCATTAACGACCGAGTGAGCTTGGCATGAAGGCTGCTGGGTGCAGCTGGGCTGTACACTGCGTTTTGAGGTGCGCGTACTTACCACTGGTGCACCACCTGCCGATTGGGGAAAGGGCCTTCGGTAGCACTGTTTCGACCAGTATTGTACAGTATCACGCACGGTGATGATCGTCCCCGCGACCTGTTGCTGCCGTACAGCTGCTGGCGGAGCAGGGCTTCTGGGTGTGCCCCAGCTGCACCTACAACAACACCGACCTCACGGCCAAGACGTGCGAGGTGTGCGACAAGCCACGCGTGGGCGGGCGGCAAGCGGGCGGGCCGGCGGGCGGCTCCAGGCGGTAGCACCGTGCGCCGCAGCCTTCGTGTGCCGAGTGTAATTGTGTGCGTGGCAGGTCGGAGGAGTGAGGTTGATCGTACTGGACGTGTGGGGGCCCCGATGAGGGAGTGCCGGGGGCTTTCAGTGGGTACTTGCTGGGGGCGGGGAAGGCGGGTGGCTTGTTTGGCTTGGTGGGAGGGCTGGAGGTGCATGCGTGGAGCCGCGTGCATGTATTGTAGACGTCGGTTTGTTGTGCGTTGTACTGTGTAGCCTGCTGCATGGCTTTCCTGATTGACAAGGAGCGGCCTTGCATGTGCAGGTGGGTGGGGTCAGCTTCTTCGTAGGACTGGCAGCTTACCATTGTAGGAAAGGGGCCGCAGGGGTGCCAGGAAGGCAGGCCTAGGGAGAACGACGCAGTGCAGGTTTGGCGCGTGGGTGTGGGAGTGGGCATGGGCCGCTGCGGTGTGGCCCCCCTCGAGACACGAGGGCGATGTGGGAGCACAGGACGGAATGCTGTGGCCTGTTTGGGTTAACTGACTCGCAGCCGTGGGTTGTGGGCGGAGTGGCGGGCTATTGTTTGCGTGTCGGACGTGGTGTGTGGTTCATGAGCATTTGACTTGGTCTTGATGTCCCTGCCGACGTGGCTGCTCGAGTATACGAACCAGTACCGGCATCTGGCGACCTAGCTAACCGGTACGGCAGTTCTTGGCCGAGCGCAGGCAGGGGCAGTGCAAGGGGGTAGGCGGAACGACTGAGCTGCCGCAAAATGTCGGTGGGCGTTTCTGACAAAGGGATTGCTGTGGACATCAGGTTGGTGGTTGAGGAAGACCCACGAGTGCATGGCGCGGATGCCATGGGGGCTGTGCGAGCTGCATGCATGCGCTCAGTCCGCTGTGGCGCCGACAGTCAGGAACGCTGGCTGGTATCACTTCCCCATTCCGGTGGTGTTCAGCCAGGTACAGCTCGCCATGCACGGCTGGACGATACCGTACGCACGTACGGCATGAGGCGGGATGTGCGCTGAAGAGCGACGCCGGTTGGAGCCCCGCACAGACTGGACGGTGTGCATGGAGGCATCCTCATGCCGCATGTATGCACGCCGGTTTCCTGTTTCCTCGTTTTCCGTGCATTGCTGAATGTCCTCAACGTGCTCGACTCAGTCTGCAGCAGGTTGTGGGCCACGCAGGATGTACCGTGATGGTCGCGTTGTTGCTTACACTGTGGCAGGCGGGACATCCCCTGCTCACAGGCATGTAAGTTAACCATGGTCTCTCCGTCATGCGCTGCAGATACAGAACGCTTTGTATTCGCCAACCATTCACCAAGTCCGCACTGTCACTCAGCTGGCTCCTCGGCGTTCTCAATGACTTGCACGGCCCGTACCACCACCGCAACCGTAACCGCAGCAATCAGCTTCCTAGGACAGCCTTCCACCCCATATATCCTTCATGCAAATGGGGCAGCTGCGGTAACAAAGCTTTAGAACCACCCCAGCGCACCTCCCCGGCGCCACTTCCGCCCCATACCCCTCCCCGGCCGCTGCGCAGCCAAGGGTTGGCTCCCGTGTAGCCCCTGCACCCCTTCACCCCTCCCAGGCTGCTCGTGCGCAGTGTCCCTCAAGTACTAGTCGCCGCTGCACTGCGTGTCGGCCACAGTGTACCGGTAGGGCGTCTGCACAACCAGGTCTTGCCATGCAGTGTCTCAACACCGCAGGCAGGCTGCCGCGCTGTGTGCCTCCGCAACCCACCACCGGTAGGGGGACAGCCACGGGCCACGCTGCCCCCAACCCAGCATGCATCCGCGTCCTAGCTGCCCCTACAAAGCACAGCCGCGTGCCTCAGTCCCTCCGCACGAGCCCTGACGCATCGCACGCGTCGCAGTGTACTCCAGAACCTCCCAAACCCTGCCTGCCCATGCCACCTCGGCCGCAGGCCCAAAAGCTGATGCTCCCCACCATACACACACCGTCACCCCGTGGTGAGCTGCTGCTGCTCCTCATCCTCCTCCTTCTCCCCAACCCCCACACCCTGCGGACAGCGCTGGTCAGCTGCTGCTCCTCCTCTCCCTCCTCCTCCTCCTCCGCCACCCCCTCCTCACACCCTGCTGACAGCGTTGGTGAGCTGCTGCTTGAGCGCCCCCTGCACCAGCGTGTTGCTGGTGCTGTTGATGTAGCCCTTGAGGTCGGCCTGCGCCTCGCGGCTGCACTTGAAGTAGCCCCACAGGTTGCTGCCGCTGAACAGTAGGCCCATGATCGCCACAATGATGTAGGAGGAGAGGCCGAAGATGGCGATGACGCAGGCGAGGATCCAGTGCGCGGTGGCGCCCATAAGGGCGGTCCAGAAGAAGCGCTTCTCGCGGGGCAGCACCGCGCGGCTGCCCTGTGGGGGTAAGGTCGGGGGAGAGAGTGGGGAAGCGGTGGGGCAGTGAGGTGGTAGGGAGGTGTGCAGTGGGAGGGCAGGGGTGGGGCCCGCGCCTGACCAAGTGCGCGGGCCATGTCTTGCCCTTGCCCGTCTTGCGTCGTTCCCCGCGCGGCGTACGTGCATGGCAGCGTCTGGCAGGCAGGGGTGCCCCCGCCATGTGACTGCAAGCAGGCAGCGATGAGGGTGGCCCCTCAAGTCGGTCCATTACCAGCTTGGCACCCGCCCTTGATTGTGAAGGAGCCTAGCTTACCTCGACCAGGGTTTCGAAGCGCCAGGCTGACCCCGTGTCGTTCGCTTCGTTCCACCACCGTAGCCCCACTAATAGCCGCCCCGAAATGTTCTTGGTCTGCACGTGGGAATTAGCATCGCACAAGTTGCGTGTTGAGGCTGCGATCATGTGTTCATAGCGTGAGGATGGGCAACGCTAGGGCGGAGCTTCACGGTGCAGTGGAAGGGGCATGGCTGTCAGGTGGAACCATCCAGCTGTCCATTTGAGCTCAGCACACTCACCACCCAGAAGTCCATGGCCAGCAGCACGATGCAGACCACGAAGTTGATGACGAAGGACGTCCCGGCCAGCCCGCAAATCCAGTACCAAACAATAGCAACGACCTGCACCGGGTGCGATTGCGGGTCCAACTGGTTACTCCACCTGCTCGCAGCTGGGCTGGGCACCTGACGCCGCTCGCTAAAGCCCCTGACTGACCTTGAAGAAGCCATGGAAGAATACTGCTATATTATGGGAGGGTGCTGGTGGTCCTGCTGGCTCTACGGGCGCAACCGTGGGCACAGGGGCCACTGGAGCCTGCATTTGCGCAGGCCTGCGTTGACCAGATCCTAATGCGTAGCTACGTAACTGTTAGGTTGGAACTGGCAGTGTCCTTCAGGTTTTGTGTCAAAAGCGCGAACTCAGCTCTTCGTTGAATGTTGCACAGACTGGCGATGTCGATTGTAGGTAATCGATCATAATAGAAGCAAATAATAGTATAAACATATAGTCGATACTTGCGAGTTATTCTACTGCAGAACCCTTGCACGGTTCGGTGCCCTTCATTCCTGCCCGAGTCACATCGCACGCGCAAAGACATACCAAACCATCACCTTCAGCTTTCCAGGACAGCAGTAATGCTGTGTAGTGCGCATCGTACCTGCACGCCGGGCTCTGGGCGAGCCAGGCAGGCACTCTCCTGGCTCGGCACCTGCCGTCCCCAGGCCCAGCCGTTCCACCACTGCAAACCTGCACACTGTGCCCTTCGGGAGAACCCCCAGAACACTCCAGATCCCCTGGTAGGTTCAATACAAGCCAAATAATGGAGCGGCTGGACTTAGTGTAGCTACTAGACGGAGGACAGGCGAGGTAATTGGCGTGCAGCCCACCTGGGCCCATGCCGCATGTGCCCTCGCCCCTCCCTCGTCCCTGGGCCCAGGCTGGTTGTAGTAAAACCTTGTCAGTGCTAATCTTTATTCCTTCATGTGCAGTTGCCCGTTGGGCTGCTGTGTTTGGGGTGCCACCTGACCCATGGAATACCTCGTCCCTAACCACCACCGCTACCACCCCAGGTCATGCCCACCCCCTCCTTTTCTCCAGAGGAGGCGGTGGAGGTTCAGCTTGACGCCCTGATGAAGAACGACGATCCATGGTGTGGCCTACCAAGCTAGAACCTGGAACAATCATTGGCCTTGGGAGGGTTCCTGTGCATCAGTTCAACGCCGGGTTGATACATGCGGAGCCGGCATGAAGAGTCTGCAGTTATACACAGTGATATCACGTGATGATATCAGCACGGCACTCTGTGAGCCCTGCGAGATGGGGGCGCACTGTACCGATGTCCACAACTCCCTGGTGTAGACCGCTGCCGCCCTGAATATGCACATGGCCGGCACCCTGCGACAGGCACCTTGCAGCCCGCACTTTGTAACGCGCTCTCCCCCTCCCCCTGTGACCTGCACCTCCACATCGCCCCGTTGGTCACTCTGCCGCTCTGCGGTTACGCTCAGGATGAACCACGGCATCCAGACCGCCTACGAGTTCGCGGCTGATGCCGGGGGCATGGAGCGCTCTCGCTACTTTGGCTTCAGCAAGGACCTGTACCACCTGGACCACTTTCTGGGTGGGTTGGGGTACGCGTAAAACGCGAGGAAACCGTGTGAGGTGTCAGGGTTGGGTGGGTTGGGGTGTCGAGGTTGGACCACTCCGTGGATGTGTTGGAGGCGGGGCGGTGGGTCTGTAGGTCGAGGCTCGACCAGGTCCTGGGTTGTTGAGGGGTCAGCGGGTCCGCGCGGTAGGTCCGTGCGGCGGGTTGACCGCGATTGATGAGGCTCCGTGTCCCCAGCGTTGTCGTTCCCAACCCTGAGCCGTGCAGGCGCGCCTTCACACAACACGTGCTGCTCTGTGCCCCTACCCACCGACGCTAGCCATGATCTTTCTACGGTTTGTTTGCACGCCTGTACCCTTTACCCTTTACCCACCGCTAACCCCAGGCATGTTCAACACCACGTTTGGGGAGCTGGTTGGCCACACGTCACACCAGGTGGGCCAGGCGGTGGAGGTGGCGCCCGGGCTGCTGGAGGTGCCGGTGCAGGCCGTCGGACCCACGGGTCGGCCGGGGGCCTACGTGTTCGCCCTGGTACAGAAGGAGTTCGGGCGCAAGGCGGGCGCGTGGATGACTAAAAGCCTGCGGAAGGAGGAGCAGCAGTGAGGGGAAGAGTGTCGGGTGGGATGATAGATTAGTTGGTTTGGTTTGGTTGTGGGGTTGGGGAGGTGAGGGAAGGGGTGCAGGGGCGAGGGACGGGGGAGAGCTGCGGTCGTGAGCTGCAGGTGTAGGCAGGGAGTGTCGTGATGCAGAATCGGTGATCCAGGCAGAGGGTGTGCGCTCTGGAATGCAAGTGACCTGGGTATGAGGTGCGTGCGGTGCAAAACCGGCGAGAGTGGCCTTGAGGCCGTATGAGTGAGCCACCTCGTTAGCTGCGGTGTGCCTCCAATTTGCTGTGTGGAGGACTGGAGGTGGCGAATCTGCTCCTGCGTCACGGGGGCTTATCGTTGGGGCCCTCGTATTGTTTTTGTCAGGGCTGCATGGGTCTCCGCTGCATTGCAAGGCTGTTGGGCGTGGCAGCAGGAAGAGGTGCCTTTGCGCTGGGCGCAAGCGGGCACGCAGCACCGTCATCGATCACACGTGTTTACGTGCAACGCGCCATGCTTCTCCTCTACTCCCTTGCAAGTCGCATGGCGAGATGGTGCGTGTGGACGTAATAAGACAACGGAAACCCCTTTTGTAAGAGCGAGCTGCGAAGCGTACCGTTAACTCGTTACATCTGGGTCCACCCCGAATTTCCAGTCAATCCGTTAAAAGCCTCGTGACGCAAGCGCGCAACCAAGCGCATTAAGGTCTGCTGACTGCAGTGCACTCAAGCACAGTCCCTACGCAGCTCTTCTGGAGCTTCAAGGTTTGGCCTCCTACCCTCCTTCCGGGCCTCACGCCTCAGCCGCCTCCCCAAGGGTCCTTAGTTGGGCCCCGGCCCAAGCTGTCTCATGTCCCCAGCCCAACTCGTTAAGTGTACGGCAAACTGGGCAAAGCCGTCGAAGATGAGCACGACGTTGCGAAGACCACGCCATCATTAGTGCTGCTAAGGGCCGGAGTTACTGGCTCCCTGAGAACGCTGTGACTACTGGTAAGTGCAGAAGTGAAGCCCTAGCCCAGCACATGAGTTCCCATGCTGGACTCCGTGCCCCAGACCTACTAAAACACAGAACTCAGGGGCTACAATACCCTTGACATCCTGCACCTGCTGCAACTATGCTGCTGCACCCACCCGTCCTACCATCACCCACACTCACACCACACCACCACTCACGCCGTGGAACCAATGCAGCCAGGAGCATAGGAGCTCCCCTGGCCACTAAAACCCTACTCCTCTCAACGCCCCGCGCTCAGTCCCGAATCCGCTGCCCTCAGCCCCTCCCCCTCCTCCCCTCCCGCAGACTCATCATCATCCCACCGAGGCAGCTCCACATCCGGCCCCAAATCATCATCATCATCCCCATCCCCATCCATACCCCCATCTCCATCCCCAACACTCGTCACCCCACGCGACATCATCCCCGGCACTGAGCCCGCTATGGACGCCTCATAGCCCGCGCTGCTCCGGGCCCGGTCGCTCAGCCCCGTCATCCCCCTGCCGTACACCCCCGACGCCCCGCCCCCACTGCCAGGGGACGTCTCTCCCAGCCCCGAGGGTGGCATCACCTCCGGCGGAGTCGCTTTGCTGAACTCCGGGTGCTGAATGGCGTGGTCCCCATCCCCATCCCCATCGCCCTCCGCCTCCGCCTCGTCCCCTCCTGTTGCTCCCTCACCACCCGCCGCTTGCGGTGCGAAGTCAAACGAGCTGTCGGCGCGGCCCGGGACGTCTTGCTCCTGCTCCGGAGAGTCCTGCTCCTGCTCCTGCCCCGGAGAGCCCTGCCCCTGCTCCTGCTCCTCGATAGCTGCAAGCGCAGCCGCAGCCGCCTCCTCAATCGCGCTGTCCCCCCGTGCCATGGACACAGGTTCAGAGCCCGCCCCCCGCGCCGACCCTGGCGCCATGGAGCCTTGCCCAGCCGAGCCGCTGCCCAGCGCTGGAGCTGCACCCGCCGCCGAGACCCCGCTTTCGCCCCGTGACAGGCCGCCCTGCGCGGACTCCGGCCCTACCCCTGCTCCCGCCGCCGTCCCCTCACCCTCACCCGGTGACACCGGCCTTACCCCTACACCAGCGCCGGTGGACCCAGCACTGTCCGCGCCCGCCTCAGCTCCGTAATCCCCCACGTAAGCCATGGCCGCACGTGCAGCAGCCTCCTCCGCATCCTCGTCCTCCTCCTCCTCTTGCCCATCCCCGCCCGCTGCGCCTGCATCCCCCTCCTCCTCACCGGCCTCCTCCTGCCCCGCCAGCTCCTCCCCATGCCCTTCGGACGCTGCTTCCGCCTCCGCCGACAATCTTGACTGCTCCCGGGCCAGCCCCGCCTCCCCACGCTCCTCCTCCGCATCCTCCTTTCCGCCCTCCTCCCCTGCTGCCTGCTCCCGCTCCTCGCCTCCCCGCTCCTCCTCACCGCCCTGCTCCTCATTACCCGGCCCCTCGCCACCCTCCTCCCGCCCCGCCGCCTGCACGTCAAAGCTCCCAAACCCGGCCGCCTCCTGCTCCCCCGTCACCCCGGCCGCCCCGGGCGGCGTCACAGGACCCGCAATGGCCTGCACGAGCGAATGCGGCGCATACGCCGCCGTGATGTTCGGCGGCAGGAGCACCTCGTGCTCCTCCTCCTCCTGCCCCTCCCCTGGCCCAGCCCCCAGCCGAGCCCTGCTGCCCTCGCCCGCACCCAGGCCTTTTACATCCCCGTCGCCCTCGCCGCGGTCCTCGCTGCCACCTGCACTGGACGACCCCGCGGGAGCGCCGTACGCAGCAAATAGCGCGCTTGACACACCGTGCACGCCGTTCACGGCGTGCGGCAGCCCGTCCGGGTGCATGCCCCCCGCCTTTTCCCCCCCTGCCCGTGCAGCGGAAGCCGCCGCCGCAGCCTGCTGCCGCGCCACAGACGCAAAGCTGGGCTCCCCGCCCAGCGCAGAGGCACCTTCCCGCAGCTCTTCCCGGTCGGAGAAGCTAGCGGAAGCTGCAGGCGGAACCGGTGAGCCGCCGTTGCTGCTGCTGCTAACCCCGCGTGCGAGGGGACCCGTCCGCGGGCCGCGGCCGCCACCACTGCCACCATCGCTGTGGTAGTGCTGTGAGCCGTGTGGTGGTGGAAGGGAGGAGGTGGAGGAGGAGGGCTGTGGTGAGCGCTTGCCAGCGCTGCCTGCGCCGTTTGCGCGGAGGGAGGCGGGGTGTGGCGGCAGGGGCGGGGGGTGCAGGCTGCGGCCGGGGGCGTGCGGGTGGGTCTGTGGCTGGCTGTGACTGCGGGTGTACTTGGAGGTTTCCAGCTGGGCAAGGATGGCTGCGTCGTGGGCTGCGTGGCGATCTAGCTCGTCCAGTAGGGCCCTGCATGGGAGGACAGGGGAGGAGAAGGGGTGCGGGTGCGGGAACGTGGGTAGGGTTGAGCGGTGGGAAAGCCGGTGCAGCAGTCCACGGTTGGAGATGAAATGGGCGTGGTTACGGTAGGCCGTGTGTTGGGCTATCGGTACGTCAAAAAGCGGGCAGCATAGGGTGTACAGGGGAAGGCAGCGTGCGGACGTTTACGTTCCAACCGAGGAGGCAAACAGGAAGTACGACGTACGCACTTGTAGTTGGCCCCGTCGGGAATGCCGCCGGCCCTCGCGCCGGCGCTTGCCGCCTTGCCTCCGGCGCCCCTGCCGCCCCTGCCGCCGGCCCCGTTGACGCTGCTGCCGCTGCCGACGCTGCCGTCGGGGTTGAGCGCCCGGGCCAGGGCCGGCGGCAGCGGCTGAGGCACCCGCAGCGCGAAGCCCTGCTCCAGGGCCTTGCACTTGGACTCGTACTCGGCTTGCCTGGGTAAGGGTAGTGACGGGAATGCAGACAGGGCGTGTACTGTGAGCAGGGTTCCTGCGGCGTGCAGCGGCTGCTACCACACGCATGGGTGTAGCGGCCGAATTTACATGTGGGAAGCCTCGTCGAAGGGGCGCTGTGAGGTTGCTGAGGTGGCTCCCCTAAAGCCGGCTTGCGGCGCCTGTCAAGACCACCGCCCCGAGGGCGTGCAGACCCCGCCCCCTGCCCACCCTCGCTGCTCCTCTGCCCTCCCCCCATACCATCAGTCGGTGCCGCTCCAGTGCCTCGCTCCCATATACTTGTAGCCCCGTCCCGTCCTGCCATCAGCCAGCCCCACCAAAAGGCCGCCGCCAGAGCTCCCCCATGCTGTCATTGCCACCCGAGCCCCTTTCCAGGTTCCCACACGCCAACCCATGCAACCCCCGCCCCCGGCCCGCGGCCCCCCGGCCCCACCGCGCCCGCACTCACATGCGCTGGCGGTATGCCGCCATGGCCTTCATCTGTATCTGCCGCATGTAGCTGTCCTCGGCGTCCGCGCGATGCTGCCGTACCTTGCGCTCCGTCCACTGCCTCAGCGCCGCGTCGTTGGCTTCCTTCAGCTCCGCCTCGCGCTGCTCGAAGCGGGCGAGACTCTCGGCGCGCCGCCTGGTTGGGTAGGCGTGCGCAGTGAAAACAGGTATACAGTCGGGAGCGGCCGGGATTGCTAGGGATACAATAGGTTCATGGAGCAATGTGTGTGGGGCGGGTAGACGTAGCATGAGGTGTCGAGTTGTGGGGCTCGGGGTGTCCATGCACTGTGCAGCCCAGCCTTGCGGCAGGTGCTGCTTGGTTCTGTAACCTGCAGCACCTGTGGTATGATGTGTTGTGCCGTGTAATCAGAGAGGACATGGTACCGCGCAATCCGCACCTTTCGCGCTCCTCGTGGCTCAGCTGCTGCTCCAGCTGCTTGCGCTGGCTCCACACCTCAAACACCTGCTGGTTGTCTGCGTCGCGCTCGCGCAGCAGGTCCACATCCCGCTCCGTCAGCAGCGACCTTCCACCGCGGAGGGCCTTTGGGCCAGGCCCGGTGGCCGTGCCGCTGGACAGCTTGCCCGGTGAGCGAGCCGCGGGCACGGCGGGACGCAACTCGGTGTACGTCGGACTGGTGTACCCGTAAGAGCCTAATGTTCGCCCGTTGGCCGCTTCCCCAGGCTTGTACTCGCTATAGAAGCCGAGCTTCATGTTGGTCTGGGTCGTGGTTTTCTTGAGGCCCACAGGGCGCTCGTAAGCATCCGCACCCGGGCCGCTGGACCCCATAGGCATTGAGGAAAGTGGCGATGGAGCATGGTGGTGGTGGTACTCAACTATTGGCGGCAGCAGGGTCGCGTTTGTGTTCGGTCTGCTGGCCGTAGTCGATGTGGTGCTGCTCCCGGTCGCAAGGCGCTCGCCCGTCTTAAGCCTGCTGCTACCTGTTGCTAGACGCTCTGAAGGCACGTTTTTGGGCTTTTCGGAGCTTGGCATTGTGCTTGATGTGAGGCCCTACTTACTCAAAGGCTTCGAAAATACAGTCCCCTCATCAGTTTGCGTAGTTTAGCATACACAATTGCTGTAACATCCAATAAAGAAAACGCGACAATCGTGGTGTGACAGTAGCCTCCAACTGTGCCAATGCGCGCCACCTGGGAGTTGAGTCGGTTGCAGTGGGACTCCCTCGATGGGGCATGGGGCATGGGCCCCACTGCCGACCAAGGCTACGAACGCGCATACCCAACAGTAGTTTTGCATCCGGCTGGTCGTGCTTGGTAGTTCGGTGGACCCCTAGACACGCAACGCCACCACGTCCACGAGGGCACACCAGTCCGCGATCGCTCTTCGCGCGAGCCAACTGCTTTACGCAAGAGGCCTTATAACTACTGCTCACAACTGCCATGAGGGCGCAGCTTCGGGCCGGCAGGTGCGGAAAGCCGCCCCGCGACACCATAAACAGATAGATCTATGCACTGCTGCAACTCTAATAGATACTACAAATTGCTCTTAATGGTAGCAGGGCCACCTCTCAGCCAATTATGGCGACGGGCGCATACATCGGGGTCAAGCCCGCAGGTGAGTCCAGTACGCAGTGGCCATGGCGCCTCTGTGCACTGAACCTTGTCGCTCTTTGATATAATGGTCTTGCCTACAACACTTGCAGGCGCTGTGGCGGGCTTCGGCAAAACAAAGGCTCAGGGCTTTTGGCAGCAAGCGCACCAGCAAATAAGCGCCGCGAAGTGGGTCCCTGCTCTCGCGCTGACTGCTGCCTACTCAGCAACATGCATTACAGACCGTTCACTAAAGGACGCTATACTCACCTGCCTCCGCAGGCGCTCGGGGGCACCCAAGCGTAAGGTCACCACCATGATGCCGGTGTCGGTGCCGAAGGTGCTCTGCCGGCCACCTGGCCAGAAGCAGTCGGAGTGGGTGGACCTGTGGGAGGCCTACGTGAGTATCGTACCTCGGGGCCGCGCTGGCCGGCACTGCAGCAGCAGCAGCAGCTGGACAGTGGGGGGTGTGGGTTTCCGCGCAGTCTGCCACCAGCACATGGCTGGCAAACTGGCAAGGCGGCAGGGCGGAAGGGACCAGCAGCTGGTGCAGCTGCCACTCCATACACCGCAGCAGTCCACCGTCACCTCCGCCGCTATAGGGTGCTATGCTGCGCAGCCGATGGGTTGGAGGAAGCAGGCATGTTCATGCTGCCAGTAGCATGCGCGGCGTGTCCGGATGGACCGTGCCGCTCGGGCAGAGCGGATGCAGCACGTGGCAACCAGGCTGCCCGGCTGGCCGCCCGCTTCCCGTGCCGTACAGTGTCCACTAATTCCTTGAAATGCACCGGGGGATAATCGACCACAACCCCGTACTGCGCCCCGCCATGACCCAGTTACCACTTGGCGTGCCTCCCATGTCTGGTACCCACATCAGCCTGGCAACTATTGCACTGTTTCGTGCACAATGCGTCCCGCAGACGTACCAGAAGGTTGTGTTCATCAAGGAGGCCATCACGGAGGACGTAGCCAACAACATGATTGCGCTGACGCTGTACCTGGACTCCCTGGACCAGAAGCGCATCTACTACTGGCTCAACTGCCCGGGAGGAGACGTGAGTGGACGTGGACGTGCGTCATGCAGTTTCTGTTTTGCGGGCGGTATGGGTGGGCCTGCCACATAAGGCACAGGGTGGCCGTGCACAGGAGGGAGGGTCGCAGGAACGGCGTCTGGCGTTACAGCGCAGGCTCGCCAGAGGGCCCCGACCCGATCCCGGGGCACTGCGGACGTCGGTACGGCGTACGGTGCATGGGCAGGAGGAAGGGCAGCGGGGGCAAGGAGCGGATACGGCAAGGGAGGATGGTACGGCAGCAGGGCGGTCCGCTGGTTCCAGCGAGCTAGCGGAGATACTCGGTCGGCGCGAGGAGGCGGGGTCCATGGCGCAGGGCGGGGCAATACCGACAGCAGACGAGCTTCACAACGAGGGAGGGATGTAAAGCCACGCAGTACTGACCGAGGCAGTTGGGTTCGGGGCGTACGGCGAGGCTCAAGGGCGCCATTGGGGTGAGGCGGTCACTTCCAAGACAGGCGGCAGCTGAAGCGGAGGCGCATGGCGGCCGCACAAGCAACACAGCGCCAAATGCTGGCCTGCCTCGGAACTCCACCATGTCCGCGTGCCGCGCTTGGGATGACCTACCCTGGCGTACGCTTGCGACGCTACGCCGTGCTGACTCGACCCTCTGTCCCTCGGCCGTCCGTACTGCCGTACAGGTGGTGCCCACGCTGGCGCTGTACGACACCATGCAGTACGTGCGCAGCAAGACGGCCACCGTGTGCTACGGCCTGTGCCTGGGCATGGGCGGCTTCCTGCTCACCACGGGAGGCGAGAAGGTGGGCACTGGGCAGCCGCACCGCGTAGTCCTGTTGTGCTCAGCTCAGCTTAGGTCAGCTCACCTCGCCCGGTGCTGCGGATACGCGGAGCACTTCATAACGGTTGCCCAACCAGGCATTGGGCAGGCGCACCGCAGTGTCACCGCCAGAGGCTCGTCACTGGGCCATGTGTACACCCGTGCATGGTCAGCGCACAGCGTATTTCTGGTGTGCCACGATGCTCACCCGGTGCTGCGGATACGCGGAGTATTCGGTGACGGCTGCTAACCAGGCCCAACCACTGTCTAAGCCACGCGCTCCCGCCTTCCCGCGGGGCAACCGTTCCGCCTTACTACACTCGCAATTTCTGCCATGGCCTTGTAGCTTGTGGCGTGTAGCAAGGCGCTCGCAATGAACACGCCCCACCATGGCACGTGCCAACCATACCAGGCCCCGATACCCACACCCTGCCCAACACCTGCCGCCGATACCCCCGCCCCGCCCCGCCCCGCGCACTAGCTCCTGGTTAGGCTCAAGTTTCTTCCGAACATGTTACATGTGTTCTTGTCCGCCTCCTGTGCTCCCGCAGGGCTACCGCTTCGCCATGCCGCACTCCATCCTCATGCTGCCCCTCCATCCTGGCAACTGCACCTTGTTGCATGCTCTACGTTTCTCCCCGCCATTCTCTGCCTCCTGTGCCCCCCCAGGGCTACCGCTTCGCCATGCCGCACTCCATCCTCATGCTGCCCCTCCATCCTGGCAACTGCACCTTGTTGCATGCTCTACGTTTCTCCCCGCCATTCTCTGCCTCCTGTGCCCCCCCAGGGCTACCGCTTCGCCATGCCGCACTCCATCCTCATGATGCACCACCCCTCGGGCGCCTCGCGCGGCCAGGCCAGCGAGATGCACATCGAGAGCCGCGAGCTGGTCCGCATGAGGGACTACCTGTCGCTGCTGGTGTCCAACTCCACGGGGCAACCGTACGACAGGGTACGGCAGGGGCTGGCTGGGTTGGGGGTTATGCGGCGGTCAAATGGCGTGGGGAACGCGTGGCTCTGGGGGGGCCATGGCGGCGGTTGCGGGGTCGGAGAGCGGTCTTTGGCGGGTTACGTGGCGCTGTGTGAGACGGTACCGCGCTGTCTGGAACCCGCAAATGGACCTTTGTTCCTTAGGCCGGTGTGCCAGGGCGGAAGTACTCAGGGCAGCCAGCTGGGATGCTGTTGGCACCATTGTAATCTGGGCTGACGTGCCTGGGCGCGCGCTGGCTTTTGCTGTCGGTGCAACTGAAAGCTGATTTGTATTGTCTGGGTGCGCGCTGGCTGCAGGTCATCCGCGAGCTGTCGCGCAACAAGTGGATGGACCCCAAGCAGGCCATCGAGTACGGCATGATCGACAAGGTACGGGGCGGTTGGTACGGCAGGGGCCAGCGGGACGTACGGGAGTAGCGGGCAGGGCAGTACGGGGCCGGGCGACCGAGCAGGGGGGCGCTGTCCCGTGGCACGTGCAGGTGTGGGCAGTTGGATGAAGCAGCGGGAGATCCTTCATTACCGAATATTACCGGGAGCAGCCTTCTTGTATAGAACATGTGCCGGTACACAAGGCAAATGCGCAATCAGAATGTGATTGCATCGTGCCCCCGACTGGCGTCCTAGTGCCTAAGGTGCTGTGAAGCTCACCGTTATTAAGGATGCTGTAGTGCAAGATTCAAATTCCCGTTGTCCCACGACCCCCGCTGCCGGCCCCCAGGTGCTGACCACGCCCATGCCCAAGATGCCCGGCGGCCCCACCTTCAAGTTCGAGCGCCAGGCGGACAGCGAGAGCGGCCTGGTCGGGTTGTGAGGAGCGCAGGAGGGAGAACAGGGCCTCAGGGTCGGGGTGGCTGGGTGATTTGGCGCTGCGAAGGGAGGTGTGTAAGGGCGGCTTGACGTGACGTGACATGACGTGGCGGCGGGCCTCAGGGTCACGGTGTGGGTGTTTCAGTGATGCCAAGGGAGGTGTGTAAGTGTGTGTAAGGGTGGCTTGACGTGGCGATGCCTCGCGCGTACCGGTGCTGATAGGAAACGGCGGGGCTGTTTCGCGGCTCGAGGATGGGGGAGGCTGGGAGAGAGAGCGCGCTAGCCTGCCGCGATGGTCGTGGCACGCTGTTGGATGAGGGCGTTGCGTTGTGTCGGCCTCTTGGCGGGCATGAGGTGGTGGTGGTTTGTGGTTCTGTGCGTGCCTGTGTGGCGGGGTGACTTGGCCCTGGCGCCTGTGCAACGCGTGCTCGGGCGGCATGGGTTTCGGGGCGAGGGACCTTGTAACTCAACCTCGTTACCTCGGTCTTCAGTAATATTGTTTCTGCCAGTTAAATGAGTAAAAATGAGCTTCCAGTTTTCGCTTGGAAAGGCCCAGCTGAAGCACTTCAAGACCTCGCTCCAGACCCTTGGCAAGATTGGCGCGGAGCTGCTGATCGAGGCCTTTCCGGAAAAGGTAAAACCTAGAGAAAGAAAACAGCAGATTGAAAACAATGTTGCCGAGACCGAGACCGTCAGGAGGAACCAACGCCCTTGTCTCACGCAGTTCGTGCTGCGCAGCATAAACAGCGCCAAATCGGCGTTCTTGGCCGTCACATTCTACAGCCGCTTCTTCGAATCATATGAGGTCTTCGGCAATGAAGTTATACAAAGCGCGGTGTTGACCAAGGTGCGAAAGGGGGCGGGCATAGCAGCCCCGCGGTTCGCGGGGCGCAACCACCGCTTGTCTCATTCTCAAGCCACGACACCTGACCCTCTTCCGACCACACGCCACGCTCCTTCCCGTCCAGAATGCCCTGGCCATCTTCCGCTCTCAGAAGGTGCAGCAGATATCCTTTGCGCTGGACACCAGCACGACGCGCCTGAAGGCCACCGTACAGACAGAGGAGGGTAAGCCACACGCACGGTGGTGACACCGTGCCCTTTTAGGGCGAAACCTTGGACACACATCCAGCATATCAACATAGCACAACCTCGGCTGCTAAATGTGATGTGGGTCCGTGCTGCAGGGCTGGTGAAGCGCTTTTCCTTCGATGTCCTGGACAGTGAGGTGCTGCACGCCACGGTGGACCCAGATGCCTACCCCACAGTGGTGGTGGCCGAGGCGGCGGAGCTAGACAAGTGGGTTAGGCATTTGCACAGCATACGTGTTATACGGAGCGCATGTGTTTCCCTTATGTGTGGCTTGCGCACAAGGGTCAGTGTTGCAATATTCGGCGGAGGCGGCGGAGCTCGACAAGTGGGTTAGCAACCCGTGCTGACAAGGACTGTGCTGCATTTTTTTTCTTCGTGAGAAGGTTACAGGGTCTAGGAATCCGTGCTCGGCATGCTGACTGATGCCGTGGGCCATGCTCACAGTGTGCATGTTCGCGGCGGAGCTGGACAAGTGGGTTAGCAACGTGTGTTGCATGCATGCCAGACGGACTACAAGCGCATTTCTAAAGTGGGGCTTGTTGCACACACAGACCAGTTCTGATTCCCGCGGCGGGGGTGCGGAGCTGGATAAGTGGGATCAGCAGTTGCCGGTGTGTGGAGCATGGGCCCACCGCGCACAAAAACGTCGTGCTGTTCCCACATCGCCTGCCCGAACCACCGGCTACTGGCATGGAGTGCATGTCATGTTCCTTACTGTGTACATTCCCACGCCCTTGCCGTCACTCCCAGGCTGCTGTCCCAGGTCGCTATTACACATTGTGCGCGGTTGCTAATACACATTGCGCACGCCACTCCCAGGCTGCTGTCCCAGTTTCAGCACACGCTGGACGAGATCACGCTCATCGCCAACCCCACCTCGGCCGCCAACCTGGGGAACGGCCACCGCGCGTGCGAGATGAGGAGCTACGTGGATCCACTGAAAGGTGAGAGAAAGGGCGGGGGGGCCTGGACAATGGCCGGGAAAAAGTAAGTTTCAGACCGGTTTTTGACTGCTAAAAGGTGAACATCAGGTGGGGAAGGACTGTGGGACAGCACGTTGTGAAGCGCTGAGGACAAGGCGTTTCTTCATGGCGGGAGGGTCACTCCTTCTAAAGGCTTTTAGGCCGGGGCAAAAGCAGAGCAGGGGTTAGTGGAGCTACCCTGGCGAGTGACGTCGTACCCTGGCCGCCTCTATGTGCTTTGACAGCGCTTGCCCTTACAACCACTTACGGTACCACGTTTGCTGTGATCTGCCGATGCAATCCCGCGTAATGGATATCACGCCCCCACCCGTACCCCACGTGCTCGTACCCCACTGCTACCCCACATGCTCATACACCCAGCTTCCGGCGACGCCATGCGCACCCAGCTGGCCCTGGACACCCGCTCCGTCTTCACATCCTACGCACACAACAGGTGCGTGCACTCTACATGTCCATGCTTCCCATACCGGTATGCGCGGTGTATACTACATGTGAGTTGTTTTTGTCGTCTGCAGATGCGCCGTGCTGTTAGGCAACTGCAGACTGTTGGGCTCAGCCCTGTGCTTGGGGTACCAAGGGGCCCTCAGCTAATGCATCTGCGCACGGCTTGCTTGCACAGCGCCGTGGCTTTTAACGCAACGTTCAACCTGCAAGCGTCCGCACAGCACGGTCAGCACAGAGACGTGGTAGCACACATTTGCACACGGCTTGCACAGCATGGCGTCGAAGGCTGTGCTCCGCAAGCTGACACGTAGCATCAGTAACCTGGCTAACCCACACCTGGGCCACAGCCCCGTGGCGTCCGGCAACCGACTTTCAACGTGCTGCGACTTCCGCTCCATGGCTGGGCTATGCCCGTTGCATGGTGTACACATACACGTTGGCATGCTTGCCGCTACACACGTACTTGCTAATACACACTGCGGTGTTGCACACTGTCCATGCAGCCCCGTGGCATCAGACGTGACCTTCAACGTGCGCGATTTCCGGTCCATGGCTGCACTGTGCACGGCGCTGGGGGCGGACGTGACAATGAGGCTGGAGGGCCCGGGGGCGCCCGTGCTGGTGGAGCCGCACTTCAGGGGCCTGCCGGTGAGAAAGAAAACCAATAACACGTCTACATATCTGTGTACTGTGGTCGGGCAGGGTGGGGCGACTTGGGTAGCAGGGTGAAAAGCAGGTTGCGCTACGTGAGAAGCCGAGGGAAGGGAAAGGTTAGGTGGTTGGGATTCGAAGTTGGTGGGTCGGCAGTTGAAGGCGGTGCGGGGCGAAAGGGAGGAACGAAACGAGTACTCCCGGGCTTGCGCTGCTGTGCCAGGGTGGTGGGGCGCCCGTGGTGGTGGAGCCGCACTTCAGGGGCCTGCTGGTTAGGGCGCGTGGGTTACCAAAACTCTCTGCATTGCATTGTACAGTGAAAATGGGAGGTGCAGCGATCCGACCGGGCGGTCATATGGTTGGGACCGTGCGTTGGCGGTTCGCTGGTTGGTGGCTGGACGGGCGGGCGGGTGGGAAGAGGGGGACTTTCCGGGGGGTTGCGCAACGTCTTACGAACGCGTCTCCAACACCAACACGGCCCTCCCTCCCTTGCCGTACCCACAGGAGGGTCAGGAGGTGGACGTCACGGCGCTGCTGGTGCTGTCCACGCTGGTGGAGTCCCAGCTGGACCCCGAGCAGCAACAGCAGCAGCAGGCGGCGTGGGAGCAGCAACAGCAGCAGCAGCAGCAGCAGCAGCAGGAGGACGGGGGCGTGGGTGTGGGTGTGGGAGCTGGGGAGGAGGGTATGGAGGATATGGAGGCTGTGGAGGCTGTGGCAGGGGATGTGGACATGGCACCAGAGGGGCCAGCAGTGCACGCGGGGCAGCGGCGGCGGCAGCAGCAGCAGGGTGCGAATGGCTGGGGGGCGTATGGCCCGGCGGATCCGGCGGGGCAGGGGCAGGGGCAGGGTGGGGGCGGAGGGGCAGGGCCGTCGGCGGCAACGAGCATGGGGTCCGCCGGAGGTGAGCGGTTGGGGTGACTGGGGTCGTGTTTGCCTGCATGGCATGGGAGGGCACGGGAGGCTATGGCGGTGGGCACGCCCAGCTATGCACAGCAGCCTGGCGGGTCCGGGCCCTGCTTTTGCGAGACGCATGTGTGCGCAGTTGTGCCTGCCGTGTCCTGCCGTGTCCTGTCCTGCACTGCACTGAAAGACTTCGCGTGAGCTTGCACAACAAGACTCAGGCCTTTGGGCACCACCCGCGCCGCACGTCGCTGTTCCCCACAGGACCCGCCGACGACGGCATACCCGCCCGCCGGCGGCTGCCCGCCCGCTTCGACCCGGTGCACCACGCCACCGCCGCCGCCACCGCTGCGGCAGCAGCCGCGGCAGCCGCCGCGGCCCACACGGCAGGACACGGCGCGTCCGAGGTGCAGCAGCAGCAGCAGCAGGGGCCCACAGACCCGCGGCTGGCTGCTGTGCGTCCGGGTCAGCAACAGCAGCAGGAGCAGCAGCAGGAGGATGGATGCCTACGCTTCAGAGGTGAGGCTGCAGTTTAAGACGATTTGGCGTACATCACATTGTAAGTCGATGGGCTACACGGAGGAACTCATCTTCACATACCGGTACGCCTTGTTTTTCAAGACCCGCACAAGCACGTCATGGCTTCCCATTCAGTCTGGCCCAAGTGCACTGTCCCTCTGTCGCCAGCAGCGAGTAATTCTTGCGGCGTGCTCCATGTTCGCTTCGATGCTCGGGCCTGATGCACATGCTGCTTCCACGCACAAGCCATGCGTTCAACACCTCCGCGGCTGGCCCACAGCACCGGTACCTGCTTGCCGTAGCCAGGATGCGCCCCGTCGTGCCGTTATGCCTCCGGCATCCGCCAGTCCAAGCCGTGTAGCATATACGGTACATGCGATACCGTACCTGTCTCCCACGTGCAGGTCCGTCGGCGGGCCGCAGCGTAGGGCCGGGCGACTCGCAAGACCCCGAGAGCCTCCCGGGTGCCAGGTGGGTAGGCCGTGGGGCAGTTGGCGGTTGGCGGTTGGCGGGACGCTGCAATTGCAGGTGCTGCTGGTTGGCATGGACAGCGTGGTGGGTACCCTGACTCGACCAGTGGGTATGATGCCGAGTAAGGCGGTCGCTTAGCTGCGTGCTGGCTTACTTCGTTGGTGCGGTGGGCCGTTTGCCGTACATGTAGGTTAGTGGACAATGTTGTACGGCAGAGCGCCGCTTTGAGGGTACTAGTGAATCCACCTCTTGCAGGTCTCCTGGACCGGCCGGGCTGTCTGCGGCGGCTGGGGCCATGCCGCCGCCGCAACAGCGGCCGTTACCGGGAAGTGGCGGCGGCGGCGGCGGCGGGGCACTCCCGGCGGACAGCGCGCAGGGTCCGCTGGCGGCGCCGCCACCGGCGCGTGCCGGTTACACCGGACAGGCGGGGCAGCCGCAGCAGCAGCAGGAGCAGGAGCAGGCGCATTATGTACAACAACGACAGCAGCAGCAGCAGCAGCAGCAGCAGCAGCAGCAGCAGTCCACGGCTGTGGGTTCGTACGCGAGCGGCGGCGGCGCAGCGGGTGTGGGCCCTAGTGGGGTCGCGGGGGAGTGGAACCCGGCCGCCCAGGCTCAGAGCGGGGTGCGGGGCGGGGCGGGGAGTGTACGGGAGCAGATGGCCCCGTACGACACACCCATGCATGGCGCCGGAGGGCACAGTGGCTACGCGGGCGGTGCAATGATGAGTGCCGCGAGGCCGCAGCACCACCACCAGCAACAGCAACAGCAGTACCATCAGCAACAGCAGTATGAGCAGAGAGGGGCAGCTAGCGGGCGGTTTGGGGACAGCGGGACAGGTGGTGGTGGTGTTGGGGAGGGCCCTGGGAGCGGCATGGGCTGGGGGTCGGGGTTTGGGGTGGGGCAGGATGTGGGGGTGGCGGGCGGGACGGCGGTACCTGGGGCGGCGGCCACGGCGCCGCCGCCGGCGGCTGCGTGGGGTGCAGCGGCGGCGACGTCACTGGGTGTGGGTTCTGCCGGCAACGCTTTGCAGCAGCAGCAGCAGCAGCAGCAGCAGCAGCAGCAGCAGCAGCAGCAGCAGCAG
>VFQN01000874.1_pt1 | contig 53958 bp, 79 predicted proteins | sample 3512371 | NCBI WGS metagenome assembly VFQN01 (sample SAMN10412370, study PRJNA504923) | tailings metagenome | isolation source: Replicate 2 from Balatoc abandoned mine | place: Philippines: Itogon, Benguet | collected 2017-08-28
AGGGAGAGGATGCGGGGGAGCAGCTCGGAGGGCAGGGCGCGCAGGAAGCGGGAGGCGGTGGAGGGGCTTGGGGCGGGTGAGGGGCTTGGGGCGGGTGAGGGGCTTGGGGCGGGTGAGGGGCTTGGGGCGGGGGAGGGGCTTTGGGCGAGGGAGGGGCTTTGGGCGGGGGAGGGGCTTTGGGCGGGGGAGGGGCTTGGGTCGAGTGACGCATGTGCGCTAGGGGAGGAGGCAGGGGCGGGGTTGACAGCGGCGGCGTTTATGAGGTCCCATTCGGCGTCGCTTGCGGCTGGCTTCCGCCTGCATCGACCCATCGGTGGCAATGTTAAATTCCGTATGAATTACTAGAGTTTGGTTCTTAGGCGTTGCACGTTGGCTTGGTGGTGCCGGGGAGTTTCTGGCCTCTGGCAGTTGTGTGACGCGTCGCGGGAACTGGTGGTGCGTCGGCCTTCAGCGGCTCTCGGTCCTACATATATGTCACGCAGGATGCTGATGTCTACTACCGTGCGCTACGCTGAATCGTGACTTGCGGGACGTCCAAATGCCCGATGCACATCCCGCCGCGCTTTGCTCTGCATGGGGCACTGTACAGCCGGCACTGCACGAAGAACTATACACAGCAATATTAAAGGTGAGCTCGTGCGTTGCTGCTCGACGAGCTCGACTGAGTCCGAGTCTGATTACAGGCAGCATGCATGAGCCTGCCTGCTGCTGTCGGCAAGGCTGTAGGTACCTAGGCCAGAGGCCACAACCGAATGCTTCGGACTCGAGGGACCCCAGCGAGTATAAGCGCACTCGTAGCTCAGACCCACGCACGGGGTACGGCCCAGCAGCCCAATGTCGGGGCCTCATTACTTGCACCGCTCCTGCTTCGCCACACCTCGTACTGTACTGCCGCCATTGTGCATCCCTGTACCGGTACAGAAGCCCGTGCATGCCCTGGCCTGCTACCGGTACCACCACCTCGGAAGGTACCACCAACTCCTTTTCCATGACGACGAGCGCTCTCCGCCGACTCACCATGCCTCCAGCATGTCCGTCACCCTGCATGTGGTTTACCACGCACGGCACACCGGTACGGTAGTCCGTCACAGCCAGAGTGTTCCAGCAGCCTTTTCTTACTTCGTGAGAAGGTAACAGGGGGCTTTGGATCCGATCCTGGCCAGCACATACACGTGGGCGCAGCCTGCATTCCAAGCGCCACACCCCAATAAGGCTCGTGTCGCCATCCTTCTATCAACGCCCAGCACCTTATCAGGGTACGGTACCTGCATTGCGTTGCAAGGGCGTAGGGGGACCCCTCTCGGTCAGAGCTGCATGTGTCCTAGCCCGCCACTCCTTCACCTAGCCCAGCTTTATTGCAGGCCCCCCCTGGCACTTGGGGGGGAACAAAGTACTAGTAACGCGAGGGAGGTAGTGGTAGTAGGAGGAGGAGGGGGCAGTGTTGTACCATATGCATGCCACCACGGGACTGTCGGGACCAGTAAGGACGTCGTGGCCACACCACGTGGAATTAACCCAAATGCCCACAACGACCACCGTGAGCGGGCATCAAGACAGCCTTTCAAGCAAAAATAAAGCGCTGGCGCCTTGGCAACGCAGCAACCGTGGGACCACACCCACCACACGGCTTAGCTTCATGACAGGGAACCTCTTCCACTTGGGGTGTCGTACCACGTGCACCACCCCGACAAGGCAACAAGACAGCCCTCCGAAAGCAATGCGAGGCGCTTGGGCCAAAGGCCGTGTACCGGCCTTGGGTCAACACCAAAAATGCCCCTCGCACAAGCAGTCAACGAGCGAAGCGAGAAACGACTGCGGGCACAGGTGCCGCCCAACCACCCACGCACACCTCCAAAGCGGTGCACTACACGTACGCATACCGTGGCATCGCCTAGTATCGCTCAAACACAGGCACCCTGTAGGGTACTCCCCTGCACGGCATCCTGCTACAAAGATTGTGACACCGCGTCTTCCAAAAACATGTTGGCAATTGGCTAACCCGCAACTGCACTGCTGCACACACAACTTGATCTTCAGCCAGGGAATCGCAAGACGAGCTGCCCTCCTCGCTCTCACTCAAACAGCGCCTCTCCGAACACGCCCAGCAGCGTCTCCCACGTGCGCCCCACCACGGCGCTGCCCCACGACCACGCGCCCAGGCCCAGCAGCAGCACGTGCAGCCGCCGCCGGTACCAGGCGTTTGTGAACGCCCTGCAAGGGTAGGTGACGCAGGGGGGACCAAGCAAGTACTAGTAACGCGAAAAAGTAGTGCTGGCAGTGATATTGTGGATGGATGGGCGCAAGGGCGGGACTGAGAGTAGCGAATTGTACAGCAGGCTACCCGCTGGTGCCAGACTCCTTCACCTCCACACCCACCGAGCCCTTGACTGTGCTGCAGCTGTACGGTGGCCCGATTGACAGCCCGATCACTCCCTGACCTGGATCTCTGCCCCTCGCACCACGCACCCCTGCCTTTCATCCCACATCAACGCGGACACCCCACGGGTGCGGCGTACGTACCCGTGCACGTAGTCCCCGTGTGGGGGCGTGCCGTCTGGGCCGCCTCCGCCTCCGCCTCCGCCCCTGTTGGTCGCGCTGCCACGTGGCGGCAGGCCACGCACCGCCACGCTGCTGTAGATGCGCAGGCGCTCCGCCATGGTGACGCCCAGGGCCGCCGAGGACGCGCGGATGACGGTCGAGATCCTGCACAGCCGGGTCACGTGGAGGATGTATGTCAGGCACCTGTCATGTACCAGCAGCCTGGCGTGTACCGTTTCAGTGTCCCGCCCTGCCCGCGGCCCGCACCTGAGCATCTCCACCAGCGGCCGGCTGACTGCCGCCAGCAGCGCCGTCATGTCTCCGAAGCCGCGGATGCCCAGCCGCCGAGCCAGCTCGCGCTCCTCCGCCTTGTTGCGCGCGCGCTGCGTCAGCAGCAGCGGCAGGATCTTGCCGCCGCGCTCGCCGGCCATGTCCACAGAGATCTCCGCCTGCGTAAGCAAGGCAGGGAGGCGCACAGTTGGGGCTAGGGGGACGAAGCGTACTGGGCGTGGGGCGAGGGCCGTGTTGGGCAAGATCTACGCTTGCGCGTTGCATCCGTGGAGTGCGTGGAGTAATAGGGGCTAGGGCTGGACAGCGTGTTTGAGGTGAGATAGGGCCGGGTGAAGCAGCAGCTGCTGCTGCTGCTGCAAATCGTATGGCAAGTGCGTGTCGGCCAAGGAGTCCAGGGCACGGTACAACGCACCAGGCGGTACCCATCGAAACGTACCCTTCCATTCAAGGCGTTGACGTCTTCCCTTATCACCTAGGTCGCTGCAAAAGGCCCCCCTCCCGCCCGCTGCCTCCGGTTGCCCCCGGGCCCACTGCCTGCACGCCCCACCTGCGTGGCCTCGTCCCGCATGATGACGGCGCACCACAGCTGGCAGAACTGCTGCCGCAGCTGCTCCTCCACATCCACGTAGGTGCCGTGGTCCAGCACCACCACCTCGAAGCCGCGACGAGAGCCGCGCAGCAGCCAGCGCAGCCACGAGGGCCGGCCTGCGGAAGGGGGAGGACGGCGGGCCGCGGGCTGGCGGTAAGGATACGTTGCTCAGAACTTGCGGAGATTACGAGCTTGCTGCAAGCGGCGGAGCAACATTGCAGCCATGCGGCATGGCTCGTGGGATGTTCAGTTGAAACCAAGTGACGGAACGAGTGCACGGTGTGGCTTACTGGAGTCCCAAAGGTGTGCTACGGCAAAATGCTTAACAAAGAAGCGCGTGGATTGTGCGCTGTTCCCCATGGCCTTCCCTGGGCACACGGCGTGCCGGCTTACCCTTTGGCCGGATCATGAGATTGCCGGGGTGGGGGTCGCCTGGCAGCGTGCACAGCAGCAGCGGCAGCACAAGAAAGCAGTCAGCAGGTCAGGTACAGTGGTTCTTCATTACCCCCAAAGGATTTGTCGCAAGCGGTTCGGCCAGTGTCATGACATAGGCAATGGCGGCAGGTGCGCGGTGCCTCGGACCTAAACGGTCCAGCGTACCGGTAACTGCACGTGCCCTGATGCTCCACCGCACTGCTAAACGTGGAGAAACGCTGCACACGCCCAGCAGCATATCCAAAATGTAACGCCAGCACTTTTGCAGTAGGGCTGGGCAGAACGCCGCTGTGTGCCCCCGGCTCCCACACATTCCCTCATCGTGCACGGAGCCCGTACAAAGCAACCCTTACACTTCCGCAATGACAGGCCTGCGGCGCAGTAGACTGCACTCCATGGGTGTGCGCGACGGCCCGTACGCCCTGCCGCTGTGCCCCCGGCCTGCACACCTCCTTCTCACCGTGCACGAAGCCCCGTGTGCAACAACCCCAACACACACCCAACGACAGGACTCCCGGCTTACCGTGCACGAAGCCCCGTATGAACATGAGCTCCCCGAACAGCTTGACCAGCTGCCGCCCCACCACGTGCGGGTTGATGCCCTGGGGGGTGCAGTGCACGGGGAGGGGATTGGGCTGGGTGGGGTATGGAGTGGTGGTGCAGGGCGCAGTGCCGGACACCAGCGGCGGCTGGAGTTGTGTATGTGGCCGCCGAGGGCAGCAGAAGGTGACACTGCAGGGCTGCCAGACGCACCTACGTTATGTCCGCAGCGCTTCTGCAAGGTAGCGCCTCAGTGCAGGGCTGTCGGCCTGTCTCTCTCCCTCTCACCTGTCTCTGCAGCGCCTCCACGTCCGTGATCTTGCAGCCCGCGATCCACTCCATCACCAGCAGCTTGGGCTTGCACAGCTCCTGGGGCCCAGGAGACCGGGGAAAGCCATGGACTTCAGTGGGCGGGACAAGAAGAGCAACAAAGCACGGCGCACACACGGTGCGCCGACACTCCAGGACATCTACCTAGGCCTCGGACTGCATCACTGGCTGGGTGGAAGGTCCTGTCCGCAGCCCGCCGCACGCCCCGCACGCCCCGCAGCAGACTCCGAAGCACACCAGACCGCCGCCCACCCGCCAGCGCCCTATGGACCGCCAGGGCTATCTACCGCGGCAGTTCCGACAGTCGTCGCACACCCGACTCTCCTGTCCATCACTCTCCCGCACCTGGTGCAGCTTGGGCACGGTGACCCTGCCCCCCGGGCCGCCCGCCGCCTGCAGCTCCGCCAGCACCGCCTGAAAGCGCAGGCTGTTGGTCACCTCGTTCCTGCGTGCACACGGGTCGAGTGAGGGCGGAAGGGGCGCGAGGGGAAACGTTCGACCCCCAGCCACCACCAGGGGAGCCCCGTGCGTGCCCGCCCGCCCCAAACCCAGGAACAGGGCCCCCCGTCGCCAAGGTGGCCCGCCTTGAGTAGTGCGCGGGTCCTCATGTTACAATCGCGAGGTTTGTTAGCTGCCACCGTCTGTATCCTATGTCACTGGCTTTAGTCCCGCTACCCCTCACCACGACAACTCCTCAACCCCACGCCCGCCCACCTGAAGTCCAGCTCCACCTCCAGCTTCTTGCCCAGCTCCTCGTACAGCCACGCCAGGCGGATGCGCGGGAACACCGCCTGCGCCGCGCGGCACAGCAGCCGCATGGTGGCCAGGTCGCTGGACACGCTGTTGGCCAGGCCGGGGTACTGCACCTGCAAGTGGGGCAGCGGGTATAAAAGAAGCACGATGTCAAGGATGGCACTTCGGGTGTTGCGTCGAATGGAGAGCAGAGAGCCTGTGGCAGCGATGTGCGCCCGGCCGGGGTGCTGCACCTGCCGGGGCAGGGAACCGAATGGGCCTGGTATGTGATAGTGGGTGTGACGTCAAGGCATGACGGCAGCCGCATGGTGGCCAGGTCGCTGGACACGCTGTGCGCCAGGCCCGGGTACTGCACCTGTGGGGGGACGGGAAACAGAGGGCATAGGGGTGGGCAGGTAGCAGACAGCACAGGGTATGCTATGGCCGTAAACGCTGTGGTAGACAGTCCTAGGCACGCTGTGCGCCAGGCCGGGGTACTGGGGCTTGCAGGGTGAGGACGCAGATCCACGGGGCCTGGGCAGACCACGTACGTTCCAACATGCAGCACATCCGGTACTGTGCCGCGGCTACTGTCCTCTCAACGACAGCGCCCCGGCCACCTTGACGGCCCTCACGGCCCGCCTCCCTCCCCCCTTGCCAACCCACTCGCCCGCCCCCACCTTGACGGCCACCTCCTCCCCCGTATGCAGCACGGCGTGGTGTACCTGGGGGGGGGGCAAGGGGGCCGAAGTACGGAGGCATGCCACATGGGTGGCGTGATGTACTAGGACTGGTTATGCAGCCAGCCGTTCGTTCCGTCCCAACTACAATGCTGCATAGCTGGTGACGCCTCCCCCGCTGCCCAGTGCCCCCGGCCACTAGCTTCCACCCGGCACCCCTGCCATCCGCCCACCACCGTGGCCCTCCCATCCTGCCGCCCTCCCGCCGCCCCGCCCCCTACCGCCGTCCTCCCGAAACTGCACCAGCTAGACGCTCCTCCTTCTGTCCTGCGATAAACAACTGTATTCTACCCTCCAGCATTTCCCCCTGCCCGCACCTGCGCCAGGGACGCCGCCGCCGTGGCCCGCTGGTCGAAGGAGCGGAAGATGGCGTCCACAGCATCGGGGCCGCCCAGCTCACGCTCCAGGGCGCGACGCACCTGCATGAGGGCAGGCGGGATACATGGGACACAGCTGCTGAGAGTGTGCCGAAGCCGCAGGGTGCGAGGGTGTGCTGAAATGGAGTGGGGAACTGCCACATGCGCGTCTTGTTCGAAGGATACAGTAATGAATACCTGCCTTGTTGGACCAGAAATGCATTACCGTACCGCCAAACGGCACGTGCGCACCTGCTTGTACGGCTGTGGTACGGCACGGTCCTCCAACTGCGCCAGTACGGTGCGGTACTCCCTCGGCACGCCGCCGAACGCCGCCGCGAACTGCCCCGCCTTGACGTACACGCCGCCGTTGCGCCGGCACACCTGCAACGGTCCGGCAGAAGGGAATCATCTCGGTTTTTCTTTGTACAGTACTGAGGCGCAGCACGTGTCGGGTGTGCACGTGTCGGGTGTGCCAGTGCTGCCGCATCTTGTCGAAAGCCCCTCCTAATGTTCATTCAGCTGCTGCAATTGCTCAAAAACGGGAGTTGCACAAACAAGCCGCTGCCATGCCATCGCCGACCATGGAAAACGTACACAAGATGCAGCTCAGGACTGCAACACGCCGTATGTAAGGCTGCTGCCTGCGCTGTGCCCACTCCTCACCCTGAGCTCCCTGCCTCCCCAGCCATGCCACACCCACACGCACACCTGCATCAGCGTTCACAACCGCCACCTTGCCAACCCGCCTGCCTTGCCTTGCCGCTTCGATCTGATCCCTTACCACTTACTTTCGCTTGCCCATGCTTGTTGTGCCTGCATCCCCCACCACCCCTCAATCCTCACACCCACCTGCAGCAGGTGGTATAGCTAACAGCATTCAGCGGGAGCAGCCGGGCGGAGCTTTCAGTCGCCTTCTCAGCCCATCGCCTCAGGCAGTCTTCTTCTTCCCGGAGGTAGCAGTGAGTGGCATTTTCCTGAATGTATACGTGTAAGGGATTCTGTATATCCCATTCCCGCACCGCATCCGCTACCCACCTGCAGCAGCTTGTTGGCCCAGTAGGTGTGCAGCTGCGCCAGCGCCGCCTGGTACGCCTCGTCCTGCTCCGTGTCGGCGCCAAGGCAGGAGGCCTGCGAGGGCGGTGGTATTATGGGGTGGGGAGCAAGGTGCGACACCGTCAATGCAGCCGCATGGGTGGGGACGTACGAGGCCTGCGGGCTGGTGGGTAGGTGGAGAGGCAGGAAGCCAGGTGTAACCCATGGCCCATGGCCCATGCAGCTCACAACAGCCTACAGCAGCCGTGCGCCGCACCGACACCGACGCACACACGCTCTCGTACAAAGGTCAGACCGCGCGCACCCCGCTGAGTGCGACGCAGTCGCCGCCTGCAGGTTGGTTCGCGCCTGCCCATCGACAGACAAGCATCTTGCTGGGCTAAACGCTTTCCGCAACGCTCTACGCACCTGGAACCTCTTGTAGCTCAGCCCCGCGCGCACTGCCCAGGCCACGGTGCGCATGGTGCGCGGCGTGGAGGCGGCCAGGGAGGCAAGCGTCTCGCTGGCAGAGGCAACCGCCGTGGCAACCGTCACAACCGCCGCCGCCAGCAGCGACAGGTACATCCTGCGGCGGGACGGTACGGCAATGAGGCAGGCAGGGAGGCGGCTGAGGGACCTGCTTGTGGGGGCGCCCTTATCACTGAACCCAACTACTGGCGGTGCTCGCACCCAAACTCCGGGCCCAGGTCCCTCACGCGAAGTCTACCTTCGTACCCCAAAAGTCGAACGGAGCACACTAACACCGATGCTACGGCCGGCCCACTAGAGCAGCGTTGTGCCGGTACGCAGAGCATAGGACGCCCCGCACCCACTTGCGCAGCACGGTGCTGGCGGCGCCGCCTGCCGACGCCGACGCCCCATGCAGCGCGCGCGCCAGCGCCGCCGCGTCGGCGGCCGCCGCCGAGGAGGCGGCGGGCGCAGGGGATAGCCCCCCGCCGAACGGCGCGTACGGCCATCCGAACACGTAGGCGCCGCGGTACAGCGGGTAGGCGCCCGCCGACGAGTGCGCGAAGTCCGAGTGGCCGCGTAGGAGCGACATGTAGCGCGCGACGCGCGCAAACACGACGCGCATTTTGCCTTGTAGTTTACGCTAGCCCCTTGGTTGATACCTTGAAGAAGCCGGATACTGGTTCTCCGGCTGCTGCTCCTAGCTAGCTGATGCTCGAGTAGCTACACAAAAAACTAATGATACTGCTGTTGCGGCTGCTGCTCCCTAAGCGTCGGGAAGCACCTCGTCGTCGTCCTGCCGCCCCAGCTCCTCGTCACTAGCCTCCTCGCCCTCCCCGTCCCCAAACTCCACGTCCCGGAGCCCTGCTGCCCCCTCCTCCGCAAGCTCTCCTCCCACTCTCTGCCCAAACTGCACCTGCCCCTGGCCGTGCGCTCCCTGCCCCACCGCCTGACCCCAGTCCAGCACCAACAAACGCCCTCCCTGGTCTACCGCAACCACACCAGCACCCACGCCCACGTGCACCCCCAGCGCCTGCTGCTGCCCAAGGAAGCCCTCCTGCTCCGCCTGGCCGAAAGCTCCCTGCGGCCCCGCCTGCTGCTGCTGCTGCGCCGCCGCTGCTGCCAACGCCACCAGCTCCCTCTGCCCGTACAGGCGCAGCTCCCCGTGTGCGTGCGCCTGACCCGCTTGCTGCTCTAGCCGCTGCTGCAGCTCCTGCTGCTGTTGTTGCTGCTGCTCCGGAAGCTGCTGCTCCACAAAATTGTCCTCTTCGTCCTCGTCCTCGTCCTCCTCCTGGCCGCTTAGCTCCGCCTCGTCCCCCTGCTGGTTGCCACCCACGTCAAAGTGCGACAGGTCTGACTCACTCTCGTCAGAGTCCGAAAAGGTCTCGTCCTCTTGCAGCCCCTGGCCCCGTGCCTGCTGCTGCTGCTGCTGCTGCTGCTGCTGCTGCTGCTGCTGCGCGGGTCCAAAATGCGCTCCGCGAATCTCCTCCTCCTCCGAGTGCAGCTCCTCGTCCTCCTCGTCCTCAGAAACAAAGCTCTCCCCGTCCGAGTCGGGATGCTCCCAGCGAGCAAGGCCCCGCGCCGGCTGCTGTTGCTGCTGCTGCTGCTGCTCTCCCTCCAGCTGCTGCTGCAGCGCACGGTCCCTCACCTCGGCCAAAAGGTCCTCCTCCGCAACCAACCCCAGGAGCTGGTCGTCCTGCTGCTGCTGCTGTTGCTGCTGCTGCTGCTGCCCCACACCCACAGGCGGCTCGTCGTCAAGCCACTCCAGGTCCAAGGGCTGCTCCTGGTCCTGCCCCTGGGCCCCTAGACCCTGGTGATCCTGATGCTGCTCCGGGCCGTGCGGGTGCTGCCCCTGGTGTGGGTCGCCGCCGGCCCTGTTGCCGTGGCGGTGGTGGTGCTCCTGCGGCGCTGGGTGCACCTCGGCTGCTCGTGCTGCTGCTCGGCGCAGTGGGCGGAGCGGCTCTAGGTAGGGAGGGCGGGGTTGCGGACCTCCAAGTGGGTATGCTGCGTCGCCTACAAGCTCCTCTGGGCTCTGGGAAATTACCTGGTGGCAGCAGGGGCGTCGTGCACGTCATGAACTCATCGAGCGGAAACCTGATGAGAGGTGTTTTTGCTCGCGAGGTGTGGATTGTGAGCGTGTGGCAGGCTAGGCGTCGTAGGGAGGGGACACGGGGGCCCAGGCCCACAGCAGGCCCAACAACCCGGGACAAAAGCCGTTACGTTGCCCGTCCCTCGAGCGCTCGCTGCGCTCCTTTACCTGCAGTAGGCTGTACCTCGCGACCGCCAGTGACAAGCCTTGCTTGTGCGCGTACAGGCTCAGGAGCGCGGGCTGGTGAAGGATGCTGGCCGCAGTGTTCTTCTGGTGCTCGAGCCTGTAATCCTCCATGCTAGCATGCTAGAGAGCCGAGCATATTGCTTCGGCTGCCACTTGTAATCTCCTCATCTCGTTATCTTGAGCGTGAGGGCGTTGGACTGGCGGCAAGGGCCGGGATGGATGGGCCAACCGTTGGCGACTGAAGTTTGGAATATTGGAGTGTACCCGGTAGTGTGAATACAGCAGTAACTGTGCGCCAAGGTGCAACGCGAAACCGCACCTTGCACTCGCTGCCTGCAAAGCGAAGGCCTCGTAGCTCAGAAACGGGGAGCACTTACAAGTTCGAACTAAACCCTCTCTAGTGATTTTGCAGTAAATCTGCGGCTTTTCAGGGCGTTGCTGACGCAGCTTGGGCGACTCGTCCCTTGTCCTGCGCTCCGGAGCGCAAACCGTGAGGGTGGAAGCGAGCCAAGGAATATGTCTAATGCATTTGGTAGTCAACACACTGCAGTAATCTCAAGGAATTAACTGTACGCATGCCCCAAAGACCCACTGACCCAAAAGGTTCCACCCGAACCCCAACGGTTTGCTGCCACGCCTTGCTGGCACAGCTCGCGCCTGCTGCTATTACAGGATGGTCACAGATAACCATCAGACAGTGTTTGAAGTCGTGCTGGTGACAGGTGCGACCGGGTTCGTGGGGTCACACGTCGTTCGCGCGCTGTTGGAGCAGCGAGTTGCCAAAGAGGTGAGCGTTTCCTCCCCTTCTTGAAGGAACACCCCCCAACTGCGAAAACCGATAGCCAGGTTTCTGCGTGTGATAGGGCTGCAGGCGCCGTGTCCAGTCGGGGAGGTGGCGTTCACCTATCGGAGCTGCCACCCCACCCCTTGCCTGCCCTTGCCTGAAAGCGGGAGCTCGGCTGACAGCTCTGCGAATGCCTGCTCCAGAGGCAGCTGATGCAAATAGATAAATGGTCCTGACACGTTTGTACATTTTCCTGCGTACGTTTCCACCCTGTCTGCGTGCCGTACTCCGCCCCTCAGGTGCGCTGCCTGTGCCGCCGGCCCACGCCTGAACTGACTCAGCTGCAACAGGCCCATGGCGACACCATCCGGATTTGCATAGGGTGCGATGATTGCATTGGAAAATCGATGAGAACATGGCCAGTTGGTTGTGCTGGCAAGATATCCCTGCATTGGGCAGTCCTCTGCCTCTGGGGTACTCGTACCGGTAGCTGCAGTGCCGGCTCCAACTCCACACCCACCTGATATTACACCCGCCCCGCGCGTGTCCCTCCCTGCATCTCCCTTCTCCTGCCCTACCAGCGACCTTGAAGGCGACAGGTGCCGTGCCACCGTACGACAGCACGTGGCAGGCTGCGATGGTGTCGTGCACTGCGCCGCGCACTACAGGTCAGGAAAAGGAGGGGGGCACGGGTCACCCTGCTTACGTGCGACAGCCAGTCCCATCATTTGCCTTCTGCACGCCGCCAAGGGCCAGCCCAATGCATGCCGCCCCCTGGCGCTACCATGCCAACTTTGCCAAGTACCGATACGTGCTCACAGGCCTTGATGCCAACCTGCATGTGCTCAGCGCGACCTCAAAGCTCTGTCCTCCTCTGCTGCCGTGGCAGGTGGTGGAGTCCCCCCGGGCAGGCGTACCTGTACGACGCCATAAACCACCGGGGCACGGAGCAGCTGATGCAGTTGGCACTGGAGGAGGGCGTGAGCAGGGTGCGTGGGTTGGGGCGGTACGGCGTACGGTGTACGGACAATGTGCGACGGCCGCCGAGGCCTATTGGGACACATTGAGGATAGGGCAACGCCACGTGAGGTTGGGAGGGTCCTGGGAAGGGCAGGCATGCTCCTTAGCTGTTCATCCAGCAACCAGGCAAGTACCTCTGTGCATCGAGTCAAGGGCCTGTTGCAGTGTAGCAGGCGCTGGTGCATGAAATGCCACTGGAGACAGGGGCAGCCGTGGTGCTACCACCTACCAGGCTACAACGCATGCGCTTAGCAGCACACAGTCGACCTTGTACCAGGACGCTAGCACCCGCTATCCCTGGAGATTCCCTAGAGACGCACGCAGTACGCTATGCAGCGTTGGCTCATTCCTGTCCCTTGCTGCGTACGCGCGTAGGTGGTCCACGTGTCCACCATTTTGGCTCTGGGCTCTCCCCCCGGCTGGGGCGGCGTGGAGCGGCCGCTGCTGCCCTGCACGCCGCCCGGCCCCGCCGCCAGCGCCTACGCCCGCAGCAAGGCGGCGGGCGACGAGGCGGTGCTGCGGATGACCCGTGGGTCACCTCACGAAGAAAATGGGGTTTTCGTTCAAGGAGGGGACCAGCAGGCGTTTGTGAGGGCTGTGGGAGAAGTTGGAAAGGTGGTCCCTGGGCCATCTGACCAAGAAGGGTTGCCAGGGACTGCAGGATCAACGGCGGCGCACAACATAGGTGGCCAGGGAGCTGGGGCCGCGCAGGTGGAGGATGGGCAAGCGTCCATCGAGCAATTGCAGGGGTCTGGGGTGGGTGAAGCGGACGTGGCAGGAAACAGCGGGGCTGCCGTAGCCGGGGCGAAGGGCGGAAAGCAGCACGGCCAGGGGCAGGAGCCGGTTGGCCGGCGGCTACCTGCGTGCGTGGTGTGCCTGGGCTGTGTGGTGGGCGCGGACCCGCGGTTGCTGCAGCCCGAGGCGGACGTGATGCGAATCGCGGACCTGGTGCGGGGCAAGGTGAGGGACTGAGGGACCGAGGCAGTAGACATGGTAGGAAGCTACGCGTGTCAGCATCAGCATATCACGCTGGCGTGCACGAGTACAAGCGTCGGAACCGAGCGCCCTCCTGGTGCTCCTTGCCGCTGCCTGGCGGTGTGAGTACTGTCATGATTGTCGGTCTCTTGCATTTGGCGGGTGCTTGTGCACATAGGCCCATCTGTCCTAGGGATTATCATCATCGCGTCAGGAGATTCTTGCACGGCACACGTGCAGATTGCCGCCACCCTGGGCCACTCCACCACCTTCACCTACATAGGGGTGCGGGACGCCGCGGCCGCCATCGTGGCCGCCCTGCAGCGGGGCCAGCCTGGAAAGCGGTACCTGGTGAGCAACCCTGGATGTCGCGGCGCCATGCATTCCTATTAAGCAACAGTGATAAGTGGCAAAGACTTTACTGTCCCTGCTCAGTACGATTGTTGTACCCCTTGGTACGAAAGTCACACTGCCGCACGCGCTGCCGCATCCTTGGCCCTCCAGGTGGGCAACCAGCGCCTGAGCACAGGGGAGTACTACGACCTCATCGCACGCCTAGCAGGCAGGCAGCCCCCGCGGCGGACGGTGCCGGTGTGGCTGGCGGCGGCCTGGGCGGCGGCATCGGCGGCCTTCTGTGCGGTGGCGGGCGGCGTGCCCCAGGTGGGGGACACCTGTGTGCATGCACGTGGCAGCCACTTTTTTCGGCCTGCTCCCAGGTACCGCTAGGTATCCCCGCAGGTGTAGGGGCCTGTAACCCGGTTGCATCAGACATGCCGGTGCGACCGCACGCCGCCAGATACGGTACAAGTGCCTGCAGCGTTAGACGGATGCCCCTGGTGGCCTGGATGCAGGCGCCTCCGGACCTGATCCGCACTGTGACGTACGGCACCCTGTTGTACGACAGCTCGTCCAGCGAGGAGGAGCTGCAGCTGGCGGTGCCGTACAGGCCCATTGAGGAGGCGTTCCGGGAGGCCGTGGAGCTGGTGCAGGCGGCGGACAGGGGGAAGTGAAGCCCTGGTGGCTTTCTATGGGTGTCTTGGAGCTGGTATAGGCAGCCGACAAGTAACACTTACAGCACGGCCTGGTCGGCATACGGAGCTTACACCCTGAGGGGCCCGAGGGTCGAGGGGGACATATGGACCGACCGAAGCGGAGCCCCCGAGGTGCGGAGCGTAGCGAGGGAGGTCCTTATGTCCCCCAGAAGACCCCACAGGCCCCAAGGGGGGTATTGCAGTGTGTGCCCGCCAAAGAGGCCGTGGAGCTTGTGCGGGCAGCCGACAACGGGAAGTGAAGTCCTGGTAGCTTTCTATGGGTGTTTCCTTTCTTTCCATCAGGGTGCTTTCCATTGAAGGGTGACGTCTGACGTGGCCCACTGGTATGCGCCGTGCGGCACCAATAGGAGGTGGTTGCATGAGCGTGCACGACGTACCTGGAGGTAGGTGCAGGTAGTTTAGGCTTGATGGAAGCTTGCCACGTGTACAGTAATGATCTAATGAATACTGTATGTATGACAGGGCATATGGAATCCACGGGGCGCTGCTCCCTGTCGCATACGGTACCAAAGTACATACCAAAAGTAGCGCATACCGCGTGTACCGTACCTTTTACGATGTACCGTACTGTGTGACGGAGGCCGTGAACATTCCGGTATCCCTCATGGCTAGATTCGGATTTGCCTGGCATAGCATGCCCATACGAATTTTGGCTTTCGGGGCGTACCTTTGCGCGCGAGGGCCTGCCTTTTGTGTCTTACAGTGTACCATACCGTGGGTGCGCCATTCGCGCTATGTGCCCATGGGCCATGGCGCCATGGGAGTGGAAAGGTTTTCCGTCTGGTGGGCACCTACCTCTCCCTGTGCCGCACCTGCACGGCCTTGCCGTTGCATGGAATGTCCTGGCACGGTTGAGAGGGTGCGACTTCCATTCTCCTCGCTTGTGAATCAAATACTCATGGATGCAAATGGCTGCGCACAGGACAATCGCCTCCTTGTGCAAACCGCCGCCGCAGCAGTCCGTGTGCAAGATGCACCTGGGTGCATGCAATGGGCCCCATGCCTGCACATTTGTGTTGCCCTATTGGGAAGCGCTGTACTCCACACACGCCCCGAGACGCAAGAGTGTGCACCGCTCAGCGACCAACAGTCACGTCGGTGGTTCCAATGCCCCGTCACATTTCATCAAACATTCGGAGGCATACACCGTACAGAAGCCCCCTCCCCTTGACGTAGTGCTCCTTGCATGTTGCATCCTACTCGACACAGCCAGAAAACAGGTGCATTTGATTCAACCACAGCCGCGCAGATCTATTCTGCCGCTCACAGCCCCAGAACCAGCGCAACCGCATTCAGAAACCCGCCCACAATGTCACCCCCGCACACCCTCTTTCCCTCCGTCCTCCCCCATCCCCACATGCTCCTCTGGTCCCTCCCCCTCCCCGTCCTCCTCATCCTCCTCGTCCTCCTCCTCTTCCCGTCCGCTGCCCGGCCAGTTGACAAACACGCGGCACGTGTCCGCCCCGCAGTTGCACGGCAGCTCCACGCTGCTGCTGAAGCGGTAGTCGTACGTCAGCTCCTCCCACGGCTGCAGGTCGCGCTGTGGGTGGTGTGGGGTAAAGGGGCGTGGACAAGAGAGGGGTGGGCATTTTAAGAACGTGCACACGGGTATCGCCTTTGTGGGCCACGTGGTGTGTAACAGCATCAATGCGCTGCTATGGACCAGGACACCATGAACACATGGATAATCACTGACTAATTTGCCCTCGGCGCGACACAAGTGTGCATCCGCAATTCAGCCCATGTGGGGCTGCTTTGTATTGCTCGCGTGAACGCGTACTCCTTCCAGAGTATTAAAACGGCGTTCACAAGCTGACGAGGCTACGCCCCAGCTAACGTAACCTCTGCATGCTTTCCTGCTGCGTGCAATTCAAGGCGCACATCGCGCTGCACCCCTACCTCAGTGCGGCAGCCCCACCTTGGCCATCATGCCATGATTTCTGCAACACAAACAGCACGCACTACCTACCGCTACACCGCTGCCGTACTGCACCCCACGCCCCACCTGGGCCGTAATGATGAATGGCCCTGAGCTACCCCACTGCACGCCAGCCCCGCCTTGGCCACGATAACGCCGTGCTACCGCCACTTAACACACTACCCCAACTGCACATTCCACCACCCCACAGGCCACAGCCCCACCTTGGCCATGATGATTCGTGGCCCTGCGCTACCCCACTGCATCCCCGGACCCACCTTGGCCACGACAATGCCTTGCTACCGCCACTTAACACACTGTCCCATAGCCCCACCTTGGCCACGACGACGTCGTGCTACCGCAACCCTACACTCGCCCACCCCGCCGCCCCACCTTGGCCATGATGATGACGTGGTCCCGTGTGCTGCGCGTGGTGGGGTCCCACAGCGTGATGGTGCGCGAGTAGCAGTTGGGGTCGCAGCTGTGGTTTAGCAGGTGCGCCATGTTGCCTGGGAGGGCGTTGTTGCACGGGTGAGGGGAAGGCCGCGGGAAGAATGTGCACGGAATGCAGGCAGGCGAGCAGGTAGCAGAGCAAAGGCGTTGTACTGCCACATGTGTGAGTGCAGGATCATGCGGGGTCAGTCAAGAGCGTCACATGCACACCACTGTTGAGAGGCTGGGACTTCACCTGCCCGCGTGGCGTCGATGTGCTGCTGCTCGCTGAGGTTGAAGATGTAGGTGCCTGCGTACGCACATGACACGGCACACGTTCAGCACGCGTCATAAACCGTATGATTATGAAGCCGGGCGCTGGCAACTGCCACACAAGGCAAGTGCAGGTCCCAGGCAGGACGGCAATGCCAACAGTCACGCTGCCCCGACTCACCGCAGCCCACCAGCTGGTCGTACGTGGTTTTTTCCCTCAGGTCCGACACCACGGGACGGATCAGCTCGCCCGCGTACTCAATCACCATGTCGCCTGGGGGCACGAGAAAGTGCACGGGGACGTGCCGCGTCAGGGAGGAGCGTTGCTGCACACGCATGCAGAGCACACGAACCGCGGTAGCCCAACGCATGCAGGGAGGAATTTACGCAGGGCTCCTACTTGTACTTGTCTCCTTCAAGCACCCCGTGCCCCACGTCTGCAGCCACCCACCCACGCAACGCACCTCTCTTGTGCGCCACCTTGGCGAACGCCCCCCATCCGTGGATGGCGCTCTTGCCCGCCGCCAGCCGCTGCCGTACACTGGCACGCATGGCGGCGTAGCGCTCGCCCACGGACTCTGCCCCCGCCGCCACAGCGCCCGCCACCAGCTCAGCGGGCAGGCCGCTGCCGCCGACATCCTTGCCGCCGCCACCACCTCCCGAAGGAGTTGCCATGGCTTTCGCTGCACCGCCACCGCAGTCCACGTCCATCGCCTTCGCCTCCTGCTCCTGCTGTTGCGGATCCTCCTCCTTCTCCATGTCACAGACGTCGCCGTCCAGCACAGATGGCGCCGCCTGCGCCGCCGTGGGCGCCCTCCATCCGCTGGGACACGCCTCCCGTACGGCAGCCCCGCCCACCTGCACCCTGCCGGACACCAAGTACGGCAGCTGCCGTACGAACGTGCGCTTTTCCTTTGCGATCGCAATCGCCTCTGGCGCCCGGTGGCCCCTGCTGCGCCAGTCCTGGAACGACACCGCCCGCGACGACGCCACCGCCCCGCAACCTCCTCCTCCCCCGCCCTCTGCACCCGCTCCCCCTCGCCCCTTTTCCATCCCACTCCCGCTAGCACCGCCTCCCAGCCTCTGCCCCTTCTCCACCCCTTTTTCCTCCTCCTGCTGCTGCTGCAGTTGTTGCTGGTTTTGCTGCTGCTCCTCCGCGAGCTGCCGCTGCCGCTGCTCCCGCAGCGTGCACCGTGCCGCCGCCGCCCGGCGCTCCGCGAACTTGCCCGGGTAGCTGGCACGGAACATGTCCGCATGCTCCAGCACCCGGTCCTCATGGCGGGGGCAGAAGCACAGCAGGGAGGTGCCGTCTCCTAGGGATACCCCCATGCGACCCACCACGGACACCGGGGGAGGCCGAGAGCGGCGGGAGGCGGCGAAGGTGGAAGGAGCGGAGGCGGAGGCAGGGGGACGGCCGCCGCGCTGGGCTGGTGGCAGGGCGCTCGGGGCGAGGTCCGTCTCCGTGCGGGGCGCAGGGGGCTGGGGAACGGGCTGGAGCACGGGCGGCCTGTCGACGGCAGGTGCAAGGCTCGAGGTGCCGGAGGACGCAGCAGCGAGGGAGGAGGTGCGCCTGAGGCCGTCTGGTGGGTCCGCCGATGCGATTGGCTGCAGGCCGCAGTCGTTACCCGCGTCGCCGCTAGCGGCTTTCAGCAGGCCCTCCTCGGCAGCTGCAGCCAGCACTCCCACAGCGGACGTGGACGCCGTTCCAGCCTGCTGCTGCTGTTGCAGCTGTTGCGGGTGGCCGTGACCAGCAGTCCCAGACACCGGCTGCACATTCTCCTGGCCACACTCATCCTGCCCGGCTAGCACCGCCAGGCCCGCCGCCCCCGGCGCCGCCGCTGCAGCCTTCTTCGCAGCCCCCATCCCCACGCTGCCGTACGCCCGCCTCCCGGGGCCCCTCCTGCCACCACCGGCGGCGGCACCCTTGCTCGCACCAGCGCCCTTGCGCCCCTTGCCCTCCGCCCGCATCTCGCACATGGCCAGCCCCGCCTCCCGCGCGCACATGGGGTGGAAGGCGGTGTAGCAGCGGGAGTCGCCGGCGCACTGCACGGGCGCGCCGTGCGGCTGCTTGCACAGGAAGCAGAGCAGGGAGGAGCGGCTCTGGACGGCCTGGGGTGCAAGGGGATGCAAAGGGCCGGGGGCAAAGCCTGGGTTAGAAGGAAACCAACACTTGCGCTTGGCACTGCCGACCGTGTACCAAGCATACAATGATTGCATGGGAAGCAGCGCAGGGAGGAGCGGCTCTGGACAGCCTGGGCAGGGGCAAGAGGTAACGGGGCACAGGTAGTGGTGTGCAACTTGGCTCCTAGCGGGCGGGGGAGTGGATGTGCGTTTGGCGCGATGTATGCTTCAGCTCTTGCAAACCATGCAGGTCGGGATCCATTGGCATGCGTACCCAACCGTTGCTTCACCATCCGTCGTATCAAAAGCTCTGCCTGTCCGCCCGCCCATCCTGCCTCCTCACCTTGGCCACGCCTTCCGCGCAACGTCGAGCATATGTTCCTACTCCCTCACCCTCCCCCTGGCCACGCCCTCCACCGTGCCGCAGTGCTGAGGGTTATGCACGTTCTCCCCCACCCCAGCCCGCTTCCCCCGCCTCACCTTGGCCACTCCCTCCACCGGCTCCAGCCGCACCTCGTCCCCGAACGTCACGCCCGGCGTCCACACCGCGCACAGCACGTGCACGTAGCGCCCCTCCTCCGTCGCCTTCATGGGCCCGCCGGACACAGGGCACAGCTCGCACGGCGGGCGGCGCTCCGCAGGCAGGCCCGCGGACACCAGCTGCGCGGGACGAGAAGACACACCGTAAGCGGTAAGTGCGGAGATGGAGTGAAGCTCGGAGCGGTTCACAATGCATGACCGCCCGCGGACAGCCAGACAGCCGCGTGCGGAGGAAGGGGCAGGGGCCAGCCAGGGCCATCGGAGCGGGGCAAAGGAAAGGGCCAGTGTGAATTCGGCTGTTTGCCGTTGCAGGGCGGTAGGCAGCGCTCTCTGCTAGGACTAAAGGACACCAGGCTCCCCTCCATTCTGTGTGTTCAAACACGGGCAGGCTGCTGCCCACGTCATGCCGCGTGCTCCCACCTGGCACACGTCGCACAGCCACATGCCGCCGGGGTGCTGCTGCTGCTGCACGCCGTAGCACACGGCGTGCACCACGCAGCGGCACAGGTCGCACTCCAGCTTGAGGTTGGACAGGGACTCCTCGTCCTGTGGGGAAAGGTGAGAATACCAAACCCGACTCGTGAAGGGGATGGATTTGACAGCAGAGGCAGGCGACAGGTGCAGCCGGTGCAGGGCAAGCACAGGCAAGCAAGGAGAGTGTACAGCAGGATACAAGTTTTGCCGTGAGGATGGGAGGTGCGCGGTCCGACTTGGTGTTACGTATGTGATCCATCAGCTTTGGCATGTCCGCAGCTCACCTCTCCGCACACCTCGCACTCGAAGCACATGCCCTCCTTGCGCTGTGGCTGCGGCTCCACCCCGGAGGGCAGCCGCAGCGCCCGGGCGTACAATGCGCGGCGGCGCACCTCCTCGGCAGCGGTCTGCGGTGATTGCATACAGAGCAACGGATGGATTGAGAGGTACACACGGCGGTCACGCGACGGACAGAAGGACCCGTGCCTATCAAGGCAAGCAGACATACTAGGTTGCAGGTTGCGGTTGCGGTCCTTGCAGGGCTGTGTGCCAGTAGCAGCGGCGCCCATGCTGCACTGCACGTCTGTCGTTCATGTCCCTTGCACGTCGGGGCACAGGCACCTACCAGCTGCGGCACGGGCGGCCTGTCTGCATCCGGCGGCCAATTGGCGAAGCGCTCGCATCGCTCAGCACCCGGCAGGCACCGCAGCAGCGCCACCACGCGCGGGCTGCTCAGCCCAAACAGGTCGGCGCCCGTCTTGGCAAACGCCCTGTACCAACAGAACCCAAACGAATGTCAGGCAACGTAAGGTGGCATCACTAACGTGCTGCGACATTGTGGTACAGACTAGCAAGAGGACAGGCACACCCGGCGCAGCGGGTATTAACATGCGTTCGGTGTGCAAGTGACCGGCACGTGAGGAGCGCCATGTGAGCACGTGAGGAGTGCCATACACGCCCACCGACCCCTCTCCGGACGCAGCTCCCCGCCGCACCTGCCGCTTGTGCGGTCGTCCCCTTCGAACAGCGCCTTCATGGCCCGCGTGGCGCTGTCAGCCTCAACCGCGGGGCAGCCGGCGGGCGTGATCCTGGGGACGCCGTTCGCGTGACACATCAGGATAACACACTGACAACCGAAGGTGGGGACAGCGTTTGAAGCGCAAGGAGAGGAGGTCCCCGGGAAGCGTTGCACAGCAGTGCGCACCTGAAGACCGGCTTGACGCCGTCTGCGTCCGCCAGCACCTCCATCGTGTGCCGCACCTCACGTCCCCCGCTGGCACCGCTGGCCATCAGCCGCACCGCCCGGTAGCCCACCTGCGAATGATACCAGAAAGGGCGTCAGAAATCAAAGCCCAACTGCAGCCCACATGTGTGCAGTACGCAGTGCATGGTAGCAGGGACAGAAGACATTTCGTTGCTGTCGAAGAAAGGATGCCAGGGTTCGTGCTACGGAAGCCCGTCCTTTGCTGCAGGTGTGCGCGTGCTGACGTCGCCTGCCTCACCGGGTATATATACTTCTCGTCGTGGAACCAGCGGCTAAGCCACACCACCTCCCCCAGCGCCGTCACGGTCAGCTTGTTGCTCACGACCAGCGGCAGCGACACGTGCGCTGACGCTGCGTGTGCAGTGGCCCCCTTGCCCCCGCGGCGGCCGCCTGAGGCCTTGCCCCTGCCCAGCTGCCCCTCCTGCTCGTCCTCGTCCTCCTCCTCTTCGTCATCGTCGTAGTTGGGCGGGATCATCCCACGGGGCAGCTCGCCGTCCTGAGGAGAGGGAGGTTTGACGGGTTAGCAGCTCGCGGAGCAGTGAACCCTCAACGGAGAGCAGGCAAGGTTACCACCGTGGCTGACCCAGTACAACAATCAGAACAGCCCTTCCCCAGCTTTCCTACGGGCTGCCAGCGCAGTTGAATTTGGTAGTTGTGCACTGCTTGGTTGCTATGTGCCGATATGGAACTCGTGGTTCGGCATCCTCACCTGGAGGTACGTGCGCAGCTCGCACATGGCCTGCGCGAACCGCCGGGCCTGCGCCCCGCTGCTGGCCTCCCCGCGCGTTCTGCGCACGTGCCACCCCGCCTCCAGCGCGGCCAGGAAGGCCAGCACGCCGCCGCGGTCCGGCAGCCGCTGGCCCGCCGCCACCGCTGGCAGGCAGCACACGGTGTGGTCCCCGAAGAAGCGCACGAACACCGACGCCTGTCGAGGTGCGTGTCCCAGCAAGGGTAGGTACAGATTGCACTCATAAAACGAAGTGGCGCATAAGAACAATTGCGTGCATATCTGTAATTCAACCAACGACATAGGACAGGCGATGCCGGCGTGCATTCGACACCCACGGCCGGTCAGCGGCGTGCCTACCCAAGTGCCCCTGCCCCTCCCACCTGCGCGCCGCCGGTCCTGCTCCCCGCCGCGAGCCCCTCCCGCTCCGCCTCCTCCCGCGTAATGACGATGGCGGGCCACGGAGCCGCACGGCGCACCTGCCCGAACACCACCTCGCCCGGCCGCAGCACCTGCACCTCCTGCCAGTCGGAAGGGGGTCCGGCCACGGACTCAGCCGCCGCACCAGCGTCTGCTGCTGACGCGTCAGAACCCGTCTCCCGCTCCGCCTGTTCCGCACCATGTTGTGCGTCGCCCGTGGCCTTCCCAGAAGCTTCCGGCGGCTGTAACGTGTGCTGCTCGCTTTGCATTTGCCGTGCGTCATTTGCAGCTCCTGCTGCCGTGGTGGAGGGTGCTGCTGCAGGCGGGGGTGCAGCACCGGCAGCGGCCGGGGCGGCCGCCTCCCGCTGCTGCAGCAGCACAGCCAGCGCTCGCAGCTGAGCAGCGCGCGTGCTCCAGCGCTCGGCTGCACATGGTGATATGGATCCAAATTATTAATGAGCCCCACGCTGCTCAACGACATATCCATACCACAGTAGCAAATGACCGTCCCGTTACAAGTGACGAGGCGACGGGTAATGCGCAACGGCGTCAAGTACGGCCTGCCAGGCAACTCAGCGTGCCATAGATACGGTACAATTCCAAACACCTCACCTTTCGCCGCCAGCTCGTCCGCGTCCTCCTCCTCCTTTCCAGCTGCCTCCTCCTGCTCCCCCTGCCCTCCGCCCTCCTCGCCCGTCCCCTCTCGCTGCTGCTGCTTGCTCCCCTTCGAGGGCCCATCTCCCTTCCCGTTCTGCTTCGCCTTCCCGCCACCCTGCTGCTGCTGCTGCTCCTGCTGCTGCCTCTCCGCCAGGCGCTGCTGCAGCGCGGCCGCGTCCGCCGCCATGGCCGCCGCCGCTTGCAGCAGGCCGGCGGGGCCCTGCGGCGCCAGGCGCTCCGCCTCGCCCGGCACCAGCTGCAGCCGCACCTCCTCGGCGCCAAGGTGCAGGTGCTCCACGTCGCCGTCGTCGTACTCCACCTGGAAATAGGATACACGGCAGACATACTTAAACTCCACCTTCAGGTTTGCACACAGGAGAGCGCCAAATGTACGAGCACCGGTTCCGGTACAGGGCACAATGGCACAGCTGGAGCATGTCTTTGCCATAACGGTCCGTGCAAAGAGGCGTACACTCAGCACACACACCGGCAAGCTGGAGCGCCAAGGACATGACGCTCTGTTGGATTAAAACACACCCCGCTGTCCCTTATCCCACCGTGTGCCTGCCAGTGTGCGGCTCGAAGCTGGTCACTCGGCCGCAGAACCATGCCTCCTCGTCCGGCCACAGCACCCGCAGCTCGCGGCCCACCAGCTGCTCGGGAGCCAGCCACAGCAGCACCTGTGCGCGGGAGCGGCAACAGTTACATAATAAAACAAGGTAAGCAGTTACTCAATACCTCATTTGACAATAAAAAGGTAGTCTCATTGTCCCTTGTCAACCGCCCAACAAGCAACGGGCAACCCACCACGACTTCAGAGACCCTGTGTACGCACCTGCAGCTCGTGGTACTGCTTGAACGAGCCGCACTGTGTCCTGAAGTGCATGTAGGCCGTGCGCAGCTCCTCAGTAAGCGCAGCACGGGCGCGGCGCTCGTCGTCGCCCGCGTCCTGCTCATCATCCTGCGCCTGTGCCTGCGCTGCCGGCTGACCCTGTCCTCCCTCCTCTCCCTGCGCTGCCCCTGCAGCCTCCGCGGCCGCCTCAACCGGTGGCGCATCCACATCCATGGAAGCGTCACTTGTTGGTCTGTTTGCCTCTCCACCACATTCAGGGGCGGCAGACACCGCTGCTGCTGCAGAGCCCCCAGCTGCTGTGCCTGCCGCCGCCGCCCTCAGCCGCACTACCGGGTACGGCCGCGGCACGTACAAGCGACCCAGATTGCCATCCACGCCGCCATGGCCCTTGCCCCCACGCTCCACGCCCCAGGCAGCCCACCCAGCCGTCAGCCCCGCACCGGCCACCTGGTCCCCGAAGCAGGGAGCAGCACTGCTGAACTCCAAAGCCTCCAGGCAAGACTGCTCAATTTTTGGCTTTCCAGGCGTCCCAGGATTCTCAGTCTCCCCAGCTGCCGTACCGCGCGTGAACCTCCGTTGCTGCTGTTGCTGCTGCTTCTGTTGCTGCTTTCGGCGCTTGGCGGAGGCAGGGGAGCACACCCGTTCGGCCGGCTGCTGCCCCTCCCCGTCCCCTCGCACGCCTTCGAAGGCCTGGCCGCCGCTTCGAACAGGCTGCACGTGGCCCGCTGGCGCCTCGTCGCCCATCAACGCCATGCCCTCTTCCCCAACACCACCCCTCCTCTGCTGCAGGCCCTTGGCTGCGGCCGTGTCCAGCTGGGGCTGCATGGGGGCGGCCGCCGCCATGGCCTCCAGCCGCCTCCGCTCCTCCGCCTGCCTGGCCAGCTTGGCCCGGCGCTCCTCGGCGGCCCGAGCGTCGCTGGCCCGCCGCAGCAGCGCCTCAACTGCAGCAGCAGCAAGACCCAGCCGTGTTACTTCTACACAAGGACAGTAGGCTTACCTCTACACCACGTAGTACATCTGGGTGCAGCTTCTGGGTGCAAAAAAATGACACCGTGCCATCACACGTTGCGTCACAGTGTGAATAAACTTGTCGGTGAGATAACCCAAATGAAAAAGCTTACTCTTGGCGCGGTCCTCGTCCTTTATCATGCAGCGGCCCCGCGCCGTGCGCTGCGCCGCCCCCTTGGCCTGCAGCTCTTCCGCCAGCCTGGCCAGGTGGCGCGCCAGGGCGGGCAGGTGGCCGGGCGGCGGGGGCGGCAGGCGCGGTAGGCTGGCTGCCAGCAGCTGCACCTTCTCCGTGGCCAGAACCAGCGTCTCCTCATCGCCATCTTCGTAAAGGATCTCGTGCTGGAAAGTCTTGGGTAGGTACTTGACCACCTGAAACGTCGGGTATCGTCGTACTCAAAGCGATAGGGTGCGAATGGTAGAAGAGTGGCCGGGGGCGTCCTGTGGTTTGGTGGTACTGGGTCCGGGTGGAGATATGGTGATGCACCAACCTTCTCCCTTGCGCACCTTGCCGGAAAAGTAGCGGTTCTCGCTGGGCCACAGCACCTTGATGCTCTGACCAATCAGGGCGCGGGGGCACCAGAGGATGCCCGCATCCGACCTGGTCACACGGCCCGCACACAGCAGCGTAAGCGTCAACGTAAGTGCGCTCGGGCCTACGGCGCCAGGGCAACTTCGTGCCGGCAGAGCCCGTGTGGTATAACTTTGATGCCCGCAAATCCCCTCCCAGCAGAAGCAGATGTCATGCTTTGGATACGGAGGCAGGAGGCAGTCCAAGGCAGTCTGCGTTGCCCAAACCCGGCGCCTGCTAGAGCATTGCTGCTGGCTTACTGAGCATACTCGTCCCGCTCTTGTCCTGTAGATGTCTTCTGTTTCTTGGTTGGCCTCATGTCCTTGTTACGCAGCGCTTTAGCGCCGAGCTCTTAAGAGGCTTCCGCCAAGGTCAAGGTCACGTTTCGTGCAGCGCGGTCAGGTGCCGTCAGGTCAACCATCAACCCATCATAGGTGATATATCACCAGCTTAATTAACAACTGATACTTGTGCAGGACCACTGCGTCGTGGGGCGTTTGAATGGTATTCAATCGGTCGCGCTCATGCTGGATGCAACTAGGCATGCCAGTCGCGGTCATTCAAGACCTTGTGTATCAATAAGCAGAATTAGCTACAAGTTAATCAGCGATGGCCAGCCAGCTGCGCATGCGTACCAGCCGAGCGGCAGGGTGCGGGCGTCGCTCTGTCGCTCCAGTTGCGCCGAAGGTACAACAGTACATCGAGTTTAGGCGCTGTGATGTGACTCACGGCTCGCTCCTCGTTAGCTTTGAAGGAGGGATGTTGTGTGGCTCATGGGGTTGTGACCTGGCACGACTGCCCTGGCCATCATCGCTGCATAAGAAACATTAAAAGTTGTAGACAAAAGAACCAACGTGGTTGCCCGGCTTTAATGCTTGCAGCCAGTCACTCACCACCTAGCGGGACCCTGCCGCAAGTCCGTGGCGACCCGGGCAGCTGCGTATGACAGCCTAGATGCGGAGGCCCTCGCTCCGGTGAGTGGACTTTCGGGCAGGTTGCCAGTATGGGAGGGGTTCGGGTTAGGTGTCGAGGTCAAGGGTGCCAGCCGTAACCCACAAACGACGCCAACGACGGGGTGCTTGTGAGGAGCCGTCCTTGCACGCCCAACATGCATGCTGTGGGGCCTGATGGATGCGCTCGCTGCCTCTGCTCCACACAGACCAAGCTGGAGCTGCTAAAGAAGGTTGCCTGCCTGAACCGCGGAGCGCTAGCCACCAGCAACGACCGATACGAGGTGCGCTGGATGAAACAGCCCATGACGCCGTGTGTTGCTCCCACAACCCCATCGGGGCAACCGCCTCGTGCACGCACCGTGTGGGGATACGCGTGAAACGCGAGTGGGGAGTAGGCATGCTACACAGCATACGTGAGCAGTGCCTGGTCGATTAGTGATCACAGGGCACGGCCGCTGGTGTTGTCCTAGCGACTGACCATACTTGTGTGACATGCTCCTGCTGCTACCATACTTGTGTCACCTGCTCCTGCCGACCCACTCAGGCATCCAGCTTCGTAAAGGCAGCACCCGAAGCATGTCTGACACAGTAGAAACTATAATGCATAGTCCCTCCTGGCTAGAAGCAAGGGTCGCTGTTCCCTTGCGCCGATCCTACCCAGGTGTCCAGCTTCGTGGAGGTGTTGGAAGACGCGGTGGCATCAACCGGGGCACCCGTACAGCTCAACGACGTCCAGGCGAGTGACATCAACTTGCTCCGCATCGTTTTGAACCTATATCTGTCTCGTTTTACTCGTCCCCAACTCGCTAACACCTGTGGCCACGTCCCGGACACCTGTGCCCACCTCGCACGCCCTCTGGTTTAGCTGCACGATGGGGTGCGTGGGCATGTCCCCACGGTATTCCTGGCTGTTAGCGCCCGGGCGTGCACCGTCCTTGCCATCAGAAGCCGCGGCAGAGGCGGAAACGTAGGGAAATCGACCATTGCAACACCGCGAGTTGTTCCCTTCCTGTTTGAGTAGGCACCTCTCGTTATGTTGGTGTCCTTTGCTCCCTCGCTGCAGGGCAAGTGGGAGCTTCTGTACTCGAGCGTGGAGCAGTTCCGCAGCAGCCCCTTCTTCTGGGCCTTCCAGGAGGGCCTGGTGCAGGTGGGGTGGGACGCGCTGGGGCCGCGCCACTGCCACTCCCTCTCACAAAACTACCCGGTGTTTGGGCTTGGTAGCGGCAGGGTGTAACCGCGGGCCCGCGTTGTAGCTAGTGGTGTGAGGTGGGACCTGCTTGCTGAATGCTACACCTCCATTATTGCAAACAGGGCAGGAGCACCCTGATGCTACAGCATGGCTCAAGCAGCTGGTCCCCCATAACTGTGATGCAGCGCTGGCCCACGCACATACTTGGGAAGCAGTGTAGCTTGGGGCATATCCACTGTCGCGCGCTACGCTGCAGCTTTGCTGGAGTAACACGCCAATGCCAAGGCAACAACTGCGGTGCACTCTGCGTTTCCACGTGCCGCAGAACCGCGAGATCGCACAGCAGATCTTTGCGTTCACTGACGCCATCCCTGGAGCGCACATTGGTGCGGCCTACCAGACCATCTCCTTCGATACAGGTGGGCGACGCGGGCTTCGGCGTGGTGTGGGTCAGGGCGTGTGTGCAGCACAGCCGTTGCCCGTGTGCACGTTACTACTGACGTGCACTCCGCAGCATGCTTGGACGGCAACACATGTTTGCGGGAACCTATGACACTGCGTTTGTGGGGTGCCGTCGGCTAGGCAGTGTCGTGCGCGTCGTCATAAGTGACCCCGTCCGAAGCGTCCGGACGGCGTACGTGGTCCACTGTCCACCTCCAGCCCTTGGAGCCTGGCGTTTCCGTTGCAAAACCGTGTCCCATCTACCCTGTCCAAACACCAGACACGCCCGTCAATGCCTGCATCCTCACCGCCGGACGATACCTGTCGCGCTCCGCCGCTTCAGCCGCTGCGCTTGCTTCCTGTCGTGTGCAGGCAAGTTGATCTCGGAGGTGGACCTGGAGGTGTTCCCCGCCATCCGCGGCACGGTGGTCACCACCAGCAGCGTGACGCCCGAGGAGCCGGGCAGCCTGGTGGTGACGGTGGAGAGCACGCGCGTGGCCAACAGCAACGTGCTGCCCTTCATTGACACCGTCAGCGTGCCGGTGAGGGAGCTGGTGGAAGCTGTGCGCGGGCCGGGGTCAACGCGGGTCAACGTGGACATCACGTACATGGACTCGGACCTGCGGATCACCCGCACACGGCCGGATAACGAGATCTTCGTGTACCGCAGGGTGTGAGCGCGCTCGGGGATTCGGGACGGGCGATTTTTTAAAAAAGGTGCTTGTAGGAGGCATGCATGTGTGTGAGAGCATGGGGGTGGCTTTTTGAGTGTGGTGGATTGGGTGCGTGAGGGTGCTGGAGCGTGAGAGAGAGCGGCCCTCGTGAAAGCGGGGCCTCGTGAGAGGGGTGAGCTGGAGCGTTCCTGCACAAGGGTGGACAGGCGGATGGCTTGCGACACGGGAGACGTGCATGGACATGGGTGTGCATGCAGGCGGTCTGCTGTCCGTAACTGGTGCGGTGCATCGAGGCCTGAGTCCGCACTCGGCGCGATCCCTGGTGCCCTTTGGCCGTAGGCCGGCAGGGGCTTTGATGCATGTGTTGTGTCCTAGCAGGTCCTAGAGAGAATTGGAGCGCTTGTGATGCCAGTTATGAAAACTAGGGCCTTGGACAACACCGTTACTCGCATGCGTTGTGCGGCTGGAACGCAGTGCGTGGTGTCGGTGGTGGGCAAGCTGGTGTACGGCACCAGACGGCACCGGTGCGAAGTGACTACGAGTGACGTACTCGCCAGTACCATACCAGTATCTGTACATAGTGTCGATTTGTCGAGCACACCCCGGCGCACCAAAAGGTTCTGAGGGCGCGCATGTGTGCACGATAGGATTTGATAGGCCTGGGTCACGACGTCAGCAGAAGCACCAGGGCGGCATGCACAGCGTCGACACCGCCAAGCAAGCGCGACTGAATGTAACCCACAAGCAGCGGCTTACTAGTGAAGCGCTGTAGCCCCCTGACTAGGCCTTCATGTGTGTGCCGGCTTGCGAATGTCTAAGAGCTAGGGCCGATGGCGGGATGCACCCCGTGGATGCACCCACACGTGCACGACAGGAGTGCATGCTGTTACGCCCCCTGCCTCCCTTTTTTCCCATGGCTGGACCTGTAGGACCTGCAACACTCGCTTGTTTCGCTATATGAACATATGGGCTGGCAAATTATGTGCTTCGCCGGTTTAGTCTCTTGAGCCGATGCCTACATCGATCCTAGCAGTCCCCTCAGTCAGCGTCTTCCCATAACGATGTTAGCTCACGAACCACCGCCCAAACACCCTAACCTATACGTACGCAACCTACCGTCACAATGGGATCAGACGGCGGTGGAGGCCATGTTCCGGGCCTTTGGGGTGGTGACGGGATGCAAATTCTTCAAGACAGCCCACGTGCCATACGCTTTTGTTCGAATGGGTAGCATCGATGAGGCGGTTGCAGCAGTCACAGGGCTGAACGGCCGCTTGTGCTCGGGAAAGCTCATCCTGGTTAAGCACGCCGATGCCGACGCACCCTATGACAGTCCAAACGAGAACCTCTACATCCGCAACATTCCAAAGAAGTGGACGGAGGAGGACCTTCGGGATCACTTCGGTCCCTACGGAGAGATTACATCCGTCAAGGTCATGCCCACGAGCGCCGATAGCCCTGGGCAGGTGGCGATGGTCCGCTTCACAGAACTCGAGTGCGCCAAGGCTGCACGCGAAAAGTTAAATGGGGTGCCACCGCCCGGCGAGGCGGTCGCGCTCAACGTCAAGGTGGGGTGCGGCGGGTGGGTCAGCAGACACGTTGGCCGTGTGTCTGTAAACGGAGGCCTGTCGAGCCACCACCTTTGGCCAAGCGCCGCTGTCGGGCCACCTTGTCAAATCCCCTGTCCTGCTCCCTTGTAAGCACCTGAACGGTAACACAGCGAACAACAACGCCGGCACCCCGGCTGACACCCTCGCCCTTGTGCTGTGCCGGTGCTGCCCAGTTCGCTGACACCGCAGACGAGAAGATGCGCAAAGCCATGAAGGCCTCAAAACCCAACGTGCCCCCATCCAACCGCTTCGAGCCGTACCCCGGCGCCAACGAACACCCCATCAGCCCCATGGGTGGGGGCTACGGCCCCGGCCCCCAACGGCACCACGGGCCGGGGGGCGGCCCCCGCCACGACGGCTACGGGGGACCTGGCGGCCGCCACCTCCATTACGACGAGCGGGACGGGCCCCCGCCCGCCATCCTGGTGCAGGGCCCGGACGGCATGATGGCGATGCCACGTGGCGGTGGCGTGCCGTGGGGCGGGGGCGACAAGCCCCCGGTGATCGTGCTGGACGCGTCGGCGTTGCAGGGGGCGCTGGGGCCGGGCATCCAGGTGCAGATGGCGGGGCAGCAGCCGCAGCAGCACCAGCAGCACCAGCAGGGGCCGTACCACCAGCAACACGGGCAGCCGGGGCCGCACATGGCGCCGCCGCCGGACCGGATCGGGATGGGTGGGCCGCAGGGGTACGGCCAGCCGCAGCAGCCGCAGCAGCACCCGCAGTACGGGCAACAGCAGCAGCAGCAGCAGGGGTACGGGCAGCCACAGCAGCAGCAACCGCAGCAGCCTGGGTACCAGCAGTACCCGCAGCCGCAGCAGCAGCAGCAGCCGTACCCCGCGCCACAGCAGCAGCCGTACGCGCCACAGCAGCAGCAGCCGCAGCAGTACCCGCCGCCAGTGCAGCAGCAGCAGCATCCGTACGGGCAGGGGCCGCAGCAGGCCCAGCCGCAGTACCAGTACCCGCCCCAACAGCAGCCGCAGGCGGCCTACCCCGGCTACCCTCAGGCGGGAGCAGCAGGTATGTCCTGATAGAACCGTATCGTGCCTCTGTTGCTTTGGTGGTTCATTTCTGCATGTTCGATCCCTTAATTGACGCACTGCGCTGTGGGCATGCCGTATGTGGTTCAAGTGCATGCCCGCGCTTGATCACTGTGCGTCGACCACGACAGCTTTCCTAGCGTCATAGCCTGTTTTTTACTTCTGAACTAGCGAACCGCTGCCTTGCGCCACGCAGGTGCACCCGCCAGTAACGGCATAGCGCCTGCTCCCGCGGCCAACCCGTACGGCGCTCCCGCGCCCGGCGCCGCCGCCCCTGCCTACCCGCCAGCGTACGGCGCCCAGGCCGCCCCTGCCGGCGCGGTGCCGCAACAGCAGCCAGGGCAGCAGCCACAGCCGGCGGCCGGCGCCGCAGCCGCTGCCGCCCAGCCGTACGCTTACCCACAGTACGCGTACCCGCCTGCCGCCGGTGGTGCGCAGCCGCCGGGGCTGGGGGCGCCGCAGCCAGCGGCGGCGGTGGTGGGGCAGCCGGGGGCGCCGCAGCAGCCGGCGGCTGCCGTCGCCGCCGTAGGCGCAACGCCCGCGCCGACGTCGTACGACCCGGCGCAGTACAACGCGTGGTTTGCGGCCTACCAGCAGCAGCACGGCCACCAGCACCCGTACTACCAGCAGTACCAGGAGTACTTTAAAACATACTATGCAAGCCAGCAGCAGCAGCCGCAGGCAGGGGCGCAGCAGGCCGGCGCGGGGGCGGCGACGGTGAACGGCACTGCAGCGCCATCTGCGTCGCCCGCGGCAGCGGCTGCGACGCCATCATCTTCTACTGCCGCGTCAACGCCGGCAGCGGCAGCAGGGACAGCAGCAGCAGCGGCAGGCGCTGGGGCAGCAGCGGCGGCGCAGCCAGCCGCTGGCAGCGGGTTCCCTGCCGCCTACAACCCCACCTCCCGCATCGTGATCAACAACCTGCCCGCCAAAGCGGACAAGCTGACGCTGTACGAGACATTTGCAAAGTACGGCGCCACCATGGCGGTCAGCGTGCAGGCGGGGCGGGGCATCGTACAGTACGGCGACCGGGACAGCGCCGTACGGGCTGTGCACGCGACGAACGGGACCAATGTCGCGGGCGCGACGGTGCAGGTGACGCTCGGGGAGACGACCTCCTAGGTGCCAGCAGGAGCTCGTGATGGCTGCGGATTCACCCGGTGTGGCCCATGCAGCATCACTCGCGGCGCGTCGTACGGTGGTCTGCAGCGGCTTGTGTCGTACGGCAGAGGACAAGGCCCCGGCGGGTGGCAGCACCGTACGGTGGGTTGTGGTTCGTGCAGCGCCACACAAGGCAGCACCTGGCGGGTCGCGGCGGCGGTATGTCGTACGGCGGACGGAGCAGGCCCCGGCGGGTGGCTGCCACCTTCCCCCCACAGGTAACTGCGTCTTACAAGGTTGCAGTCCTGGAAGCCCAAGTGCCTCTTGGCAGGGTTGAGCGCATTATCGTTACCGCATGTACTGGCTTATATTCCATACATTGAGGATATGTTGAGGGTGGAAGCGTTATAATACACAGTTTACGGGGCGGATGACAAGGGCGCGCATCGCACTTCCACGACAGGGCTGGGGCGGGCCAACAGTTGCAGTGCGTTGGGATTCGGGGAGTTGGGTAGCGGGGCACCAGGGTTTCCGTTGGTGGGGCACACACTGTTGAGGCGGGCGCCTTCCTGATACTGTTTGCTTGCCACGTTGCGTGACAGTTGGCTGGACTGCTGATCACCTGGCTGTAGCCTCTGCGTGTTGATTGCACGTCTCCTTATGATGGGTGCCTGTTTAGCAGGCCAACAACAAAGGACCGAAAAAAAGGACCCTCTTGTTGCCCATGGCTGTCCGCGGGGAGGCCTTGGTCCGTAAGTTCGAGTATAGTGTATTGATATGCTGTGCCGTATGCCACTCTGCGTGCCGACTGCTCTGCTAAGCCATTGCAGTTTAGGACCCGATCCTCAGCAAGAGCTCATATGCCTCATACAGTACACACCGCCACAAGTCAGCATTAATGCCCTGTGCAGGTGGTGCAGGCTAACACGCACCTTGTGACACCCACCAGTACGGGTATCATACCGTATGTCAGTTTTAGTCCCAAGAACACAGATCACACCATGTACTTACGTGTCCGGCACAATCCATAGCGTCACGTGGTCCCGCGCGGTGCGCACGGTGCGGGGTCCTTTGAAGGGGGTGACCGTACCCTATTTAATAAAGATACATCAGCTGAGCAAGGGCAGCTTGCACGAGCTGCTGGGGAGGTGCTGTGGGATGGATTGGGGGCCCCCGCATGCAGCCTCAGTAATCGCGTCCAGCTTTGTATCAAGGGGTACCTCCCACCGCTACATGTCAAGCAGCGGACATGCCGACTGTCACCGCTACAGTGTGCTGCCGAAGGGAGGCAGCCACGTGGTGCAGGCCTGGGTTGGCAATCCTGATTGGCGAGCCGGTTGCTTCGGGCTGCTTGCTGGCAAGCGCTATTAGCTAGAGAGGTATTGCACCAACCAGGCCGCCCAGGAGCCGAAACAGTAGCATGTAGGAGCTTTCCTTGTCAGCCATTGCACGACAGCGTGGCGTGGGCAGGGGCGCCCCCCTGGGCGTGCACGTGCGTCAGTGGAGCCCGCGGGGTGGTGAGGGCGTCAGGTTGTCCGCAACTCCTGCAGTACCGGTACGGCACGAAAGCTGTAGGTCTCAGTGCAAGGCCACATACGACTGCTTCCGTGTTCCGTCCACGGCACAGTGCACCACTGCTCGCCCACAGCAGCTGCAATGCGGGGTTTTGACACCATCGTCACTGCGGCTCTGACACGTTGCAGGGCCAACACAGCTACGGTATTTACTGGACCTGCATAGCCACTCAACGGCGGCTCTGGTCGGTGGCGTGCTCCAACTGCCCGCCGGTACGGCGGCACCACGTGGCGGCTCTGGTCCACGACAATTCCACAGCAATGCGTTCATCAGACTTGGGCTGTTGAGTCTTTGATGAAGACAGGAGGTCGGCCCACGACGTTCTGATCCCCCAGGCGCGGCGGCCCCCAGAGGCTCCAGGGGAGCTGCTCTCCGTGTGCTGCTGCTTTGCAATTGCTAGCTCTCATGGCTGGTTGCAGTCATTTGAGCATCGCATTTGAGCATTGTCACATTCGGAGTTGTGTTATTGTATGACAGCCTTGGCTGTTACTGCATAGCAGTTGGGTCCAGGTGCCTGTGTAAGTGCCGTGGTCCCTTGCCTGGACTACCTTGCCAACGCCAGGGTGCCTTGTGCAGGGGAGCGCAGGGGAGCTCCCTTTAATAGGACTGCCATCACAGAGCTCTGAGACTGGGTCATTGGCCCAGTTTCAAGATGATGTGGTGTTTGATTTGCTTATTCAGTACGTGATGGCCTCAGGAAGGGCTGTGTTGAGCTATGGCAATCCATGTGTCAACCGTTGGGGTGAATGCCCTGTGCAATGCTTTTTACGCACAATTGTCCTTCTTGTACACCTGATAACTTGCCACGTGCTATTTGGCGGTGATCTTTCGTAGTGACTCTGCCCTTATCGATAATACTTTTTGTGATACTCCTTACTTGAGCAGCAGCCATGGCCCTCGCCTCGCGCAACATTCAGTCCTCTAGGACTTGCAGCAGCGTTGCCGGCTGCCGTCGCGGCGTGGCTCCTTTCCGGCCTGTGCGCAAGGTCGCGCAATCGGTTCGCGCGGACGCCGCCGCTGAGGCTCCCAAGGCCGTGGAGAAGTCGGGCCCGAACTTCAAGGCTCTGCGTGACATCAACCAGATCATGCAGACCCTGCCCCACAGGTGCGGGTGTGTCAATAATCGGTGCTCGGCCTGTTCGACCGGCATGCAAGCGTTACCGGGCGGGAAACGCGCACCCAGCGCGTCGCTTGAAGTCGGGCGCTACAGGCGCATGCTACATGCATATATCCAACTTTATGCAATGCGACGGCATGTATGCCTGGCGTCCACTCTCAACGCCAGCAGGGGCACCCCGAGTCCGCAGGGACTTGCCCCTGCACACCTGCCTGCCCTTACTGCCTTGCATGCCTCGGGCGACGTGCTGCCAAACCCCTGCGTGCACAGCCCCTTCCTACAGCACTTCCTTGCTCCAACCTGTTACGTCGTCACTCGGCCTTGTCAGGCGGCGTTACGTACTCCTCTGTCCCCACCTGCTCCTGCTCCTGCCACCCCCCTCGTCTTACCCCCCAGGTACCCCTTCCTGCTGGTGGACCGTGTGGTGGAGTGGGAGAAGGAGAAGTACGCCGTGGGCTACAAGTGCGTCACCATCAACGACAACTTCTTCCCCGGCCACTTCCCGGAGCGCCCCATCATGCCTGGTGGGTCCCAGGATCCGCCGTTGCAGGGCAGAAAGTGCCTCGCAACTTTCTTGCGGTCGTGCCGCCGCTGCAGGATGCATGGATGCATGGGTGGGCCCGAGACTCGCGACCTGGAGCCTCGTACGGCCCGCTGAGCGCAACCCCCGAATTCCTAGCCGCGGCTGCATGCCCTGTTCCGTGCGGCTGCTGTGCGACCACCTTTCCTGTTCCTCCCTCCCCTTCGCCGCTGTGTGGGTACTCCCCCTTGCCCGCACCACCGGCCTCACCCCCCCTCGGGAGTGCTGCAGGTTTAGACCACCCCCACTCCTGAAAGCCGCTCCATGCCCAGATCAACTGGAGCTGCCGTACCAACCTAAGCCGTTAGCTCTTTCCCCCGCCCGCTGACTCACACAACCGCGCCCACCCTGATCTCCCCCAGGCGTGCTGCAGGTTGAGGCCATGGCCCAGCTGGCCGGCCTGGTGATGCTTGACCCCGAGGACACGGCCGCCAAGGGGCTGTTCTTCTTCGGGGGCATCGAGGGCTGCCGCTTCCGCAAGCCCGTGGTGCCCGGGGACGTGCTGGTGGGTGGAGGGGGGGTTGCGGGTTGGGGGTTGCGGGGTTTATATGAACAGAATATTTGGCACAAGCGTTTATAGACATGCGTATGTATTACAAAATATGCTACCTTTCGCACGGCGTGGATAAGCAACGGGTTGGTGTGGGTGGAAGACGGCGGGGATGGGTGGTGGGTGGAGGGAGGCGGGCACCGCAAAGCAAGTGGTGCGATGGGATGTGCTGGTGGGTGACGGGGTGGTGGGCGGCTGTTGGTTGTACGGTACTCCTGGTTCTTCCCGTTTGACACGTCAATGTGTGTTGTACTTAAGGGCATGTTGGTGGGTGGCGGGGGCTGTGGATCGGGTGGTTTGGAGGTGGTGCCGTGGCGGGGTTGGGCGCCGGGTGCGGGTGGTGGCTGTGTCTTGACGGGTAGTGGGCGGTGGGTGGTTCAGAGGGGTCCACAGGGAGGTCGTGCCACGGCCATATGTTTAGGGGCGGGCGGGGGGCGAGGTATAGCAGGTGCTGGGTTGCCGAAGGAGGCTGCACCAACATGGGAAGCCTACTTGGGCATGCGCTTCGGGTGTGCGGAACGCATGATGGTCCTGTTGTTGCTGCGCGGTGTGCTACCAGAGCGTGGTGGTGCCCGGCGACGTGCTGGTGTGCGGTAGGGGCGGGTTGCATGCCGCGGTCCACGACCATGTGCTGTGGCTGGGCGCTGGGTGCACAGGCGTCCTGCAAAAGCAGCTCAATCCGGGTCAGGGATACACCGCGCGTCAGACCTTTGCTCCACCGTGTCCATCGCCCACCCCTCGCACATCCATCGCAGATGATGCGCGCTGAGGTGACCAAGTACAACAAGCGCTTCGGCATTGTCAAGGTGGCGGCCACCGGCTACGTGGGCGAGGACCTGGTGGTGGAGGCGGAGCTCACGCTGGCCATGGCCAAGCAGTGAGCGGCTGTAACACCCTGTGGTGTAGCCGTGGGCAGCAGTTGGCCATGGCCAAGCAGTGAGCAGCCGCGTGCAGCTGTGGGCAGGGGGCAGCAGGTGGGCATGGGCAAGCAGTGAGCGACTTCTACGCAGCTGTAACACCCTGTGGTGCGGCTGTGGGCAGCAGGTGGGCATGGGCAAGCAGTGAGCGACTTCTACGCAGCTGTAACACCCTGTGGTGCGGCTGTGGGCAGCAGCTGGACATGGGCAAGCAGTGAGCGGCCGCGTGCAGCAGCGGCCGTTGAGCGCAGTGCGGCTGCAGCTGTGGAGCAGCTGCTATCGTGGCGCAGCTGTGGGCAGGGAGCTGCAGCTGGCCATGGGCGAGCAGGGAGCGGCTTCAACACGGCTGTAGCATCAAGCCAGCATGGCTCAGCTGTGAGCGTTGGGGACAGGAGTCAGCAGCGTACAGCTGTGAGTGGGGCGGCGCTGTGAGCGGAGGGGAGCGGCGGTTATCGGGGTGGGAGCGGTGGGCGGTGAGCAGTAGGGGGAGGCTGCTGGTCGTGTGCGGACAGGGAGCGGCGGCTGGAGTCGTGCACGCCGCAGCAGCAGGTGGCAGCTGCCTGCTCAGCAGGTGGCAGTTGCCCTGCCCAGCATGTGCAGGAGGCGGCAGCAACAGGCGCCGCTGCTCGAGCGGCGGTGGGGAGGTGCAAAGGGGCAGCAGCCAGTGTGAGTACTATGAGTGAGGAAAGCGGAATGTGGTTGGAGGCGAAGCTGTGCCGGTGGGGGCAACAACCAGCAATAATAGCTCAGCCGGGGGAGTTCCCCTGAGGCCAGCCGTGCACGGTGCGCTTACCCATGCGCGGACCTTCCCTGAAGAATTGTGTCATTCGTACCATCGGAAGTGGTTCAAAGTTCTGGTTCGTAAGGGTTGAAGGGTCGGACTGCCAAGGTCTTGAGTTTGTTTGCTCGGCGTGACCACCGGGGTGACTTGTGGCTAGTCAACTGCCGGCTGCTTGTCAGGCGGAGGCGGATGGGGGTACCGTTGAACGGGGCAGGCCCCAGGCCTTTGAGACCGGGCACTTGCGCAAGGTTATCAGCAAGAGGAGCTCTCGCGCGAGCTGTAGGAATGCACTGCCTGTATGTACTGTTAGGGTGCTTCTTGGGCACGAGTGTTGGCAGCTTTGCACCTTAGCTTGGCAAGTACCCTTGCGCCGATCTGGCCTGTTGCTTGCGGACCTGCCGTACAAGTGATGTCGGGGAGAGGCCACACTCAGCCCGCTGTAACAAACAGGACCAATGATGACTTGATGGGATGAAGCGTCAATTACCGGTAACGTCATCGCGTCAATGTTGTTTGCTCGGACCTGAGCTCACTCACCCTGTCGTCACATGCTACATCACAGTTACGCGGTGCACAGCACCACAGCTGTTATACACTGGCATCACGCATCAGCACAAGCTGCGGTCTAACCACTTCCAGCAAGGGAGCTCCCCTGGCTCCTAAGGGCTCGCGAAAATGCATAAAATTCAAGAAACAGCAAGGTCCCCGCCCGAGGGGCCTGCAACCACGCCCGAGTAAAGCCGTGGGCCCAGGTCCCAAACCCTATGCCACACCTGCTACACCCTGCCAAGCCCTGGAGCAAACCCATCTGGGCCGTAGAGCTAAGCCACGTGTCCATAACCCCCCAACGCACCACGCACATGACAGTGAAGGAAGGCAGTTCAATACTTCTGGTAAGCAGTACGACAACCGGAAGCTACATGTCGTACAACACGGCAGGCGGGGAGTCCCATCCAAGTTGGGGGCATGAAGTCAGGAGTTGTTTGTTCCTAATTGCACAACTCTTATATAGCCTGGGTGGCATTCCAGCACAAGGACCTGCGTACTACCGGTATGCTCGAAAAACGCCTGCTGTATGCATCAGCTTTGGGAATATTCGATGAATTTGCCCACACAGGCCCACATGATCCTTAGAAAACCACGCAGTCAGGCAACCGCCATGTTGTCAACTACCAGAGTCAGTCCAGTCAATAATGCACAGCGTAGCAAGCCTTGGTCCACAGCTGTGTACGGTACGGCAGCAGCCGCCTTGCTTGCATTGCCTGCTGCCCACACAGCGTGTATGCACGAGCCGCCCTAGGCTAATGCTGCCTGCTCTTGCACTACCATCCGTCTCTTTGATGCTGTGGGTCTCACCAATCTCACATGCCAACCTCCGTAGCGTCGCCCCCTTAACTGCCTCCGCCCTAATTGTCCCCTACCTCCTCCCCCTCCTCCTCCTCCCCTTCGCCGCCCTGCCCCCCGCCTTCGCCCTCCCCCTCGTCCTCCTCCTGCCCTTCCTCATCCTCGTCCTCGTCCGCAAAGCCACTGTCCTCCTCCTCCTCGTCCTCCTCCTCCCCTTCATCTTCCTGCCCCTCCCCGTCCTCCAGCTCACCGTCCACTTCCCCCTGCCCCACAGCGTCCGCCTTCACCCTTGCTTCAAGCCGCCGCACTTGGTCCTCCTCCTCGCCCTCCCCACCATCCACCAGCCCCTCCCAGTTGGACCTCTCCCGCCCGCCCATCCGCTCCTCCGGCCGCTCGCACCGCCACTCCCACGCCTCCCGCACCGCCTTGCTTGCCCCCAGCCCCGCGCTCCACTCCGGCCCCAGGCCGCTGCGCCCCCCGTCCTCCACCGCCAGGCTGGCAGCGCGCAGCAGCTCCCGCGACAGGCCCTCCGCAACAAGAGGGCACACCGAGTTCCCAATTTGCTGCTGCATCTTCTCGCCCAGCCGGGGCAGCTGCCGCAGGGCCTTCCTCAGCCGCGTCGCGCCTGCGGCTTTTGTCGCAGCTGCCCCGCTGCCGCTGGCCCCTGCGGGTTCCCCCACCTCCAAGGCGCGCTGCGCCTGTGCCAGAGCCTCAATGCCAGGCCCCAGAACCCCGTCTCGGCGGGACACCAGCCCCCGGTAGCCGTCCTCCCGGAAGGAGTCCAGCACGTCAGCAACCGCAACGTAGTGGAAGGGGAAGCCCTGGGGTGACCAGCACGCAGCAGGAAACAGGTAATGTCAGCACGCAGGAGAGTTGTGGTGTCAGCATGCAGGAGAAGGGCGGTGTCAACTTGATTGCGTCAAGGGCGTGCGACACCTAGCAAGGGAGTCTCCCCTGACACCTAGCAATCAGGCAGTGAGCACTGGTTGGAGCGCGGCGAGGTGTTTTAAGTGCAGGTGTACGGTGTGCTGCTACAGCATGCGCCATGGTCAGGTACGGTACTGCAGCGTAGGCGTACGACCTGGTCCAGGCCCGGTCACCTGTTGCATGCAACTTACGTGCCCCGACATCCTCTCGCGCATGGTGAGGGTGCGGTGCTTGTCCGGGTGCAGCACGCACGCGCGGCTAGGCTTGCAGTCCCCGTTAAATGTGTGAACGGCCTCGCGTCGCCCCCAGCGGCTGTAGGGCTTCTTGGAGACGCACTTGGGCTTGGACTTGCGCCTGCGGGTGAAAGGTGCAACAAGCGGTCACGCCATACTACGTAGGGCACTTGTGCTACTGTGCACTGGGCAAGTGCAGTGGGGCATTGCAGGGGATCTATGCAGTTGGGGCAGCATGGCAACGGCAAGGCCGCGAAGGTAACTATCCCAGCCAGCTGCGAGTAGCTGCGCGACGGACTTACGTGCTTTTGGCCATGATCGGCTCCCCAAGGGCGGTGCAGTTGTCACAAATTGGCCCTGCATGCCGTCCGCAAAGAAGGACAAAGCGCAGCAGATCACCACAGCGCTAGGCTACCATTACGGTACTTAGGATGCGACAGCACGAGATGGGAACAGCAAGTGCGGGGCAACAAAGCAGCCAGGGTGAGTTCGGCATGCCAGTTGAACCATAATTGATTACCTCTCATCTGCTGGAAGGTTGGCCTCCCCCTGGTGGGGTCGTCGTGGTTGGGCGGCACGCACATAACGCGGTGCTCCTCCCTGGGGGTTAGCTGCGGGGAGGCACGGCAGGTGGGCACACCGTATGCGTTGGCGTCGCAGCGCTGGGCAGCAGCATCAGTAGCGGTAGTGCACCATTGCACCTGCAGTGCCCTGCTGCACGAGACTGCACAAAACCCTGGACAGCACGAGCAAACTCCAGGCACAGCCAGCTGGTGGTCGGGAAGGGCCGAGGCACTTTTGAGGCGTTTGATCCCACTGTGCTCCTACCATGGCCGGGATGTGGTTTGTCACCCGCCCCTGCAGCAGCTGCCTCAGCAGCCCAGCATTATCTCCACCACCGCCGCCGCCACCGCTGCCGTCGCCGCCGCCACTCCTACCGCTTCCGCTTCCACCCGGTGCTGCCCCCGCCCCTCCTGCCGCAGCCCCCGCATCCCTGCTCTTGGACGCAGCCGTGCCGGTTACTCCCCTCCCGGCTGCGCCGCCGCCCTGCCACTGCGCGCCTGCTGCCGCCGCCGCCGCCGTCGCCGCCTGCCCCGCGGCCCCCACCTCCGATCGCCCGTCGCACGCCGCCCGCATGGTGCGCAGGTGCTCCAGGGCGGGCCCGGCCAGCCGCCGCATGTCCACCACGGCGCGCTGGGCGTTGCTGAGCAACTGAGTGCGTGGGCCAGGCAGGAAACAGGGCGCGTTACGTAGGCAACCGCATGTCAGAGATACAGTACATGCATGCGCCGTGCATACGACTCGAGGGGTTCTGGCAACCGCGCAATGGCTATGAACCGTGCACGCAGAGGCGCCTTGCTAGCATGTAGGGTTGCAGCTGCACGAAGTGAGGGAAGGCTGCTGGGTACCACTCGCCACGTCGATGGCGCTGGCTTGCCCACGAGCCTCATCATGCCCTTCCGTGTGCGCCTCACCCGCACGCCCAGGTCGCGGTGCGCCATGTCCATCGTGTTCCCGACCATGAAGACATTCCCTTCGTACTCCTCATCGCCCTCCTCCCAGCCATCCTCCTCATCTTCACCGGCCTCGCTGGCTCCGCTGCTCCTCGCGCCCTTGCCAATGTACTCCTACACGAAGACATTGCGCGCACGTGTCAGCTATCCGATAGCCGCCTCAGACATAAAGTGACATGCAGCAGCCCAGCATTCGCGCCGTGCATGCAGTCTTCGTGAGGAAAAGGCGGGGTGGCTTAAGTTGGGCGTCGCCCAAAATGCGGTCCACACTCGCTCGCGCACGTAATACCACAGGTCCGTGAACTTGCCACGGTAGGCCCCCGCGTCCTTACCTCGGCTGGCCCGTTGTCACCCCGGTTCGCCGCAAGAACCATCCGGGCCACGTGTATCTGCAGGGGGCCACGCCAGGGTGGCGAGGCAGGGCAGAGTGCTCGCATCTCAGACTATTACCAATTCAACCTCTCCCAGACTCGCAAGTGTGAAGCATGGAGCTTACTCGCCGTTGGGCTCACGGTGTGTCGGTGGTGGTTAACATGCGTCACGGGGCTAATTAATACACGCCACGGCGCAGGCATGGGTCCTGGGGGCCCAGGGCACAGGACCAATTGCGCACTGCACCGTACTGCATGGGCAATGCTTAGCGGTTCATTCGTCCTGTGCTGAACTTCTTCACCAGGTGCCAACCCCATGCCCAGCACCAGGTACACGCCGCTAGCCTATTTACTTGTTAGCCCATCCGCGCACCCAACCGCACATCATACTGGTACGCACCGCGGCCATGTCGTCGATGTGCTTCTGTAGGTCCGCCTCCGTCAAGTCACCGCCAGTGCCTCCCGCATGCGGCCGCCCGCCTCTCCCCGCCCGCCCCCGCACCGCCAGCTGCTCTGCCAGCGCCGCCCTAGCCTCCTCCAGGAGGGCCCGCCTGCCCTCCTCCGTCTGCAGCAGCTTGTCCGTTTGGTGCATGAAGGCATCGCGCGCCTCCAGCAACGCCAGCGCCAGCTCCAACTGGTGTTGCGGCAATGCATCGGAAGCACTTATATGAGAAGGGCCGTTTCGCCGGCGGCGTGCCTTGATGCGATGATAATAATGGAAGGGCAACAGTGCCAGCTACCCTCACGCCCCATGCAGGAAACACCAGAATGACCAGGTACGGACGCCATTCCCTACGCCCCCACCTGCGCAGTTACTTTGCTGCTCTGTGGTTAACCCACCTGCACCGGCGCTGTCAGGCCCAGGTACGTCGCCGCGCGCTCCTCGGTGCTGCAGGTGGAGTCGGGGGGCGGGCGGGACAGCAGGTGCTGCAGCACGGTCCGGGGGCAGCCGCTGCACGGGGGGCAAAGGCGCAATGGGCAATGGGCGATAGGCAACAGGCAACGGGCAATGGGTAATGGGCAAGTCGACCAGCGCGTACGGCTGGGGGCACCAGCACGGGTGGTATGCATGCCATGGCCATGGGAACGCTGCGTTGCGTCATTTGCAGGCAGGACACGTTGGCGAGCGAGGCCAGGCACTTGGCTCATGGTCGTGTAGCTTATCATCACCGCATATCTTCCTGGCGTCCCCTCCCGTCCCGTCCCGTCCCCTCCCGTCCCGTCCCGTCCCCGGCCTACGTGCGTACCGTGTCCTGGCCAGGGGCGCCATGCACCAGTTGTCCACCGACTCCACGCCCTGCATGACGTCGCCCAGCACGCTGCCCGGCAGCAGCTTGGCGTCCGACCCCGCCACCACGTACCAGTACTCCAGCACGCTGCGCAGACATGCACGTACCGACAATCGATATAGTAACGTTGATTGGTTGTAGCATCTTCAAGAAGTCTAGCTAGGCACCCTACCTCATAGGATAGGCCTCTGTGCTTTGGTGCGTAGTGCGAAACATGCGGGTAGATAGCTGGACCGGCGCACCTTCGCATGTCCAGGTGGCTGTCGGGCAGGTGGTTCTTCTCGTGCGTGGGGCGCGGGAAGGCGGGCAGCACGTAGCCGGTGTCGGCGGCCCACACGAACAGCCGGCGGCGGGCCTGGAGGGAGCCGGAATGAAGGGCCAGGCGGGATGCGTGACGTCCGCACATGTGGTGCAGGGAAGCAGGTTAGGACGGGTGCTTGCCGCATGAAGAAGTGTTCCTGACAAGCAGGGCTGTAATTCAATCATCGGCGCGTACAACGCAAGGTGCATAGGGGCATCGGTTCCGTACATGCGCCATGAGTGAGGTGCTCTGCGCCAATCCGTTCTCCGTACAAGACGGTACAGTACCGCTGCTTGGAGTGGAGGTTATCTCACCTCAGCGGCAGCGAAGGAGCCTGTCCAAAATTGACACGTGGGGACAGAAAGAAGTAAGAAGGGCAACCAGGAAATCATCAATATATGGCATGTTGCTGTCGGTCTGGCAACAGGTGCACACCTGTGCAGCCAATGTCACGCTGTGTAGTGTGTGGCAGCGGCAGCTTGTGATCCCCCCGGCGTGCTAGAAGCGTGGTCCCATGCCTATCAAACACGACCCAAGGACCACACCTTGTTCACTAGAATGCACTCCAGACTAGCTACGTACGAATACGTCACACAGCCAACGCTGCAGCTACTCACCAGCGTACGGCACACCGGTTCGCTGCTGGTACTCCAGCTCATTGTAGATGTACTGCACCGTGCGCAGCCACACGCCATCCTCCCTCTTACTCGCGTCCAGCACCTAGGACCAGGGTTGGCGGGCGAGCGGGCCTTAAGGTAAGGCAAAGCTTCCAAGCAGCTTACGGCATCGTGCAGGTGCACCCGAGACCCGACACGCCTTCCCACATTCTGCATGCGGTGGCGCCGTACCGCCTTTAAAATACGATATACGCAAGTAAGACTTGCCCATGCGCGGGACAGCAAGCTGGGCAGGAAGCATACACCACGGCCCACAACGCACCTGCTCCAGCAGCGTGAACGGCGGCCGCAGGTGCTCCACGATGCGTAGTACGGACAGCACGATGCGGTTCGTGGAATCTTTCATGACCTTGATGTTGTTGGCTTTATGGTTGAGGCCCGTTATGTGCTGGCAGGGTGGGCCCGCCACAAGGCAGAAGACGTCCCCCGGCAGCGGCAGCAGCCGCTCCGCCTTCAGCCGCAGCACAAAGCGCGCCAGCAGCTCCGTGCAGCCGCCCAGCTCCTCCAGCTGCACCCACTCGTAGCGACCCCTGGAATCCTCGGCGCACCTGCCACGCGCAAGAACGGCACACATACATGTGTTATTAGTTTCCCTGGAGGCTTCGTGTGGATGCAAGTCGCCGCTCCATCTGCCACTACTGGCCAAGCAAGCTGATGACCGTGAACGGACAAGCGCACTGCCCAGTGAGCTGCACTGCGCTGTTGCAGCGGGAACGCCGAAAACCATGCGGGCCCAGCAAGAAGCAGCTCCACCTACCCCTCTGCGTACTCCCGCTCCACCAGGAACTCTAGCCAGCAGTCGCCCGCCGCCAGCTCCCGCTTCCCCAGCTCCAGCTGCTCGTGCTCGTCCACCGGCACCCCATGGCACAGCCGCATGCCCAGCACGTCAGCCACAGCGCACTCCCCCTTGCCGCCTGCCCTGCTCTTGGCCTCCTGCGGAGCCTTGCCCACGCCCGCCTTCGCGCCCTGCTGCCGCTGCTCCTTTCCCTCTGCGGCTTTCCCCCTGACTGGTGAGGGGCCGCAGCCGCTGGCTGCCCTCGCAGCCTCGGCGGCCTCGAATGCGGGCCCGACCGGCTGCGCCCAGCGGACGAGCTTGTCGAAGAGCTGCAGCAGCACGAGCAGCTCCGTGGCTCGGCACAGCACGCCCACGGCGGGGTTGTTGCTCAGGAAGGTCAGCATCGCGGGCCGGCTGACGTCGCACGCGAAGCCGTTCACCTGAGGTACAAAGGCAAGGAAACAAACGCAGGAGGGCTTGGGAAGGCAGGAGTGGGGTACTAGGTGTTGCATCCTGTTTGCTAGGGCCGTAATTGTGGTCCTGCCAAGGGGCACTGGGTTGCAGCCAGGCGCCACTGGCTCGTCGCGCAGGACACTTGAACAAAGGCAGGAGAAGAATGCGTCATCAGTAGCAACGTAGTACGGTGTGTCCGCGCCACCCACCAGACGGATGCAGCCGTAGTCATCTGTTTCTATCCTCCTCATGACGCTGTCCAGAAGCACGTCTTCTGCCGCAGCAGCAGCGGCAGCGGCAGCACCGGCGTCGGCCCTGTTGCGTTTGCGCCCAGCGGTCACCAGCCCGCTGTACTTCACAGACGTAGACGGCCCTGCATCGCCTCCTTCATCGCTGCCGCTGCCGCCGTCGCCGTCGCCTCCGCCACCATCGCCGCTGCCTGCACCACCAGTCCTGGGCGCCTGTGGCCCAGCGGTTGGTGCAGAGCCTGCAGCTGCCTCTGAGGGTCCCGCTCCCAACGCCGCCGCACCCTGGCTAGGTGCGGCAGCGCCTGCGTGTCTGCCGCTCAGGCCTCGTGCCCCGCCACGACGCTTGCACGGCCGCTCGTCCGAGGCGTCTTCTGCCTCCGCGTGCCCTGCTGTGCCCCTCTGCTCTACCCGCTTCCCCGCACCGCCGCCACCGTCCCTGCTGGAGCCACCCGCCCCCTTGCCGCCCCCACTGGCAGCGCTCGCTGCCTTGCTGCCATCCGTAGCGGCCACGCCTGCCCCGCTCCCACTCGGACCCGCACCTTCCCCACTGCCGCCAGGCCCCGCATCCTGCCCGCAAGGGCCCGCGCCACCGCTGCTGCCGCCAACGCCTCCTTCGCCTTCCCCTTCCCCACGCCTCCCGCCATCCAGGGTCCTCCTCCGCTCCCGCAGCTTCCGCCGCTCCACCACCGCCTTCCTCCTCTCCTCCTGCACGTTGACCCGGCCGTGCAGCGACGCGCCCCCCATGCCGCAGCACACGTGCATGACCAGCTTGTCACCCTTACGCAGCCGCCGCCTGGCGGGGTCGTCAGCCCGCTGCAGCTGCACCCCATCCACCACCAGCGGGTCCTCGGGCACACGACCAAGGGCGGTGCGGTGCGGAACCAGGTGGATACGCGTTGCCGCCTTGCCAGCCTCCTCACCCCCGGCCAGGAGGCCGAGCTCCGGCAGGGCCAGCAGCTGTTCCCCACTGCGCCCCTTGCTGCGGGCACCTCGACCTTGCGGCCGCTGCTGCTGCTGCTGCTGCTGCTGCTTTGGCGACTGCTTAACTGGGCTCTGCAGTGTAGGCGACACAAGCGCTCGGGCAGTACTCGGCGCCTGCCCTGCCTTTGGCCCAGTCCCTGAGCGCAGGACACGCGGCCCAAGAACCCCGGCTGCTGCGCTCGGTCCCGTCGCCCCACCCCCACCGCTGCCGGCAGCTGCCCCTGAGCTGCACGGTCCCGGCCGGGGCACCTGGACAAAGTCGTCGTCGTCATTGTTGCCCTCTACCTCCTCGTCCTCCTCGTTGTCCTCGTCCTCCTCCCCGTCCTTGCTGCCCGCCGGTCCCTGACCCACATCGCCTTCCTGGCCGCCGGTGCCCTCGTCGCCGCTAATGATGCTGGATTGTTTGAAAGGGGACGGCTGGGGCTGGGCTGGAGGACCCCTGCTGGGCCCGGCGGAGGCGTTGAGGCCGTCGACACCTGATGAACAAACAAAAGGAATGGGATCCATCGTTGTGGGGCTAGATATTCATGCATACCGCGGTACAGCAGTGACGGCGGTGCAAAGGGGGCTGTGCCTGCCCGACTCACAGGTCTGCACCATCAAGTTGTTCAGTTATGAGCAGGTGTTGACCACCCTCCTCCTTGCGGCATCCAACTCCCCGGAACTAAAAACGCATGTAGGGCAACTGGTGTAGGGCACTCCCATGCCGTAAGCCAGATAACACCTGGTGCTACACGTGCGCTGCATGGGCCGGCGCCGTCTGTGGTGCCGAACAGCTGCCGCAGGTGCTCCAACATCTCCGCTTCCTCGCCCTCAGCCTTCGGGGGCGCCTCAGGGTAGTAGTCTATGTACGTCTGCAAATGGAGCCGGCAAGCATGCGGGCCGGTAACTACAACGAGTGTGACGGCCGCCAGCCCCATGAGCACCCTTCAACCGCAGGCCGGCTCGCCAAGATGCCACATAGGAGTGCACGAGCGTGCGCAACCACAACCCGGAAGAGATAAGCAGGGCAAACTGCGAGAGATGAGCAGGGTAAACATATGCCAGCTTACTGCATGGTCCTCGCCGTACATCTGCGAGAAGAAGTACTCGTCATCCCCACAGGCGGGCGCAGGCTCCCCGGGGCGCTTGTACTGCACCTTCACAGGCCTGCGAGTGCGACATTTTCAACCAGTCGAAAATTAAACCCGTGCCGTTGTTGGACGGAACTTGGTCGGCGAGTGCGTCGGCACGGGCCAAGACAGGCGGAAGCCAAGACACCTATCTCACAACACTGTTCCCCCAAACACAGCGAGTAGCTGTACCAGTAGCCACCACGGTCAACCTCTTGTCTGAGTCTCCCGCTGTGCCTCCGCCCTGTTGCGCAAATAAATTCTCACGTGGATCCAAGGAGCCCGCCAGAGCGCCCACCCTTGCATACCTTATCAGCGCGCCAAGCTCCACACTGTTCCCCCACATCCGCAGCCTGTCTGAGCACAGGAACAGGCGGCGCCTGTTCCACTCCATGCCTTCCGGCAGGTCCACGAAGACACGGTTGTCGTCCGGGTCGAATGGCAGCCCCCCAGGATTGCGAGCCTGATCTCGTGCACTGCAAGCAAACGGCAGTGGGAGAGCCAGTACCAAGCAGTGAGCACTATCCAGGGGTAATAGTATCACAAAACACCGGTCCAGGGGTGGTAATATTACAGACCCTGGGCTGGATGTCAGTGGCTGGTGGGGTGCCAGCGTGCCACGCACGCACATCGCTGGTGCTGGAGGTGGCATCAATACCAGCAGTACCCTACCGCTGCAGCTTCGGCAGCTGGCAGCCTCAGCCTGCCTTGGTAAGCGCTCCCAGCAACTGCCCATGCCACTTGCTCTGCCCTCTTCTGGAACCTGCTTTGCAATTTGCTTGCGTTGCCCCGCAATTACAGTGCAACACTGGTACCCTACCGCCGCGGCTTCAGCACCTCAGGACTCAGGCGGTGCACGCCGCAGGCCGTCTCGTTCTGACGGTAGAACCACACACCCTTGATGAGGACTTCACCCTCGATCCGTGCCCGTTCCTCAGGGTCTTGCTCTCTGTTGTATGCCTACAGGGCGTGATGCTTGGGTGTGACTGGCTTGGCACGCGCGTGCGTGCCCCTGCAAAAGCTCATGAACAGCCAAAGCAGGGCATCCCCGTGTCCTGTGACATGTACAGCAATAGTCCTTTCCACGGCACTGGCAGTGTGATCAACTTAACTAACCTTACCTCGGGCAGTGGGGGCTTCGCCAACACCTGTTGCGGTGCAACGTGAGGCATGTTGGAGGCGAGCAGGGTCGGGGAACAGCCCCAAGGCAGAGCCGCCTATATGCTATATTCCAGGCTCAGATGAAGTTGCTTACGAGGAAAACTATGTCGTCGTTGGCCTGCCGGAACTTGGGCTCCACGAGGTACGCCTTCCCCACGACGACTGCATCCTGGGGGCCAGGGCACGGGCCGGGTGGTGCTTGCAAGGACCAACTAAAACCGCTATGGAGTCCGTAAGTTACAGTACATAGTACATGAAGGCTTACGTAAGGGACTTTAATGGCGTTCCCCGGTTGGCTGCCGGTAGCGGGTGCCGGACTGTTTACACCAGCGCCAGCAGCAGACCGCGCCTGCCCTACAGCTGACGCAGGTTTGCGCCTCTGACTCATATCAGCTCCAATGGGACTCTAAATGGCTGCATCGGGGGCCGACTTCTCAAGGTGACGGTGTTCCATGGTGATGTTCTGACGGTGCAGACAACTCCTTGCCGGGCTTAGTGTCATCTGATTAATAAGCTGATGTTTTAGAGCCTGCCTGAAGGGCCCCGTGCTAATGGGACCGTGTCTTTCAGGTGTCAGCTCTGCGATCGGTACGGTATGGTCCGTATGCTCCGCGTGCTGTGCTTAGCTTTAGTTTGTGACACACCAAAGCCGTCCAGCGATGGTCACAGTCTATGCCGCATGAGTTAACATTGTGTAAGATGTTATTATGCAGCAGTAACTTGCCGACGCCAGCAGCAGTTGTACGCGTCACCCCATCCTTAGTACCCATCTCTCAGAGCTTTAACGACTCCGAGATTACTCAGGTAGACTTTCGATAGCATTCCCCGCCGCTTGGTGCTGAGAGGCACATCGCGCGCGCAGGATGGCTGCTCTCGGCCCCTTTCTAGCTTGAATGAAGGATTTGGAAAATCTATACCTGGAGTTCAGCTGGACGTCTTGTACCATCCACCGCAGGCTGCGGCTCACCCATCAGAACGCGTATGATGGCCTCCCATGGCGCGGACACGGGCCCTGACCCTGCCCTGCCCCGGGAACTACTTCTCCGGGTGCTGCACTTCCTGCCGCGCAACACTCTTGCCTTCTCTGGGCGCCTCACCTGCAAGGACGCCGCACAACATTTCAGCAAGCCCAAGCACTGCACTGTGTGCCTCAGCAAGCCGCTGCCCGCCCTTCCCTCCGCCGTCGAGTGGGCACGAGACAAGGCACAGCAGGGTGTCGCCTCCCTATCCTTCCGGCGCCAATTGCGACTCTTCAAGGTCGCTGCGCGCAGCGGCTGCACAACCAACCTGGAGCTTGTGCTGTCCGTCATGCAGCCGCGCATGTGCCCTGAGCTGCTCAGCACAGCGCACAGGACGGGACAGGACGCACTGCCTGCCCTGCAGTTGGACGACACCGGCGAGGTAGCGGCGCGGGCCGGCCACGCGCACCTGCTGCCCTGGCTTGCGGTGCATTGCCCGGGCCTTATACATCCTGCAAAGGCCCTGCACGCAGTGGCGAAGCACTGCGATTTGGGAGCGCTGCAGAGGGCGTGGGAGGAGCTGGGGGAGAGGGTGGTGGAGGCCAGTGGCGACAGCAGTGAGGACCCTTCCTGGCAGCGGCTGCTGGCCAATGCCGTGGAGTGCGCCCTCCCCGAGGGCTGCGTGAAGCTAGAGTGGGTTCTGGCGACAGGGGGCGGACGCTGCCGAGTGACAGCTGGAATCCTGCCGGCTGCCATACGGTCCGGCGACCTGAGCCGGGTGCGGTGGCTGGTGGGGCAGCTGCAGCAGCAGGGGCAGCGGCAGGAGCGGGGCCATAGGCAGCAGGAGGGGCAGCAGGAGGCGCAAGAGGAGGAGCAACAGCAGGAGCAGCAGCAGGAGCAGGAGCAGCAGCAGGGACAGGAGCAGCAGCAGGGGCAGCAGCAGCAGGTGTGGGGGCGCAAGGGTCCCGGTGTCCTTTCCGCTGCCCTGCAGCACGAGGACCTGCGCTTGGTGGAGTGGCTGGTCGGTGAGGCGGGCTGCCCGTTGCCGGACCGGGGTGACATCATGGCCTGCAAGCGGCTAGCGGGGGCAGCTGCCGCCAGCGGCAGCATTGCCAAGCTGCTGTGGCTCGCGGCACGGGGTCTGCCTGTGGATGCGGAGGCGGCCATGGACGGTGCGGCGGGAGGGGGGCACGTGGAGGTGCTGCAGCACGTGTGGGGAAAGACAGGCGGTGCAGCGCCATCCAGCGCGAGGCTCGTTGAGCAGGCCGCCCGTTCGGGCAGTGTCGACACCACCGCCTGGCTCCTGCAACAGGGGTGTACGCAGATCGGGACTGCCTTCTTTAATGCCGCAATATACGGCAACCTGGCCTTGGCTAGGTTGCTGGCGGCTCACCGCGACCCGCCTGACACTGGTGCAGATGCGTCGGCACTGGTGTCCGTGTGGCCTAGCGTCACGCATGCCTACGACGCGGAGCTGTGCGCTGTGGTACCGTCGCTGTGGGACGAGGCCTTTGGGGACGATTGGCTCCATTATGCGTTTGGCTGCGCAGTCCGGCGGGGCCACCTGCCGCTAGTACACGTCCTGCTGGGCCTCCGACCCGGGTTCGTACCCTGGGTAGGCAGGATGATCCTCGAGCACGCTGCGGACGGGGGCTGCGAGGACGTCCTGCGCTGGCTGGCGGGGCAGAGGGCTCCTGCTGGTGGTGCTGGTGCTGCTGCTGGTGATGCTGCTGCTGATAATGGTGTTGGTGCAGCTGGTGGTGACGGTGGCGGCGGCGTGCTCGAGCCGTGGCCGTGGGGGTGCTGCTGCAAAGCGCTGTCGAACGGCGACCTGGCCACCGCCGCCTTCCTTTGCAGCCACGGCGGCGTGGAGTGGCCCCCAGACGCCCTGGCCCAGGCGGTGGCCAAGGGCTTGGCGCTGAGCGCCCTGCAGTGGCTGGTGGCACAAGGGGTGCGGGCGGGGCCGGGGGAGGTGCAGGCCGCGCTGGTGCTTGCCGACAGCAGCGGGGTGCGGGAGTGGCTGTGCTCGCTGCAGCCGCAGGGGGGCGGCGCGGCGGCGGGCGAGCAGCAGCAGTAGGGCCAGGAGCAGGAGCGGGGCTAATTGATTGAAGAGGCTTGGCGTGCATTGCGCTGTGCAGGGACGGGGTTGCGTTGGGGCGGCATGGCGGGATAGCAGCGGCTGAGGGATCTTTGTGCATATCTTAAGTGACTGGTAGCACGGTATGTACCGTAAGTGCTTGGGGGATGCCATTCACGTTTGCGATGAGGCGCTGCTTTGAAATTTGCTGGTGGCTAGGGCAGTGGACGGGAGGCCAGCGCTGCAGAGAGCGGCCAGGGGCAGACGAGCAGCCAGGGACAGCCGCCTGCTGCGCCTGGCCCTGTCCCCGTCCCGGCGGCTGTCGTCAAGGTGGATGAGTACCCGCCACACAGCCTGGCAGCGCTGGTGTGCGTCCTCGTCGTTGGCAACGGGTGCACGGAGCGGGATTGCAGCGGCGGCAGCAGTAACGGCAGCGGCAGTCACAGCGCCGGCGGCTCGGTCGGCAGCGGGGTCCGGCAGCGGAGCTGGCGCCAGAACCAGCTTGCTTGGGCGGCAGTCAGGGAATCCAGGATGGCGGCAGCGGCAGCGGCAGCACCGGCCCCTCATGGCAGGTGGTGGCGGCTGGCGGTGCGGGCGGTGCAGGCGGAGATGGACAGGGGCGACGACCGGATCGAACCAACGCTCACGCTGAAGCAAGTTTTCGTAACCATGGCCTGGCGTGGGGCGCCGCTAGACACAGGTGCGCTTGGGAAGTGGGCGGCGTCACAGGAGCAGATTGTTGGCTTGTGCCGTACATGCTGCCGTGCGATGCCCCGCTGGATTGTTCGCTCAAAGTGAATGCAAACCACGCACAAAGCGTCGGTCAAAAGCGCCTAAGGACCGCAACCTGGCCACGCTACGCTGTCCCCTTGTCGCCTCGCCATACGCCTTGCAGGCGTCGTCCGGCCGGGTGGTCCTGGTCCCCTGGTCCTGGAGCTGCTGCAGGGGAGGCACCTGGCGGTGCTCGCACTGCACGGCGAGGAGCAGGAGGCGGCGGGCTGGAGGGCATCGCGTCAAGGCCATGGCGTCGGTCGCGGTGGGCGGGGGTTACGTCCAAGCAGCGGAACTCTTTGCGAACAACCCGGGCGCGCTTGTTGCCAGGGCGTCCGAGACCATGGGTGCGCAGGAGGAGGGGGAGCAGCGGCAGGAGCCGGCACTCGAGCGGGAACAGCAGGCTAAGCTGCTCCGGCTGCTGACCCTGTGTCTGGCCCACTGGCTGTCGCGGTGTTCGGTGCTACTGCCTAGGGTGAAGGCCACGATGTGGGCGTGGTATCACATGCTGCTGCTGCGCGCCGGCTGCCGCATGGTGTGCCTGGCAGGGCTGGCCCGGGGCGCGGCGGAGGGGCGGGGGGACGCGCGGGCGGCAGAGAGCTGGGGGCGGCTGCTTGCGGCGTGCAGCGGGCTAGCGGCGGCGGAGGGCGGGCAGGGGCAGGGGGAGGGTGCAGGGGCGCAGGGGCAGGACAAGGGTTTTGACGGCCTCGCCCAGCTGCTGCCGCCGCCCTGCGACGTGGCGCGGGTGGTGCTGCCCTGGTGCAGCAACACGCTGTGCACCAGCCTGGAGGGGGACAGCGAGGCGGGGCTGCAGCTGGTGGCGTG
>VFQN01000875.1_pt1 | contig 53956 bp, 72 predicted proteins | sample 3512371 | NCBI WGS metagenome assembly VFQN01 (sample SAMN10412370, study PRJNA504923) | tailings metagenome | isolation source: Replicate 2 from Balatoc abandoned mine | place: Philippines: Itogon, Benguet | collected 2017-08-28
ATCCACTGATAGCCACCAACCACCGACACGCCTTCCCCATGGGTCCGGGCAGACCGCACAGGCAGACGAGGACTGGAATCTCGCCTGAGGTAGGATTCGAACCCGGGTTGGAAATCCCGGGAAAGTCGGTCTAAGAACCAACTTTCGCGCCCCGATCCTTACCTTGATTGTCAGGACCAGCTCTGTTTCCCGCGTGGGATGGGTCTGGGCTCTGGAAGGGGACCAAAAGTGTAAAATCATACATACCTAACCCAAGGGTATCTGGGAACTAGCGCCGAACTTGGTCACTCATGGGGTTGACTTCGTGTGCGGGGCCCCTGCACTTGCGTGCCCTCGACAAATCAAAAGCACATGGAACCTGCTTTTCGAATGCGCTTGGGGGAACTCCCCCGACCATGTTGCTGACACATCAATGTCGTATGACCGTACAGTACCCAAGCTGCCATCACCCTACAAGTACCGGTAAGCGCCGCCTGGTTTCGCCGCTGCTTCGCGCACCAATGCTTGGCGCACCGGTGGAAAAGGAAACTACCGTGGTAACTGGTGATGGCCCCGCTTGGGCCGCACACCCCAGCTGTTCCTGATTTGTATTAGCGATTAGGGCCTTTTGACCTTCCACCACGCGCATTCTGGCAAGAGGGGCTGGGGGACCCAGTTCGCTGGTCCTCAGACCGTAGCAGGCAAGCAAAGCTGAAGGTCGGCACGTGTTGACGGGAGTCTTGAGTTACACCGCGCGGCAGGACATAGACGAGACTGCCACGCCAGGGCATCTAGAATTCTAGATGACATCGGCATATACAGGTGCTGGTATACAAGCTAGAATTCTTTGGTGCAGCAAGAGCACAAGACGCAGTGCACGCTGGCATTATGTGCAGTCATGCCGTACCCAGGTATACAGCATGCTGAACCGCTCTGCTGATGCAACAGACCTGCACAGACAACTCCGGCCCTGTGAAGTAACGACCAGTACGCTCCTGCAGGCCAGAAAGCACACAGCTGGTGCACGTGCACCAACTGACTAGATGCCCAGGTTGCAATGCGCCCCAGTAAGATAGCTGTAGACAGAAACACCACAACCAGCAGTGCGTGCAGATGCCCGCAATACCGTAACACACCCGAAAAAAAAAAAAACCCGACGTGCACGCACGAGGAAGCCAGACACACGACTCGCAGAGTCAGCAAGCCGACTGAAACACTCTGCCGCCGCAGCCCTCTGCTGTAGGCCGGCAAATTATTTTGCATATGCAACCTGTCCATCATTGCCAAGTGAGCCACCAAACCAAGCCGGTTTCACACGGCGCGACCATGACGAAATGCCATACGAGCACCCCCCGAAAGGGGTGCCCCCGGTTTCCGTACTTGTGCCCCCACCTGGTCACCATGTGTGGTTGCAAACAAGAAGCGGAAACGCAGCATGCAGCTTATGCTTGCACTCCACGCTTGCACTCTGCTCGTTAAGGTCGCAATCCTGCCTGCCCGGTGCCACCAGAACCTCCCTTACCAGGTCGCATGCTTGCCACTCTGCCCCCTTGTGCAAGTTCATCACTTCGCGGCTACACGCCAACCATGGGTGAACACCTTGAACGCACACTCCACCCTGCCAACAAGCTCACCACCCACCTAAGCTGCCGCCGCCCTCATTCTGCCGCAGTAGCCACCATAAACAAAACACGGAATGTGTCATTCGGGCGCTCCACAACAGCAAATACCCTGAAGCAACCAGCATCTCTGCACTGTCAGGTTGGTGAAACAGGAATACACCCGGGGGATGGGTCAATCACTATGACGACGATACCGCAGTGTGCCTTACGGCACGCATGCTAGCTGCTCTTCCGGTAGCAGCCCGGAGGTCTGGTCCTCACAGTCAACAGCTCCTGCTTGGGTGACACGTTACGACGTCCCAATGCCCCGCACCTTTATGCCCTATGTACATGCCTCAATGCAGCTGCTGTACAAATAGCAATGCGGAGCGTCCCAGCTGCGACGCCCCCTGTTTAATGCTCTTCTCTGCGTTCCATTCCCGCAAAAAAACATAAAGACGTGTGCTTAAGCAAGAAGGGCATGCATCGACCCATGCAGGGGACACATCCAACTAGACGCAAGAAGGTGGCTCGTTTAGCACCCCACGTAAGCACCTGCCCAAACAGCGCTACCACGCCCGCAACCGAGCGTTTAGAAGCGCGCAGCGCTACCCCAGCAGCTCGCACGTTGACCTGCTCACCTCGTGTAACAGGGGGATAGGAACCAAATCACATAGCACCATTTGCATGCTGCAGCAGCCGCCACAGGCCACACAGACACCGTCATCATCTTCTCCATCGTGCATGCACGAACCCGACGTACGCACTGCCGCATCGGTACACCTGCCCTCTCTCCCGCTCGCCCAGGCACCCTCCCTCCGCGCTGCGCCCGCACACTGTTAGCCCACACCCAGCACGTAATCATACAGCCCCATGGCCTTGGGCAGCGCCAGGCCGATGAGCACCGCAGGGACCAGCAGCACGATGCCGCTGATGGTGACGGCGGTGACGATGTCTGCCCCGTGCCCGTACTGCGACGCAATTACGAACGAGGTGCTCGCCTGGCGGGAGTGTGCAGCGCGGGGCGGAGGGCAGGGGCGGGGTCAGGGTGTGACGCCGAGGTATGACCATCACAGAAACATCCAAGAGAGCTACGGCCACTGGCACCAGGCGGGCTTGCACGGGGCCTGCACTCCCTGCACCTCCTCCAGCCTTGTGTAGCCAGGACTGTACGACAAGACTGTCATGCCACGCACATGTGCAGGTACCTACCACGGGGCATACCAAGTGGGCAAGCATACGGCGAGCACTTTCCTTACTCCAGCAGCCTGGTGTCGCCACGTTTTCAGGAAAGAGAATCAATGCTGCATGCCACGCACGTGTGCAGGTACTCACCACGGGGCACAGCGCCAGCAGCAGCAGGCTCATGGCCGCCTCGGCGGACAGGCGGCACACGGCGGCGCAGGCCAGCTGCAGCGGGCCCAGCACCAGCAGCTTGAGAGCCAGCAGACCCAGGGCCTGGGGGGCGGGGCGCAGGGGACGAGTCGGGAGGTGTGCCGGGGCAACACGACAGTAAGGTGGCACGGGTGTTGCATGGCTTTCTGGCAACAGAACTGAGCCAGGGCCAGAGTTCATAGCCGTATTGGGTGGAAGCGCACAGGGCATGTTCGGCAACCTGGGCTGGTCTCGCAAAGCAACGCGGCGATACTGTGCAGCTGCACCGCGCCCTGGACTCGCTCATGCTCTGCCACGTCTGTACATTCATGCAGGCAGCCCGCCACGCACTCTCCTCGGATGGGACCTCCCAAGCAGGGAGCGCAAACCCAGCCCATGCCCATGTCGTTTCCCATGCTGTACCCTCCATGGATGGACGCGTAGCCGACATGCAATTGCACAACTGAACAGCGTCCAACACATGCCACCCGCTACCGTATTAGGCGTACACGCATGCATTCCGCCACGCACCCGCAGCATGGTGGGCCGCCCGAAGCTCTTGCCGTGCAGCCACACGCCGTTGGAGAAGAGCGACACGGGCACTGTGATGCCCGACACCCACGCCAGGCTGCCCGCCACCCAGCCCAGCTCGGGCCGGTAGTGCGCGCTGCCGGCCCACAGCACGGAGCGCAGCCCCGACAGGTTGACCAGCAGGGCTACTAGCAGCGACCACAGCAGGGGGTTCTGCGGGTGGCAGGGAAGGTGCATTGGTGGGTGGGCGTGGTGCGGCAAATGTACGGTCCGTAGTTACTGTGGAAGGAGACGAACGATAGCAAGGTGGTGCAATGGTACAAAGAAGAAGCATGTGCATAGCAGCGAATGGATAGTCTGGGTCTCTGCCCGCATGCGACCAAGGCCCCAGTGCACCTGACCTGTACCACGACCGCCGCGTTACACCCCCAAGGCACGCCCGCACGCCCACACACCTTGATGACGACCCAGGTAATGAGCCACGCCCGGCGGTGCTCCTGCAGCTGCAGCTTGAGCCAGCGGCCCATGGCGGCGGCCAGGCCCCCGTGGCGGCGCATCATGCTGCCCGCCTTCGCCCGCACCAGCCGCCGCCCCGGCGGATCGTCCTCCGCCGCCAGCAGCACCTGAACGGCGGGTACGCCTTCGGCGGCAGCGGCGCCGTCACCAATGGCGGCGACGGCGGCGGCGGCGGCGATGGAGTCATGTGAGGTGGGATGTGCTGCTGGTTCCGGGATGAGCAGCATGCGGGTGCTGAGGTCAGCGGATGCTCTGGTGGAGGGGGGTTGCGCTGCAGCTGCGTGCAGCCCATCGGCGGCTGCGGTGTGTGCGCCGGGGCGGAGGTGCGACAGAGGAGGCGATGGCGGCGGGGTGCGGCGGTCGATGTCGCCGCCGGCTATGCTCAGCCGCCCGTCGACGCTGAGCCGGTTGCCTGGTGGGGGGACAGGCGGGCCAGGAACGGGGCGCGCGGCAAGGGCAAGCAAAGTCTGGCCAACTGGCTTTAGCAGTGTAAGGCACAACTGTGCGAGCGTGACGTCTTGGGAGTCAAGGTCCGGTGCGTACGGTGCTACCGGCATCAGCATGCCAGTGAAAACAGGGCTGCTTGCCATGGAGCCCCTCGCACCTGCATACGACGCCCTGGAGCTCCTGGCCAGGTCCAGAGCCTGCGAGGTCACATCACGAGAAATCATTGTTACAAGGTTTCAAGGGGCGCGTGCTGGCTGTCATGCTGGTTGCCTGCTGCTGCCCACTTTTACAAGAGTTCTCCGGGTGCGGTACTACTAACATGCCCCACGCCCCCTCTTAGACGCAGCGAAACCAGCCAGCCCAAGCCGAACCTGGCCTCAACACACTTGCACTTGGTAGTGCCACGATACGCACCTGTGGCACGGGCAGGTCCCCACACGCCACCACGGTGGGGTTGAGCAGCCGGCGGGACGCACGGGGCGGCGACGGCGCTGGGCCCAGCGGGATGACCACCGGGGCCCCCGGCGCCGCACCCGCCGCGCCGCCTGCCCCGCTGACCCGGCCGTACGGCAGGGCCCCTTGGACCACTCCCTTTGGCGGCGGTTGGACGCCGGTCCCGGCACCGGATGTACGCGGCGGAAGGCCGACGCCAAGCGTCGGCACGTTGGGCCAGTGGGCTACGGACGCAGCACCTGCTGCAGGGGCGGCGGCCGCGGGCGTGGCGCCCAGGGGTGGGGGCGGGGGCCGCGTCCCGGCGGTTGGCCCAGGAAAACCGAGGCCCTCCAGGTCTGCTGCGCCACGAGGGCCCTGATGGGGCTGCTGCCGCGGTTGTTGCTGCTGCTGGGGCGAGGACACAGACGGCTGCAGCGCTGGGTACTCGGAGGAAGATGCAGGGTTAGCAGGCGGAGCGCTTGAACAGGTGGTTGCAGGGCTAACGGGCAGCACACCCTGCGTGAAGCTGGGCGCGCTGCCGCACACCGCCCCGCCGCTGCTGCCATTGCGCCAGGCCTGAACGTCCGCGTCGTCATTGCCGCCAGCACCTGGAGCAGCGGTAGCAGTTGCTGCCGCAACCGTGTTGGCGGTACTCGCTTGCACCGGCAGCGCTGAATCGGCCGACCTGGGCCCGCCGCCGACTGTGCGGATGCTACGAACTCTGGCGGCGCCGCCGCTATCGGTCGCCGGCGCCGTCGAAGTCGCAACCGCAGGCAGCCAGCCCCCAAGCAGCTCCGCAAGCAAGCCCGCAACGCCGGCCTCGTTCTTCCGCACGCCCTGCCCCTGCCCCTGCTCCCGACCCCGGCTCTGCTCCTGCTGCAGGCCGGGGCCCTTGCCGCCATGCATTGAGAAGGACCCCGTGCCCTTGCTGCCCCCCGCGCCATCGCTCCGCGCGCTGCCAAAGCTGTTCAGGCTGCCACCGCTGCCGTCCCACGACTCCTTGCTGCTGCCCTTGTGGAACTCAAACTCAACCTCCTCGCCATCCGGCTGCTGCTGCTGCTGCTGGTGCTTCTGCTGGGCCCGCACCCGTGCCGAGCTGACCCTGGACCCGGGCCCCAGCCGCAGGACCGCTTTGGACCAAGACACCTCTCTGCCCCGCCCGCCGCCTCCCTCAGTGGCGCCTCGGTTGCCGCCGCCGTTCAATGCCACGAACGCGTCAGGGCGGCCAGCAATCGCCGCCACAGCAGCAGCGGCGGGCAGGCTGCTCCTACGCGGTGAAAGCAGCAGCGAAGACGTCGTGGAGTCAGGTGCAGGTAAGAGGCGGCCGCTGCCGCCGCCGCCAGCGGCCCACCCGGCCGCCTCCGCCGCGCCTCCCTCCGCCCAGGTTGCACCTGCAACCCGCACCTCCACGGACCGCCTGGGAGGCAGGTTAAGCGACCGCGCGCTCGGGAGAAGCGGGCCCTCACGGTGAAGGGTCAGCGAGCGGCCGCTGCCGCCGCCAATGCCACCCCCCATGCTTGCGTACGGCCAGCGTACGGCAGACGCCAGCGGCGGCGTGTAGTGACCCACGGGACAGCCGGCGATGCTTGCAGCACGGTGCAGCACAGGCAAGGGGGAGGCCCCTGGGGATGACACGATGCGGCCCGACACCAGGGGCCCGGAGCCAACGGTCACCAGGCTGAGCGGAACGCCAGCAGGGCAGGCGTCCGTGTGTGGAAGGTCCAGGGAGGGGCGGGAGAAGGCCAACCAGTCCGTCAGCTGTTGACTGTTGGGCTGGTGGGTGGAGCCGGCCGACTGGCCCAGTCCCGGCTCTGACGGCGGCTGGAAGGGGGTGGGTGGGTCGGGGGTGGCGCCGCCGGCGGAAGCTGCCCGAGAGGGAGGCGGCGGACCGAAAATAACTTGGGGCTTCACCGGCGGCGGTGCTTCAGAGGCATTGTCGGGCATGGGCTTAGCGGCAGCAGGGCCAGCTGGCAGTTCGGCCGCAGCCTCGTCGGCGGTCTTCGCCGCTTCCACAGTGCTGGGTGCGGGAGGGAGCGCCCGGGTGACTTTGTCGAGCGCTGGAGGCAGCGTCGCGTTCGGGCGGGCCGGGGGAAGCGGTGGGGATGCGGGGGCGGTGGGCGGGGGCGGAGGAAACGGAAAGGACGGGGGTAGGGGTAGTGGCGGCGGGGCGCCGCCGACGGTGCGGGCTGCCGGCCGCTGCTGCGGCATGTAGCGTCCCGACAAGCTCACATGCCGCGGCTGACGCGCCGCCGCCGGGGCCACGGCTGGCGCAGCAACCGCCATCACCCCTTGCGTTGGGCTTGTGATTCCAATAGAGTGACAGCGCTCCGCACCTGCACCTGCACCTGCTGCTGCAATGTCCGTGGGCTCGCCGCGCGCATGCTGCTGCCCTGTGGTTGCCCCAGCAGCAACGCCCTGCTCTTCCTCCACCGCCTCCGCCACCGGACCTGGTCCCGTTCGTCCGCCGCTGGTGACGCGGCTGCTGCGGCCGCTGCTGCCCGCACTTCCGCTCCCGCCCACATCCCCAAAGATGCTGCCACTGTGGCTGCGGCTGCCCAGCTGCTGTCCGCTCAAGCGGCGCCCGCGACTACCAGGGATAAGGTGCGGCGTGCTGCCCCGCCGGCCCACGTCGCCCGGTCCGCCACCGCCGGGCATGCTGGTGGCAAACGTAACGCTTCCGTCCGCTCGTACCCCCGGTCCGCCGGTGCTGCCCCTGCCAACAGCAACCCTCAGTCCCTTGCCGCTGCCGCCCATGAAAGCCCCTCCCGTGGTGCTGCGCTGCGGAAACGCTCGCAGCGGCTGCGCCGCCGCCGCCGCAACCGGCACCTTCCCGCCGCCGCCCGCCTCTGACATTGACGGCTGCCTGCACTCCGCGGCCGCAGCCACCGCCGTCGCCGCTGCCGTCGTGGCTTCTCCACGAGCAAAGGTCACCTGTACGACAAAGTCTCCGCCGGCGCCGCCGCCGCCGCCGCCGTCAGCGCCGCGCCCGGGAGCTCCCTCGACGGACCCCGGCGCCTCCGTCAGCAGCCCCCTGTTGGCGCTCCCCCGTGCCAGGCTCCCCTCCGGGCTAGACCCTGGGCTTCCGCTCCCGCCGCACAAGCTGCCAGCCCCTTCCATGCTCCGTGGCGTCCCCGGCGCCCAGCCCCTGCCCACCGCCCCGTACTCTGGCACCACAACCGCCGCCGCATCGACTGCAGCGTCCGCCGTCTGCGCCGCCGCACCATCCTCCCTTCCATCAGCCCACCTGTTGCCATGCGTTGCCCACTGATCCACAGCTACCACAGCAAGGCCGTTTGAGGGTTCTGCCGCCGGTTCTACCACCTTCATGGTGCCGCCGTAGCCGTTGCCACCGTTGCTGGGGTGCGTGTGGTTCGGGTCGTTGTAGTGCGCCAGGTCGGCAGAGAGCTTCCTGTCGGGCGTGCCCGGCTCCGGCGGCAGTGCCGCCGCCGCTGCCTCCAAGCGCTGCTTCTCGTGGTCCTCCACCATCCACCGCTCCACCTCAAAGGCGGTGATGGAGAAGGGAATTACCTGCAGGAACAGCACGAAGGCTGCGGGGCAAACAGAAACAGGCACCAGGGGCACCGGGGCGCGAGGGATGAGCTGTGGCAGCCAACGGAAAGTGGACGCCGGCACCATGCGTTTCATCTTGGGTCTTGTGGGCAGCAATCGAGGACAATTAATTTTCATGCACTTGCATGCGGCCGCAGCAAGTCAACGTGGCACCCGCCGCTACCTGACACATGCTGACGGTGTCTCACCTGACAGCAGCGACAGCCTGCCGCCCACGTCTGGGAAGGTTGCCTCCATCACCGGCAGCCCCACAATGACCGTGTTGTTGGCCTGCGGCATAATGGAAGACAGCGAGCGGCACAGCACTGATTGATGCCGAGCCTGGCAGGCAGGACCTACTACACCTCTTGTACCACAGATTTTTTGATTGCCGACCCAGCGCCACGCACCGTGAGCACCAGGTTCAGGAGCCCCGCGTCCCCCGTGTTGCGGCCGTTGAACAGCCACGTCCACAGCACGATGAGCAGCTGCAGGAAAGGCGACAGAAGGGGAGGAAGGACAGCACATGGGCAGGGGTTCAAGGGAAGGAGGAGGCGGAGAGGTCCAGTGCAATGCATTTGGGTGCGTACTGTGAATGCCAAATTAAAAGGAAAATGCCATTTTGTGTCCAGCCCCAACGCAGGCCAATGCGACTGGCACGGGGTTGGCTGTGACGCGGGCAAGCGCAGTGGTTGCGCGTGCGCTGCTACTCCTGACCGCACCTGGACGGCGGCCACCCACAACACGTAGGCTCCGAGGGACCTGGGGTTATGTGCGGCGGTAGGACGGAGGAGCACGTCAGGGCTCAGGGGTGGTGCACTGGTGCGGCAACTTGATGCGTACAAGATGCCCGCGATGCCATATACGGTACACCATGCAGATATGCATCGATGTGTTCGGGCGTCGCAGCACCGGCCGCATCGCACGCGGGGCACCCACCTCCATGCTTCGGCGTCCCGTAGGTCCAGCTTGATGCCCTGGACGGATGGAGCGTGGGTCCAAGTCAAGGGTTGGGCGCGATAAAGGCGGGTTAGCAGCAGGGTTCGACAATGACGACTGACCCAGATGCCTAGGTGGTTTCATAAAGCGTTCGCTGGGCTTTTTACGGCAGAGCGGGAGCGGTGTTAGGTGACCCTCGCCAGGTGCGACACGCCCTAACGGTCACCACCACACCCCAATGTGTCCCGCCAGGCCTTGGCCGCAGGCGTAGTGCTTGGCACGCGGGCAAGACCCAGCCCTGCTGTACACCGTGCACAACCCACATGACACCTTTGCCGCACCCGCACTGTACGTAGGTCGCGAAAATTTGCAATTGCTGTCCATGGGCGATGTACTTACCAGCAGGTAAATAGTCAGGGCGGGGAACGCGGCCCGCAAGATCAGGACGTTGATCTGGCCCATGAAGCGCTCCCCCTCCAGCAGCCCCCAGCGCGCGAAGCCCCATCCCATAAACACAAGCAAGACAATCTGTACGCCTGCACAGCACCAAGGGATGAGTTTGCGTGTTTGCGCCATTGCACGTGCTGTACTGGGCGGGAAGGGCGGCGGGCGTCAGGGCTTTCAGGAAAGGGTACCGCGTGCTCAGGAGGGCAGGAACGCAAAACGCTGACCCCTAGGCGTAATCCACAGCGCCACACATCCGGGTAGTTGCGTGCAAAAACGTTTGCTCAGGTTTGTGTAGCATGGCAAGGGGGATGGGTAGCGTGTCGGCACAACAACACTGCACGTGGCGATGGGCCGTTACTCAGCCTTCGCCGCAGGCCGGCGAGGGCGAGCAAAGGGTTGGGCAATACAATACAATGCCCTTGGTGCCGCCTATTGTGACGCCAGCGTCTGCCGCTCGTCACAGCCGCGTTGCTCTGTCGTTAGTATGCTCGGGGTTACACGATTACGCAGCGCCGCACGTAAGCGAGACACAGTCGTTTGTTACTCACCAACATTTAACACTCCTTGGTACTGCCATCCGTCTGTTGTCATCCTGATATCGCCCACAGCATGTGCCGCATAACCGCCACCGCCTTAATCAGCTTCCCCCAGACTGTTTGCTGCAGCTAATGGCAGAGCCAGCCTTCACCACATTCGTTCAGTGCTTGCTCGCCTCCTCTGTCAAATGCTTGCAACCTCGCTGCGGTTAATGCTCTTCGCGTGCTTTGTGCAGTGCATGGCCAGCAGCTATAATCACTGCAGTATATCAAGTCCGTATGCGACTGTTGAGATGCGTGGATGGGAGGACTGGGAATGCCGAATTGGAAAAGGAAGGGATTGCGACGAACGACAGGGACCATGCCGGTGCACCCCAGGCTTTGGGGCACTGCACGTCTACTAGGTGAATTGACTACTTGCTGTTCTTGACTGTATACAATTAGCCACCTGCACACCCTACCAAGTCTCCCCTGCTCGTTACCAGCTGTGCCGTTCGGTAAAGAAGAATGACGGAGGAGACTCAAGTCCTAGTGAAGTTTACGACAAAGTTACCTCCACAATTACGGGTTCCTGAAACGCCAGTGGTAAGCCGCCGGTCGCGGGGGCGGCGGGAGAGACGATGGTTCAGGAGCGCGGAAGGGCCCTTGTCCACCAAACGCGGCAGCCGCAGTGCGGCCATAGATGCGATGCGCATTACTCCACTTTTCATCTGAGGTAATCATAATCGCAACACACCCGGGCGACCGTCACCCGTATCTACCCGCCTGGTTGCCCACAGGCTGTCCCCTCCACCCTCAAGCGGTATGGCCTTTCACAAATCATCAATCACCTCCTGGCATTGGGTAAGCTGCGCACTTGCTGCTTTCCCCAGTGCCACTTGCGTCACAAGCGCAGCTGCGTCACATCGCGCTCGCTTGAACGTCCACCAAAAGGATGCACAGCCCTGCAAACTCTGCGGTCCCAGTCAACCCAGTCCCGTCCCTGGGGCTGCTGTTGCAGACCCACCCCGTCCGTTTGACTTCCTGGTCAATGGGGAGCTGTTGCGGAAGTCGTTGGAGCAGCATCTGCTCGAGCACAACCTGTCGGCGGTGGGTACCGGCATAGCGGGGGGCCTTGGCGGCAGGGCAACCGGCTGCTTGCGGTTTGCGAGCTCCTAGCGGCTGGAGTGCTCGGTACCAAGCAGCTTGACGCGGAGAGCCCGGCACTATTCCTTTTTTTCATGTCCTTGTGTGCCTGGCTGCCACATACCCCATCCGCAGGAGAGCACCCTAGAGGTGGAGTACGTGCCTGCGGTAGTGCCCCCGCAACACAAGCAGTCAACACCGCATGACGACTGGTGCGTGCCGTGCCACGTGGCTGGCGTGTGGCAGTTGACGCGTGGGTAGCGGCACCGCTGGGCATCCTTGCCTGTGCTGGGGCGGGCGGGGGCGGGGTGGGAGTGGGAAAGGCACGAAGGCTGCTGCGTGCATTCGAGAGGCTGGGTTGCCTTGGGGCGAGCAGCAGCCCGGTGCACGACGGTGCATGCGTCGTGACTAAGGGCTGGCTGCCCATGGCCGGCTTTCCATGCGGGCAGGAGAGGTGGACTGCGCGATTCCAAAGGGGCGGTACCGCCCAGCACGGAGCTCTGTAGGGAGGGGCCCATTGGGCCCACCGCTGTGGCCGCACGTGCGCCGGCTGCGCCGGTCCCATGGGGGCTGCAGGCCGCCCCCAGCGCAGGTGTCCAACGGGCCGGCGCTGTCACCGCTGGAGCCCTTGCCAGTGTGCCTGAGTAGCTGGCGCCACGAGGGGCGAGGGGCGCAAGAGCAGCAACACTACGGACCCCAACAAAGCGGGAGGCGGCAGATGGGGCCACCGCCAGCCCACTAAGTTCCGCATGTATGAAATTCATGTCGGCAAATGCCGGATGGTCGTTACACCCGCGCGCCGTGCTCTTCCCTCTGCACCCTGTTGCTGCGCAGGGTGAGCTCCGTGGACGGGTCGCGGCCGGCCGTGGGGCTGGTGTCGGGCAGCTACGACGGGCTGGTCCGCCTGTGGAGCTGCGAGGGTGGGTGCTGGGTCGGAAGGTTTTGGCATGGGCTGGAGCGGAGCGGATGCGTGTTGTAGGTAACATGCGTTGCTCCTTGGGGTACAGCGTGAAGCGAGGCTGGTGTCTGGGCGAAACTTTTGGGGAAGCGGAACGGGTTATGGCGGGGCGCCGGCGTACGCAGCTGCATGGGTGCCTTGCCTTGGCAAACATTGCCGAAGTCCTGGCGAGGGGCGGGATCGGTGCGGAGGGACGCTCTCCGTCGGGTGCGGCAACCCTGTAGGGCCATCTTCCTTCAAGTGCTTCACGGTTTACTACTGTCAAGCCCCTTGGTCAAGGCCCTTCGCCTCCATTTTCCCTTCGCGTCGCTCCCTGCTGCCAGGCGAGCTGCAGTGCGGTGCCACGTGGTCGGCCCACGCGGGGGGAGTCAACGCCGTACGGCTGCTGCCGCAATCGCAGGTGGGTTGCAGCGGGGCTACCACGCTAAGTGAGCAGAAACCAAAGTCAAGGGAACTATCGACAAGGAACTTCACTGGCTGGGGCCTACTGGAAGAGGGGCGTTAGGAGGGGGCCCTTCACGGAAAGCGTGTGTTTAGGGATGCACCCCGTTGAGCCTCATGGTGCACGGGGGGGAATTGCCACATGCGCCCACGTGTTGACAAGGGCCTTGGGGCACGCTTTGAAGCCGGCGCAGGTGACGCGCAGCATGGCAGTGCGGAGCTAGGTGACACGACTTTGGCAGATGCCACTGTCAGGGGATGACATACGTGGACGTTTGTTGCTGGCTTGCAACAACATTCGATTACAGCGTCCCTCACGTCCCCACCCCCTGCTTTCAGGGTGACCTGTTGCTCACCGCCGGGAAAGACCTCCTCATCAAGCTGTGGAAACTAGTGAGTACGCACTTTTGGCCTGTGCGCAGGGCGGGGCAAGCCGGTTGCGTCTTGCGTGCATAGCGCTGCAGTGGAGGGGCAGATGCATGAAAGGCAGCCGACCGGGAACGCAGTCGGCCGTAGGTTACCGTATAAGCGTGGCTTTACTTGTGTTGCAGCAATTTCTCACGCGCCCTCCGCGCATCTGCACCCGTTGTACTCGGCAGGAGGGCGGCGGTGCGGAGGCGTCCGGGCGGCATGCTCGCGGGTCAAAGCAGCAGCAGCAGGCCAACGGGCAGGCCGCGTCTACAGCCACTGGGGCACGGCTGGTGGCCACGTACCGGGGTCACGCCGACTGCGTGGAGGGGGTGGCGGCTGCACCCAGCGGGAGGCGCTTCGCCAGCTGCGGTTGGGACGGGAAGGTCATGCTGTGGGAGACAGGTGGGCGGCCGGGCGAGGCGGGGGGGAGGGACGGCGGGCAGAACAGCAGTGCGCGTCAGGGCCTCAGCGGCCGTGTGGGGAACTGGCTTGGACATCATACCGGTATTGCGCTGGATTTGTATTGGAGCGTGCTGCTTTCTGAGTGAGGGGAAATGGGAATGGGGGTTTACGCAGCTACCGCGAGTTCTCAGGGCGCAATTTATTGTGATGCTGCAGGGCGGGCGGTAGTGGAGGCGGCGGAGGCGGAGGAGGCGGCGGGCACCGCGGACGGCGCCAAGAAGAAGCGCAAGACCAAGGGCGCGGGGGAGGACGGCGGGGCGGGGGCGGCGGCCTCGGGGTCTGGGGTCACGGTCAGCGAGGCGAGTGTGGTGATGGCGGGGCACCTCAACTGCGTGGCCGCCGTGTCGTGGCCGGCGGAGGACACGCTGTATAGCGGCGGCTGGGACCATTCGGTGAGCAGCGTGGTGGTGACTGAGGGGACGGAGCTGGGGGCTGCTCCTGGCGGCTGTTGCTTCCGGCTGTGTGCGGGTTGAGCACATGGGAGGCTGTTGGCTGCTGTTGTAGCGTGCTCAGTGTGCGCAGCTGTCACTTTACTTGTGGCAGGCGGGACGCGAACATGTCTTGTTGTGTCACTGGGCTTTCGTTCACGTCCACGACCTCCCGTCGTTGTGCCCTGGCCAGGTCCGCCGATGGGACGTCAACTCCGCGGCCGCAACGGATACCTACAACGGCAGCAAGGCGGTCACGTGCGTCGCGACCCACGGGTCATCCCCCAACGTGGTGGCGTTCGGCTGCTCCGACCGAGCCCTGCGCGTGTGGGACACACGTGCCCGCGGCACGGAGGACAAGCTGGCGGTCACGACCCACGGGTCACACGGCGGCTGGGTGACAGCTGTCTCTTGGTGCCCCGCCAGCCAACACCACCTCGCGACCGCCAGCCACGATGGGACGGTCAAGCTGTGGGACTTGAGGACCAATGTGCCCCTGGGCACGCTGTCGGGGCACGGGGACAAGGTGCTGTGCGTGGGGTGGCTGGCGGGGGCGGACGGAGCGGCGGGCGGGCTGGGGCGGATGGGCGTGGGCGCGGGGGTGCGCGGGCTGGTGAGCGGTGGCGCGGACTGCCAGCTGCGGGTGTATGAGAACGAGGGCGTGTTGGCGGGCGGGTTGTGAGGGGAAGCGCTCCGAAACGGGTGTGTGTCTCCCAGTTTTGGTGGACTGGGGCAGCTCGGAGCTTTGAGGGCTAGGGTTTTCTCAGCTAGCTTGCTTGTGGGACACCTGGCATTGTGCTGTCGTACTCTGCTGTGCGTAGTGGTGGTGCAAAGATGCTTTCCAATGAGGCTCGGCTGTTGCTACCGACATATACTTGGTGCGACACGCTGACGAAGCTGTAACGCTATGCACGCGTATGTCGGAGTCACGTGTCGTTTCCTGTAAGGTTCTTGTCCGCATGAACGCGCCATAAAGAAACGTAGAGCAGGCAGGAGCAGGGCCGCTGTGCTGCGGATGCAGTGTGGGATGCAGGCAAATGAGCCTGAGACAGGTGTACCGGAAGGCAAGCAGCGTTAGGGGACAGGGTAAGACGAGGCGGACAGGTGGCATGTTGTGCCAGCCACTTCGGGGTACAGGTGATGCCACTTGCACAGGTAGGAACCTTGCGAACTGGGTGTTACCTGTCACAGGCAGCTACAAACCAGAAACCACCACAACTGGCAACATGTGGTACCGTACGCATGCAGAGGAGGCTTGCATCTGAGATAAAGCCTCAACCTCAACCCACGGCCCGCAGATGTCTCACAAGCTGCCGGCTACACACTCCAGCACACCTGTCTCAGCCACCTGCGCCACCAGCACCCACTGGCCACCCATGTACGCTCAATCACAGCCACCCACACGCCTCCTCAGGTAGCAAACCGTAAAGCCTGCGCCAGGTAGCAAACCGTAAAGCCTGCGCCGCAGGCAACCGCCCACGCCGCCCCGCCACTCCCGTCCCCCGCTGCCCCAACGCTCTCCTCCCCTCGTGTCCCGCCGTCACCGCCCCCTCTTACTCCTCCCCCAGACCCCTCGCCCTCTGCCGTCCCCGCCTGCCCTGCATTACTAATGCCCGTACAGCCCGGCAGCCGTACCTCCCCCGGCCGCCACGTGTCCCGCGTGTCCCCCAGCCCCAGCTGACCGTGCTCCCCCCAGCCCCACGTCCACACGCTGCCCCGGGAGCGGGCCGCGCACGGCGCCAGCGCCACCGCGCAGTGCTCCGAGCCTGCAGACACACACGTGGCCCTGCCCGGCAGGTGCACCAGCAGCGGCAGGCAGCTGCGTGCCACCCACTGCACCTCCAGCCCCTGCTCCTCCGCTTCCTGTTGCTGCTGCTGCGGCTCGTTTCCAGGCTGCACGGGCGCCTGCGCCTGCTGTCCTCCGGATACCAGCATGTCCGTTGGTCCAACAGCCCCAATCTTGCCCCCTGTGTCTGGCCGGCAACAAGCCGTCAGGGGTGGGGACCCGTCCTCACGTTGCGGCCGGTGCAGGGCTGGTTGCAGGTGCGCCGGCGGCGGGGGCGGCGGCAGGGGAGGGGGAGGGGCCGACGGCCGTGCCAGCTGGCCATGCCTGTTGTCGCCCCAGGCCCACACGCGGCCGGCGGAGTCAAGCGCCAACGCGTGGTGCCAACCCAGGGCCACCTGCGGAAGGAAACGGCCACAGGGGAGGAGATTTTATGCCCTACGACGCTAGGCACATCTCTACGATGGCCTTGGCGGTAGACGACAAGCAGCAACGGCGTGAGGGTTAGAGCTTGCGTGCATGTGACAGCGATGCACAAGCCACGCACAGCGTGTCCGTAATCGATCATTGTCCACCGGATACGGAACCTACACATAGCGCGGTGTAATTCCCATATTGCATTCCCATATTCCCATATTTCCATACTGCAATCCTGCCCACCTGGCTCCAAGTGCAGTCTCTACCCGCCGCCTCCGCTGCCGCTGCGCCCTCGGACTTTGCGCGCCCCGCGTTGTCCTTTGTGTCGGAAGCCAGCACCTGCGCAGTCTTCATCGCCGCCATCGCGGCGGGCACTGAACGCGTCGTCACCGGCACGTGTACCTGCACAGGCGTGCCGCTGCCCCTGCCGCCCGCCTGACGGCTGCCCCGCTTTGGTCCCAACCCTGGTACCCTTCCGGAGCCCTGGCCCGCACAAGCGTGAGCTGCCTTGTCAGTTGCATCAGGGCATGTCGCCAAGTCCGCGGCCGCAGCGGCAGTGATGCGAGGGGCGGCGGACCAAGCAACGCCGGAAGCAGCAGCCGCAGCGCTTGCGAGCTCCTGGCCCAGCCCGCGGCCCCACAGCCACAGGCGGCCGCCAGCGTCCAGCAGCGCACTGTGCTCACCGCCAGCCACCACCTGCGCAGACGGCACAGGAGCCCACCTCAGCAAGTCCTAATGTACAAAACCAATTTGTTAAAGAGAATGACCAGGGACTGAGGGCATGTTACGACGGCACAGATCGGTTTTAAACTTAGTCGAGAACATTGCTACTCCGGCGAAACCTTACCGTTGCGGGCGCAGCCGCCTCCGCTGCACTGCCCTCCAGCGGCACCTCCTTCAGGCTCCACAAGCTCTTGCCGCCATGGCCTGCGCCGCGCCCTGGGCCTGGCCTTGGACCAGCTCCCTCCCCGGCACCCACATTAGCTGTAGCTACATCAAACTTGGCGTCCGGCTGTCCCTCGCGCTCCCCGACTTGCCCCAGCTGATGCCAACGGTTGGAGCCGCAGCCGAGCACCACCACACGCCCACTGCCCCTTCTGCACACTTGCGGTGACCCGGAAGGGACACGCAACTTCCCATCAGCCTGCTGCCCCCCGCCGACCATTGGACCCACAGGACTGGCAGGACTAGCCGCTGGGTGCGCCTCCGCTGCTGCCGCTCCGCTCCACCTGCTATCCAAATTGCCCCCACCAGTGGCAATTGCACTGCCATCTTGCAAACCAACTTTGTTAATGCTGCTGCTGCTGCCACCGCTGCCGGTGCTTTCGCCGCAGCCGAGTCGGCCTCCGTCCGCCACCGTCACCGCGACCAGCGTGTGCCACGTGCCGGCGGCCACGCTGGTCACGTGCAAAGGTGCTGCCTCGGCTGCGGCCGCCCCCTGAAGTGTCGCCGAGGATGGTTGCACCGAGGACACCTGCAACTGCAGGTGCAGCGGCACAGGCTGCTGTGCCTCCACCACGTGTGGGCCAAGGCCCAGCTGCCCGCGGCTGCCCCGCCCCGCGGCCAGCACCACACCGCCTGTGGGGCGCACAACGCTGTTCGGATTGCATACGCTGGCGACCCGCATTGTGGTATAAAGAAGCACTACCAAGCGCGGGCACGGACACGCCCTTGTGGCGGCGCAGCTGCGCAGGCCCACTCTGGGCAGGTGCGCCAGCGTGGTATTTTCCTTCTCTACACCTCTGTCATCGGCGTGGGCGGTCGGGAAACAACAGGAACAGGGTGACACGCTGTGCCCAGCGTATCCCAAGCTGGAGGTAACAGGAGCTTGCGCAGGGGTCAGCTTGTGCCGCTCCCCAGCCGTACCCATGCACTGGCGCAAACAGGTGGTCTTCTGCACCCGTTTTCGCCGTGTTCCGATGCACCGCTCCTCCCGTTCTACCCCACCAGCCTGACGCACCTGCGGTGAGGTAAACGGTGTGCTCCCAGCCGCACGCCACCTGCCGTACGGACACGTGTGCGGTCGGCATGCCCCTGCCGTACGGCAGGTGGGCCACACTACGACTGCCTCCTTCGGAGGATGGCTCCCCCTGTGCCCCGGCGGCACAGCCCGGCGTAGCGTGACCCACCAGCCGGGCCTGCCGCTGCGCCCCAGTCATCTGCTGCTGTTGCGGCTGTGCTGACTCCAGCATCTGGTGGGCCTCCCTTGCCGCCACACTCGTACTGCTCCAGGCGTCTGAAGCCGTTAGGTGCACGGGGCATGGCCGCCGCAGCAACAAGGTCCCTGTCGCCGGGTCCACAACGGCGCATCCCGTCGCCTCTGCACTGCAGCCGCTGCTGCCTCCAATTGTGCTGAGGCCCGCAGGCGGAGCAGCAGCAGCAGCTGTGTCTATGGCGCCGCACTTGTGCAGAGGGCATACACCAGGGCAGCTGGAACCTGCCCCCGGCAACTGGAGGATGTGGTGGTGGTGGCGTTCTGGGGCCGAGCTCGGGTCGTCCATGCTTGAGGCCAGGGACGCCCCTGCGACGGCGTGACCCCAGGTCACTGCCATGAAGGCCTGCTGGTGTTGTTGCGGCTGCTGCTGAATATGGGCATGCACACCTCCCGGAAACGGCGTGTTGGGACCTTTGCCACCCAGCTCGCACTCCGAAGGTGTGCCTGGGTGCTCCCGGTGGGCTTGATGCCATGTCCACCACACCACAGCGTGATTGCCGCCGCACGCCACGCGCAAGCAGCCAGGTAGCTTAACAGCATGAGCACACGCCTGCTGTTGGAAGTGCTCGTCCTGTACGACACCTTGCGCGAGCTCCTGCCGCGGAAGCTGCTCCTGCGGCTGCTGCCTCGGCACAGGGTTGCTTGCACCGCCTCCCTCGGAACCCCGCCTTTCCCCAAGTCCCTCCAGCGCGCTTTTATCGACATGCCCGTCAGGCAGCTGCTGGCACTGGAGACTTGGCGTTGGGCTGGCCGATTGGCAGCATGTGAGGAGCGGGAGGGAAGCCTGCACAGGCACTAGCGCGTCCTCCAGAGCGCCATTGCCGAGCTGCCCTCCCGTACCAGCGCCGAAGCACCATACTATCACCATGATGCAGCACCCAACCTTCTTGTCGCTGCTGTCGTCATGCGTGGGGGCTGTTCCTAGCCTGGGTCAAAAAGTCGGAAACCGAATTGCAGCAAAGGCTCGACCCAGCGTCTGCACTCGTGTGCTATTGCAACGGATATAGCACCATTTACATCAACAGTCTACGCACAGAACGGTGCCAGCAGACCTTTGACAGCCGACAGCATGACTCACGCTCAGGGAGGTACCATGTCACTCTCATCCACACACGGCATGTACACGTCTCTGTGCTCCAGTGGCATGTGCAACACAAATTCAAGCGCAATATTGAGACACGCATGCCGGCCTGGGAGCTGCATTGGATAGCGTCACGATACCACTTAGGCGGGCGCTTCGGCGCTCACATCTGATGCAGCGCTGAATTCCTAACCACATATTATCTTGGGTGATACACAAGTTCCGAATAGAGGACCAGCCAGGACTGTGAGGCACATTATAGCCGATGTGGCCCCCCAGGCTGTTCGTCCTGGCGGCATGCCTGCTGCTCCCCTTCAATGCCCACCAAGTGTCAGCGCAGTTTAAATTTGCATGGCCTGGAGACTACTTTTTTGAGGGAGCACTCTCGGATTACATGGTGAGAGCGCCGTTCCTCGCGGTGTACTAGCGAGGAGCGACAAGGAGGAACATCCTTTGACATAGACAAGTTGTTCACAGCTCTTCACTGAGTTGGGGCCTGGGGTCCTGCGCCTGTGCTGCCGGAAGGCAAGATGCGTGCGTGGCGGGAACGTCCAGTTATGGGCAGCCGCTAGGAAGCAATCGTCATTCGCAGCACCACGCCAGCAAACACAGTAACACAGTTGCACCTCAGCTCTGGCACCAGCGCAGCGCATAACTGATTTTCACTAGCTACTGACTGTGCTGCGCGGTGGCCTTCCGCCCCCAGCACTTTCTACCCGGCCAACACAAATTGCCTGCGCTTCGTCCCCTCCCCGGCAGTACCGCTTCCGCCCCGCTGTCACGTGGCGCTCCGGCATCATATACGTTGTAGATGAGAAAGGACCCAGCGTGCAGGGCCTCAGATATGACCTGAAGCAAAAGGGCTTCATGGTACCCATCTGGTCATCGGCCCCAATGCCTGGCGCCTTCGAGACCCAGCCCGTGCTGAACGTTGACGGAGTTACGGACAACGTCTACTTCATCCACCCTGTGGACGGCCGTATCTACTGCTTCGACGCGAGTCGTACGGCGGAGTACAAGCAGTGCAAGGCGGACTACAGCGCGTACGGGGACGCTTTCCAGTCGGACGGCATAAAGAACGCAGCGGCCATGACCAAGGCAGGCGACCCGGCGTTCGTGTGGCTTAGCAACTTCGTGTGCTCCCCGCCCGAGGTGCAGCAGGAGAAGCAGCAGCAGCGGCAGACCATGACCAGCGACGGCAAGGTGCTGCTGGCGAGGTGCAACAGCTCCGTGGTGCTGCTGAACGCCACAACCGGTGCCCTGATCCGCACCTATGCGGCCAACGACTGGGTGGACAAGGCGGACCCGGCGGCGCGCATCCCGGTGTTCGGCGGCTTCACGCGGATGATCACATGGAAGGAACCCGTCGGCGGCGCCAGGCCTGCGCTGCAGGTAGGCTGGGTTGTAGGGACCATGATCCAGGGTGTATGACTGCACGAGGCATACCCGGGCGCGCGGCGCGGCAGGTAGACAGGGTTGTAGGGACTGGGGTTCAGAGTAGAAAGACGGCATGAGGTGCACCTGGGGGTGCGGCCCTGCAGGTGGGCATGGACCTAGGCAGGCAGGAGGGCTGCCTAGGCGTGGGTTGCAGGTGCAGGTGCGTTAGCCTGCGGGGGACAAGGCCCACAAAGGAGAACGAAAATGACGTGCCGGGGGAAGGGCGTGCCAGGACCTTGGTGACCGTGCCTTATGTCGGTCGGTCGCGTTCGGCCTATAGGCCTTATATGTCGCCAGTGACAAGTGTAAGGGAGCTGCGCTCTAGGCCTACCTTGCTGGCCACCCAGCCCTTTCGCGGACCAGGGCCCATCTCGCCTGCTTACCCTGGCCCCTGAAACCCATGTCCACCAATGCCGCCCCCCGCACCAGGTGTGGGACCTGGAACCCATGCCAACTCTGACCCCTGAACCCCATGCGCGGCCGCTGATGCACCACCAACCCTGCCACAGGCGTGGGACCTGCACCCCTGCTGACCTGGGTCCCTGAACCTCACGCCCCACCCATACCACCTGCCTCACCAGGTATGGGACCTGGACCCAGCCAACGCCGCCCGCCGCCGCAACAACGCCTCCCGCATCCCCGCCCAGCTGCTGCCCCTGCCCGCCGGCACCGTGGTCGCCGGCATGAACGCGGACGGCGACTGGGGCGTCGCCGCCGTGGTGGACCTGCTTGTACCTGTCGTACACGTCATCCAACCGTTCAACGGCAAGCGCCTCCTGTCGTACGACTTCACGCCGCACATGAACCCCGACGGAACGCGCACGAACCTGTCTGTCGTACCCAGCCCGGTGCTGGCGGGCGGGGTGATGTACGGCCTCCTGCGCGCGATGGAGCCGTCGCCCTTCCCGTGGCTGGCGGACACGTACCCCGACAAGTACTTTTGGTGGGCGTTCGCTCTGCAGTACGACAAGAAGACGGGCGCAACCAACATGCTGTGGATCACCGAGCCGCAGCCGACGCCTGGCTTCATTGCCGACCAGGCGGTGTGGGTTACGCCCGACGCGGTCTTTATGTCTGACTACCAGCAGAAGTCCGTCCGCAGCTTCTCCCGTACGACAGGAGAGCGGTACTACTTCGTACCACCCCGGCCGTACGGCACGCCCACGAGCCAGGGCACCAACCGCATGCCGAGGGGGTTGTACAAGTACAGGTGCGTGCGGCCGGCAGAGGGCAGGGCGTAAGGAAGCGACAAGGGCGTCAGCGACCCTGCAGCAGATAACCTAATTTTCCCCTGCCTTGCACTGCCCTTGCCCGTCCACCTACGGACTGACGTTGGACTCCCGTCCCCCGGCCCCTGTCCCCTTCCCGTACAGGCGCCAGCGTTCCTGTGACTCCCTGACGCCTCACACGGTTTCTCGTGTTTGACGCGTACCCCCGCCCCCTGCCCCCCTGTCCCCTGCCCCCAACCTCACAGCCTGCCGTGGACGTCCCCTGACGGGCAGTACCTAGTCATCCAGGGCGACAACAGCGACAGGGACGCGGCGCCGGAGAACTCGGATCACGGCATGGGCCTCATTCGCGCGGTGCTGGGACAGCTGGGGGTCGGACTCTGAGAGCCCCGTTTGATTACACACTTCAACTTGAGCCAAAACATGCCAAAGGGCGGCGCGCGTCCATCGTAGATCATGTGGATGCATGGAGCAGCAACGGAGGGCGGAATCTGATAGCCACGGCGCTGTGGGGGGCTGAAGGCGTGAACGCGCCAAGGAGGCGCACACGGTGTTGGTGTGGGTGTGGGATTGGCACGCGCAATGGTGTTGGGGTCGTACTTGTGACTGGCGTGCGGGTGACTGCTGTGCGGTTGCGACCGTTACTGCGGTGACGAGCAGTATGCAATGTGCTCCTACCTAAGCTAGTCCTAAGCTAGTTCGTATGGAGGCGCTGGGGTGCTAGTGTACTTTGGTCGTAATTCAAACTGGACGCCATGTCGTGGGGTGCTGCATACATACCCTGCATTGGGCACGTCGGGGTTAGTTGCACGGTGCACGGTGCAAGTTCTGAGCGCAGTAGTCATGGCTGTCTTTGGCGTTGGTGCACCGCAGAACTAGCACTTAGCATGTGCCTACAACAGCGCAGGGTACGTATGCGCGGGATTGCGTATCTCGCGGAAGCAGGAAAAAAGGTACCAATTGCAGCAGGCCGTGCGTGCGCCATGGTCACTGCCTCGTGAACTCTCGGTAATGCCTACATTCTTCGTCGCACTATATCTTCGGGCGGTGTACTGTCTCTGGGCGTTGTGTGGATATTGCGCAATGATGGCTACCGTGGCTACGGAGTGTTGTTCACTGCTGGTTCCAGGAGGCTGGTTTGGGTGTTGAGCGCAGAGGCGAGGACCAATTTGTGCTGCTCATGTTGCACCAGGTTGCACCACTACTGGTGCTACTGGCTAATTAGCCACCACCCGACGTGTGCACGTGCTGTGTACGTCACTGACGTCATGTCACAACACCTGTACGGCAGGCACGGATGACGTGGGGCCGCTACCAGAAGAGGATATTGGGAGCGCTCTCAGCACTTCAGCACTCAAGCGTACTGTGCATGCAAGTGTTGACCTTATTCGGAAGAATGGAAACCTGACGGCCGAAGAGCTTGAAACGAGAAACGACCCCTGCTCTGTCTAGTGTCGCCAGGCACTCATGGCCAGCGCCCAAGCGGCTTCGTCACGGCAGAACGCCCCATGCATCCTTCTTAACGGACACCCTGGGGCTCACGTGCTGCAGCGATTGGGCCACCGCGTTCGCTGCGCGGGCAGAGGCGACATCAGCAGTTCCGGATGTAGCGCGACCGGGCATCGCCGAGGTGCACAACATGTCGTTACACATGCTACACGAGATCCTTTTATGTATGTATCAGCAGAACGTGGTTTCTTGCCATCGCCCGACCCGCTACCCAGGCAAGTACGCGCGCATGCGGGCGTTTTACCGTCCCGAACAGCAAGAGGCGTAGGTGTAGACCACAGCGACAGGCTGCAAGTATGTACGCATACAAGCGCGCATGACAGAAGGTCGGTTAAAGGGTCCTGGCAGCAGCCACGTGTGCTTCCCACGGTTCCTGTTTCCCCAGCGTCTGGTGCCGTGACGTGGCCACGATGCCTACACACCGGCGCAGCGAACCATAAGGACGCCAAAACCTTCGTACTATTTTGCGGCCACTGTTCAAAGCGTCTCCAACTCGTCATGCGATGCGTCCCACTGCTGGCCTTCGACCTGCATCAGGCCTGGCCCAGCGCAAGCCGTACACCGCGCGTAGCCCCACAACGCCCCTTTGTCCCACAGTAACCCTAATATACAGCAGGGAGTCTCCCCCAATATGCAGACAATAAGACAGTGTTCGGCACCATTTTCTGGCAACCTGCCCGCAGGCTGTCGTTGAGCCGCCACTGCCCCGCAGCTGCCGAGTGGGAGGCGGCCCTGGATGACCTCCCCAAGCTGGCCGTGGCGGCCGGGGGCGATGGTGCACGGGCAGCCAGCAGCAGCGCAAGAGGCAGTGGCACAAGCACAGGCGGCGGCGGTGGCGCAGGAGGCAGCAGCACGGGCGTTCTGCGCCGCGCCCTGCTGGCGCTGCCACCGTTCCCGTTGGAGGAGCTTCTGCAGCAGGAGCAAGAGCGGGAGCAGGAAGGAGGCCAGGAGGGGCCCCATGACGGCCGGGCGGAAAGTGCAGGTGGTGGTAGTGGTAATGCTGAAGGCGTTGCTGGGGCGCTGCTGGGGTCCGGCGGTTCTGCGGAGCTGTGGCGAGCCTACCAGATGCTGTCCTTCCTATCGCATGTGAGCATGGGGCGTGGGGGTGGGAGGGCGGCAGGACGGGAAGGCAGGAGGGTGGACAAGCGGAATGGTGTGAGGAGCGCGATGGCTGTTGAGTGTGGAGAAGGGCATGCGGAAAGTCTGGGTCATGAACTTGGGGTAGGGGGTATGCGCGATGGAACATAGTAACAAGGCATGACCCAATATGGCCAGACGCACCACACGAACGAGGACAAGACCTACTCAGTCACGATGCCAACGCGGCCCATGCAGACTAGGCGGCTCATGTCCACAGCAATTCAAGTGCCTCCACCTCCCTAACCCTTTTTCAACCCTGACCCGTTCCCTGGACGGGTCCCCAGGCTTACATGTGGTGCGAGCCCGGCCCTCCACCCGCCTCCCTGCCCGCCGTGCTGGCCGTCCCATGGGTCGCCGTCGCCCGCCGCCTGGGCATGCCGCCCGTGCTGACGTACTCAACGTACAACCTGTACAACTGGCGGCGGCTGGACCCGGCCGGGCCCGTGCGGCTGGGCAACATCGTGTGCCTGCATGTGGGTGGGGCGGGGTGGGTGGGATGGGGGCCGTGCGCGGAGGGTGAACGACCTTGCATTTCGCCTGTCCACCGCACAGCCAGTGGTGCTGCAGGTAACCACCGAAAAACTGTTTGATGAAAAGCTCTGTTGCCTGGTCGCTGCCGACCACTAGTCCAGTGGCGAAACGTATATGTATGCCGGCTTCACGCTCGGTGGTGCAGCGCCTTGCCACACAACGTTCAACCATGCCGTGCCCTTTGGTTCCCTTTTCCTGCATTTCCTCTTCCGGGCCAACCGTAGCACCGGGCACGGTGACTTGACACTTATCGCATGCCGCATGTCCCACGTGTGCAGAATTTTCTGGGCGGCCCCGACGAGGAGTGGTTCCGCCTGGTGCACGTGGACATCGAGGCCAGGGCGGGCGGGGCGGTGGCGGGGCTGCCGGACATGCAGCGGGCGGCGGCAAGGGTGGGTCCCGCGTGAGGCGCGAGGAGTTGGTGTGTAAGGGGGCCGGACGTGTAGCGGGCTGCGGCAAGGGTGAGTGGCGGGGTAAGGGGGACATAGGTGTTGGGTCACTGCTTGCAGCAGTCGCTGTGTCACATTGTGAGGTTTGGGGCTTCGATGGCTGATTTGCGTGATAGCGCCTGCGCGTGCTCCATGTTGCAGGGCCACACCAATGCAGTGCAGATGGCTCAGCCAATGCGCGGGTGACTGCGACGTGTGTGGGTACCTGTGGCTGGGTTGCTGTGGATGCAGGGCGACGCCGGCGCGGTGCTCCAGGGTCTGCAGGCGGTGACCGGGGCACTGAAGGAGATGCAAGTCACGCTGGGGCGCATGGGTGAGGCGAAGGGAGGGAGGGTGTAGCCACAGGCAGGCGGGGGCGTGGAAGTGGGCAGGCGCTGACCATGCACATGGCATCAGTTGCTGGTGCAAGGAGCGATGAGGCATAAGCAGTGGGGCGTTGCTTGCGCTGGCACAGCCGCTGGCGCCATCTGATGCCGCTGTGCTGCGGTTTGCCACGTGCTCGTACTTACAGGCGAGAAGTGCGACCCGTACATCTACTACCAGCGCGTGCGGCAGCCCATGTCGGGCTGGAGGAACAACCCACAGCTGCCGCAGGTGCGGGCACGAACGGCTGTGTTCTGCAGTATTGCGTGGTCCGTACCTGTTCCGCGCAGCAAGATCAGGCTAAGATGTTATACCCTTAACAAGCCCTTGCAGCTGCGCTGTGCGACACTGATGAGCACACGCCACGTCCACACCGCACCCATTCTTATGCGAAGTGTTTGCCCACATGAACGTGCCACTGCCCGCCCAGAGGTCGGGCTTGACCCAGTTGCCCTGCTGCCCTGCGGCAGCTTGCCTTGCTTCTCACTTTGCCCACAGCCTGTACTTGAATCCTCTCCTGCCGTACGCCCAGGGCCTGGTGTACGAGGGAGTCAGCGACGAGCCGGTGCAGGTGGGTAAAGAGGCACGCGCCGGCACACCGCACACACGTCACCGGCAGCGCGTGCCCCGCATGACTCTCCTGACCTGCGGCAGTGCGCTGGTGCCGCCTTGCCCCACCCGCCAGACGTTACCGTCTCCTTGTGCACACTTGACTGCTCGTCCCACAAGGGTGCCCACACGCCACGCCCCACGCCACCATTCACGGCGTGCGCTTCCTGGACGTGATGGAGGAGCCCACGCCCATGGCCGCCCAGCCGTTCCTCTCGGCCATGGACCTCATTGGCTTCAACTACGAGGTCGAATGCCACGTGGTTGAGGACGAAGCCACGTTCCAGCACGGCCGCGTCGACGGCTCTGGTATTGTGGTCGGCGCCACGCGCGTTGCGGGGGCTCACAATATCAGAGCCGTCCACGCGGCCGTGCTGGAACGTGGCTTCGTCCTCAACCACGTGGCTCCTCCGTGATGTCCAGCAAGCGCACGCCGTGCAAAGGATCGGAGCGAGCATGTTTAGGGGTATGCCACAACACCGGCGGCTCTACAACAACACACACGCATCCCAATGCACATGCTCGCAGCTGTACGGCGAGACGGGGGCGCAATCCAGCATCCTGCACGCCTTTGACGCTGCGCTGGGCATTGAGCATGAGCAGGTGGGGCACAGGGGCAGGGACTGAGGCAGCGGGGGCTGAAGTGGCGGGATGGAGTTACTCTGGATGGGCGTGGGGCGTTTGGGATTTAGCTGCCATGAGGTGGATGCGAGTAAACGAATGGCAGTCATGCATTATATACACAATACGCGCGGTTGGTCTTGTCGGGCACGCTATTGTTGCACGCTGCAAACCGGGACCGAACGCTCATGTGGCTTGGTACGGCAGCCTCAGCATGCGGTTCCTACAGCGGCCCATGGCGGACAGCTTACATCCGCTGCTTCACAATGGTTACAACACGCAAATTCACACGCGCATTCCCGCTGCACACCTCACATCCTACACAACACCCACGGCCGGCATCCCACACCCTTCCACACTGCCGCCCTTCCCCATTCAGGGTCTCTTCGCGTGCAGGCAGCGTTTCCGCGATTCCCTGTCGCCTTACAAGGTTTCCACTCGTTTTACGCATGCCCCTACCCATTTACGGTAAGGCTCCTCGACGCTTGCTTCGGTTGCCTCTTTGCTTTCCGCGTATCCCCACCCCAGGTATGGCTCCGCGACTACCTGTCCGCCATGGTGGACCACATGCCCCCGCCGCACCGGGCCTTCCTAGCCCGCCTGGCAGCCGCCAACCGCCACCAACCGCCAACCGCCGCCACCGGAGGCGGCTCCAGCGGCCCGCAACCCGAGGCCGCCAACGTCCGCACCTTCGTACAGACCTACGCAGGGGCGCCAGCCGTAGCCGCCGGCGGCGCTGCTGTTGCTAGTGGCGGTGTTGGCGACAACTGTCCATTGTCGGTTGGTCCGGGGGAGCTGCGGGATGCGTACAACGCGGCGGTTGAGGAGCTGGAGCGGTTCCGGAGCCAGCACAAGGCGTTTGCCAACGCCTACATTGCGCGCTGGGCCAAGAAGGAGACGACGGGCACCGGGGGCAGCGACTTCATGCCCGCACTGGCGGGGTACCGGGACACCACGGCGCGCCACTTTGTGCAGTGAGCTGCGTGCTTAAGGGACAAGGAGTTGCAGCGACGGGGCATTCAGCAGTGTACGCCAGGTGGAGCTGATTGCCACACGGCGCGCTACTGCACGCAGCCAGCTGCACGTGCAGTCTGGGGGTAGGTCGAACAGGGTGGAATTGCTGGTGCGCCGCGCCGCGCCACTTTGTGCAGTGAGCTGCGCGCTACGTACTGAGACGAGGCTGTGCAGCGACCCTGGTAGGGCATACAGCATTGCGCGCTGGTAAGGCATACGGCACTGTACTTTTGGTGTAGCAGGATGAGGTGAAGGGGTGGACAAACGCAAGTATCAGAGCATAGCTGAGGCAACTACACCGAGGGGGCATGGGCAGGGATGGTACTAGGAAGGTTAGCGGCAGAGGCTGAAGCTGTGAATGAGGCTGCCGACATCTGAACTTATCTTGCCGTACCTGGTGTGCCTGCGAGCCTCCGGGGTCATGGAAGTGCTGGTGCCGTGTGCGCTGGGGGAGGGAGCATGGCTACACCGGCTGTGCCTAGGTCCCTTGGCGCGGCGTCATGCGCGATATGCAGGTACGGCTCGTGCTGTGGTGGCAAGTCGTGACGAATGCGGGCGAGACGTGGGTGGTATATTGCCTGTGATGCGCTGTGATGCGCGCCTTTGGCGGCTAAGGGCATGCTAACCTGTAATAGTGGCTCGAGGCAGAGCGAGCGTTGGAGTCGCCAGCAAGAGGCTGTTTGGCCACAGGAGCGTACACGCGGACGCACGTCCTAAGACAGACGCAGGTCAGCTAGGTGCGGCACCAAAATAATGCCCTTCCACTGTAGGGGCTGTGCTTGGCAACCTGGTATGCATCGCGCCCAGACACGTGTCGGCAGCTCGGCACCCCACTGCATCGACCCCAGGGATAAGCAGGGACCCATCCACAGGGAAAGCGAATGCAGGCGAATGTGACTCCCAGTGCTAGGAGCTCCATGCATCACGGTGTTAAGGAGGAACACACCGCACTCAGTCCCTGCCGTCACGGCCGTCAGTTCTGTGATATCGGGGACTAGAGCAGCAGTGGGGTGTGGCACAAGGGCAGTCGGAGGCCGAGGTACGTCCTGGGCTCAGGGGTACTGGTATGCCGTACGCGGACGGTAAGAACCCAAGCATGCAGCCACCTTGGGCCAGTGAACAAGAAGATAAGCAGACATTAGCGAGGCGCCTTGATGACATAGCCATGCCTTGCCCCGCCGTGCCTGTGACTGTAACGTTACGCGCGTCTCACCCCCCCCCCCAAACATGCTGCCTGGCCTGCACATAGCGCAATCCCCTCACGTAGGAATACCGGCACAACTTTCTGGTTCCCCTTTGAGTACACCCTTGCGTGCGGGTTCACGCGGCTGGACCCGGGACCACTCGGGGCCTTGGGACCGCCATGCTGTCTCCACCGTGCCCCCTGGGTGCAGGAGCCCGTTGGCAGCGGGCTGGTGCTTGCAGGTGGCAAGCGATGCTGTTCCTCTCGGCTGTGGTGTGGGGTCCGTTGCATGCAATGCATGGGCGTGTGTGCAAGGTTCTATGCTGCACAAAAGTTTCCAGGCTGCACTGTTCCTCGACGCAAGGCGCATGTCCGTGGTCTTGGGGGTCGAAAGGGTACGTGCGGCACATTCCGACTCCGAGAAAGCGCCTAAACCGCTGTATCATACATTTGCGAGCACCACGAGTGATAGAATGTTTGTGTTCTTTAGTCGCTTCAGCACAGGTGGCCAAGACAGCTGTCCATGTAGCGAGCAAAGCGACAATGGCCCGGGACGGGCCCTAGGGACCAGCACCGCTGGCAGCCCCACGCAGTTCCCGCAAACTCTGCCGTTTGTCATGTTTTCAAATAACTGCTTGGGCACAGCGCAGGGCCCCTGGAAGGGAGCTCATCGCGTGTGCCGTACACCAGGGATCTGTACGGGGACGCGACCCCCAAAATAGAAGCGCAGTTGCGCCTGCAGGAAGGCACTGCGCACCCTGAGAAACCTTCTTGGCTGGTCTTTTTGTAAGCAGCCGAACAAAATGCAGATCCAGGCTCTGTTCAAGAAGACCGGCGCGGCTGCCCCCGCCAAGAAGGGCACCAGCAGCACCAAGGTCGTGAAGCCCTCGGGCACCAAGCAGACCAAGGTAAACGTAGTGGACAGATGCAGCAGCAGCGCAGCACACATCGGCTCTCAGGCGGCCTGCAAGCGTAGTCTTTTCGGCATCAGCATGGGGGCCTGACACCGGTGCGGTGCCGCTTCGCTTTCTCAGGGCTGGCTCGGCGGCCAGGGTGGCGCGGTCAACCTCGACAAGTGGTATGGTGAGTAGCGGCAGTCAGATCACTCCCAGTCAGTGACATCTTGACACCGGGCACCGGGCATCGGGACCTGGCCTGCATGCTGTTGGCCGAAAAAGATATCACGTACAGTCTACCGGAGAAGAATGTTAGCGTGACTCCTGGGGCCAAGCAAGACAAGGTGTGCATGCGTTCGTCTGTCCTCCTCGCTTTCGCTCAACATAAACTTGCTCGTGCCTCCGCAGGCCCCGACCGCAAGCTGTTCCTGCCCAGCGGCCTGCTGGACCGCTCTGAGGTGCCTGAGTACCTGAACGGCGAGCTGGCCGGCGAGTGAGTAAACGATAGCAGGCTCCGCGTGAAACTGGACTGCATCGGGCGATACTATTTTCCGCGATGCCGGTGCGAAGGCTATATAGCAGAATGTCATGTTTAGCCCATGCTTCTGAGGTGCGTCGCATACGTAACCATAGTCCTGCTCCTGCCTTCTGGGTGTAGCTCGTTCCTCACGATCCCTCCTTCCCTGCTCTTGTACCCCGTAGCTACGGCTACGACCCCCTGGGCCTGGGCAAGGACCCCGCCAACCTGGCCAAGTACCGCGTGAACGAGCTGCTGCACGCCCGCTGGGCCATGCTTGCCGCCGCCGGTATCATCATCCCCGAGGGCCTGCAGGCCAACGGCGCCAACATTGTTGGTGGCACCTGGTTCGAGACCGGCGCTGAGATGCTCAACGGCGGCACCCTGAACTACTTCGCCGTGCCGTGGGGCATCATCTCCAACCCCCTGCCCCTGTTCGCCGTCATTGCCGTTGAGGTCGGCCTGATGGGCGCCGTGGAGTTCTACCGCCGCAACGGCACTGGCCCCGCCGGCTACTCCCCCGGTGTGGGCAAGTTCGACTCCTCCATCTTCGATGGCCTGGACGAGATCTACCCCGGCGGCCCCTTCGACCCCCTCGGCCTGGCTGACGACCCCGAGGTGTTCCAGGAGCTGAAGGTCAAGGAGATCAAGAACGGCCGCCTGGCCATGGTCTCCGTCCTGGTAGGTCTTGCGTCATGAAAAGTGAACGTGTGGACAGTCGAAGACGTTGTGGTTGGGTACTCTTTACGCCGTTGGGTACCCTTCACTGTGCAGATTGCAGTCAGTGACGTTACCGTTGTTGAAGCTGTGCTGCTAGCAAATAACGCTGGTTGGCAACCCGGTTGAGTGGACTGTTACGGCGCAACGTGCAACTCAATACTGTGCGGCTGTGCGGCTTGCAAAATCGTGACGCTGACCGCTTCCACTTCTGTGCGCTGTGCAGGGCTTCGCCGTCCAGGGCTACGTGACCGGCGAGGGCCCCTACGCCAACTGGTCCAAGCACGTGGCCGACCCCTTCGGCTACAACCTGCTGACCGTGCTGGGCAACGAGGACCGCGTGCCCACCCTCTAAGCAACTGGTTTTCACGTCATGTTGCTAACACGCAGCAGCTTGCTGCTGTAGCTTGCTGAGTTCGGACTGTGTCCAGGCAGGTGCAGGGGTTTAATGTTTGATGAGGCAGGGTACTGGCGGTGTGTGCCGATTGGCACAAATTTTGTCGAGTCGAGAGCCACGACCGGAGTGTTGGTATGGGGTACGTCCTCGTCCAGCATCGGTCGACTTGAGCTTCGTTCGGTGTAGTGTGCGGGGGGTGCCGGATGGCGCTACGTGCTTGGGTCGTTTGCCTGCACTGATACAGACGCGTTTGTGGGCGTGAGCAGCGGCACGCTATGAGCACAAATCATCGGTGCATGTGCATGTAGGGGGAACATAGGCGGAAGGTGGCGCTGCTGCTGCTCGGGATGCCAATCAAATAATTTGATGGCAGTACAGTAAGCTGATGCTTACCAGCTCCCATGTAAATTACCAGAGAAGAGCTTGGGCTATCCACATGCGGCAATTTATGGCGCACGCGGGATTTATGGCACACGCGGGATATGGATTGAGGTTTCAGCAGATATCAATAGCTGTCGAGGCCAGGGGTGCAAGCACCATGGTCCCATGTGCTCACAGGACTGATTTCACAGTTGAGCGGTACTTCCTGGAAGTGCGGTACTTGCCCAGTTGTCTGGCCTGGACTAAGGACCGGAAAGGGAACAGCGCCTGGCACCATGGCTGCGCGGCACACACACTGATACTGCAGTTCCAAACGCCTACCTAACCTTGAACAGGAACCACTACAGGCGGCCGTCATGCATCACTGGTTATCAAACCTAAAAAAAGACTTATGATACGACTGGGGTCGTTTGGTTTCGGTTGTACAGGGCGGTTGGATACAGCCAACACACGGGCGCTCCGAAGCGAGCACTATTACCGGGCCGATGGTGAAGCCTGTGGGCCCCTGGCGCCTGGGCAACGTACCGGTCATACATGTGGACAATTCCCCATGGGCCTTGGGTGACGGCTGCGGCGTCGCCACTATTCCGACCGCAAGCAGCGGCTCTGCAGCAGGTGCACTTGCTACACTCCCCACAGGTGTGGCAGTTTGCTTGAGCGCACAACCGGCGCCATTTGCGGGTAAGAGGCCCACGAGGTCTCGGACTGAAGTGCTCAGGAAGCAGCCTTTGGTAACCTCCTGGACTCCCGAGAAAGGGAGTATAAGCCGCAGCCCTGTGCCGTCGACGCGCTGCAGCAGGTTGCGGTGGTTGTGGTGGTTATTGCATGTGGTGGTGGTGCAGGACGTGCGTGGATGCAGGACCAAACCGTGCGGTAAGCCGTGTTGTGGGTTAGGGCGCGCGTGCTGACTCGCCTTCCCCTCCCAGCTGGCTGCTTTGGGGCTACATCCTAGCTTGCCATCAGTCATGCCTTGCATGCACGGCAATGTCAGGATACGTGCCCCATACCATGCCCCATGCAGGCCCCTGGCCCCTGGCCCCTGGCCCCATGTCCGTGTCGCAACGCCTGCATCTGGTACCCACCTGCAGCCGGTTCTCGCGCCTTACGTTGCATGCACCCCTGTGTGACCTTGCATTCATGGTCATCGAAGTCAACGGAGCCTATGCCCACTGCGTTCCATCCTACCGTAGTGATCTTAAATGTTCGAGATTTAGGGTTTCGCCGATACCCCCAAAAATGCTGGATAATTTTTCCGCCGCTCCTAATATTCGACGCTCTAGCGCCCTCTCCAGCCACTTTTGCTACTAATATTCGACGCACTTGACGGCCCCTCCCATACATAACCCAGCTAAGCGTTAGGAATACAGGTCAACTCTCAGCTGCAGCATGCTGTAGTTGGTGTGGTTCAGTACCTTGCAACTGTGGCTATGGCACAGAGGGGATTCCTGCACCATTGTTCTGTCTGGTTAGCTGGGCGAGCCTCCATGTACCCCCCGATACAAAGTTTGGCTGTACAAATATTCGACGGCTGCATGCTGCAAATTGACTGATAATTATTTCGCGCTTTAAATTCGACGCATACTGGCGGATATAAAATCGCGAAAATTTAAGATCACTACGGTACACTGACTGCCCGGCCTTGCACGTCTCCATCCTGCCTCGTGTGCTCCGAGACCTTGTCCCAGGAAGCCTTGTCACAGGTCCGTTGGCCTCTCTCGCCCAAGATTACCTAAAGCAGCCACTCCACCGCAACTACTGCCACGCCTCCGGCCCGGACGGAGGCAGGCACGCGCCTCCAGCCAGAGGACAGGGTATGCAACTCGCCGGCCAACCGCTGGAACCGCCCGCATGGGACCCCAACATTGACCTGCCGCCTCACCGCCCACGCTGCTGCTGCTGCTGCTGCTGCTGCAGCAGCAGCTAGCTAGCGCATGTCAAGCGCCCGCTTGAGGAGTGCCGAGCCTGAGTGCGTCGCACTGGGCTCCCCCTTGTGTACGTGGCGGTGGTTCATCCTGCCCTGTGCACGAGCCTCTGGCTGAAGGCCTGGATGCCCCGACCTGCACAGTGACGTTTTACACGGCCGGCTGCTGCCACGGAGGCCAAACAATGCGCTGCTCGGCTCTTGGTACTGCAAAAGCAATTGGCCTAGGGACCCTGCCTTTGCCCACTGTTGGCTGAGGTACGGGTCTCTGCCCGCACTGCCTGCTTGCTGCGTGTCGCATGCACCGTACCGTCCTTCAAGGGGCTCCTAGAGCACTACTAGACCTGCTGACAAAGTGACAATGAACCCCTTTGGCAGGTATGTGTGCGACTCTCTATATACCTACGCCCTGCTGAAGTGACCGGCTGACACGATGGATAGCTGGCGCAATCTCGGTGGTGGGAAACTGCAAGCCGTTAAGCACGGACCCCGTGCAGCCCTTCCGTGGCCGCTCACTGTTACGCAGCAGCATGGCAGGGCCGGGTGTTGGACGTGCATACCCGGTGTTTGAGTTTCACTGTACGTGGTTCATCTGTGGGCCTCCCCAGCTGCTTAACAAACTGCGATTGTGCGGTATGTCTTGCCGCGCCACGTGGCTCCCCTCTGTGCCCTCCGTGCTTCGGCATGCATGGATCAGAGCTGAGCGGCTTTGACTGAAGCGTTGCATATCTATGTGCACCACAGCGGATTTGTTGGCGTACATTGCAGGATTTGCTGCTCGGAGGTGAATGGAACAGGCATCGGCGATGGAGGTTGAGTGGTTGGTTGAGGTGCAGATTACGTTGAGCGCAGGTGGGCGGAATGTCGAAACTTAGAATACGAATTCGCATCCACCTATGGCCTAATGCCTCCTGACTTACGGAATCTTTCTGTCTCCATATGCTCGAAATGTGTTTTGTTATTGCGTCGGTGAGGCCTCTGGCGGACTCCGCATGCACGACAGATCCACGCGGCAAATCGACATACAGCACCCGCTGTCGGTCGTTAGAGTTCGGGACTTTGCCAGCAACTGTGCCAGCAGTGCTTTAACTGAGCGACTGCCATCTACTGAAGAAGGTCCACTTGGCACCTTTGGGCTCGCGGGCCCACCTCGCTCTCGACATGCGTCGCAACCGCGTCCTTAGGGACAGAATGAAGACGGCTCTACTTCTAGTCGTATCGCTGCAGCTGTACTTGACAAGTGGTGCAGCGGACAAGTCCCAGCAAGCTACACGTTGCAAGACGGACTATGACGTGTGCGTCATTGGCGCCGGCGGCTCAGGAGCATACACTGCAGCGCAGCTAAAGAAAATGGGACGATCCGTGCTGGTCCTGGAGAAGTCACAGAAGGTCAGTGTCACGACCGTTGCTTTTGTGACTCGACTTCGTGCCGGAAGGCAGTCTCGGCGGCAGTCCCGGGGCCCAACAGATTAGACCCGCCACTTGTACCCACTCACAGCCTCCCCTCCCAGGGCTGTGGTTCCAGCCTACTGCCCGTACCCGCTGGCCCCCATGTGACTCAGCCGTTCTGGCCTTTGACATTCGAGGATAGCTTGTCCGCGCGCGAAACCGATGTGTGGCATTCTTAGGCGGCTCTGGGTGCTGGGCCCCTCCCAGTGAACAGCAGGACCGTTGTCCAGCCAGGCCTTCAGCCTCCCACATCCTGCTGATCCCACCAGCGCGGCACAGAAGCTATGAACCAAAGTGCTAAGTACCCATGCAAACTGCAAAGCAATAACAACGACCTGGACCTCTCCCTCCCCGTACTGCCCCACACCGTCTCACAGGTTGGCGGCCACTGCGACGTGTACGTCGACCCCAAGACCCAGTTTCCCGTGGACGTCGGCGTGCAGGTCTACATCAACGACCCGGTCGTCACCGAAACCTTTGCATCCTTCAACCTCAGCTCCCTGCTGGTGCCGTACAACAACGCCCTCACGTCTACCATACCCATCTCCGTGTCCCCCGTCAAGCACGGCTGGATCAGCAACGGTATCATTCCGCCGCCCAACGTGACCGCCCTGATGCAAGCCGTGCAGCTGTGGTTTGGGCTGTGGCAAACCCGCTTCGCCTTCCTGGATCCGCCCAACAGCGCCATGCCGGACTTCTCAAAGGTCCCGAACGACATGCTGCGAATCTTGGCAGCGCCCTTTGGTGACCTGCTTGACGCTTTGAACAAGGAGTTTGAGCCTCAGTACGGCCCCAACGTGCTGAGGCCGCTGGAAGAGGTCACAATGACGGTGGTGTTGCAGGGACCTGGGCCGTACAGGGAGGTAAGCCGTACCGGAGCCCTGGCCGTACCCCGCCGTACACGTTGCGTTCCCTTGCTGCAGTGCTGCAGAGGCAAGTGCACTGCCGTCAAACCCAGTTCGGGTCCATGTACGCGCCTTATCCACCTACACGTGCCGCAAGCCATGCCAAGCACACGTGTCACGCCATGCCCGTGTCATGCCGCGCCGTCCGCAGATCCCGGCCCTGAAGGCGCTGCGCACGCTGCGACCCAGCATCGTCAGCGCGCTGCTGCAGAGCGACCCCGCACAGGTGGGTGCAGGTGCAGCGCTTGCAACTCATCCAGTGCAGTACAGCGTAATAGTGCAGCGCCTACTTCTGGTCCAGGCGCCTGGCCCAAAAGCCCATACCGGTATGCATTTGCAAGGCATTCATGCACGTGCCGCTGCTGTATGCTGGTGCTGTGTGTTTACCATGGTATCAAATTGTGACAGGCTGTTCAATGGCTTCTGCTGTATGTGATGCGCAGGGCGGCGGCTACTCTGTCCAAGGCGGCTGCATCCAGATCTACCGTGCCTTTGAGAGGTACCTGGGCAGCGGTGAGTTGCTTGCCGGTGCGCCACCATACTGGGTGCGTGCATATGACGGTGCGCGACGGTACCCGCTTCCTCCTTGCCCCGTTGCAACCTTACCACCCATCCCTTTCCCTTGCATAAAATGTGCAGCCGTCAAGCTGGACGTGCCGTACATCAAGATGCAGCGCAAGTCCGACAGCGTGCTGGTGCGTTGGGCCTACCTTGCTGTAACGCCGTGGTGTGCAGCTGGGTAGCTGTTTTGACTGGTGCGCGTGAGCGTGCGTGCCTGGGTGACCATTCCGTAGCACTGGGACCGGCGCATACGATTGGACTCCAGCTAGGCAGACCCCGGGCCAACATGCTGCTTGGATGCTGGCTCCTCTTGGGCAGCGGTGTGCAGGACTTGCACACAGCACGTCAAGGCGCTGACGACGGGGAGCACGTGCAATGGAGGCGAACTGGGGCACCTGCGCACCCAACAACGCAGCGCAAAGGTGGCTCAGGCGCGTGATCCTGACCTCTGTCCCACATGTGCACCCCCGAACTCCGCCCCCCAGGTATGGTACCGGCAGGGTGGCGCCTCCCGGAAAACGGTGTACACCTCGTGCCGCCGTGTTATCGTGAGCGCCACGCAGAGCCTGGCCAATATGAAGGCGCTGTTCAAGGACCTGGACGAGCGGGAGAGGAAGGTGTTCGGGCAGGTAAGCAAGGACGAGGGGTTGGAGGGCATACCCTTACTTTAGCTTGCGCAGCAGGTGGTAGGTGATAGCATAGTAGGTGTAGCGTTGTGCCACACCGATCACACGGCGGCTGCGCATGCGGTAGCTACTTATCCGTGGTGCGCAGCTTCACCGAACGCACCTTGCCACCTGGCCCCTTGCCTCCCCTCCCCCAGGTGACCTACAGCACCTACTTGCCCGCCGTCATCGCCTCGCCCCCAACGAACGCGACCAGCGGCGCTGGTTTCTACCCCAACCTCACCTCCAGTGACTTGCCCAACTGCATCGGTGCTGCGTCGTTTGGCCCCCTGGGCCTGGGCCTCAGCTGGGCGCTGAAGCTGGCCCCTGGCCTCAGCACCGCCCAGGCTCGCTTCCTGATCGCCAACAGCCTGGACGACTTTGCCAGGGTGTCAAACGGGCTCTTTGCCGTCCCCAAGAAGCCCTCTGAGATGTTCCTGTACGGCCCCAAGGCCCATCAGTACGACCCCCGCCCGGCCGACCCGCGGAGCTTCAAGACGTTCTTCAAGAACCTATATGACCTGCAGGTGCGTGCGTTGCGTGCTAACGGCTGTGGCTTCCCGTAAGCACTCGGCTGTGGTTCGTCGTATGCACGGAGCAGCATATGCAATGCAGGTTGCCGGGTGTGGGTCTGGATGTCCTGGTGTGTTGCGGATGCGGTGCGGGATGCAGGCATAATAAGCCTGAGACAGGTGTAAGCAAGCAGAGTTAGGAGACAGGGTGCGGCAAGGCGAAGCAGACAGGTGGCATGTCGGTAGCTGTTGTACCTGTGCGACCTGCAGGTGCACGCACTGCGTGCTAACGGCTGTATTTTGGCCGGACTGAAACGGAAGCCGTAACGCTTGGACGAACAGCTGTCAGTGGTGCCCCGCAAGTACTAAGCAGCATATGCAAAGCGAGGGTGCGCCCGGTGTGGGTGCTGCTGATGTGGTAGGTTGTACTACCTCGGTTGCAGCCGTGGCTGCACCACAGCACAGTTGCATGAGCTATTGGGGTTGAGAGTTCGCTGATGAAAGCACTGGCTTTGGTTGTTAGTGTACTCAGCCCCCTGCATTTGCATGGTCTTACCGGCTCTCCACGTGACCTTGCGTGGCCAATAACCAAGTCCAAGGCAAGCCGCCAGCCCACTACACACGCCACCTGCTGTGGTGCGCGCCCACTCGTGCCATGCCGGCATACATCGTACCTAAGCATGCATGCCGTACACGTGAGCTGTCACCCTTCGCCTCCTGCCCCAGGGCTACCGCAACACGTACTACACGGGCGCACTGCTCAGCTACAACGGACAGCACGACGTGTGGAGGTGAGTCAAGGGCGTTGGGGTAGGTCGACAGGGAATGGTATACTGAGTCGCCGCAATTGGCCCTACTCTGCCCCGGCGTGTGGCTGTCAATAAAGCATAGCAGAGGCCCATCCGCCCCCCGATGAGGCCCAACGGGGCACAATCTCCAGCGGGAGGTAGCCCACAGGGGCGCTGGCGGTCGTGAATGGCAACGCTGTTGAGGGCAACACCCTAGCATGCTAGGAGGGCACCAGCTTGCACACGCACAACATGTGCGCAGCCGTTGCGCCTGGTACTAGGTCTATTCACCCCAGAAGATTCACTCTGCTTCTTGGAGCACCTGCCTTAGCCCGCGTAGGATGCGGTGAGGGGATATGCACGGCATGTATCAGATCAAAGTTGATCCCTTTGTGTAACTCGGTCGTCCAGCCTGCCTGCGTTCCTAGCCCACGGAGACCCAGCGTTGCCATATTACGGCTGCCCCTGTGGATGTACAGCTTGTGCCTCCTTACTTTACCAGACAGTACGCATACGGTCACGGCGGCAGTTAATTGCGTTCTGCGAATGCGTTACAGCTAACCGTTGGGCCTCGCTGCTACGCCTATGATGCCTACCTGGCCATGCGCAGGTACTCTAAGTGGCTGCTTGAGAACAACAAGTGGACCTGCTAATGGCTATCCGTGACCTGCTGAGTACGCTTCTGTGGGCCTTGGCTCAGCGATGGTGCGCAGGATGCCAACGCCGACCCCTGCATCCGTCCTGCACCTGCTGCTGACATGGTCCGATCTGGTCGGGTGCCCTCAGCACAGGCTGGCATTGTAGGCTGAGGACGGGTGGGGGTAGGGCTTCGGAGCGCGGCCAGCGCCGCAGGTGCGCGGACGGAACGTGGGTGCGCAGGGGTGGTGGGGTGTATCCGCTGACTGTTTGTTGGTATATGAGTGGCATCGTCGACAAAGTGAGCATGCACTACCGTACCTGCCATGCGTACCGAAAGGGTACCGGTACCTCGATTGCGGCAACGTGCAGCAGGATCCGTTGCCCTGGGCTGTGTGCCTGCCCGTAGAGGCGATACGCAATGATTTCTGATGACGCAACCTTCGCAGTTTCTCGTCGCTCGTAGGATGCATTCGAGCAGTTTTCGTTGATTAGTGACATGCACGTGCGTTTTCGGAAGCGCATTCCCCTGACGGCTGGCGCCATAGGCGTACGGAACGCTCCCTCGTACCACCGTACGGTACTGCCCAGCAGCATCCTACGTACTCTGATACCTTCTTTCTGTAAATAAGCCACCATATATTTGTTAGGCTAAACACGAGGCCGCGCCGTTGTTGGAGCGGACGGAACTTAGGCCTGTGGGCCGGTGGGCGTTGCCCGACCCTTGCTTGCCCCAACTCGGTATCCTGCCCCACCCTGCCGCCCCCGGATGAAAGCGAGGGACGCAGCGGCACAGTCAGTCAAGCAGGGGAACCCGTTACACAAGCTCCTGTAACCCTACAGCGTTGACCGCATGCGACTTGATTGCCCCCTGGGATGACAGACGGGATGCGTGTGCCTAAACGGCCGCACATGAGCAACCACCGATTATTTTACCAAACGTTGGTCCAAGGACCAACTAGGAAAGCCATGAGCGGGCGTGGAACACATGAGGCGGCACTAAACTAGACTGCACGTCAAACAATGGCAGTCCCTGTGATCACTCTCGCGCAAGCACGCAGCAGGTGTTGGGGCTAGTACAGGGGGTCACGGAAAATGCGTGCTCAGTTCAGGGCATGTCGGCCAATCACAAAACGCCAGCGCCAAGTCGAACTGGCCCCATATCTCATGCCACCGCAATATTCGCACGCACGTGGGTGCTCACCTTGCAGTTTAAATAAATCCTGCTCGTGTCTTAGGGTGTCTGGCTACCCCCTGTCTGACTACTAAGATTACGCATCACATTGCGCACGCACTGCATGATGGCCGCCTGGCCCTGCATGTCACTGCATTATCACGTATAAAACAGATCACCGTTGCATTTTTGCCAGGGGCATCCTCCGTCGCAATAAGCAGGTGTCACGAGCAACACAGTTGCGTTTCCTCACGTCGCCCCACACCTCTTCTCGCTCGCCAGTCGCGCACCGCCACCACGCACGGTAAACTCCTTCCTCCCAAGCCGAACCCCTACCGCACGCCAGAGTCGCCGATGGCTCTTGCTGCTGCCACCCCATCCTTCCCACGCACGGATTTCCCCCCTACTCTCCTCCTCTGCCCACATCTGCCCCACCCAACCCCTCCTTCCTCTCCAAAAGCACGTCCTCGGCAACGCTCATACCGCCCCCAGCCCACGCCCACGCCCCCGTCCCCGCTTCTCTCCTCCCTGCCTTCACGCCCCGCCGCACAGCGCCGGCATGCAGCCGCACAGCCCGCCCCGCGGCTGCACCTCCGGTTCGGGGCTTGTGTGCACCCCACGGCAGCTGTCCCGCGCCGCGCCGCGCCGCACCACCTGCAGCACCTCCATCAGCTCGTCCGTCACCTGGCGAGGCAAGCGATGGGCCACACCAAGTGTCTGGGCCAGCACATACTAGCACGGTTAAGGGTAATGACCGTTGCCATGCAGCCTCGATAATTGGCTGTTGAGTGGCCAACATCAGGTATTCGACTTCGGGGCGGTTGGCCGGTCAGCCGCTTTTTTCCGCGTTTCCGTTGCCATTGCCATTGCACCCAACACCCTGTAGAGTAATCCTTCCTTGGTACTTAGCAGGCCTCACCTACGCAAACGCCTAGAACACACAAGCACTCCTCCGCGACCATGGCACAGAACCAGGCACGTGCCAACAGTCCCAACGCGTCTGCTCCCACCTGCGACAGGGCGTCCCGCGGCGTGAAGTGCGCGCTGTGGGGCAGCATGACCAGGGGAGCCCCCAGCAGCTTGGCCAGGCGCGCGGCGCGGCGCGGGGCTGCGATGATGTCCTGCAGCCCGTGGATGACCTTGATGGGGAAGGGAGCTGGGGGACAGGGGGGAAAGGGAAGGAACGTCCGTATTCGCAGCCAAAGTAGCGGCCTAGCAACAACACGTCACACCATGAGTTTCCGTCTGCCGAACACAGCGGCTTGAAAGTAGGGAAGTCGGTTGTTCGAGATGCGTGCAGCGACCATCAAGCAGGTCAGAAGGGGCCGTGCCGTGACGATTGACGGTTGTTGGAGGTAGGGAAGGATGAACACCGTGGCTATGCTGCTACCTACGTCATGATATCCCCACCTACGCCGCGTGGCGGCTTTGCCCTTCAAGCCTGCTTCGGACCCTGCACGCCCTGCCGGGTGGATGCACGCGCAGCTCATTGCGCGCCCGAGGCACGCTACACCCACCTTCCGCCAGCTTCCTGTACTCCCCGTCCGTCAGGCCGTGGCTGAACACCGCGTGGATCTGCCCCGCAGTGCCGTGCTTGGGCTGCACGCCGTGCGTCTTCACGTGTTTATACGAGGGGAAGGTGGAGGGGTTGCTTAAGCATGGGCGCAGGTCATTGCTGTAGACTATGCCACAAGGCCGCATGCCTTCCTGCCACGCAGCCCCACCTTGGCGCCGGCCACGGGCACACATCGCACAGTACACAGCGCACGGGTAAGCAGCACTTTTGGCGCACTGTCAGCCACCACAAACGGAGGGCCTGGTGTCCTAAATCGCACGGTACACACCAGGACTGGACACATGAGCAGCCAAAAAGCAGCCACAACATCAGACACGCCATCCCACCGTGAAGCTGGCCACGTGCTTGCATACCACGCGCACCGCCACCACCACGACAACCATCACCGTCAATAACCCCCACCCTTGACACTAATACCGACAAAACAAAACCCTCCTGTTGCCACTCCGCCTCACCTTGACGCTGGCTATGTACTCGTCCCGCAGTACGTCTTTGAGGCGCCGCCCGCGGTCGTCCTGGGGCCGGGCAGGCAGAAACAAAGTGCTTGCTACTAATATTACTTAGGCACGTGGCGGCAGGGAGCGGAGGAGGCGGAGGTGTGTCCAGCCTGGGGTTTAGAGCCGTGAGCAGTTATGTTCGTTCATCCGGCAGGTGGGAACCCAGGCTGGAGTTTGCATGAACAGTGTCAGCATCACGAGTGCAGCGGCGAACAAGTGCCGGGGCTCGCACGGCGCCCCGTGAGGCTCGTGCGACATGCCTGCATGGGTACACTACAGACGCGCCTGGTCTGCGCCCGAGTACAGGAAGATCGTAGGGTGACTGGACGTGATGGTGCCCTGCTTCCTCGTCCACCAACCCTTAATGTCCTGCTGTGTGCTAGCTGCGTGCACAGCCCCCACGGCGCACCTTGCTGTGCAGCAGCTGCCGCGAGAAGTGGCAGGTCAGGTCCCTGCCTGCCCGCACGTGGGGGTTCTTGTCGTTAACCCACAGCCCGCTGACCATCAGCCGCAGCACCGTGCCGTTGAGGTTCACCGCGTCGGAGCCGCCGGCTGTGGGGCGTGAGAGGGTTCCGGAGCGACGGGGTGGGGTGTGAGAGGGTTCCGGAGCGACGGTGCGGGGCGTGAGAGGGTTCTGGAGCGACGGGGTGGGGCGTGAGAGGGTTCCGGAGCGACGGGGTGGGGCGTGAGAGGGTTCCGGAGCGACGGGGTGGGGCGGGGTGGGGTTGAGTTCAGTAGGAGGGTTGGAGGGTGCACCAGCTGCCAGCTGGAAGGGGGCGGTAGGGCGAAGCGGGGCGGGGTCAGGCCAGAGGGGCTTTGGGCGGTGAGAGGGCAGACGCAGTACGTAGAAAGGCCAGTTGGGTGGTGGTGCTGGGTAGGGAGGCGTGCTGGCGGGAAGGGACGAGGGTCCGGCGGGGCTGCCGAATTGTGTGTGCAAGTGCCTGCGGATGACGCTAATGGCTATGCAACGAGTATGCGTGGGACAGGGGCAACGCATTGGTCGCCATGTCGGTCAAGCGGCGCAGTAATAAATGCCGGTATGGCGCGGCATGGCGGCAGGAGCAGGCTCGATCCCATATACCATTGCCGTTTGCGTGCGTCAGCATCGGGGCGTGCACAGCGGCAAGTCTTCAACCCCTTCTGACCGCGGTGCCCGCGCGCTTGCTTGGTGTAACGGTGCAGGGTGCGGTGTGCTTGGCGCGCTCGGATGGAATGCACCGACCGAAACACAGGATCCTGCCTACTCGACAAGCTGATAATGACTACTGTGCTGTTGGCCATGTGGAGGCAGACTGCACCTACCCGTCGAGCTGATGAGGGTGAGGCTGGCCACGCGTTCGGGCGCCGTCGCGGCCAGGCGGCAGGCGATCATGCCACCCATGGAGTGCCCCACCACGTGCGCCTTGGACCAGCCCACGTGGTCCTGCAGGGGGCAGCAGAGGGCGTGACATGCAACGTGGGTTAGCGTACTCGGCCTACAGGATTAGACCGCGCATGGAGCAGCGCACCGCGTGTGCACGGGACAAGCCCACGTGGTCTTGGAAGGTCAGCAACACGGGATTGTGGGACATAACGCGGTAATTGCCCATGCGGGGAGCTGCGGGGGGACCGTGCGTGCAGGGCCCCGGTCACAGTGACGAGCTGCTGCGCATGGTGGGTTAGGGGTTACCGGTGGAGGCAGCCGCGTCAGGAGTGCAACATGGGAGACGTGCAGTGCGGTACGGCGGCATGTTGTACGGGTGTACGGGATGCCGTACCATGAGCGCCAGGGTGTCCTGCGCCATGAGCGTGGTGGAGTAGCTGGTCTTCTGCTGCGGCACGCTGCTGGCGCCCACGCCGCGGTTGTCGAACACCAGCACCTGTTACTGGCAGCAGCAGCAGCAGCAACGCCAGGACAGGGGGCAGCAGCAGCAGCAGCCGTAAGGGACGTGGAAGGAGGAGAGCAGAGGCGGCAGCAAAGGGCTGCAGGTGGGGCAGCAGCAGGGGCAGCGCCGGAAGCAGTCTGAGGCGCAGCAGGACAGCGGAGGTGCGAGGAGGTATGGCGGTTGGGATAGGAGGTAGGCGAGAAAGAGGAGGTAACATTCAACAGGCCTCTAGGAGTGTTCGAATGCGCCGACGAGGGAAACCCCAGGATGTGCTGCTGACCTGGACACGTCGGTGGGGCTCCCCGCCTTGGCCCACCGCTAGGCGTGCATGCAGGGCCTTCAAGTTGGGCAGCCATGCGCGACCCTGAGCCGCCAGACCTGGGCAGTGGCGGTACAAAAGCGACATCGCTATATGCAAGTTAGTGTGCTGGTTACGGCATGGCATGCTGAAGGGCAGGAAGGGCTTGCTTCGGGCGCTCGGTCGCAGCGACACCACACCACCCATGGTGCGTGACACGTCCACCTGCGTACACCCAACACCACAACCGTCACCACTGCCACCAGCGCCACCGCCAACACCCCCCATTCCCTACCACTTTCGACACGTACCCATGATCATCACGAAGCGGTCTGCGCCGTCGCTTGCCTGCACAGGGCTGTGTTGTTCTGAATTGGTAAGCGTGACAGGGTCGCCTGCTGCACCAATTGAGTTGCTGTGCGGCAGTCCCTATTCCTACCTGGACTCGGGCCCAGCGCCAGGATCGTTCTTTGCTTGCAGCGATATGGCATCTGCACTTATCGGTATGGACGCGTTTTGTTGCCCTGGCTTCCCATCCTCGCCCGTTGCGCCCAGTTCAAACACCTGGTAAGCGATAGTGACGCCAGTAGGCAAGCTGACAGAGTTTGTTTGTATACATAGTGTTTGGATGTCTTCGCCTGTGTCGAGTACCAATAGTCCTCCAACGCCTCTGCTTGCAGCATTCAGCAAGCTGTTGCTGACGACTGACACGGGCATGTTCTCTGCCATCCACTATGTAACACCTTAAACTAGAAGTGAGTAGAGCGTCATCACGCGTGGGCAAATGGTGCGCACGTGTACGTCAAGGGAGACTTGTACTGCAGTCCTTCGTTGTGTCCAGGGGGTCCCCTGGTTGTGTCACAGGTTCCTCGCTTCCCCTCATATCATGTGACATAAAATACTTGCGCTGTGCCGTAGCCCACAAACTGCGTTCCGCAGGGCCCAGCATCCTGCTTTCACTGACCCACGTAACCAGCTACGATAGGCCAGTGACAGGTGAAAGAAGCATGTGCATACCGTCAAGGGCAATTCTGGAACAGATCACTCAGATTGTCACAACCTGCGTGTGTTGAACCTCGTACCTTTTTGACGACGCCCAGGGAGTCTAAAACGGGCCCTGCTAGGCCATGGACCGTCCCTTTCGATATGCCCCCTGCTCCCCTGCCCCCTGCTGCATACGGAACATGGTTTGCACCCGCATCCAGGTTTCCTGCCCGCAGCAAAGGCAGTCACCTCCGACTCTGCGAAACGAGTTACAGAAATCCATCCTTGGTTACATGTCATCCATGCAACATCCGTGTGCGCCAGGGTCCGACTAAGTCGAACCGCATCGGCCTAGTTACATGGGCTGGCAAGGGGGCATTACCAGGCCATGCCAACCTCACTTGCGCCCATGATTCACAGCCCGTCACCGCAGCGTTCTTCTCAAAATGTACGTAGCACGTAACACACGCGGGCTAATTCAACCCGAACACACAACGAGACAGATTGGGATGAAGCCCGGGAGTCCCCTGATATGCCACCTGAGCACCCCACACCCGGAGTCCCACAGTGACAACACACAACCATCTCAGTACCCTTATGACACCCGTACGCAAAACCAAGCCAGCCTAGTGCGTGGACAGGTGCCCCCAGCAGTGCTGCTACGTGTCGCTGAAGTCAGAGGTTAACACCCCTCGGGGGGAGTCGCTGTCCAGTTATGTGCCTAAGAGCCATCTCCGCTGGGACGGAGGATTAGCCCATACAATTCAACGAATAAGAGGCGAATGCACATCTATGCTGTTGCGTAATGGTAGTCAGTGGGCTTGGGATGCTCCAGCCACACGTGCCGCAATTGACAGTCACAGCCCTCTCCTGCTGCACACTCACTCCTCTCACAGCTACCAACCGGCTGGGCTGCTAGTTTAGTGCTTGGGCAGGAACACGTTCCACCAGCCGGGGGTGTAGCGGGCGTAGGGAGCAGTCCACTTCCCAGACGGCTTGAACTCAGGCAGGGTGCCGCCAACGGCCAGGGCCTCCTGAGCGGGCATGTCGCCCAGGTCAAAGCGCAGCACGCGGTCCAGGCGCAGCTTCATGAACCTGAGGTGAATGGAGAGGTCACGGTTGTTATTCATGTTGTTTCATATGGTATCTGCTGTGTAAGCAACGTTGAGGCATCGCACCGAGCGCAAGCAGAAAGATACTCTGCCAGCATGCTTAAGCCCCAGATCGAAATCGTAGACTGTCTGCGGCTTTTACTTACGTGATCCACTGCTTGTCGGTGGAGACAAGGGCGACGCATGGCCGCCTGACCTGCTTGGCCAGCTCGGGGTACTTCTTGTCCAGCCAAGCGGGCTCGGGCACAATGAAGAAGTCAATCTCGCGGTTCTGCTCCTTGAAGAAGCGAACACGCTCACGCAGCTGCTCGGCGACCGACTCGTTCTGGGGGTCCATGAAGAACCACTCCGCATTGCACACCAGAGCGCAGTACTCCTGCAACAGCGACAGGATCCGGTAAAGGCCATATCCTCCATTCGTCAAGATGGGCGTGGATCGCAGCACAATTGCTTACCTGAGCCTGGGCAGACTTCTCCGTAGCGGGAGCAGGGGCAGCGGCAGCGCGAGGCACCACGGCAGCGCTCCTGCGGCTGACCTCGCTGGAGCTGGAGCGAGCAGCAACGGCAACAGGCCGCACAGACGTGAAGGGGCGCGAGGCAGCGCGGCTGGTCGACGCGACCTCGGCCTTGCGGCTCGTCGCGATGGTCGCGGAAGAGCGGGTCTGCATAGCGAAGGCCATGGTGTCCGGTGCACAAGGATACTTCCAGTAAAGTATTGAGTCGCGTACTGGCTTTGTGCTAGAGTGCGATGCAGACTTTATGTAGGGATCTGAGTTAGATCTAGAGGGCTTGCATGGGGCCCGAGGTACAAATGGCCCCTTGTTACGGTACACTCGGGTATGGACGGGGCGCGTACCGTATGTTACGATAATCTCGATGGCATGTCCAACAGACCCTTGCTTGAGGAGTAGGCATTTGGGTTCCGGCACCCCACTCAGGAGAATGTCGCGAAGCTCTGTGCATGACGCATCCTGTAGGTCTTCACGCAATCCATGTGACACAATACGCAGCATAAGAACTGGGGTATGTCAGTGCTTTGAGGAAGGGTGTCTCCGCCCTCGCCCAACTGGCGACATGCCCTACACCTGGGCCAGAGCCAGGCCCCTGAATACCATCCCGCTAGGAATGCACGCACTATGTTGGCTTTTGCAAAGGGTACGAGTAGGTGCTGTGGAAAAGGGGAGTCTCTCGAGACTAGTGCGACGTTGCAGCTTAGTACCGCTTGTACCCCGAGTCTGTACCTCGCTCGTGAACTTGACAGAGCATGGGCAGCGTCCAGAGGCGTTCACAGCCGCCACCTGCCTAGCACCTGAATCATCTCCTCCTGGTCCCCTTTGCATGAAGGAGCATCCCATGTCGGGCCCGACACTGTCCCTCGTCATGGGCAGGGAGACTGGGCACGTGCGCAGGCTCATCCCCTGCATACGTGCGGGGGAGGGCCCCTGCACACCACCGGGCGCAGTCTACTGCACAAGGTTCCCTCACTGCCAAGAGGAAAGCCAGCGCTTCTTAGTCGCGGTTTATGCTCCACACTGCTCTAGCTCCATCCATCTCACTGCTTGTGGGTACAGCCATGGTCAGAAGGGCAGTTCCGGCAGTGGGGTAAAGCCTGGGCACAGGAGCCTTGTGGGGAGGCTGGGTTGGGGCCCGGTTGGGGCTGGACAAGGGGAAGCGAGCCAAGACCCCTTGGGGGCAAGCGATCAGCGCTCCTCCGCTGCATGCAGCAGTTCCAGAGTTGCGCTTGGCTGCCCCTCGTGTCTAAGGACTCAGCTGGCGTTGAAGGCTACATGTAGCAGGCACCACGCCTTCAGTACGAGGGGGTCAGGACCAACTGGTACCGACACTGACAGCCATTACGAACCAAGGCTCCAGGGGACGGAGTCCCATGCCCGCTTTGGCCCTTAGTCGTGACATGGGTGTCACATCATGCGCTTATGCGGACTCTGCGCGGTATTGCGGAAGTCATGTGTGGATGCGGTAGTGCTTTTTGGTAGGGTAAAGCTCAGCCTACGGCTGGGTCCGCTGCTAGCTGCTGTTCACAGGTGCTTCGGTTACGGCACCCTCCCAACGGCCAACATGTACGAGTGCAGTCTGCGAGACGGCGGGACCGTTGACCTTCCCTACGCAAGCCCACATGTGGTGGCGCTGGTGCTTGCCTGTGCTGGTTGGGCTTGGTTTCCCGCTGGCTTGTCCCTTCCCGTCTCCTTACCTGTAAACCTTTCCGCAGAAAAAAACCCAAAAAATGTGCTGGTATTGCTTCATTTGCCTAATGCAGTCTCCAGGGTTTGGAACACCACCAGGAGATCCCCTGATAATTAGGCAGGACAAAATGCCACAAAGGCATCAGGGTTCAAGGCGGGGTTCAAGGCGGGCTTTCGCCTATGGCGTATGGCCACTATGCCGTGCAACGCATGGAGATGCACCTCCGGCAAATTTGGCAAGAAGGGATGTACAGCAGGCGAGTCAAGCACTGCTGGAGCGCAACGGTATGCAGCCACGAGGCCACATGGCAGGGCACTGGCATACCGGTTCCCTCCCTACACCCGCACAACTACTGCCGTACTGCTACGGGCAAGCCAGGACGAGCTGGCTGGGGGCACACGGCTGAGGCGCAAGGGCCGCCGTACATGCCTGCCATGGGTGCTGCCAGAATGCAAAGCCTGGTCCAGGCTGATGCTGTCTGGCGTCGGGCAGAATCCATACAGGCACGGCTGCCCACTGCTAGCACACATGTCTTGAGGAGCCCTACCTCGTGGTACTCATCCTATCCGGAACTTTGGTGTACTTATAGGGGAGATGGGGCGGGACGGGGGGCCCGGGGGTGTTCCACAGCGGATTCACCTGCCGAGGTCATGGCCCCACTAGCACCCCGCCCATTGTGCGTACGGATCAGCTGTGCAGCAGCCCCGCGGCCGGAAACGCTCTCACCGACCCCCAGTTGCTCCTTTAGTTGCAGCTTTCTGCATTGTTTGTGTTTTCCTTGCGCGCGCGCAACCTAGCGACTACTTCACCGCAGATCTTGCAGATATTAGTCGCGCCCGGTTGTCGCAAGGCGGATCCCAGCAACCATGGCTGCTCATCAAGACTGCCGCATGTATGAAGCCAAGTATCCGGAGGTCGACGATGTGGTTATGGTGCAGGTGTGTCTCAGTCCGGTCCAGGCGGCGCTGACAGGCCACAAAGTCCATCAGCATTCCCAACATGGCGCTTGATCGATGGCTGAACAGGTCAAGTCTATAGCTGAGATGGGCGCCTACGTCTCGCTGCTGGAGTACAATGGAATCGAGGGCATGATTCTGCTCAGCGAGCTTTCCAGGAGGCGTATCCGCTCGATCACCAAGCTGATCAAAGTGAGTTGGCAGCATTAAATGTATAGAATTCTGCATGTCGAAAGTGGCAGCTTCTGGCGTGGTGGCGGCTGTGCCTTGCTGACACCCTTTCCCGCGACGTGCTTGATACACTAGGTGGGCCGGCAAGAGCCGGTGATGGTCCTGCGTGTGGATAAAGAAAAGGGCTACATTGATCTCTCCAAGAGGTGCGCTGCAACCTGGCGAACCAGGAATTCGAGCGTAGCGCTTCACCTGGCCCTACCTCCACTGTAAGGCACACTGCAACCCACTGCACTGTGTCTACTGGCACGCAGGCGCGTGTCCCCCGAGGACGTGCAGAAGGCGGAGGAGCGGTACAATAAATCAAAGCTGGTGGGTAGTCCATGCGTCGTTGTGCGTGTGTGTGGTGTATGTGTCGGCTGGCGTGGTGCCGGCCGAATCGAAAGGACGGCAGCGCGGTCGGGGTGGTTCCTGGGTGGGAAGCGGCGAATCCTCTGTGCGCATCCTGACATGGTGGCGGCTTACATGAAGCGGACAGGAGCCGCAGAAACAGCTGCGGCAGCAGCCGCAGCAGCAGCAGTCTCGTTTCGGAGAGGGCCGTTGGCGGTGGGGCGGAACGTGCGGAGGAGCGTGAGGGTGGCCCTCCATGGGGCCGACCATCAGCAGCTGCAAATAAACCTCCAGGCAGACATCTAGGTGACAGCTGGGATGTGGGGAGTACTGCGGCCTCGACCGTGGGCAGGGTGTGGGCGTCGGCAGGGCGATGGACTGGTCCTGGACGGGGCCATCTTTGATTGGCAGCAGGGAGCAACGGCAGGCTTGCAGCTCTGAGCCCTGGTGGGGTCTTGCGGGCACCGGCACGCGATGGATGCCGTACTGGGCAGTTGCGCAGCAGCAGTGCGCTGCCACACGGTGCCCGCTCCAGCAGGCAGCAAGCCGCTCAATGACTGGGAGCCTGCGCGGGCGGATTGCAGCAGCGCGCACGGAGCAGCATTTAGGTTCCTGTGCGCCGGCAGGTAGCGAGGCGGACGCCTCGGTGGGACAGCGTGCGCCTCTGCAACGCTGTCGCTTGCGGTTCTGAGGCTCACATTTTGGCGTTGGCGGGGCAGCCCGGGGGCAAGCACCAGGCGGACCCACGTTCGTTGTTATCCACCTGCAAATCGGCAGCATACCGCGCGCAGTTCGGCGGCGTTTGTATGGAAGGGGCTTGCCTTGGCGGTTGCGCTCGGCGTCGGGGCAGTCGAGGCGGTTCATGGGGGTGGAGCAGCAGGAGGCGCGGGCTCTTCGGAGGCCCCTTTCGTCTACCTCGCAGTTGTCTGCGCTGCTGCCTTTCCAACCTAGGCAGCTTGCGGCTTAACGTGCATGCCGCTTGGGCAGCGCTACGTGAGGCGGAAGCACAACCGCAAGGTCACGGATATAGCAGGAAAGAGGGTTGTCCGTGCCCTATGTGGATTCACTGCGGCAGCAGCCTGGACGGATATGGCTACGGTGCAGCAGCGGCAGCAGGACCACAACAAGCAGCAGCAGGGTATCGTTGGAGCTGTTGGCCGGATGATTCCGCCAGCCGCGGGGTCGTCTCGGAAGGGGCGCTGGGGGCTGCGCCGGGTTTCCCCACGCGAGAGCGTGTGCTCCAAGGCGGTCCGCGTCCGCGGGCAGAGGCATGGCACCCGCGGGCGATGAGCGGTGGGGCTTGCCTGGCGGCCCACGTACCCAAGCAATGTCGCCCTCGGTCTACGGCGGGGTCCGTGTGTAAGGCTGCGGGTCGTGCCGCGGTTGGGCTACGCGGAAGCAGCGCTGTGGGCCAGACACGGACGGGGGCTGCGGCAGCATCTACAGCAAGCACAGCGACCGCAGCCACCAGGGTCAGCCCATAAGCCTGCGGGTTGCGTGCGACACCGGGACGGCACCATCGGGATGCAAGGACTGCCAGCCACGCCCCCTGGCGCTCCTGTCCGGCGCTGAACCTGAACGCTGGCAGTAAACAGCATGTCAAGCGTGACCGTCACGTTCGCGTGTCACGGGTGCCCGCGTCCCCGCTTTCAGGTGCACTCGATCATGCGGCACGTGGCCGAGACCACGGGGCGAGACCTGGAGGCGCTGTACGACAACATCGCCTGGCCGCTGTACAAGGTGGGCCCGGGGGATTGCGTAAGCGAGTATTCCGGGTAGAACTGTCCGGAGAAACGTTGCGACAGGGCGAGGGGCATGGGTGAAGGGGTACGTGGCCTGGGGCTGTGCTGGTCTTGGGCCGTGCGGCGGGGTGGCAGTGGGGACTGGGAAAGGAATCACCAGGCTGACGTCCGTGCTGGAGCATGCGACGTCTAACCCATTGGCGGAACGGGGCGTCGGGCGATACGCAAATTGAGTGAACGCGGAATGCTAAGTACATCAGCCTCTCCAGGAGGGGCAAGAGTTCACGCCGTTCGGCTTCCGCTTCACACGCTTTGCCCTCGGCACCAGTTCGTAGCGCCCGGCAGTACTGCCGCTATATCCACCATGTAACCGCATTATGTTACAAATGCCCACCTCCCGCCCAACTCCACCCTACCCCGGCAGTCCCACGGCCACGCGTTCGACGCGTTCAAGACGATGGCCACGGACGAGGGGGAGGTGGTGTTCAAGCGGCTGGAGGAGGAGAAGGGCAGCGCAGCCGTGGAGCTGCTGTCGCCAGAGGTGGGTTAGCAGCTGAAGCACGGCCCGTGGGACATGGGAAAGCGGGAGACATGGTGCGGCTTTGTATGAATGGGGGAGGGTTGGAGGTAGGTGAGAGAACGTCCACGAGGGGGTAACCGCAGAGCGTCAAAGTAACTGAATCGGAAATGGGTCCACGTGGGGTGTTGAGACGGGTGCTGTTGGCAGTTGTTGCAGGGGTGGCGTTGCGCTGGGACGGCGTTAATGGGTTGGGAGTCCGCGGGACCAGGGCCGAGATGCCGATGCCGCCAGCTGTGCGCTACGGGCCGGGAGTGTGGGGGGGGGGGGTATGGGCGGGTGATGGGCGGTCAGGGCTGGGCGGTGGCCG
>VFQN01000876.1_pt1 | contig 53942 bp, 53 predicted proteins | sample 3512371 | NCBI WGS metagenome assembly VFQN01 (sample SAMN10412370, study PRJNA504923) | tailings metagenome | isolation source: Replicate 2 from Balatoc abandoned mine | place: Philippines: Itogon, Benguet | collected 2017-08-28
CCTGCAGGCACGTGGCGCCTGCTTTGGGAGCCTCCACTTTTCCCAGGGCGGTTCACTTTCAGCCACAGTCCCTCCGTGCGCCGCGGTGGAGTGGAAGCCGCCTTTTTCTGACCACCCAAAACTCTATAAACGTCATCCGCTGCCTTGGACTGACGCCCTCAAGTCCGGAGCGCGGCGTGTGCCGGCGAGCCGGTGTCGGCGTCGCCGGCCTTCCTTGACCAGACGTCGGCGCCCGTTCCGCCTCGCTCCTCGAGCAGGCTGCGGAGTGCGAGCTTCTGCGGGACGCCGGCGGACAGGCCGAGGCCGAGTGAGTGCAGGCGGCTCCGATGCCGGCGCAGCGAACGGAGCTCGTTGTCCGAGAAGGCTGCCGCGAGATGACCGTCAAGGCCCGCTACGCCGAGCAACCGAATGACCTCGCTCGCAGTGACCCGTCCTGACGCCGCCATCTTGGCGAGGCGCTGGACGAGGTCCGAGTGGGGAAGCAGTTCGAGGTCCGTCGTCAGGAGATGGCCGAATCGGCGCAGCCAGAACCCATGGAGTCGAGCCGGCGCCGCGGTCGCCGAGAGGTAGTGGATGGGTATCGCAGCGTGCCCGGTAGTCCGCTGCTGCACTTCCAGCCGAAGCACCGTGCCCGGAGCGGCGTAGGCCCGCTCCAACCCGTGGTCGTAGGCCCTCGCGACGACCCCGCCGCTCGGGGCCTGCCACCAGGCCCCCAGAGGGGTCCCGTCGGGGCCCCAGCTCGCGCAGCGCTCTAACCGCGGCAACTGCGCCCGCTGCAGGGCAGTTAGGAGCGCCCTTCCCTCCGACGCCTCGAGAAGGACGTCCATGGCGGGATCGATGCGGCAGACGCGGAGCTCGTCTGGGTTGAGGCGCACGCTCCAGCCTCCGCGGACCTCCCGCACGAACTGGCCGGCCAGGCCGGCGACCTCGCCGGGAGCGAAGAGACGCCCGAGGTCCTCCGAGGACCGCTCGCCCCAGATCGTCTTTGGCCGGATCTCGAGCCACCAAGCCCCGCGACGCTCGACCCTTGTCGGCCGCCAGAAGGCACCATCGGAGCGCTCGCCGATAACCGAGTCAGGGAGCGGTGCCCTGAACTTGATGGTGTGGAAGCCGGTGCGGATGGGAGCGGGCCGTGTCCAGCCTCGTCGTGCGATCCCGGACACATTCGTCCGCTCGTTGGCCGAAGGTGAGTCATCGAAGGCGGGACGGCCCGCCAGCCCAGGGAGGGAGACGGCGCTCATGCCGCATGGCGACGTCGAGCACTGGCATCGCGGCTCGTGCGGGCACCAGGTGCGAAGCGACCTGTCTTCTCACCGGCGAGGTAGCGGCCGAGCTCCTCGCGGGCGATTAGCGTCCGTCGCCCGTCCTTGATTCGGGTGAGCCTTCCCTGGGAGAGGAGGTCGTCGATCCGCTGCCGGCTCCCTGCACGGATGTACTGGGCAGCCTCCGGGACGGTGAGGTACGGGGATGCCGCCGCATCCTCTCGGGGAAGCGAGTCGGCGAGCATCTCGGCGACGCGCTCGGCGACCGCCTCGATCAGCTCCGGCGGGAAGGTCGTCGTGGTGACGACCGACAGAGCGGCGGGCTCAGTGGGGCACGACACAAGCCGAAGCGGCAGGCGTGCGGTCTTCAAGGCAGAGTTGTCGGGCAAGGGGACCTCCCGCGGAGAAGCGCTCCGCGTTCGTCGGGGGTCTCAGCCGAGCTGCCAATCCCGGCCCGCCCCTATCTGAGGGATCGGGGAGCCGATTGCTCCCCGGTCCTTTCCCTTGCCTGGGGTGTCTACGAAGGTAGCCCGCAGCTCGGACGGAAAGCCCTCGCCCGCGCAGGAGCTGGCCCTAACGATTCGAACCGCCGGCGAGGCTCATCACTCCTGTCCTCGGGACACGGCTCCTGAGGCGGCCGCTTCCGGCGCGGAAGCGGCCCGACGGCTGCCGTGGTGGAGGCGCCCTATGTCCCGGCGATGTGCCGCCCGACGACGCCCTTCAGGGCTCGGCTATCGGCGCATCCCCAGCATCGCCGTTCCACGAAGCCTCGGGAAGGCGCGGTTGGAAGGCACGTTGAAACTCCGTGGCCTTCTCTCCAAGCCACTTGTACATCTCGGACCACTGGGCCGAATCGCTCGGGTCTGCGGGCCGCCGAACCACGACCTTGCTGACCTGCGTCTCGGGTTGACGAAGCCATTCGAGGGGCCCCGTGATCGCCTCGATTTCACTGCGCTGAGCCGCGAGTTCATCGAACGCCTTCTTCTCGGCGTCTCGGTTCATGCGTAGCTCGCACGCGATCTCGCGATCCCGGGACAGCCGCTGCAGTGAGATCTGGTAGCCAGCTCGCCCGAGGCGCACGTTCTGGTAGTAGCGGCCACCCTGCGGGGCAAGGCGGAGCGGAAGACCGGCATCTTCGACGTGCTCAGCGAACCCTTGCCAGAACTGGAGCTGCTCCGCCCGCCGAGGTGACTCGGGAGAGACCTGGCGGACAGCCTTCGTCCAGTTGTTGGGATTCGAGACGACGTTGAACTTCGGAGCCGCCGGCGATTCGCCGATGCGCCACAGCTCGAGCTCCAGCCCGAAGAAACCGAGCCCCTCAGGGGTGTTCTCGTTCAGCCAGTCGAGCACTTCCCGGTGCTCAGGCCGAAGGCGCTCCGCGATCCAGACGACCACCGTGGCCTGCAGCCCCGCCGCATAGACCAGGAGCTTGCCGAGGTGGTCATGATCCGTCCGCCCGAACTGATTCTCGACGACGACTACCGTCTCTCCGTCCTTGGCGAGGATGTCGGCGCGGAAGTCCCCCACCGCCTGCTCGAGGCTTTCCGGCTCGAGTTCAAGACCGACTGCGTCTCCGAGAAGGGCGAGGTTCTCCGGGCGTGCCAGCCAGGGGCTGAAGTCTGCGGCTTCGCCCGGCCACGCCGCACGGAGCGGAACCCGCTCCAGGCGCCCCAGGGGGACGCGTGCACTCTCGAGAGGCGCCACACGGGAACGCTAGCGGGGGTAGTCGGCCTCTGTCACGCCAGCGCCGACTCTGATCTGACCCCGGAAGCGTCCCTCAGCTCGCCGCGGAGGAGTTGGCTTCCTCTCTCATCTCGGCGAGGCGGCGCCGGAGCTCATCGATGAGGGTGCCGCCCTCCGTTTTCCAAACCTTCCAGCCGTCGAAGGAGCCGCCGCCTGCGGCGGCCCCAGCCGCACTCGAAGCGGAGCTCCAGGTGTGGCCGTCCTGCCCATCTACTTGGAGGCCGCCGCTATCGGTCACCCGGCACCGGTAGACCTGCCCGAGGTTCCTCCGCTCCCAGACCAAGGTCTGCCCGGCTTCGAGCAGGCCGGCTTCGATCAGGTCATCGAGGCGGACAGGTCGTCCGTCGATCCGGGTGTGGTCGATGGCGACTGCGTCATTCCCGGGGATCGGCGATGGCTCCGGCTCGTGCTCACCCTCTACGTCGAGGAAGCGCCGTCCATCCGGTGCCTCGTAGAGGGCCACCCGAAGGAGCTTTACGGGCAGCTCGTTCTCGACGAGGTACTCGAAGGCGGAGCCGGTTCGTCCGTGGAAGTCTCTGGCGACGAGCATCAGCCTCGCTGATCCCTGGATGCGCTTCGGGGTTGGCGTCTCCGTGAACTCCTGCCAGTCGCGGAAGAACTGCTCGACGGAGTCCGCGTGATAAAGCCCGGCGAGCTCATCTAGCCCCGCCTTGCGCGCCCAGCCTGCGTACTCGAGGCACTGGGCGAGTTGGCCCCTGTCAACGTCGCGCTTGACCTCGATTACGACGATGCGTCCTTCCGAGGTCAGGGCAACGAGGTCCGGCCGGCCACCGCCTCGGATATTCGGCTGCCGAGCAACCTTGAAGAGCGGCTCCCCCGTGATGTCCTCGAGCGCTCCCCAGAGGAGATCCTCGATCTCCTTCTCGTACACCTCGCCGCCGCCGCGCAGCCGGCGAAGCGGCGCGAGGCGTTCATCGGAATCGATCTCGAAGAGGGGCACGCCGGGACGCTACCGGTCTGCTGAACCCTGCGCGGACGGGGAGCACCGAGGGGCCTCGGGTCGCCTGCACCCGGCGCTCGGCGGCGGTGCGGTCGAAGAGAAGGTGTTGACCCCTCTGTTGACCCTAAGGGGTCGCTTTGCCTCAGATGCTGAAGCCGACGAGCGGATTCGAACCGCTGACCCCTTCATTACGAGTGAAGTGCTCTACCAGCTGAGCTACGTCGGCCCGGGGGCCCCCGAAGAGGCCCACGACCACCAAGCCTAGCGAGCCGGCGGCCCGGATCGAAGGGCGGTCTCGGAGGTGCCCTCCGGGGGTTGACCGGGCCGCCGGAGGGGGTCATGGTGGACGTGCGGAGCGTGAGCGACGCCGCACCATCCAGAGCCTCGCTTGCACGTTCCAAACGCGGGAACGGGAGGTGCACGGGATGCGACGGCGAGAGCAGTTCGATCGCGTGGGAACCGTCACCGAGCGGGCCATCGGCCCGGAGCTGGTGACGCGGGCGCCTGGCGGCGCATCGCGGTCGATCGGAGCGCGTCGCCGGTTCGGCGTCCCCGACGCGCCACGGATCCCAGCGCGCGCCGACATGCGGCGCACATGGCACGGACCACCGCGAATGCGCGGCCGGATCACGCAGGCCTGGACGGGCCCGTGGCCGCGAGGAGGTGACGGCCTCTGGACACTGCGATAGAGGGCGGCCTCTCGTTCCTCGACCCGATCCGGAGCGAGGGGCCGTCCGTCTCCACCAGCACAGGCGCCGTCGCCGGGGCTCGCGCGTAGCGGACGTCCCGGGGAGGACGCCGGACCCTCACCTCACGCAGGAGGGGCCGCAGGCGCAGTGGCGCGCCGCGGCCCCTCGGCGTGTGGTCGGAGCGTGATCAGCCGCCGCGCGACCAGGTGCGGGCGGTGACCGTGGCGGTGCCGATCGGCAGCCCCTCGGCGAAGGGCTCGGCGCCGTCGCCGAAGGCGCCGTTGAGCGCGATCGCGGCGTCGTCGGTGAGGGTCAGCGCCACGCCCTTCAGCGTGATGTGGCGCTTGCCGGGGATCACCTCGAGGTTCGTGAGGTCGAGGTCGAAGAGCTCGACGCGGTTGCCCGTGTTGGGGGCGGCGCCCACCAGGCCCGTGAGGCTCGGCGTGTCGTCGATGTCGATGAAGTAGCGGGTCAGGTAGACGACGGTGTCGCCCTGGGTGGCCTTCAGGCCGCCCGAGTGGCGGATCTGGCCGGCGAGCGTGGCGCCGTCGACCACGCCGAACGTGATCGGGAAGGAGATGCCCTTCTTGCCGGCGGAGGCCGGGCGCACCGGGGTGACGGCGACGCCGAGCGACTGCAGCGCGCCGACGGTGCCGGGGTCCAGCTGGACGGTCGTGGCCCCGCGGGCGAGCAGCAGGTCGACGGCGGGCGCCGGCTCGGGCTCGGGGGGCGGGGAGCCCTTCTTGCTCGCGAACGCCCCCGGCACGAGCGTCAGGGCGAGGGCGGTGAGCAGTGCGGCGGCGGCGGCGAGGAGCAGGCGCGGCCGCCGGTTGGCGAACCTCATGGGGAGGCCTCCATGGGTCGGACGACGTGTCGCCCGGTGCTACGTGGGGCGTCCCGCGATCGGTTGAGCACCCGCCCGGGCCGCTCCGGCCCCGCGGGTCGCTACCAGCCGAGCCGCCCCGGCCGCACCAGGCGGCCGTGGGCGCCGTGGCGCGCCTCGTCCAGCCGCACGAGCAGGGCCTCGGCGGCCAGCTCCACCTTGGGGTTCAGCTGCAGCTCGGCGCGCGCGGACTGGATCTCCTCGATCGCGCGCTCGAGGAACGGCACGCGCTCGGGCACGGCCACCTCGCGCAGCGCGTCGGCATGCCCGGCGTGGCGCAGCCCGTCCGGCGACGCGCCGACGGCCAGGGTGAGCGCGTCGCCCGCCAGCGCGGCGGCCGAGTCGAGCACGAGCGTCCAGCCGTCGGTGACCAGCCGGCGGCGCTCGCGCTTCTCCTGGTCCTCCGCTCGCTTCACCGCCGTGCGCTCGCCCCGTTTGCCGGCGAGGGCCTCGGCCTCGGCGCGCAGGCGCACCAGCTCCTCCGACGGGTTGCCCCCGGCGGCCGCCTCCATCCGCGACTGCACCCCCGCGACGATCGTGCCGGGTGCACCGCCCGACCCGGTGAGGGCCGCGACACCCAGGTCGGCGCCGATGCGGTGCATCTCGGCCTCGAAGGGCTCCAGGTGCGCCACCGCGTGCCGCCAGCCCGGGCTGCGGAACGGCACCGGCAGGCAGCGCGAGCGGATGGTGTCGAGCAGGTCGGCCGGATGATCGGTCACGAGCACGATCGTCGAGAGCGCGGGCGGCTCCTCGAGCGTCTTCAGCAGCCGGCTCTCCTGGTCGCGCAGGCGCTCGATGTCGAAGACGACCATCACCCGTCGGCGCATCACGCTCGGCCGGCTCGCCACCTGCGCGAGCGCCTCCTCCAGGTCGCGCACCAGGATCTGCTGGCCGGTGGCCTCGACGATCGTGAGGTCGAGCGCGCGCTCGGTCCGCTGATGGGCCCCCTCGGGGTCCATCAGCCCCCAGGCGAGGTCGATCGCCGCGCGGCGCTTGCCGGTGCCCGCGGGGCCGTGCAGCAGCAGCTGCTGGGGCGGGTCGTCGCGGGAGACCGCCGCACGCAGCACCCGTTGCGCGAGGGGCTGGCCGGGGATCTCGATCACCCCGGGGCCTCCACGGCCGCGAGCACCCGCGCGTGCACCTCGTCCGGCGTGCCCGCGCCGTCGACCAGCCGCACGCGGTCCGGGAAGCGGCGGGCCAGCTCGCGATACCCCTCGGCCACGCGCGCGTGGAACTCCGGGCCCTCGGCCTCGATCCGGTCGGGGGCGGGCGCGCGGCGTGCCGCCGCGACCTCGAGGGGGACGTCGACCACGATGGCCAGGTCGGGGAGGCAGCCGTCCACCGCCGCGCGGTTCGCCTCCCAGACCGCGTCGATGCCGAGCCCCCGCCCGGCGCCCTGGAAGGCCAGCGAGGAGTCGACGAAGCGGTCGCTCACCACCCACGTCCCCTCGGCCAGGGCGGGTCGGATGACCTCGCGCACGTGCTCGGCGCGCGAGGCGGCGAAGAGGTGCACCTCGGTCAGCAGCGTCATGGTCAGCGACGGGTCGGCCAGCACCACTGCGCGGATGCGCTCGCCCACGGGGGTGCCGCCGGGCTCGCGGGTGCGCACCACCCGCCGCCCCCGCATCTCGAGGGCGTCGGCCAGCATCCGCGCCTGGGTCGTCTTGCCGCTGCCGTCGACGCCCTCCATGGCGATGAACCGCCCGGCTACCAGGGGTGGACCTGCAGCGCGGCGAGGACGACACCCAGGGCGAGCGCCACGCAGATCGCACGGCCGGCCCAGGTGATCCAGCGCGGCGGGTCGAGGGCGACCCGCTGGGTCTCGGCCTCCTCGGCCAGGCGCGCGTACACCCCCGGACGGCGGGGTCGGTCGGGGTCCGTCACCGGTCCTCCGGTGAGTTGCCGTGGTCCACCACGACCTCCACACTCCCCCGCGGTTGAGAAGACCGCGTCATCGACCGAAAGGTACAGCGTGGGTACGGCATTGATCACCGGCGGCGCCGGCTTCATCGGATCGAACCTCGCCGACGCGGTCCTCGCCGACGGGCGCGGCGTGCACGTCGTGGACGACCTCTCCAACGGCCAGCTCCGGCGGGTGCCCGGCGACGCGCACTTCCACGAGATCGACATCCGTGATGCGGGCCGGCTCGCCGACGCGGTCGCCGCCGCCCGGCCCTCGGTCATCTTCCACCTCGCCGCCCAGGCCGACGTGCGCCGCGCGCTCGACGAGCCGGGCTACGACGCGGACGTCAACATCATCGGGACCATCAACGTGCTCGAGGCCGCTCGCCGGGTCGGCGCGCGGGTGATCTTCGCCTCGACGGGGGGCGCGGGCTACGGCGAGTACGAGGGCCTCCCGGTGCCGACGCCCGAGTCCGCGGCGACGCGCCCGCTCTCGCACTACGGCATGAGCAAGATGGCCGGCGAGGGCTACTGCCACCTCTACGGCCGCCTCTACGGGGTGCCGTGCACGGTGCTGCGCCTCGGCAACGTCTACGGCCCGCGGCAGGACCCTCACGGCGAGGCCGGCGTCGTGGCGATCTTCTGCGGCAAGATCCTCGACGGCGAGCGGCCGCGCGTGTTCGGAGACGGCCTGCAGACCCGCGACTACGTCTACGTCGGCGACGTCGTGTCGGCCTTCCTGGCGGCCGAGCTCGCCGAGCCCGGGCTGACGGTGAACATCGGCCGCGCCGAGGAGGTGACGGTGCTCGACCTCCTCGCCGGTCTCGGCTACGAGGACGAGCCGGAGTTCGCCGCCCCACGGGCGGGCGAGCTTCAGCGCTCCTGCCTCGCCAACGACATGGCGGCCGAGGTGTTCGGATGGGCTCCCCGCACGGGGATGCGGGAGGGCCTCGCCGCGACGTTCGACTCGGTCAGGGCGACCCGCGAGGCGCCCGGGGCCCGGCCCCCGGGGGTCTTCGCCTGACGCCTCGCGGCGGGCACCTGCCCGCCGCGACCGGCTCGGGCTGCACTAGCCCGGTCGCCGGACGCGCCGAGCCGATGCGCGGGGGGCGCACCGGGCCGCCGGCCAGGATCGCCTCGGGCCCCTCGCGCACCATCCACCCGAGGGCCTGCGGGTGCACGTCGATGCCGTCGGCGGCGGCCGCGAGCCCGGGGCCGATCTCGGGGCCGCGCCACGGCCCGGCCGAGTGCCCGTCGGACGCCAGCAGGTGCGCCGCGCCGCCGCCGAGCAGCATCAGCGCCGCGCGCCGCGCCGCGGGGCCGTGGTCGCCGAGGAACGACGAGGCCGTGAGCTGCACCAGCGCGCCGCGGCCGACCAGCTCGCGCATGCGGTCGGGCTGGCGCTGCACGGCCTCGGCGCGCTCGGGGTGGGCCAGGATCACGCCGTAGCCACGGATCTCCAGGTCGTGGAGGATCTCGGGCAGGCGCAGGGGCCACCCCCGGAAGGGCATCTCGAGCAGCAGCCAGCGCCCCCCGCCCCCGAGGCTCGCCATCGCCAGGTCGGCGTCGCTCATGCGGGGCAGCCGGTCGAGCGCGATCTCGCCCCCCGGGCGGACCTCCAGCCCGACGCCCGCGGCGTCGAGCGCCTCCTGGAGCGCCCGCACCCCCTCGTGCACCCGCGCGGGGTCGGTGGGCATGCGCTCGGTCATGTGCGGCGTGCACACCACGATGCGGGTGCCGTGCTCCCACGCCGTCCGCGCCATCTCGACGGCCTCGCCCATCGTGGCCGGCCCGTCGTCGACGCCGGGGAGCAGGTGCTGGTGGAGGTCGATCACCCTATGGAGGGTAGCGCCGGGCCAGGCCGTCACACGTCCGGGGCTGACGACGGTCGGGCCGCGCGATACAGTGTCCGGCGCCCCGGGGGATTAGCTCAGTTGGGAGAGCGCCTGGATCGCACCCAGGAGGTCAGCGGTTCGAATCCGCTATCCTCCATCCCGGTCGACGAAAGCCCCGCTCAGGCGGGGTTTTCGCGTTTCCGGGGGCATCTGCGCCGGGCCCGCGCCCGAGTGCGCGGCGACGGTGGTCGACCGACGGCGCGCAGGCCCGAGTCGCGCCGGGTAGGCTTCGCGCCCGTACCCCACGGGCGGACCCGCCCGGCGGGGTGTGCTTCCTCCACCGGTCACGTCCCTCCGCTCCCGCCGGCCGTCACGGACCGACCGTCCGTGCGTTGACGGGTCGGAGGACCGTACGGTAGAAACCCCCACCCTCGTCAGCGTCCCGGGATCCCACACTGTGTCGACCAGCTCTTCGTCAGCCCCGTCCGGCGGGGCCGAGTCCTCGCGCGCGCCGCTCACGATCGGCGTACCCGCGGAAACCCTCGACGGGGAGCGGCGCGTCGCGCTGACCCCGGCCGTCGTACCGAACCTCGAGAAGCTCGGGGCCCAGGTGCTCGTCGAGTCCGGCGCGGGCGTCGCGTCCGGCTTCCCCGACGCCGAGTACGAGGCCAAGGGGGCGAAGGTCGTCTCGCGTGACGAGGCCCTCGGCGCGGACGTCGTCGCGATGGTCCGCGTGCTCGGCGGCGACCCCGCCTCCGCCGACCTCGCCAAGCTGCGCGCCGGCCAGATCGTCGTCGGCATGGCCGCCCCGTTCGCCGCCCCGCAGGTGAGCGCCTCGCTGGCCGAGAAGGGCGTGGTCCTCCACGCGCTCGAGCTGGTGCCGCGCACCACGCGGGCGCAGTCGATGGACGTGCTCAGCTCGCAGGCGAACATCTCCGGCTTCAAGGCCGTGATCATGGCCGCGAGCCAGCTCCCCAAGATCTTCCCGCTGATGACGACCGCCGCCGGCACCATGGCGCCGGCGCGCGTGTTCATCGTCGGCGCGGGCGTCGCGGGCCTGTCGGCGATCGCCACCGCCCGCCGCCTGGGCGCCGTCGTCGAGGCGTACGACGTGCGCGACGCGGCCAAGGAGGAGGTCAAGAGCCTCGGCGCCAAGTTCATCGAGTTCGACCTCGACACGGGTCAGGAGGGCTCGGGCTCCGGCGCGTACGCCAGCAAGATGACCGACGAGCAGATCGCGAAGCAGCGCGAGGAGATGGCGAAGGTGGTCGCCCGCTCCGACGTGGTCATCACGACCGCCCAGGTGCAGGGCTCGACCGCGCCGGTGCTCGTCACCGAGGAGATGGTCCGCGCGATGTCGCCCGGCTCCGTGGTCGTGGACCTCGCCGCCGAGCAGGGCGGCAACGTCGAGCCGAGCCGGCCCGGGGAGACGGTCGTCGTGGACGGCGTCCAGGTGATCGGGCCGGTCAACGTGCCGTCCCAGGCGCCGAACCACGCGAGTCAGATGTACGGCAAGAACGTGGCCAACTTCCTGGCCCTGCTCGTCCGCGACGGCGCGATCGCGCCGGACGCCGACGACGACATCGTCAACCAGAGCACGGTCACCCGCGAGGGCCGGATCGTGAACGACCGGGTGCAGTCCGCCCTCGGCGCCGGGGAGGGCGTCACCTCATGAGTGCCGACGTCATCATCACGAGCCTCTTCATCTTCAGCCTCGCGGCCTTCCTCGGCTTCGAGGTGATCCGCCGGATCCCGAAGCTGCTCCACACCCCGCTGATGGCCCTCACCAACGCGCTGTCGGCCATCGCCCTGATCATCTCGATCGTGATCCTCGGCCAGGGCCACACCACCTACGCCCAGGTGCTCGGCTTCATCGCCGTCGTCGCGTCGTCCATCAACATGGTCGGCGGGTTCATCATCACCGACCGCATGCTCAAGATGTTCCGGCTCACCGGTGACCGCCGCCCGGCGGCCCCCGCCGCCGGCGCCGAGGACGGGGCCGCCTGATGGACCGCATGAACTGGATCCAGCTCGCGTACCTGGTCGCGGCCCTCGGGTTCGCGTTCTCGCTCAAGTGGATGTCGCAGGCGTCGACCGCGCGCCGCGGCGTCCTGGCCGGCGAGATCGGCTTCGCCATCGCCATCGTGGCGACGCTCTTCTGGCCGGACATCACCGGCGAGGGCTACGTCCTGATCGCCGTGGCGCTCCTGATCGGCTCCGCCATCGGCGTGCCGCTCGGCCTCATGGTCCCGATGACCGCGATGCCCCAGCGGATCGCGCTCTCGCACGCCTTCGGCGGCCTGGCCGCCGGCCTCATCGGGATCGCCCACTTCTACCTCGAGCGCGAGCACTTCTCGAAGTTCGACCTCGGGGTGATCGGCGTCGAGATCGCACTCGGGATGCTCGTGTTCACGGGGTCCCTGATGGCCGCGGGCAAGCTGCAGGAGTGGCTGCCGCAGCGGCCGATCGTGTACCCGCTGCAGAACCTGGTGAACGGCGCGGTGCTCGCGGCCGCGCTGGGCCTGGTGATCTACCAGATCTTCAACCCCGACCAGGACTGGGCCGTGCCCGTCATCGCGGCGCTCGGCCTCGTCTTCGGCGTGTTCCTGATCATCCCGATCGGCGGCGCCGACATGCCGACGGTCATCGCGCTCCTCAACGCGTACGCCGGCCTCTCGGCCGCGGCCCTCGGCTTCGTGCTCGACAGCCAGCTGCTGATCGTGGCCGGCGCCCTCGACGGGGCGTCCGGCCTGATCCTCGCGATCATCATGTGCCGCGCCATGAACCGCTCGTTCTCGAACGTCCTCTTCGGGGCCTTCGGCGCGACGGACGCGGTGGGCTCGGGCGACCAGGAGCAGGGGACCTACCGCTCGGCGTCGGTCGACGAGGCCGCCGACCTGATGAAGATCGCCCGCTCGGTGGTGATCGTCCCGGGCTACGGCATGGCCGTCGCACAGGCGCAGCACAAGGTGCGCGAGCTCGCGGACGCCCTCGAGAAGGAGGGCGTCGACGTGCGCTTCGCGATCCACCCGGTGGCGGGCCGCATGCCGGGCCACATGAACGTGCTGCTCGCCGAGGCGAACGTCTCGTACGACAAGCTGCTCGACATGGACGAGATCAACGGCGACTTCCCCCAGACCGACGTGGTGCTGGTGCTCGGGGCGAACGACGTCGTGAACCCTGCCGCCCGGCACGACAAGAGCAGCCCGATCTACGGCATGCCGATCCTCAACGTCGACGAGGCGCAGACCGTCTTCGTCGTCAAGCGGTCGATGCGCGCCGGCTTCGCCGGCATCGAGAACGAGCTCTTCTTCAACGAGAAGACCTCGATGGTGTTCGGCGACGCGAAGTCGGTGGTCACGGAGCTGACCACGGAGGTCAGCGGCCAGCGGGACGCCATCTCCCTGTAGCAGCGGCCTCCCGGCCGGCGGAGTCGTTCGCCGGCCGGGAGGATTCCGTCAGGGATCTGTGAAGAGCCTCCCGCTCGGGGCCCTGGCTGCCGATGATGGCCATGCCTCCGTCCCGACCCGAGGACCGTCCGATGCGAAAGATCCTTCTCACCTCCCTCGCCCTCGCCGTGGCGGCGACGCCTGCGGTGGCCTACCGCGGCGGAGACGCGCCCGACCCCCCGAAGCCGCCCAAGCAGGAGCGCCCGGAGAAGGCGAAGGGGCCCAAGGGCACCCATTACCTCCTCCACGCGTGCGTCGTCGGCAACGTCAGCCCGACCGGCGTCGACCTCGCCGTCCTGGGCGGCAACCGCCACATGAAGCGCGTGCTCGACGGGGCCACGAGCTACACGGCCGAGCTGGACACGGCCACCGTGTTCCGCCTGGTGGGCAAGGCTCGCCACCAGCCGGAGGGCAGCACCCCCAAGCGACTCCCGCGGATCGGCAGCCACGCCGACCTCGCGACCGGCGACCGGGTCATCGTCCGCTTCCGCACCCCCGGCGTGAAGCCGCGCCAGGTGGCGGCGGGCATGGACCTGCCCGCGGCCTTCAAGGTGATCGACCGCGGACCGTCCAAGGCGTGCCCCACGACGCCGCCGCCGGCGGACGACCCGAAGGACGAGACCCCCGACCTCTGAGGCCCGGGTAGGCCGTTCGTCCCGCTCTGCGGCGGGTAGGATTGGCGCCGTTCACGACCCCGACGCCAGCGAGCCCGCCGCATGAGCACCCTCCCGGCCGACTACCCGCCCCCCTTCCAGCCCTCCGACTACGTCGTACCGCCCGCCGCGGCGGAGGACGAGCGCATCGACGTCGGGGTGCTCGTCGTCGGCGCGGGGCCCGCGGGCCTCGCGACCGCCGTCCGGCTGGGCCAGCTGCTCGGCGACGACCCGGAGCTCGCGGAGCAGCTCGGTGAGGTGCCGGTCGCGGTCGCCGAGAAGGGCAAGACCGCCGGCTCGCACCTGCTGTCCGGGGCCGTGATGCGCCCCGGCCCGATCCAGGCGCTCTTCCCGGACGTCGCCCCGGCCGACATCCCGCACTACGGCGAGGTCACCGGCGAGTCGGTCTACTTCATGCGGCCGAAGTCGAAGATCCGCATCCCGACCCCGCCGCAGATGAAGAACCACGGCAACTGGGTCGTCTCGATCAGCCGCCTGGCCCGCTGGATGACCGAGCAGGCCGAGGAGCTCGGGGCCTTCATGCTCCCCGAGACCGACGCGCAGAAGCTGATCATCGACCAGGGCCGCGTCATGGGCGTCGTCACCGGCGACAAGGGCCGCGGCAAGGAGGGCGAGGAGCTCTCCGCCTTCGAGCCCGGCGCGGAGGTCCACGCCCAGGTGACCGTGCTGGCCGAGGGCACCCCCGGCCACCTCACCGGCGTCCTGCGCCGCCACTACGACCTCGACCGGGACGCCACGCAGAGCTGGGAGCTCGGTGTGAAGGAGGTCTGGCAGGTCTCCAAGCCCCTCACCAAGGTCATCCACACCCTGGGCTGGCCGCTGCGCCTGCGCACCAAGTACCGCGAGTACGGCGGCTCGTGGATCTACCCGATGGGCGACGACATGGTGTCGCTCGGCTACGTGATCGGGCTCGACTACGCCGACGCGACCCTGTCGGCGCACGACCTGCTCCAGGAGTTCAAGACGCACCCGCTGCTGCGCGAGATCCTCGACGGCGGCAAGCGCCTGGCCTGGGGCGCCAAGACCATCCCGGGCGGGGGCCTCTGGGGCCTGCCGAGCCGCCTGCACGTGCCGGGCGCCGTGATGGTCGGCGACGCCGCGGGCTTCGTGGACATGATGGCCCTGAAGGGCGTGCACCACGCCATCCACTCGGGGACGATCGCCGGCGACCAGATCTACGCCGCCCTGAAGGAGGGCAAGGCCACCACCCCGGCCGGCCTCTGGGGCTACACGAAGGCCGTCCAGGACTCCTCGATCTGGAAGGAGCTCTGGAAGGTCCGCAACATCCGGCCCGCCTTCCAGCGCGGCTTCCTCTACGGCGGCATGGTGCACGGCATGGCCACCGCCTCGTTCGGCCACCTGCCGCGCAAGCGCGTCAAGTCGAAGACCGACGCCAACGAGCCGGTGTTCGTCGGCAGCCGCCAGGCCGGCTACCCCAAGCCGGACGGCGAGTACCTGTTCGACAAGCTGTCGAGCGTCTTCGCGGCCGGCAACGCCACCCGCGACGACCAGCCCAACCACATCCGGCTCCAGCGCGACGTGCCGGTCGCCCTGGCCACGACCTGGGTCTGGATGTGCCCGGCGAAGGTCTACGAGATCGACGAGGACGCGCCGCAGAACGGCACCGTCACCGTGAAGGTCAACCCGTCCAACTGCGTGCAGTGCGGGGCTATCACCGCGAAGGGCGGGCGCCTGACCCCGCCCGAGGGCGGCAGCGGCCCCGAGTACACGATCACCTGAGTCGCACGTGACGACGGCCCCGCACCCGGCCGCGCGGGGCCTGCTCGTCTGGATGCAGACCCACCCCGGGCGGCTGCGGGAGCTGCTCGACCGCGAGGCGGCGGGCGAGGAGGACCTCGCCCCCGCCGGCGACCCGGCGGTGCGCGCCCACCTGGTCTTCGTGGCGGAGGCGCTCGCGGCGACGGCCGCGCCCGGGGCCGCCGAGGGGCTCGAGGCCTTCGCGGCGGAGCTCCCCCGCACGCTCCGCGACCGCGAGGCCGACGTGGACGCCGCAATGCGCACGGTGGGGGAGGCGCACGCCTTCGAGGTCGACCTCCAGTTCGGGGCCGAGGCGCGCGAGGACCCGGGCATGCGGGCGATGCTGGACCGCCGCGTGCGCGTGGCGGCCTGGACGCGCGTCTTCCTCGACGCCCTCGACGCCGCCCGCGAGGGCCGCGAGCCGGTCGCCCCGCGCGCGCTTGCGTGGATGGGCGAGCGCCAGACCCGCCTGGCCGACACGATCTTCGCGATGGACCGCCGCGCCAAGCAGGGGGAGATGGAGCGCGGGGGCCCGGACGCGGTCGCGAGCCCCGAGGTGGTCAACCGCATCGGCCAGGCGGCCATGCTCCAGGCCCACAGCCGCTTCCTCGTCGAGGCGCTGGCCGAGACCCTGTGACCGGCGCCGGCGACCTCGCCGGCACGACCTGGGTCGTCGCCGCCCTCGACGGGCGCCCGGTGCCCCCCGAGGGCGGGCCCGCGCTGCTCACGTTCGGCGCCGACGGCCGGCTGGCCGGCCTCGGGGGCGTCAACCGGTTCGCCGGCCCCTACGCCCTGCGCGGCGACGAGCTCGTCGCCGGCCCGCTGATGTCCACGCGCCGCGGCGGCCCGCCGGAGTGGATGGCCGTCGAGGCGCGGCTGCTGGAGGTCCTCGGCCGGCCGGTGCGGCTGGCGCGCACCGAGGACGCGATGGTGCTCGGCGAGGGGGAGGTCGCCCTCACCGCGGCGGACGCGCCGCCCGCCTGAGAACGCTCAGATCGTCCCGCGGGCCCGGCGCGGCCCGACCGCGTTGAACAGCTCGTCCTCGGTGAACACGCCCGTGGCGCCCCGCCCGACCGCGAAGCGGTAGAGCGCGACGGCGAAGATCTGGCTGAGCGCGGTCCCCACGACGACGGCGATCAGCACGAGGACGACGGCGAGGGCGATGGCGACGCCGAGCACCACGCCGCCCGCTGCGGCGCCGATCGCCACGAGGATGGCGGCGGGGATGATCGCGGCCAGGCTCACGACGGCGCCGATGGAGACCTGCCCGGTCACCTGCTCGCCCCAGCGCTCGCGGAAGATCGACGCCGAGCGCTTGAGCGTCTCGATCGGCCCCGTCCCCTCCAGGGCGATGACCGGGACGGCGAGGAAGGTGACGAGTCCCCAGGCGACCGCGATGCCGCCGAGCAGCAGGTCGCCGAGCGGGCCGGTGCGCTCCTGGAGCGCGCGGATGACGATGTTGACGCTCGCCACCATCGCCGCCCACCCCGACACCGCGCCGAGGCGCGCCCGGGCCACGGCGACGCCGCTCGCCACGGTGGCGTCCCGTCCGTCGAGCACCTGCGCGGCCGCGCCGGCGAGCGCCACGTTGAAGAACACCGACGCGAAGGTCACGACGTAGATCCCGATCGCCCCCAGGATCACGGCGGGCACGCTCATGTCGTCCTCGTAGAGCAGCACCGCGGGCAGGCCGAAGGCGGCGGCGAGCAGGATCGTCGCGATGCCGGCGAGCACCGGGAAGACCGCCAGCGACCGGTCGGACCGCAGCACCGACCAGCTCGTCCTCGTGAGCGTCCACCCCGCGCGAATGCGGTTCATCGCCTCGGCCTCCCCCGTGGTCGGTGGCGCGACCCTACCCCGGCGGGGTGCGCCGGACCACGGCGACCGCGACGTCGTCGGGCAGCCGCCCGCCGCTCCAGTCGCGAGCGGCGGCGTGGGCGGCGCGCGCGACGTCGGCGGGCGCCGCGTGGGCCGCGGTGGCGAGGGCGGCCCGCAGCCCCTCCTCGCCGAGCTCGCGCCCCTGCCGCCGCGCCTCGATCAGGCCGTCGGTGTAGGCGACGAGCGTGTCGCCCGGCAGGAAGGCCGTCACGCCCTCGTGGAAGCGCTGCTCCGGGAAGACGCCGCACGGCGGGTCGGGATCCTCGAGCGTCTGCTGCGAGCCGTCGGCCCGCATCAGCACGGCGGGGGGGTGGCCCGCGCTGCACCAGCGCACGGTGTCGTCGGCGGTGTCGACCACCACCACCAGCAGGGTCACCAGCCCGCCGTCGGGCATGCGCGGGCAGAGCATCTCGTTGAGCTCGCCGACGAGGGCCGCGGGCTCGGGCCGGTGGTGGCTGAGGGCCTCCGCCATGTAGCGCACCATCGCCGTGACGCCGGCAGCCTCGACCCCCTTGCCGGAGACGTCGCCCACCAGCAGCGCGAGCCGCCCGTCGGGCAGGCGCCAGGCGCTGTAGAAGTCGCCGCCGACGAGCGAGCCGGCCGCCGCCTGGTAGAGCGCCGCCAGCTCGACGCCGGGGATCGTCGGCAGGTCGTCGGCGATCAGGGCGTGCTGGAGGGTGGCGGCGATGTGGCGCTCGCGCTCGAACTGGAGCGCGTTCTGCAGCGCGGCCGCGGCGTGCCGGGCGAGCTCGGTCACCACCCGCACCTCGCGCTCGCCGAACTCCCGCGGCGAGAGGCAGTTGAGGCTGACGAGGCCGAGCACCCTGCCCCCGTGCACCAGCGGGACGAGCATGAACGAGCGGATGCCCTCGGGGCCGGTGATGCGGGTCGACAGCCGGTCGTCGACCGCGGTGTCGTTGCAGACGAAGGGGCGCCCGTCGTCCATCATCCGGCCCACGGTGCCCTGGCCGGAGCGGAAGGTCATGCGGGCCACCGTGGACTCGGCGAAGCCGCGGGTGACGACCGGCCTCACGTCGCCCCGGGCGTCGGCCGTGAGCACCGCGCTCTTCTCGCAGCCCGGCACCAGTGCGTGAGCGTGGTCGAGGAGCGCCTCGTGGACCTCGGCGGGGCTGAGCGCCGACGCGATCTCGTGCGCCGCGCGCGCGAGCGTGCCCTCCTCGTGCGCGCGGCGCTCCTCGCGCTCGAGCAGCTCGGCCCGCTCGGCGGCCAGGCGCCGGGCCTCGGCCAGCGCCCCGCGGGCCGTGGTGACGTCGGTGAGGATGTCCACCCGCCCCACCAGGCGTCCCTCCGGGTCGCGCACCGGGGTGGAGCTGTGCTCCACCGCGCGGCCGTCGACCGTCTCCACCTCCAGGACCGCCTCGTCGGCCGGGTCGTCGTGCGCCGCCAGGACCCGGGCGGCGTAGTCCTCGGGGTTCGTGAAGCGCCACTTGACGCGATCGGCCACCAGCGCCCGCGTCGGCTCGCCCACGAGGGGGTCGAGGTCGAGCCCGAGCATCTCGGCGGCGGCGCGGTTGGTGTACGAGAGGCGCCCGCGCACGTCGGTGACCAGCATCCCCATGCGGCTCGACCCGATCACGCCCTCCAGCGTCTGACGGCTGCGCAGGGTGCGCGCGGCGAGCTGGTGGTTGCGGGCCGTCAGCGCGATCTGGGGCGCCACCACGAGCAGCTCGTCGACGGCCGACTCCGGCACCCGGCTCTCGCGGGTCAGGCCCACGAGCGCGACCGCGCCGAGGGCCGGCTCGCCGGGCATGCCGATGGGGACCGCCACGCCGCTCGCCTCCGCGAGCAGCCGGTGGAGGGCGCCGGCCGGGCCGCCGGCGTCGGCCAGGGCCGCGAGCCGGGCGATCTGGGCGTCCTCGGCCACGAGCCGCGGCCACGCCACCGGGGCCGCCTGCGCGAGCGCCTCGTCACCGATGGCGATCGGGTCGGCCCCGTCGGTGCCGAGGAGCGCGGCGATGCCCGGCGATCCCGCGGGATCGCCGAGGCGGTACCCCCGGGCGCCCGCGTCGCCGCCGGTCTCGTCGACCACCTGCACGACGACGAGGTCGGCCGGGACGATCTCCTGGACGCGCTCGGCGATCTCCCCGAGGGCGGACGGGAGGTCCCGGGCCGAGACGGTCGCGATCCGGGTGAGGCGCCGGGCGGCCTCGCCGGCCCCCCGGGTCAGCGGCTCACGTCCGATGGTCACGGTGCACCTCGATCATCGCGACGTACCTACCCGCCGAGGCCAGGGCGCCCGCGCGCTCCTCGTCGGTGAGGTCGCGCAGGACCCGGGCGGGCACGCCGAGCGCCATCGAGCCCGGCGGCACCACGACGCCCTCGGGGATCACCGCCCCGGCGCCGACGATGCACCCGGCGCCCACGTCGGCGCCGTTCATCACGATCGCGCCCATCCCGATCAGGGTCCCGTCGCCGATCGTGCAGCCGTGCACGACGGCCAGGTGGCCGACGGTCACGCGGTCGCCGAGCCGGCAGGGGAACCCCGGGTCGGCGTGCAGGACGGCGCCGTCCTGCACGTTGGTCTCGTCGCCGACGGTGATGTCCTCGGTGTCGCCGCGGATCACCGCCCGGGGCCACACCGACGCCCGGCGCCCGAGCCGCACGCGGCCGATCACCTCGGCGCCGTCGTGGACGAAGGCACCGTCGGCGAGCTCGGGCGCATGGCCGTCGAGTGCGCGGATCACGGTACGACCGAGGGTACTCGCGTCGAGGCCCCGATGGGATGGATGACCCCTGATCATCCGCACGCGTTGCCTTGTGCGGTGCGGTGCATATGATCCGCGGTGTCGGCCCGCTCGATCCGGGGGTGAGATGTGCGCAGGTCCCGAGTTGCCCTTCTGCTGATCGCCCTCGTCGCGGCCGCCGGCCTGGTGGCCGGCTGCGTCGAGAGCAGCGAGGAGGACGCGCAGACCCCGTCGGGCGCGAGCACCGTCATGAACAGCGCGCTCCAGACGGACTCCGAGGGCAACACGGTCACGGCCCCCGCGGCGACCGCGCCGGCCGGCGGCGGCGAGACGACGGGCGGCGGCGGTGGCGACGCCTCCGGCGGCGACGTCGAGGCCGGCCTCGAGGTGTTCGCGGCGAACTGCACCTCATGCCACACCGACAACGGCAACCAGGCGGGCGTCGGGCCCCAGCTCGCGGGCGCCGGGCTGGACGCCGCCACCATCGAGACCACCGTGGTGAACGGGAGGGGCATCATGCCCGCCGGCCTGGTCAGCGGCGAGGACCTCACGAACGTCGTGGCCTACGTGGCGAGCATCCAGTAGGACCGGCCGGGCCCCGGGTGCGCGCGAGTGCGCGGCTCCCGGGGCGCGGGTAGCATCACCCCATGGGCCTGGACGTCACGACCGAGGCGCGCGAGGGGGTCACCCTGGTCGTGCTCGGTGGGGAGCTCGACATCTACACCGTCGCGGGCTTCCGGCGCGATCTCGAGGAGATCGACGCCTCCGCCGCGCCGGTGGTCGTGGACCTGACCGACGTCACGCTGCTCGACTCGTCCGGGCTCGGCGCCCTGGTCTCGCTGCTCAACCGCGTGCGGGCGGGGGAGGGCCGGCTCGGCCTGATCTGCCCGCACCGGCGCCTGCGCCGGGTGTTCGAGATCACCGGACTGCGCCGCGCCTTCGTCTTCGGGGACGACCTCGACTCCGTCCTCTCCGGGCTCGCCGAGGGCCCCTCCTCGTCCGCCGCAACCCCGTAGGGGTCTCATGCTCGATCTGAAGCTGCTCCGCTCCGAGCGGGACCGCGTCGCTGCCAACCTGGCCCGCCGCGGCGCCGACGGTCCCCTGGACGAGCTGCTGGCGGCCGACCGGGCCGCGCGCGAGCTGCGTGCGAGGGTGGAGGAGACCCGCGCCGAGCGCACCCGCATCTCCAAGCTGGTGGGCGAGGCGCGGCGCGCGGGCGAGGACAGCGCGGCGCACGAGCAGGAGGCGCGCGCGCTGGGCGAGGCGCTGGCGCAGCACGAGGAGGAGCTGCGCGGCCTCGAGGCGACGCGCGACGAGCTCCTCGCCGCCCTGCCCAACCTCGCCGAGGACGCGGCGCCGGACGGCGGAGAGGAGGACTCGGTCGAGGTGCGCCGCGTGGGCGAGCCCCCGGCGTTCGGCTTCCCGGTGCGCGACCACCTCGACATCGGGACCGCGGCCGGGATCATCGACATGGAGGCCGCCGCCCGGGTCTCGGGCGCGCGCTTCGCCTACCTGCTCGGCCCGCTGGTGCGGGTGCAGCTCGCCCTGGTCTCGCTGGCGCTCGAGAAGCTCGAGGCGGAGGGGTTCACGCCGGTCATCCCGCCCGTGCTCGTGCGCGAGGAGGCGATGTACGGCACCGGGTTCTTCCCGACCGACCGCGCATCGATCTACCGGGCGGCCGACGACGACCTCTACCTGGTGGGCACCTCGGAGGTGCCGCTCGCCGGGCTGCACGGCGACGAGATCCTGGCCGAGGACGCGCTGCCGCTGCGCTACGGCGGCCTGTCGACGTGCTTCCGCCGCGAGGCCGGCGCGGCGGGCCGCGACACCCGCGGCATCTTCCGCGTGCACCAGTTCGACAAGGTCGAGATGTTCTCGTTCGTCCTGCCCGAGGATTCCCCGCAGGAGCACCTGCGCATCCTCGGCGTGCAGGAGGCGATCCTCGGCGCGCTGGAGATCCCCTACCGCGTCATCGACATCGCGATCGGCGACCTCGGGGCCTCGGCCGCGCGCAAGTTCGACTGCGAGGCCTGGATGCCCGCGCAGGAGGCGTACCGCGAGGTCACCTCCTGCTCCAACTGCACCGACTACCAGGCGCGCCGCCTGCGCACCCGGGTGCGCCGGGGCGGCGGCACCGAGCCGGTCCACACGCTCAACGGCACGGCCGTCGCCGTGGGCCGCACCCTGATCGCCCTCCTCGAGAACCACCAGCGGGAGGACGGCTCGGTGGCCCTGCCCGGGGCGCTCGTCGCCCACGGCGCGCCGCCGGTCATCGAGCCCCGCTGATGCCCGTCACGCGTCCGCGCGTCGGCGTCGTGGGCCACGTCGAGTGGGTCACCCACGGCACCGGCCTGATGCCGCGGCCCGGGGAGATCACCTACCTGAGCGACCCCTTCGACGAGCCGGCGGGTGGCGGCGGCGTGAGCGCCGTGCAGGTGGCCAAGCTCGGTGCGGAGTGCCTGTTCCTGACGGCCCTCGGCGACGACCACCCCGGCGACGCGGCGCTGGCCCGCCTGGAGGCCGAGGGCGTGTCGGTGCTGGCGGCCCGGCGCACCGCGCCGCAGACGCGGGCGGTGAGCGCGACCGGGCCCGACGGCGACCGCGCCATCGCGGTGATCGGCGCCTCCATGTCCGCGCGGATCGAGGACCCCCTGCCCTGGGACGACCTCGCCGCCTGCGACGCCGCCTACTTCACGGGCCACGATTCGGCGACCCTCGCCGCGGCACGGCGGGCCGCTGCGCTCGTCGTGACCACCCGGCGCCTGCACCAGCTCGTCGAGAGCGGGGTGCGCGCCGACGTGCTGATCGCGAGCGACTCGGACCCCGCCGAGGCCGTCGATCCCGACGCGCTGCCGGTGCCGCCCGCGGCGATCGTCTGGACCCAGGGCGGTCGCGGCGGCCGCTACGAGCGGGACGGCGGCGGCGCGGGCCGCTGGGATGCGGTGCCGCCCCCCGCGCCGGCCCTCGACTCCTACGGCGCGGGCGACTCGTTCGCCGCCGGGGTCACCGTCGGCCTGGGCCGCGGGCTCGACCTGGAGGGCGCGCTGGCGCTCGGCGCCCGCTGCGGGGCGTTCTGCCTCACGGGCCGCGGTGCGCTCGCGTCGCAGCTGGAGGAGCGGCCGGAGCCGTAGCGGCCGCCCCGCGCCGGCCCGGCGCGCGACCGGCGGCGGCGACGATCGCCCCGACGAGGAGCAGCGTGCAGACCGCGAAGGTCGTGCGCGTGCCGTCGGCGACGTCGGGCAGGGGGGCGGATGCGACCTCGGTCGTCCCGGCGGCGAGCGCGAACACCGCGCCCATCACCGAGGCCCCGGTGATCAGCCCGAGGTTGCGCGACAGCGTGAGCACCCCCGAGGTGACCCCGCGCCGCCCGGCGTCCGCGGCGCCCATGACGGTCGCGTTGTTGGCCGTCTGCACCAGCGCGTAGCCGGCGGTGAGCACGACGACCGGCCCGACCCAGCCCGCCACGCCGGCCCCGGGCGGCGCCAGGGACAGCAGCGTCGAGCCGCCGGCCATGACGGCGAGGCCGGCGAGCGTGACCCGCCGCGCGCCGGCGCGGTCGGCGAGGCGGCCGGCCGGGACGCCGGCGAGCGCGACGACGGCCGGGCCGGCCGACATCACCAGGCCGGCCTGCGCCGGCCCGAGCGCGAGGACGTGGGAGAGGTGGAACGGCCCGACCACGAGGGAGGCCATCATCACCGTCGAGACGAGCGCGCTGACCGTCAGCCCGGCCCCGAGGCCCCGCCCGCGGATCGTCGCGGCGTCGATCAGCGGGGCCGCGGACCGGCGCTCGACGACGACGAACGCCGCCCCGGCGGCGAGGGCCCCGAGCAGCAGCGCCGCGCCGAGCGCGCCGGGGCGGGTGCCCCCGGTGGTCATGGCGAGCGAGTAGGCGCCGAGGGCCAGGGCGAGGAGCAGCGTCCCCGCACGGTCGAACCGCGGGCCCGCCGCCGCCGCCCGGCCCGGGTCGGCGGGGAGGTGGCGCCATGCGAGCCCGAGCGCCGCGAGGCCGAGCGGGACGTTCGCCAGGAAGATCGCCCTCCACCCGGGCCCGGCGACGAGGACGCCCCCCAGGGACGGGCCGAGGGCGGTGCCGACGGCCGAGGTGCTGCCGAGCAGCCCCATGGCGCCCCCGGCCCTCTCCCGCGGCACGGCCTCGGAGACGAGCGCCAGGCTGAGCGCCATCATCGCCGCCGCCCCGGCGCCCTGGAGCGCCCGGGCGCCCACCAGCGCCCACAGCCCGGGGGCGGCGGCGCACCCCCCCGAGGCGACGGTGAACGTCGCGACGCCCGCCACCAGCAGCCGGCGCCGGCCGACGAGGTCCCCGAGTCGTCCGACGCCCACGACGAGCTTCGTGACCGCCAGCAGGTAGGCGATGACCACCCACTGGACCCCGCCGAGGGGCGCGCCGAACTCCAGCTGGAGCGTGGGGAGCGCCACGTTGGCGGCGCTCGTCCCGAGCGACGAGAGCAGCATCGCCAGGGACAGGGCGGCGAGCGCCGGGCGACCGGCGCCCGCGCGGGGCACGCCCGATCCGGCGCCTGGTCTGCGGGTGCGCGTCATGGCCCCGACGCTAGGACCGGGCCCGGCATGGCGGAAGACGCACGGATCGCACATACATGTTGCGTGCGACGCCATGCCGTGCGAGCGTGCCGGCGTGTCGCGGCCCGACCTCAACCTGCTGGTCACGCTGGACGCCGTGCTCGCCGAGGGCAGCGTCACGCGCGCGGCCCGTCGGCTCGGGCTGAGCCCCTCGGCGATGAGCCGCTCGCTCGCCCGCCTTCGCGAGGCGACCGGGGACCCGCTGCTCGTGCGCGCCGGCCGGGGCCTCGTGCCCACGCCGCGGGCGGTCGAGCTCCGCGAGCAGGTCGGCCGGCTGGTGCAGGAGGCCGAGGCGGCCCTCCGTCCGGCGGCGGGGCCCGACCTGGCGCGGCTGGAGCGCACCTTCACGCTGCGCACGAGCGAGGGCTTCGTCGAGAACTTCGGGCCCGGGCTGATCGCCCGTGTCGAGGCGGAGGCCCCCCGGGTGCGGCTGCGCTTCGTCGCCAAGCCGGACAAGGGCGCCGTCCCGCTCCGCGAGGGCGGGGTCGACCTCGAGACGGGTCTCGTCGAGCCGACGACGGGCCCCGAGCTGCGGGCGCGGGCGCTGTTCCGCGACCGGCTGGTCGGCGTCGTGCGCGCCGGTCATGCGCTGGCCGGCGGGCCGGTGGGGCGCGCCGCCTACCTGGCGGGGCGCCACGTCGCGGTGGCGCGCGACGGCGGCCCGCAATGGCCGATCGACGACGCGCTGCGGGCGGCGGGCGTGGAGCGCGAGGTCGTCACCGTCGTCGGCGGCTTCGCGACGGCGGTCGGCCTGGCGCGGGCGTCGGACCTCATCGCCAGCGTGCCCGAGCGGCACACCGCCAACCTGCGCGACGGGATGCACAGCTTCCCGCTCCCCGTGGAGACCCCGGAGTTCACCGTCTCGCTGCTCTGGCACCCGCGCCTCGACGCCGACCCGGCGCACCGGTGGCTGCGCGGCGTCGTGCGATCCGTCTGCGGCGCCTCGGCCTGAACGGGCCCCCGGCACCGGGAACGGCGGGCGTCCCCGGTGCCGGGCCGCGCGGCCTCAGGTGGTTGGCTGCGGCTCCAGGGCGGCGCGCCGGCGGCGCATGCGCGGCGAGGCGGAGAGCCCCGAGACCGTCAGGTAGACGCCGAGCGACAGCTCCCAGATGAACTCGGGCACCGTGGCGAGGCTCTGGACGGTGCCGCCCGCCTCCAGGAGGCCGAACATCACGCCGACGCCGGCCGCCAGGAGCACCGGGCCGCCCACGATCCCGAGCATCGCCATGCGCCGCGGCACCAGGCCGGAGCGCAGCATCAGGTAACCGAGGATCAGGCCGTTGCCGAGTCCGACGACCATCCCGGGGCCGAGCAGGAAGGTCCAGTCCTTGATGGCGGCCAGCGAGACCGCGAGCGTGCCGGCGGAGGGATCGTCCGCCCGCAGCGAGACGATCCCGAGGACGCACAGGATCCCCGCGGCGATGAAGACCGACTCGACGATCCGCGCGGTCACGAAGCCGAGCGAGAGGGCCTCACCGGGGCGCCGCAGCAGCGGGAACAGCACGACCGCCGTGCCGATGTTGGCGGCGATCAGGACCATCTCCAGCGTGACCCCCAGGAGGACCCCGCCGTCCCCGCCGCCGCCCGCGATGTACCCGGCGGGGTCGTCGAGGAGCGGCTGGAACAGGATCAGCGCCGTGATCGACGTGATGAAGGTGATCAGGAACAGCACACCGGCGGCGAGAGACAGCCTCGCGGTGGCGGATCGTGGCTCGGTGCTCATGGCGACATCCGTCCTAAGGATCGGACGCGGACCCCCGCGTCGGTGAGGGTCCGGAGCGGACCCGCAGCGACCGTAGGACCCGGACGGGTCATCCCGGAAGGCGCACGAACTGCACTCGATCGTTGCGTCCCACGCCATGTCCGGACCCGGGGGGTCCGGCGTGCACTCAGTCCCCGGGGGCGTCCGCGGCGGCGGCGGGCTCCCCGGCCACCTCGTCGGCCGGCTCGATCGCGACGAGCACGACGCGCGTGCCGCGGGTGGCCTCGACCGTGAGCTGCCAGCCGTCGGCGACCACCGAGTCACCGGTGCGCGGCAGGCGGCCGAGCCGGGTGAAGACGAGGCCGCCGACGCTCGTGACGGTGTCGTCGACGAGCTCCACGCCGTGGTCGGCCAGGTCCTCGAGCGGGACGTGGCCGCGCACCATCAGGCGGCCGTCGGGCTGGGGGTCGACCGGCTGGGCGCGGTCGCGCTCGTCGTCGATCTCGCCGACGATCTCCTCGAGCACGTCCTCGACGCTGACGACCCCGGCGAAGTCGCCGTACTCGTCGAGCACCACGGCGAGCGAGGCGCGGCGCGCCTGGAGGTGGCGCAGGAGATCGTCGACCGGTTGGGTCTCGGGAACGAAGACCGCGGGGCCCGACAGGCCCCGCACCGGCGTCTCCTCACCCTTCTCCAGCAGCCCGCGCGCGAGCTGGCTGAGGTGCACCACGCCGAGCACGCCGTCGCCGTTCAGCACCGGGAAGCGGCTGTGGCGCGTGCCGAGCGCCTCGGTGAGGGCGGCGCGCACCGGGCTGTCGGCGAGCAGCGTGGTCACCTCGGGGCGCGGGGTCATGATGTCGCGCGTCAGGCTCTCCTGGAGGCCGAAGACGCCCTCGAGCATGTCCGCCTCCTCGGGCTCGATGGCGCCGCCCTCCTCGCTCTGGGCGATGAGGATCTGGAGGTCCTCGGGCGTCGAGGCGAGCTCCCGCTCGCTCGCGGGCTCGACGCCGATGGCCCGCACCAGCGCGTTGCCCGCGCCGTTGAGGAGGTAGATGAACGGCGAGAAGAGCCAGCGGAACCACTCCAGCGGCCGCGAGATGGTCAGCGCGGTCGGCTCGGCGCGCTGGATCGCGATCGTCTTGGGCGCCAGCTCGCCGATCACCACATGCAGCACCGTGATGAGGGTGAAGGCGATCAGGATGGCGGTGACCGCCGAGGCGCTCTCGCCGAGCCCGACGCTCTCGAGGACGGGTTCGAGGACGTTTGCGAACGCCGGCTCCCCGAGCCAGCCGAGTCCCAGGCTGGCGAGCGTGATGCCGAGCTGGCAGGCCGCGAGGTAGCGATCGATGTGACGGACCTGCTCGCGGGCGAGCACCGCGCTGCCGCGCCCCTGCTCGGCGAGCTGGTCGAGCCGGGTCATCCGCGCGCGGGCGAGTGAGAACTCGGCGGCGACGAAGAAGCCGTTCAGCAGCACCAGGAGGAGCGCTGCGATGATCTGGACCGTATTCAGCAACGGCCCGTGGCGCTGTTCACGCCGCGCATGATAGACGAGCCGCCCGGGTGACCCCGGGCGGCGATCGCCTCAGCCCGTCAGATGCCGGGGCCCCCCGTGGCCGGCGGGTCGGAGCTCGGGAACGACTCCTCCGCGCCCTCGTCGGCGCGCTCGGTCTCCTCGGGCGGCGGCTGGTGGGGCGGCACCCCGGGCTCGCGGTCGGGCGCGTCGTCCTTGTCCTGCTGCACGGGGCTCCTCCCGGTCGGCGGTCTCCACGGGCAGGTTCCCCGGCGACGCCCTGCGTGAACCCGCCGCGCCCCCGGGTACGTGGAGGCGATGACGACGCAGCCGATCCCCGAGCCCTTCCCGGCGCCGCCCTCGATCCCCGAGCCGAGCCCGCCGGCCATCCCCGAGCCCACGCCCGACCCGGTGCCCGAGCCCGTCCCCGGCCCGGCGCGGGTGCCCGAGCCCTGGCCCCCGGACGACCCGGTCATCCCGGAGCCCGACCCGGTGCCGCCGGCCCGCATCCGGGCCGGGGCGCCCGGGCTCAGCCGATCGGGTTGAGCCCGGCGGCGGTGCCGCCCGAGGCGACGAGCAGCAGGTCGACCATCCGGAAGGTCTGCGGGTCGGGGCCGAGGGTGGGCCGCCACGCCGGGTCGGCGAGGATCGAGATCTGGCTCCCCTCGATCGCCCGGTGGATCGTCTCGGCCACGATCCGCCCGCCGACCCCCGCCATCCGGCCGCCGTTGAACTCGGCCTCGCGGAGCACGTAGAACCAGAGCGGGGTGTCCCGGGTGAGGGCGGCCCGCTGGGCGGCGTTGAGGGCGGACAGGTCGGCCCCGCCGTTGCCGTTCAGGATGTGCCGGGCGGTGAGCGCGGTCACGGTGACGCCGCTCGCGCGCAGCAGGCGCACCATCTGCTGGCCGGTCGCGAGCTGCAGCATCCGGGCGCGCGCCAGGTTGCGGAAGGCGAGGTTGCGGCGCATCGCGGTCCCCTGGGGCCCGCCCGTGGACCCCGGTGGCAGGTCGGCAAGCGGGTTCGCGAGCAGGGTGTCGATGCGCCGGGCCCTCTGGAGCCGGCTGCGCCCCCGCACGATCGGCCGCAGGTCGGGCCGGCCGGCCTCGCGGAAGTCGTAGAGGCGCCGCAGGTCGGCGATCCAGTTGCTCGGCAGCCGCGGGCCGCCGCCGAGGTCGCCCGAGGTGCCCGAGAACGCGAACAGCAGCGACAGGCTGCCGGCGCCGTCGTCGAAGACGCGGTTCCAGTCGTAGACGGAGCGCACCATGCTGTGGCCGAAGCGGAAGGCGGCGACCGAGAACTCCACCGGCATGGTGGGCGACTCGCCCGGCTGGGGCGCCGTCTCGAAGACCCGCCGCCCGCGCGTGAAGACGTCGTCGACCAGCTGGCGCTTGACGATGCGCGGCAGGAAGTCGGTGCGGATCATCCACTGGTAGTGGCGAACCACGCTCTCGCGGGCGCGCGCGAAGCGCTCGGCGGGGGGCACGCCGTCGGCCGCGAGCCGCTGCACGACCGCGTTGTGGAAGCGGATGAGGGCGAGGTGGGTCTGCGCGACGGCGAGGTTCTCGTCGTTGCGCGGGTCGGGGATCAGCGCGCTGCCGTCCGGCCGGCGCGGCAGGTCGAAACCCGCGCGGGGCCGGTCGGCGGCGTCGTCGGTGGGGAAGTCGGAGCGCCGCGTGGCGCCCACGCGCAGCTTGGCGCCCGAGTAGAAGTCGGGCGTGAGCGTGGGGCCGAGGCCGTAGAGACAGTCGAGATCGAGGCTCGGCGAGCGCCCCTGCACCAGGTCGGCCACGGGCACGACGCCGTCCTCGCGCAGCCGGCTGCGGTCGAAGGTGAGGTCGTGGTCGATCATCTGGCCGAGGTAGGTGTAGCCCGCCGGGACCGTCGAGTCGGGCCCGCCGTCGACGTCGCGGGTCATCGCCGCGGCGATCCGCCTGCGCAGGGGCTCGGGCAGCGCGCGGCCCTTCGGCCCCATGCGCGAGAAGCGGAAGGCCCGCAGGTCGGCCTCCGCCGACAGGGACCGTGCCACGCCCGGCGCGGGCGCGGCGGGGTCGAGCATCCCCTCGCCGACGATGTAGTAGCCCTCGCGCGAGTGCCGTTCGCCCACGCTCCACCCCCGTCACGCGGTCCGCCGTACCGGCGGCCCGACCCTACGGCCGGGCGCCCGGGGCGGGCAAGGCGCCGGGCCGGCGCGCGGGCGATACCGGCGAGTCGGCCGCCGGGAGCAACGCCGTCCCGGATTTCGGTCCCGAGGTCCAAAGCCCGCCGCGGGACCGCCTGTATACAAACTTGCATACATCGCAACCGACCCGGTTCCCGGCCGTCACGAAGGGAGCGCGTCTGTGTCGTCTCTCGCCGCCCGGCTGCGCATCGCGCGGCCCCCCGGCATGCCGGACCTCCCGCTCTGGACGCGGGGGGACCTCAACGCCTTCTTCGGGCTCGGCATCAACATGCTCGTCAACGTCATCGTGCTGGCGAGCCTGTGCCTGTTCGTCGTCAACATCCCGGCCGACGACGTCAACGGGGTCATCCTGCCCGCGCTCGGCATCGAACTGCTGATCGGGAACCTCTTCTACTTCTGGCTCGCCCGCCGCCTGGCGATGCGGGAGGGCCGCACGGACGTGACGGCCATGCCCTACGGCCCGAGCGTCCCGCACATGTTCATCGTCGTCCTGGTGATCATGCTGCCGATCTACCTGGACACCGGCGACCCGATCGCGGCCTGGCAGGCCGGCCTCGCCTGGGCCTTCATCATCGGCGTCATCATCCTGATCGGCGCGTTCGTGGGGCCCGTCATCCGGAAGTTCACCCCGGGTGCGGCGCTGCTCGGCACCCTGGCCGGCATCTCGATCACCTTCATCTCGATGCGCCCGGCCGCGCAGATGTTCGAGGCCGCGTGGATCGCGCTGCCGGTGATCGCGCTCATCATCATCGGCTTCATCGCGGGCGTGCGCCTGCCCTGGAACTTCCCCATGGCCGCGTTCGCGGTGATCGTCGGCTCGGCGATCGCCTGGATCGGCGGCTACATGGACGGCCAGGCCGTCTCGGACGGCGTTGAGAGCATCGCGCTCGGCGTGCCCACCCTGAACCTCGCGATGCTCGCCGACGGCCTGGCGGACATCTCGCCGCTGCTCGCCACCGCCATCCCGCTCGGCATCTACAACTTCACCGAGGCGATGAGCAACGTCGAGAGCGCCGCCGCCGCGGGCGACCGCTACAACCTGCGCTCGGTGCTGCTCGCCGACGGCTGCGGCGCCGTGGTGGGGGCCGGCCTCGGCTGCCCGTTCCCGCCGGCCGTGTACGTCGGCCAGCCCGGCTGGAAGGCCGCCGGGGGGCGCATCAGCTACTCGCTGGCGACGGGGGTCGCGATCTTCGGCCTCTGCACCCTCGGGATGTTCCCGTTGATCTCGGCGATCCTGCCGATCCCGGCGATCGTCCCGATCCTGCTGTTCATCGGCCTCGTGATCGGCGCCCAGGCGTTCGGCGCGGTGCCGAAGGCGTACTACGCGGCGATCGTCCTGGCGATGATCCCGAACATCGCCCAGTGGGGCACCTCCCAGGTCGACAACGCGCTGGCCGCGGCCGGCACCTCCGCCGGCCAGGTCGGGCTCGACACCCTCTCGGGCGCCGGGGTGATCTACGAGGGGCTCCAGATCCTCGGTCAGGGCGCGGTGCTCACCGGCATCGTGCTCGGGGCGATCGCGGTCTTCATGATCGACCGCAACTTCCTCTGGGCGGCGCTCTACAGCCTCATCGGCGCGGGCCTGGCCGGCATCGGCCTGATCCACGGCGAGGAGGTCTCGTGGTTCGAGCGCCCCGAGGTCTCGCTGGGCTACGCCCTCATGGCGGTCGTCTGCCTCGGGGCGTACCTCCTGCGGGCCCCGGCCCGGGAGCCCGATCCCGCCGACGCGGCCGACCTGGCCGCCGCGGCTGACCGGCCCCCCTACCACCTGCCGGGGCGCGGGCCCCGGGAGCCGGTGCCCGAGCCGGTCACAGCGGCCTCCGGCCCGGAGGCCGAGCCGGCGCCCGGCTGAGCCGGCACCGGCGCACGGGCGGGGCGGGCGCGTCGGGCGCCCGCCCCGCCACCCCACCCCCGAGGAGGTCTCCGACGATGGACGGCACCACCACCGGGCCGGTCGACGTGCCGGCCGCGCCCTACCCGCTCACCCTCGACCCCGCCCGCACCGCGCTCGTGATCATCGACATGCAGCGCGACTTCCTCGAGCCGGGCGGGTTCGGGGAGATGCTCGGCAACGACGTCTCCCACCTCGCGCGCACCGTCGAGCCCCTCGCGACCGTCCTCGCCGCGGCGCGGGCGATGGGCATGACCGTCATCCACACGCGCGAGGGGCACCGCCCCGACCTGACCGACGCCCCTCCCACAAAGCTCGCGCGCGGCAACCTGTCGTGCGGCATCGGCGACCCCGGGCCGAAGGGGCGCGTCCTCGTGCGCGGCGAGGAGGGCCACGACATCATCGACGAGCTGTACCCCGTCGCGGGCGAGGCCGTCCTCGACAAGCCGGGCAAGGGGGCCTTCTACGCCACCGACCTCGAGCTGATGCTGCGCAACGGGGGCATCACGACGCTCGTGGTCACGGGCGTCACCACCGAGGTGTGCGTGCACACCACGGTGCGCGAGGGCAACGACCGGGGCTTCGAGTGCCTGGTGCTCGAGGACTGCGTGGGCTCGTACTTCCCCGAGTTCCACGAGGTCGGCCTGCGGATGATCGCCGCCCAGGGCGGCATCTTCGGCTGGACGACCCCGTCGGCGGCGTTCCTCGCCGCGATCGGCGCCCCCGCGGAGGCCGTCGCGTCGTGAGCCGCCCGCCCGGCGCGTCGTGAGCCGCCCGCCCGGCGCGGCCCGGTCGCCGGGCCGCGCGGCGCACCCGGGGCCCCGCGGTTGCGCCACCGGGCCCTTGAGAGGCGTCCGGGGCGCCCGGTAGCGTCGCGCCCACATGACCCCTGGGGAACCCGGAGACGTCGCCGCCGGCGCGATGACGCCGCTCGAGCCGTACGTCATCGTCCTGTTCGGCGCCGCCGGCGACCTCGCGAAGCGCAAGCTGCTGCCGGGGCTGCTGCACCTGAGCCGCGCCGGCCTGATGCCGGACTACCGCATCGTCGGCGCCTCGCTCGAGCCGCTCGACGACGAATCCTTCCGCGCGCTCGCCCGCGGCGCCTGGGACGAGTTCGGCCTCGAGCAGATCGGCGACGCGGAGTGGGGGGCGTTCGCGCGTCGGCTGACCTACGTCCAGCTCTCCGGGGGCAGCGACGCGCTCCGCAAGGCCGTCGAGGCGGCATGCCGCGACATCGGCGGGTCGCCGCGCTTCCTGCACTACCTGAGCGTGCCGCCCACGGCGGCGCCGGTGGTGATCGACCAGATCCGCGACGCCGGGCTGGTCGACCGCTCCCGGGTGATCATGGAGAAGCCATTCGGCACCGACTATGCGAGCGCGGTGAAGCTCAACGCGATGGTGCAGGGCGTCTTCCGCGAGGACCAGATCTTCCGGATCGACCACTTCCTGGGCAAGGAGGCCGCCCAGAACATCCTCGCGCTGCGCTTCGCCAACGGACTCTTCGAGCCGATCTGGAACCGCAACAACATCGACCACGTCCAGATCGACGTCCCCGAGACCCTCGGGGTGGAGGGGCGCGCCTCCTTCTACGAGGCCACCGGCGCCTACCGCGACATGGTCGTCACGCACCTGTTCCAGGTGCTCGCGTTCACCGCGATGGAGCCGCCGACCGCCCTGGAGCCCCGGTCCATCGGGGAGGAGAAGACCAAGGTCTTCCGCTCGCTCGTGCCGATCTCCCCGACCGACGTGGTGCGCGGGCAGTACGAGGGGTACCGCGACGAGCCGGGCGTCGCGCCCTACTCGCAGACCGAGACCTTCGTCGCGGTGCGCTGCTTCATCGACAACTGGCGCTGGTCCGGCGTGCCCTTCTACCTGCGCACGGGCAAGCGCATGGCCGAGGGCGCCCGCATCATCTCGATCGCCTTCAAGGAGCCGCCGCGCAGCATGTTCCCGACGGGCTCGGGGGTGGGCCAGTACGGGCCGGACCACCTCACGTTCGACCTCGCCGAGGCGTCGCGCCTGTCCCTGTCCTTCTACGGCAAGCGGCCGGGCCCGGGCATGCGGCTGGTCAAGCAGAGCCTCCAGTTCTCGCTCTACGAGGACCAGAACCACGTCGACGTCCTCGAGGCCTACGAGCGGCTGATCCACGACGCGATGATGGGCGACCACACCCTCTTCGCCACGGCGGCCGGCATCGAGCGGCTGTGGGAGGTGTCGCAGGCGATCCTCGACGACCCGCCCGACGTGCTCTCGTACCCGGCCGGCTCGTGGGGCCCCCGCGCGATGCACGGCCTGCTCTCGCCGAACACCTGGCGCCTGCCCTTCGAGCGGCGCTGGCGGGGCCCGAACTAGCTCCGCCGCCGTCGTTGCCCGGCTACTTCAGCCGGCGCAGCACCAGCAGGGCGACGTCGTCGACCGCCTCGACCCCCGCGTGGTCGCGCACGGCGCGCTCGATGCGCGTCGCGATCGCCTCGGCGTCGAGCCCGCGCGCGTCGTCGAGCACCGCGGCCAGCCCGTCCGAGCCGAACTGCTCGCCACGCCGCCGCGCCTCGGTGACGCCGTCGGTGAAGAGCACCATCGCATCGCCCGGGTCGAGCGCGAGGTGCACCTCGCGCAGCCGCATCCGATCGATCACGCCGACGAGCGTCCCGGGGGTCCCGACGGGCTCCACCGGGCCCGCGGCCCGCAGGGCGAGCGGGGGCGGGTGGCCGCCCAGGGCGAGTCGCCCCTCGACGCCCTCCGCGTCGGCGCGGAAGCGCATGCAGACCGCCGTCAGGAAGCTGCGCCCGTCCTCGATGAGCGCCTCGTTGAGGCGGCTCAGCACATCCGCCGGGCCGAGGCCGATGCGCGCCTGGGCCCGGATCACGTGGCGCGCCTGGGCCGTCACGGCGGCGGCCTCGGGGCCCTTGCCGCACACGTCCCCCACCACCGCGCACCACTCGCCGGCGGCGACGGGGAAGAGGTCGAAGAAGTCGCCGCCGACCCGGCTGCCCTCGCCCGAGGGGATGTAGCGCGCCGCGATCTCGAGCTCCGGTACGGCGGGGAGGCGCCCCGGCAGCAGGCTGCGCTGGAGCACCTCGGCCGTGCGGTGCTCGCGGTCGTAGAGGCGGCCGCGCTCCATCGCCTGCGCGCAGTGGCTCGCCAGCGCGCTCGCCATCGTGCGCTCGATCGGCGTGCGGCGGCGCGGCGCGTCGAAGACCAGGCCGAGGATCCCGAGCAGGCGCTCGCCGGCGACCAGGGGCAGGGCCGCCGCCTCGCCGCCCATGTGACCGGCGATGGCGACGCTGTCGGGGAACATCCGCGCCCACGCCTCGCCCGCGGCCCACACGGGCCGGCGGGTGCGCGCCGCCTCGGCGGAGAGCACCGATTCCCGCAGGTCGAGGCGGTCGAGGCGCTCGCGCACGGGGTCGGGGAACCCCACCGAGCGGCGGGCCACGAACCGCCGCCCGCCCTCGTCGAGGATGGCGATGTTGACGGCGCGCGCGCCCAGCACCTCGACGGCCTCCGCGAGCGCGACATCGGCGATCTCGTCGTAGGACAGCGCGCCCAGCAGCGCGGCGCTCGCCTGCTGGAGCCGGTCGAGCGCGAGCAGGGCGTCACGGGTCTCGCGCAGCGAGCGGCGCAGCTCGACCTCGCCGCCCGCGGCCCCGGCGAGCGCCTCCAGGGCGGCGACCTCGTGGGGGCTCCAGTCGTGCGCCACCGGGTCGGCGACGAGGAAGGCGCCGAGCGCGAGGTCGTCCGAGTCGCGCACGGGCGCCCCCATCCACGCGCCGGCCGGCGTGCCGTCGAGCTCCGGCACGGGGCCGGGGGACCCCGGCGCCGTCGTGTCGGCGACCACCACGGTGCGGTCGGCGGCCAGTACGTGGCGGCTGAACGAGCGCTCCAGCCGGTCCTCGCGCGGCCCGGTGGACGCGAGGCCCGCGGCGCTCTTCCAGTACGAGCGGTCGGCGTCGACGAGGGTGATGAACGCCACCGGCGCGCCGATCAGCCTCAGCGCCAGGGCCGTCAGACGGTCGAACGCCTCCTCGGGCCCGGTGTCGAGCAGCCCGCTGGCGCGTACGGCGGCGATCCGGGTGGGGTCGAGGACGCTGGGCGAGACCGAGGTCACGTCGGAACTCTAGGAGACCGTCTTGGAACAGAGGCCGGCGGACGTTCGGCCGACCGTCGCGGCGGTCTCCCCGACGGGGGTCACAGCTCGAGCGCCCGGGCGGCGGTGACGAGACCCTCCGAGAAGCTCGGGAACTGGGCGATCAGGTCGCGGAGCACCACCACCGGCACCCGCGCCCGCACCGCGAGCACCGCGAGGTGGATCCACTCCGAGGCCAGCGGCCCGACGGCGTGCGCGCCCACCAGGACACCCGCCCGGCGGTCGGCCACGACGCCGATCAGCCCCTCCACGTCCCGGCCGTAGGTCGAGGTCCGCTCGAGGTCGGCGACGTCGACCGTCGCGGTCGCGACGTCGATGCCCGCCTCCCGCGCCTGGCGCGCGGTCATGCCGACGGCGGCCACCTCCGGGTCGCAGAACACCGACCGGGGGATCGCCGAGTAGTCCGCGGCGACCGTCTCGCCGAGGATGTCGGCGCAGGCGATGCGCCCCTGGTAGGCCGCCAGGTGGGTGAACTGGGCGACGCCGGTGACGTCCCCGACGGCCCAGACGCCCTCGGCCGCCCGGCAGCGCTCGTCCACGGCGATCGCCCCGTCCCGGGGCTCGATGCCGACGGTGCCGAGGCCGATGCCCTCCACCCGCGGCCGGCGCCCCGTGGCCACGACCAGTCGCTCGGCGACGCGCCGGGATCCGTCGTCGAGGGTGATCGCGACCCCGTCGCCGTCGCGCGCGGCGCTCCTCGCCTCGCGCCCCATCGCCAGCTCCACGCCGCCCCGGCGGAGCCGGTGCGCCAGCAGGTCGCCGACCTCCGGCGCCTCGCCGTCGAGCGGGCGCTCCGCCGGGTCGGCGAGGGTGACCGAGGCGCCGTACCCGGCGAGCATCTGGGCGATCTCGACGCCCACCGGGCCGGCGCCGAGCACCAGCGCGCTGCGCGGCACGCGCGTCATCTCCATCGCCTCGCGGTTCGTCCAGGCGCCGACGTCGCCGATGCCCTCGACCGGCGGGATCACCGCGGCGCTGCCCGTGGCGATCACCACCCGCTCGGCCCGGTGGCGGTCGTCGCCGACCAGCACGGCGCCGGGGCCGTCGAGGCGCGCGTGGCCGCGCAGCACGGTGACGCCGCGGCCCTCGTAGCGCTCCACCTTGCCCGCGTCGTCGCGGCCCGAGACCACATCGTCGCGGAAGGCCGCGACCTCGTCCCAGCGCTCCATGGTCGCCGACACGCCGGGCACGCGGCGCGCGCCGGCCACGGCCTCGACCGGGCGCAGGAGGGCCTTGCTCGGCATGCACGCCCAGTAGGGGCACTCCCCGCCCACCGGGCCCGACTCGGCCATCGCCACGTCCATCCCCGCGTCGGCAAGGCGGCCGGCGACCGCGCGGCCCCCCGAGCCGGAGCCGATGACGAGCGCGCCGAACACGCCCACCGGCGGTCTACGCCCCGCCGCGCAGGCGCGGCAGGACGCTCGACCCGTAGAGGTCGATCATCCGCGCGGGGTCGGCGCCGGAGGCGTTCACGAGCACGATGGCGGTTGCCCCGAGCTCGCGCATCAGGCGCAGCTTGCGCACGTGGCTGTCGGGGTCGGCCGAGACCAGGTTGGCCGTCGTGAACCGACGGTCGGAGACGTCGTCGCCCCTCGCCTGGATCTCGCGCGGCTCGTGGATGTCGTCCGTGTAGAGCTCCCCGGGCAGCGTGGCCTTCCACTCCCGGCTCGACGCGAGCGCCTCCTCGTCGGTCGCCGCCACCGAGGCCAGGCCCTGGAGGATGATCTCGCCCGGCTCCCGGCCGGCCTGCTCGGCCCCGCGGCGGTAGGCCGCGATCACCCCCGGCGCGGCCGTGGGGTCGGCGAGCGTCCACACGCCGTCGCACAGGCGCCCGGCCACCTCGGCGGCCTGCTCGTGGAACGCGGACAGGTACACCGGGGGCCGGCGCTCGGGGCGCATGTAGAGGCGGGCGCGCCGGGTGCGGAAGAACTCGCCGTCCATCGTCACGGTCTCGCCGTCGAGCAGGCGCGTGATGATCTCGAGCGCCTCCTCGGTGCGCCGCAGCTGCTCGGCCGTGCCGGGCCAGTCCATCCCGGCGGGCACCTCGTTCATCGCCTCGCTCGAGCCGGCGCCCAGGAAGGCGCGGCCCGGGAACATGACCTCGAGCGTCGCGAGCTGCTGGGCCACGACCACCGGGTTGTAGCGCCAGACGAGGCCGGTCACGCCCGTCCCGATCGAGATCGAGGAGGTCGCCTGCCCGGCGGCGCCGAGCCACACCCACGCGTTGCCGCAGTGGGCCGGCGCGGGCTCGCCGGGCTCCCACCACGGCGTCAGGTGGTCGCTGGCGGCGATGCCGTCGAAGCCCGCCTGCTCGGCGAGGACGGCGTGGCGCAGCAGCTCGTCGGGGCCGAAGCGCTCGTGCGAGGCGCCGAGCACGTAGGCGACGTCCTCCGGCTGGTTGCGGCGCGCCCACATGACGCCCCGGATCGACTCGATGACACCCATGCCGCTCAGCCTCCCTCTCCGGGCTTGTCGCCCCGGTCGTGTGCGAATCCCTCCAGCGAGTGGCGCACCGGCAGCGTCAGCGGCGGCGCGGCGATGGCGCCGCGGCGCCCCGGCAGCCCGCGCGAGATGCCGACCCCGCCGTCCACGACCCAGACGACCCCGGTCACGAAGGAGGCCTCGTCCGAGGCGAGGAACGCGTAGACGTTGGCGATCTCCTCCACGGTGGCCCGGCGCCCGACGATCGTCGAGTCGACGATCGTCTGCGCGGCGTCGGGGGTGTGCGGGCCGGCCTCGGGCCGCGTCTGCCCGGTGTCGGTGGGCCCGGGGACGACCACCACCGCGCGCACGCCGTCGGGCGCCGACTCGGCGGCCACCCCCAGGGTGAACGAGGTGGCGAAGCCCTTGGTCGCGCCGTAGACCGCCATGTTCGGGATGCCCGACACCCCGGCCGTGCTGCCCGCCGTCAGGATCACCCCGCGGCTCTCCCGCAGCGCGGGCAGGGCGGCGCGCGTCATCAGCACCAGCGACCGCGCGTTGGCGCGGTAGAGCCGGTCGAGCTCGGACACCGGCATCTCGTCGGCCCGGCACATGCGGTCGGCCTCGGTGGCCGCGTTGTTGACCAGCACGTCGACCCGCCCCCACCGGCCGAGGGCGGCGGCGACGCAGCGCTCGGCCGTGCCGTCCTCCCCGAGGTCGCCCGCGACCGCGACCGCGTCGCCCCCGAGCCCGGTCGCCGCCGCGGCGACGTCCTCGATCGGGTCGTCGGCGAGCCCGGCGACCACCACCCGCGCGCCGTCGCGTGCCAGCCGCAGCGCCACGGCCTCGCCGATGCCGGCGCCCGCCCCGGTCACGATCGCGACCCTGTCGTCCATGCGTCCCATGGGCACCGGGGTTCCCCCGCGGCGCGGGTCTCAACCGGGGATCAGCGGTCGATGCGCAGCTCCCCGAGCGGCCGGCGCCCCGACGGGATGGCCCGGCGCCCCGCCGGCGGGTCCGGGGCCGGGTTGCCCAGCGCGATCCCGGTGCGCACGCGCCAGGGCGGCCCGAGCCCGGCGATCTCCGTCGCCCGGCGCACGTTGTCGTCGGGGAAGAAGGTGACCGGGCATGTGCCGAGGCCGAGCGCGTCGGCCGCGAGCATCAGGGACTGGGCCAGCCGCCCGGCGTCGAACTCTGCGTCGGCGCCTCCCCGCGCCAGGTCGATGGCCAGCAGGAGCGTCACCGGCGCCGCCTCCAGGTGCAGCGCGAAGGCGCCCAGCCGGCTGAGCTCCCGGCGCCGGGCGGCGTCGCGCACCACGGCGACGCGCCAGGGCTGGCGGTTGCGGGCCGAGCCGGTCCACCGGCCGACCTCCAGCACGCGGTCGACGTCGGCGTCGGCGACCGGGTCGGCGGTGAACCAGCGCGTCGCCCGCAGCCCCGCGAGCGCGTCGAGCCGGTCGCTCATGCGAGCCCGGCGTCGTGCACGAGCAGCGCCACCTGCACGCGGTTGTCGAGCCCGAGCTTGGCCATCGCGCGCGAGAGGTGGAGCTTCACCGTGGGGACGCTCATGTGCAGCGCCCGGCCGATCTCGGCGTTCGTCATCCCCTGCCCGAGCGCCACCGCGACCTCGCGCTCGCGGTCGGTGAGCCCCGCCACCCGAGCGCGGGCGTCGTGCCGCCGCGTCGCGGCCTCGTCGTCGGCCACCATGCCGATCAGGGTGCGGGTGACCGCCGGCGACAGCAGGGCGTCGCCCGCCGCCACCACGCGGACGGCGCGCACGATCTCGGCCGGGGGCGTGTCCTTCAGCAGGAACCCGCTCGCGCCGGCGCGCAGCGCGCGCAGCACCTGCTCGTCGGCGTCGAAGGTCGTCAGCACGATCACCTCGGGCGGGTTCTCGAGGGCCCGCACCCGCTCGGTCGCCGCGAGCCCGTCCATGACCGGCATCCGGATGTCCATCAGCACCAGGTCGGGGGCCAGCTCGCGGACGGCCTCGAGGGCGGCCCGCCCGTCGCCCGCCTCCCCGACGACGGTGAGGTCGTCGCCGTCCAGCAGCATGCGCAGGCCCATCCGCACCAGCGGGTCGTCGTCGGCCAGCAGCAGGCGGACCGGCACCCTCAGGCGCCCCACGGCAGCCAGGCCGCCAGCCGGTAGTCGCCGTCGGCGGTGCGCCCGTGCTCCACCCGCCCGCCCGCGAGTGCGACGCGCTCGTCCAGGCCCGCGAGCCCGGCGCCGGCGCCGGGGATCTCGGCCGCCGCCCGATCGGCCGGCAGCGCGTTGCGCACCTCCACGCGAAGGCCCTCGCCCGGCCCGCCGTCCACGGTGAGCGCCACCGCGCTGCGCGGGGCGTGCTTGCGGGCGTTGGTGAGACCCTCCTGCGCCACCCGGTAGGCGTGGCGGCCGACGTCGTCCGGCGGCGCCGCCAGATCGCCGACCGGGAACTCGGGCGTGACGCGCATGCCGGCGTCAACCGACTCCTGCACCAGCCGCGGCAGGTCGGTCAGGGTCGGCTGGGGCGGCTCGGGGTCGGCGCCCTCGTCGTCGCGGAGGGCGCCGATCACCGCGCGCAGCTCCTCGAGCGCGCGGTGCGCGTTGTCGCGGATGACCCCCGCCGCGCGCGCGACGTCCGCGCGGGGGGCGTCGGGACGGTACTCCAGGGCGCCGGCGTGCAGGGACAGCAGCGACAGCCGGTGCGCCAGCACGTCGTGCATCTCGCGCGCGATGCGCTCGCGCTCGCCGAGCCGCGCCCGGTCGACGCGCAGGGCCTGCTCGGTCTCGGCCCGCTCGACGCGGTCGCGCAGCTCGGCCACCAGCTCGCGCCGCGCGCGGACCCACATGCCCCAGCCCACGAGCACCCCGGCCACCAGCCAGCCGAACACGATCGACATCCAGTAGCCCTCGCGCGGATCCGGGTAGAGGGCGGCGTAGACGAAGACGCCGGAGGCGTGGAGCGCGCCGACCGGGATCGCCTGGCGGGCCGGCCGGTGCACCGCGAGCGAGAACAGCAGGATCGCCGAGGCGATGGACGGCGAGACGGCGACGCTCGCGATCGGCGCCGCCGCCACGGCGAGCGCCAGCGGGTACCGCCGGCGCCACCACAGGGAGGTGCAGACGGCCGCGCCGAGCGCGAGGTCGGCAGCGAGCCACATCCCGCCCGGGTGGTCGGTGGAGGCGAGGATGCCGAGGCCGCCCGCGACCGCCGCCACGAACGTCGCCGCGTCGACGATCCAGTCCCGCCGCGAGCGGCGGTGGGGCGCGGCGTCCATGGGCGGACGATACGGCGCCCCGGCGCGTCCCACGACGCCCCGCGGGCTGGAATCGACCTTCGTCGGCACCGGAATATCCCTTGGTCCGATGGGCGCCGGGGGGCCGGCCGCTGTCATGGACCCCATGACATCTCTCGCGACGTTCCAGGGACTGACCAAGCGCTACGGCGACCGCGCCGTCGTGGACGACCTGACCTTCGACGTGGCCGAGGGCGCGGTCACCGGGCTGCTCGGGCCGAACGGCGCCGGCAAGACGACGGCGATCCGCATGCTGCTCGGCCTGGCCCGCCCGAGCGCCGGCTCGGTGACCCTGCTCGGCGAGGCCCCGGGCGCACCCGGGTTCGCCGCGGCGGCGCGCCGGACGGGCTCCCTCATCGAGGGCCCGGCGCTGTACGGGCGGGCGACGGCCCGCGACAACATGCGCATCGAGGCCGCCGCCCGCGGCCTCGACCCCGCCGCGGCCGGCATCGACGAGCTGCTCGCGTTCGTGGGGCTCGCCGACCGCGCCCGCACCCGCGCGGGCGCGTTCTCGCTCGGCATGAAGCAGCGCCTCGGGCTGGCGCTCGCGCTGATCGGCTCACCGCGGCTGGTGGTGCTCGACGAGCCGACCAACGGCCTCGACCCGGCGGGGATCGTGGAGATCCGCCACCTGATCGCCCGCCTGCCGGAGCGCGGGACGACCGTGCTCGTGTCGTCGCACCTGCTGTCCGAGGTCCAGCTCATGTGCGACCGGGCGACGATCATCCACCACGGGCGCCTGGTGGCCCAGGGCACGATCGACGAGCTCCTCGCGGGCGACGGCCCCGGCAGCTGGACCACCCGCGTCGCGCCTGCCGAGGCGGCCCGCGCCGCCGAGGTCCTCGCCGCCGCCGGCCTGTCGGCCTCGGGCGACGGCGACGGCCGCCTGGCGGTGACCGGCGACATCGCCGACGGCACCGACATCAGCCGCCCCCTGGCCCTCGCGGGCGTGCACGTGGCCGAGCTGACCCCGCGCGCGGCGAGCCTCGAGGAGGTCTTCCTGGCGCTCACCGGCGAGCCGGCCGACCCGACCCACGCCGACCTCCAGGAGGCCGCCCGATGACCCCCGAGCTGCTCAAGCTGCGCTGCCTGCCGACGCCCCGCTGGGTCGTCGCCGGGACGCTCGGCGCGCTGGCCACGGCGATCGGCCTGGCGATCGCCTTCGGCGTCGGCCCCGACGACGGGGTGGCGCTCGGCCTCGGCGCCGAGTTGCCCACCGCGATCGCCGCCATCGTCCTCGGCGTCTGGGTGGTGGGCCTCGAGTACGGCCAGAACACCATGCGCCGGGTCCTCACCGCCGAGCCGCGCCGCCTGCGCGTCGTGGTGGCCAAGCTGGCCCTGGCCGTGGCGGCCGCCGCGGCCCTGACCGTCGTGGTCTTCGCGATCGCGGCGGCCGCCCTGCCGGCGATCGCCGACTCCCACGACGAGGCCCTGAGCGCGGGCGACGTGGTGCGCGCCGGGCTCGCGGCGCTGATCGGCAACGCGGCGCTCGCCGCCGTCGGCGGGGCCTTCGGGCTGCTGGTCCGCAGCATGGCGGGCGGGCTGACGATCGCCCTCGTCTACGCGTTCGTCGTCGACACCAGCCTGTCGGCGATCCCCCGCGTGGGCGACTACACCTCCTCGGGCGCCCAGCTCGAGATCTACGACGCCATCACGCAGGCGCCGGGCGAGCAGGCCGTGGTGCAGGCCGCGCTGGTGCTCGCCGCCTGGGTCGCGGCCTTCGTCGCCCTCGGCGCGGTACGGCTGGTGCGCTCCGACGCCTGATGGCATAGCCTCGCCCCACGGCCCCGCGCGGGGGCCGTGGGAGGAGGCGCGGTGAGCGGCGGGCGCATCGTCATCGTGGTCATCGGGTCGCTGCTCGTGCTCGTGGGGCTCACCGTGGCGGCGGGCGGCGGCGTGCTGCTGTGGGCCGACAAGACCCAGCGCGACGCCGACGGCTTCTTCACGAGCTCGTCGGTGGCCCTCGCCGCGCCGGGGCACGCACTGATCTCGGACGAGCTCGACCTCGGCACCGACGTGGACGCCGACTGGGCCGAGGAGATCGGCGACCTCGTCCGCACCCGCCTGACCGTCGAGCGCGGCGCCGGGGCCCCGCCGACCTTCGTCGGCATCGCGCCGCAGGCCGACGTCGACGCATACCTGCGCGGGGTCGCCCACAGCAGGGTCGTGGACATCGAGACCGATCCGGTCCGGGCGGACTACGTCGTGGTGCGGGGCGCGCGTGTGCCTCCGCCGCCCGCGTCACGGACGTTCTGGGACGCGCAGGTGGAGGGCACCGGCACCCAGACGCTCGAATGGACGCCGCGCCCGGGCGAGTGGTCCGTGGTGGCGATGAACGCCGACGGCTCCCGCGGCGTGGCGCTCGAGGCCGAGGCGGGCATCAACGTCGACATGCTCGGGCGGATCTCCGCGGGGCTGCTGATCGGGGGCCTCGTGATCCTGGCGCTCGGCGCCCTGCTGATGATCCTGGGCTTCCGTCGCGGCGGCGGACCGGACGCCGCCGCCCCCGCCGGGGGGATCGACGATGCGACGGCGGAGGTCGATCCGCCCCGATAGGGTGATCCCGGGGGCACGCTCCGACAGGAGGCCGATGCCGCAGGGACACGACCGGCCCGTGCTCGTGGTCAACGCCGGGTCGACCGGGATGAAGCTCGCGCTGGTGGACGCCGAGGAGCGGGGGTCGCCGCTCGGGGACCTCGCGGACGCGCCGTCCGGGGTGGTCGCCGTGGGCCACCGCGTCGTGCACGGCGGCGACCGCTTCCGCGCGCCGCTGCGCCTCGACGCGGCGGGCCTCGACGCGCTGGACGAGGTGGGCGGGCTCGCGCCGCTGCACAACGGCCCGGCCGTCGAGGCCGCGCGCCGGGCGATGGCCCTGCTGCCGGACGTCCCGCACGTCGCCGTCTTCGACACGGCCTTCCACGCGGGGCTGCCCGACGAGGCGGCGACCTACCCGCTGCCGCGGCAGTGGCGCGAGGAGTGGGGCATCCGCCGGTTCGGCTTCCACGGGCTGTCGGTGGCCTGGAGCGCCGAGCGGGCGGCCGCGCTGCTCGGGCGTGACCCCGCCGGACTGCGCCTGGTCGTGTGCCACCTGGGCGGGGGCTGCTCGGCGACGGCGGTGCGCGGCGGGCGGTCGGTCGACACCACGATGGGCTTCAGCCCCCTGGAGGGGCTGGTGATGGCGACGCGCAGCGGATCGGTCGACCCGGCGATCGCGTTCCACCTGATGGGGCGGCACGGGCTCGGGGCCGGGGAGGTGGAGGAGGCGCTCACCCGCGGCAGCGGGCTGCTCGGCCTGGCGGGCAGCGCGGACATGCGCGAGGTGGAGCGCGTCGCGGCCGCAGGCGACGCCGCGGCGGAGCGGGCGCTGGCGGTGCACGACCACCGCCTCGCCGCCGCGGTGGCGGCGATGGTGCCCGCCCTCGGCGGGCTGGACGCCCTGGTGTTCACCGGCGGCGTGGGCGAGGGATCGGCGCGCACGCGCGCGGAGGCCGGGCGGCGCCTGGCCCCGCTCGGGGTGGCCGTCGGCGCCGACGGGGGTACCGGTGAGGGCGACCGCGAGATCTCGGCGCCCGGGGCCCGGGTGCGGTCGCTGGTGGTGCACGCACGGGAGGACGCGATCATCGCGCGAGCGGTGAGGGAGGAGCTGGCATGACCGGACCCATCGACGACGAGCTGCGCCGCATCGACGCGTGGTGGCGCGCCGCCAACTACCTGGCGGTGGGCCAGATCTACCTGCTCGGCAACCCGCTGCTGCGCGAGCCCCTGACGCTGGAGCACGTCAAGCCGCGCCTGCTCGGCCACTGGGGCACGAGCCCGGGGCTGACCTTCACCTACGCGCACCTCAACCGGGCGATCCGGTCCCACGACCTCGACGCGATGTACGTGACCGGCCCGGGGCACGGCGGCCCCGCGATCGTCGCGTGCGCCTGGCTCGAGGGGACTTACGGCGAGGTGTACCCGGAGGTGGGGCGCGACGAGGAGGGGATGGGCCGGCTCTTCCGCCAGTTCTCCTTCCCGGGCGGCATCCCGAGCCACGTGGCGCCGGAGACCCCCGGATCGATCCACGAGGGCGGCGAGCTCGGGTACGCACTGGCCCACGCCTACGGGGCCGCGTTCGACGATCCGGATCTGCTGGTGTGCTGCGTGGTGGGCGACGGCGAGGCCGAGACCGGCCCGCTCGCGGCGAGCTGGCACTCGACCCGCTTCGTCGACCCCGTCCACGACGGCGCGGTGCTGCCCGTGCTGCACCTGAACGGCTACAAGATCGCCAACCCCACGGTGCTCGCGCGCATCCCGCCCGAGCGCCTTCGGGACCTGCTGCGCGGCTACGGCCACCATCCGATCCTCGTCGAGGGCGACGACCCCGCCGTGATGCACCGGCGCATGGCCGCGGCGATGGACGAGGCGGTGGAGCGCATCCGCGCCATCCAGCGCGCCGCGCGCGAGGACGGCGCCGAGGGGCCGTGGGAGTGGCCGATGATCGTGCTGCGCACTCCCAAGGGCTGGACCGGCCCCGCGACCGTCGACGGCCGTCCCACCGAGGGCAGCTTCCGCTCGCACCAGGTGCCCCTCAGCGGGCTCGCGACCGATCCGGCGCACCTCGCGGCGCTGGAGGAGTGGCTGCGCTCCTACCGCCCACAGGAGCTGTTCGACGAGCGGGGCGCGCCCGTGCCCGAGCTGCTCGCGCTGCCGCCCGAGGGCGCGCGGCGCATGAGCGCCAACCCGCGGGCCAACGGCGGGCTGCTGCGCCGGCCCCTGCCGATGCCGGACTTCCGCGCGCACGCGGTCGCGGTGCCGGCCCCGGGCGCGGTCGATGCGGAGGCGACCGCGGTGCTCGGCGGGCTGCTGCGCGACCTCATGGCCGCCACCGCCGAGCGCCGTGACTTCCGTCTCTTCGGCCCCGACGAGACGGCCTCGAACCGGCTCCAGGCGGTCTTCGACGTCACCTCGCGGGCCTGGCAGGCCGAGCTGCTGCCCACCGACGACCACCTCGCCCGCGACGGCCGGGTGATGGAGATCCTGAGCGAGCACGTCTGCCAGGGGTGGCTCGAGGGCTACCTGCTGACCGGCCGCCACGGGATGCTGAGCTGCTACGAGGCGTTCATCCACATCGTCGACTCGATGTTCAACCAGCACGCCAAGTGGCTGAAGGTCACGCGCGAGCTGCCGTGGCGGCGGCCGATCTCGTCGCTCACCTACCTGCTCACGTCCCACGTGTGGCGGCAGGACCACAACGGGTTCTCCCACCAGGACCCCGGCTTCATCGATCACGTCGTGAACAAGAAGGCCGAGATCGTCCGCGTCTACCTGCCGCCCGACGCCAACACGCTGCTGTCGGTGGCCGACCACTGCCTGCGCTCGACGGACTACGTCAACGTGATCGTGGCCGGCAAGCAGCCCGCCCCGCAGTGGCTCACGATGGACGAGGCGCTGCTCCACTGCGCCCGCGGCATCGGCATCTGGGACTGGGCCGGCACGGACCACGACGGCACGCCCGACGTCGTGCTGGCGTGCGCGGGGGACGTCCCCACGCTCGAGGTGGTCGCCGCGGCCTGCCTGCTGCGCGAGCACCTGCCGGAGCTGCGCGTGCGCGTCGTCAACGTGGTCGACCTGATGCGCCTCCAGTCGGAGGGCGAGCACCCCCACGGGCTGCCGGACGCCGAGTTCGACGCCCTCTTCACGACCGACCGGCCGGTGATCTTCGCCTACCACGGCTACCCGTGGCTGATCCATCGCCTCACCTACCGGCGGGCGAACCACTCCGGCCTGCACGTGCGGGGCTACCGTGAGGAGGGGACCACCACGACGCCCTTCGACATGGTCATGCTCAACGACCTCGACCGCTACCACCTCGTGATGGACGTGATCGACCGCGTGCCGGGCCTCGGCGAGCGGGCCGCCGGCCTGCGCCAGCGCATGGTCGACCGGCGCCTTGAGCTGCGCGCCTACACGCGCGCCCACGGCGAGGACGACCCGGAGGTCGCGGGCTGGCGCTGGCCGGGCGCGGCCCGGGCGTGAGGACCGCCCGCGTCAGGCTGCGGGTCACCTATGCGCCGCCCCTGGCGGCGGGGCCGCTGGCGCGCGCGCTGCGCGCCCACGCCGTGCCGGGCCTGGAGCGGCACGACGACGACGGGCGCATCGTCCGCGTGATGCGGGCGCCCGGCGGCCCGGCGCTCGTGCGCGTGGCCCTCGGGCGCGGCGACGGCGAGATGCGCGCGGACCTGCGCCCGTCCCACCCGGACGACGTGGTCCACCTGCTGCTGGGCCTGCGCCGCTGGCTCGGCCTCGACGCGGACCCCGCGCAGGTCGACCCGGCCCTCGCCGCCGACCCGGAGCTGGCGCCGCTGGTGGCGGCCCGGCCGGGCCTGCGGGTGCCGGGCGCGGCCGACCCGTTCGAGGCGGCGGTCCTCGTGGTGCTGGGCCAGCAGGTCTCCCTGGCGGCGGCCCGCACCTTCGCGGGGCGCCTGGTCGCCGCCCACGGCACGCCGGCCGCCGACGGGTTGTCGGCCTTCCCCACGGCACTCGACGTGGCGCTCGCCGAGCCCGCGCGGCTGCGTGCCGCGCTCGGCGTCCCCGCCGCCCGCGCGCGCACCGTGCAGGCGCTGGCCGAGGCCGTGGCGGCGGGGGACCTCCGCCTCGGTGCGGGCGCCGACCCCGCCGCGGCCCGCGCGGCCCTGCGGGCGATCCCCGGCGTCGGCGACTGGACCGTCGAGTGCATCGCGCTGCGCGCCCTCGGCGACGCCGACGCCTACCCGGCGGGCGACCTGGTGCTGCGCCGCGCCCTCGGCGGCGTCGACGCGCGCGCCGCCCTCGGCCGGGGCGAGCGCTGGCGGCCGTGGCGCGCCCACGCGCTGATGCACCTGTGGACCCGCGAGGCCTTCCCGGACCCGCCCTCACGCGAGGCGGCGCCCGGACGTTCGGAGGGTGGGCGCCCCGTGGCGTCCGCACCCGACGGGAGAATCCCCCCATGACCCCACGCATCGTCTGGACGCCGGTGGACGGGCCGCTCGGCCACCTCACCCTGGTCGCCGGGCCCTACGGCCTGCGCGGCGTCCACTTCCCCGGCGGTGCGCCGCCGCTGCACCCCTCCGACCGCGACGACGCGGCGCTGGCCGGCGCGGCGGCCCAGGTGACGGACTACCTCGCGGGCCGGCGCCGCGCCTTCGACCTGGCCCTCGACCTGCGCGGCACCGCGCTTGAGATGCGGGTGTGGCGCGAGCTGGCGCGCATCCCCTACGGCGCCACCGTCAGCTACGCCGCCCTCGCCGCCGCGGTGGGCCGGCCCGACATCGTGCGCGCCGTCGCGGGCGCCGTGGCGCGCACGCCGACCCCGCTGGTGCTGCCGTGCCACCGCGTGGTCGGGAGCGACGGCTCCCTGCGCGGCTACGTGGGCGGGCTGGAGCGCAAGGCGGCGTTGCTCGCTCTGGAGCGCCGCACGGCCGGGGGCGCCGACGTCGGACCGGCCCAGCTCGCCCTGGTCTGAGCCCTGCCCGGCGCTATCGTCGGTGCGTGGCCGCACCGACGCACCGGCTGCGGCGCTCCCGCCCGCTCGCCGTCGCCGCCCTCGCCGCGGCCCTCGCGACCGCGCCGTCGGCGCTCGCCCACTCCGACGTTGTCGCGACCTCCCCGCGCGACGGGGCCGTGCTGGCCCAGCCGCCGCAGCGGGTCGTCGTGACCTACGGCGAGGTGATCGGCGCGGTGGCGTCGGCCCGGGTCGTCTCCGGCGGCCGCGACATCGCCGGCACCCCGCGCCTCGACCCCCGCGACGCGCGCCGCCTGGTGGTGCCGCTGACCGCAGCGGCCTCCGGCGCGCACCGGGTCGAGTGGGAGGTGGTCGGCGCCGACGGGCACACCCTCGGCGGCGCCATCGCGTTCCGGGTGCGGGGCGCCGACGGCGCGCAGGCGATCAGCCGCGTCGGCGCCCGGCTGATCGCGGTCTCGGAGGCCGTGATGGGGGCCCTGTCCGCCGCCTGAGTCAGGGCCCGGCTCCGGGCGATGGCGCACCGTGGAAGCGGCCGATGGGCACCACCAGCGGCGCGCCGCACACCGGGTCGGGGACGACGCGCGCGTCCAGGCCGAAGGCGTCGCGCACGGTCCCGGCGGTGAGCACGTCGGCGGGGGCGCCGGCGCGCACGATCCGCCCCGCGGCCATCACCACCAGGTGGTCGGCGTAGCGGGCGGCGAGGTTCAGGTCGTGGAGCACCATCACGATGGTGGTGCCGCGCTCGCGGTTGAGCGCCGTCAGCAGGTCGAGCACGTCGATCTGGTGGGCCACGTCGAGGAAGCTGGTCGGCTCGTCGAGCAGCAGGATCTCGGGGTCCTGGGCCAGCGCCATCGCGATCCACACCCGCTGGCGCTGGCCCCCCGACAACGCGTCCACCGGGCGGTCGGCGAACGCGAGGGTGTCGGTCGCCGCCAGCGTCTCGGCCACCACCCGGTCGTCGTCGCTGCGCGAGCCGCGGAGCCATCCCCGGTGCGGGTGGCGGCCGCGGCGCACCAGCTCGGCGACGCCGATGCCGTCGGGCGCGTGCGGTTGCTGGGGCAGGAGCCCGAGCACGCGCGCCACCTCGCGGGTCGGCAGCCGGTGGATGTCGCGGCCGTCCAGGGTCACCGTCCCGGCCGCGGGGCGCATCACCCGGCCGAGGCCGCGCATCAGGGTCGACTTGCCGCAGCCGTTGGCGCCCACGATCGCCGTGATCGCCCCGGACGCGAGCGACAGGTCGAGGTCGTCGACCACCCGCCGTCCGTCGTAGGCCATGGCCAGCCCCCGGGCGGAGAGCTCGTGCGGGTGCGACCGGCGGCTCACGTGGCCCTCCGCCCGGTGGAGGCGAGAAGCCACAGCAGGTAGGGGGCCCCGATGGCGCCGGTCACGACGCCGACGGGGAGCTGCACGTTGCCCGGCAGCAGGTGCAGCGCCACGAGGTCGGCCGCCAGCACCACGGCGGCGCCGACGAGCGCGGAGGGCACGAGGGCCAGGGCGCCGGAGCCCACCAGGCGCCGGGCGATCGGCGCCGACATGAACGCCACGAACGCCACCGGTCCCGCGGCGGCGGTCCCGACGGCGGCCAGCGCCACCGCGCACAGCAGCAGGGCCAGCCGGGTGCGCTCGGTCCGCACGCCGAGCCCCGCGGCGAGCTCGTCGCCCAGTTGCAGCGCGCGCAGGCGCTCGGCGAGGAGCGCCGCGCCGGGCAGCAGCACGAGCAGCGCGCCCGTCACGATCGCGATCTCGTGCCAGCGGGAGGAGCCGATGCTGCCGACCATCCAGACGAGCGCGGCCTGCGCGTCGCGCACGTCGGCGCGGCTCAGCAGGTAGGCGAGCGTGCTGCTCGACATGAAGGCGACGCCGATCCCGATCAGCACGAACCGGTAGCCGGTCACCCCGTCGCGCCAGGCGAGCAGGTAGATCGCGGCGGCCACGACGAGCGCGCCGAGGAGGGCCACGCCCGACACCGCGAGCGTCCCCAGGCCGAGCACCAGGATCGCGTACACCGCCGCCGCCGAGGCGCCCCAGCTGATGCCGAGGATGTCCGGGCTCGCCAGCGGGTTGCCGAGGACCGACTGGAAGAGGGCCCCCGACACGCCGAACGCCGCCCCCACCAGGAGCCCCATGGTCACGCGCGGCAGGCGGAACTCCATCACCACGACCTCGGCGAGCCCGTCGCCGCGGCCGAGGAGGGTCGCGGCGACCTCGCCGACCCCGATCGGGAAGCCGCCGACGCACAGGCCGAGCGCCGCGAGCGCCAGCACCGCGGCGGCGAGGGCCGCCGTGACCACGCGGGCGCGGCGCCGCTCCGCGCGCCGGCGCCCGGCGACGAGGATGATCCCGGCCGAGGCCTGCGCGGTGCTCACAGGCCGCTCAGGCGCGTGCGGCGCACCAGCGCGATCATCATGGGCGCCCCGAGGAAGGCCACGACGACGCCCGCCTCGATCTCGCCGGGCCGCGCGATCACGCGGCCGATCACGTCGGCCGCGATCAGCAGGCAGGGGCCGAGCACCATCGAGTACGCGATGATCCATCGCTGGTCGGGGCCGGTGAGGCGCCGCGCGATGTGCGGCACCACGAGGCCCACGAAGACGATCGGGCCCGCCAGGGCGACGGCCGACCCGCACAGCAGCACGACCGCCGCCGCGGCGGCGGTCCGCGCCCGGCCGAGGTGCTGCCCGAGCCCCGCGGCCACGTCGTCGCCGAGGGCGACGGCGTTCAGCATCCGGCCCGCCCCGAGCGCGAGCAGCGCGCCCGCGACGATGAACGGCAGCAGGCTCACGAGGGCGCCGAGGTCGCGGCCGACCAGCGAGCCCACGATCCAGAAGCGGAAGAGGTCGAGGGTGTCGATGTCGATCAGCAGCAGCATCGTCGTGAGCGACGTGCCCGCCGCGGTCACCGCCGCGCCGACGAGCGCGAGGGTCATGGGGGTCGCCCCGTCGCGCGAGAGCGTGGCGATGCCGTGCACGAGGAGCGTGGCGATCGCCGCCCCGGCGAACGCGAACGGCACGTAGGCCGCCGCGCTGGCGACGCCGAGCCAGGTGATGGCGGCGACCACCGCGAGCGACGCGCCCGCGTTGACCCCGAGCAGGCCGGGGTCGGCGATCGGGTTGCGGGTCATGCCCTGCATCACCGCGCCCGCCATGCCGAGCGCCGCGCCCACGGCCAGCCCGATCAGGGTGCGGGGCAAGCGCTGGTCGAGCACCACCGAGCGGTCGTTGCCCGGATCCCCGATCCCGAGGAGCGCGTCGATGACGGTGCCCGGCGCGATCGCCCGCGAGCCCACCGCGAGGCCCAGCAGGACCACGAGGGCGAGCAGCACCGCCGCCCCCGCGAGCCCCAGGGCCAGCGCGCGCCGGCGCCCGGGGGGACGGGTGTCCCCCCGGGCGGGGTCGCTACCGCTCGTCGACCCGCTCCGCCGCGGCGGCGAGGATGTCGACGTACTCGTCGAGGCCCCAGGTCAGCGAGAGGGCCGTCGGGGGCGACACCGAGGCGATGAAGTCCTTGCCGACGACCTCTGCCACCGTGTCCGCGGCCACCTGCGGCAGCAGCGTGGCGGGGTCGGAGGCGAGGAACTGGTCGGACAGCTCCTGCGTGTCCGCGAAGCTCACCAGGATGTCGCTCTCCAGCTTGTCGAGCTGCTCGTAGCTGAGCGTGTAGTAGAAGGTCTCGTCGCCGTTGGCGAGCTCCTCCACGGCGGGTGCGCTCACCAGGCCGAGGGCCAAGGTCGCCTCCACCCGCGGGTCGGCCGGCTTGTAGACGTAGAAGGTTCCGGCGGCGTCCCACACCATCGCCACGGTCCTGCCCTCGAGCACCGGGTGCTCGGCGGCCTGCGCGGCGAGCTCCGCGTCGATGTCCTCCAGGAGCGCCGCGGCCTCCGCGTCCCTGCCGAGCGCCGTGCCGACGATGCGGATCGTCTCCGGCCACGGGGTCGCCCAGGCCTCGCCCGGGTGGGCGACGGTCGGCGCGATCGCGCTCAGCAGGTCGTACTGCTCCCTGGTGATGCCGGAGTAGGGCGCCAGGATCACGTCCGGCCGTGCCGCCGCGATCTCCTCGTACGGGGGCTCCTCGGTCTCGGGTAGGACGGTCGGGATCTCGGTGCCCTGGTCCTCCAGCGCCTGGCGGATCCAGGGCAGCACGCCGTCGGCGTCGCCGCCGTAGCTCTGGGACGGGATCGCGACGGGCACCACGCCGAGGGCGATGGCGGCGTCGGCGCTGCCCCAGCCCCAGGTCACGACGCGCTCGGGCGCGGCGTCGATCGTCGTCTCGCCGAAGGCATGAGGGATGGTGACCGGGAAGGTCGCCGCGCCGTCGGCGGTGGTCGCGCCGGCGCCCCCGGCCGTGTCGTCGTCGCCACAGCCGGCCACCACGAGGGCGGCGGCCACCAGGGCGATCAGCAGGATCCACGCGCGCGCCATGGCACTCTCCGTTGTCTGTGAAGCACCGAATACAAGAAGTTCGGTCGGCCACACTACAGATGTACGGATGAGCGGTGACGGTCCGCCCGCCCCGGTGCGACGGTGGTCGCTCGCCGCCGCCGGCGCGACCGCCTACGGTGTCGTGAGGATCCCCGCCCCCGACCCCCGGAATCCCGCGTGCCGTCGCTGCTCACGAGTCCCGTCGGGCGCTTCCGCGCCGTCGCCGTCGCCGAGGCGCTCTCCTGGGCCGGCCTGCTGGCCGGGATGCTCGTGAAGCACGTCCTCGGCGCGAGCGAGGTCGGGGTGCAGGTGTTCGGCCCGATCCACGGGGTGATCTTCCTGCTCTACGTCGCCGTCGCCCTGGCCACCTGGGGCGCCCTGCGGTGGAGCTCCCCCGTCGCGCTGCTGGCCCTGGTGGCCGCCGTCCCGCCGTTCGGCTCCATCGTGTTCGAGCGATGGGCGACGCGCGCCGGGCACCTGGACGAGCCCGGGGACGACCGGGCCGCGCCCTCCCGGGCCTAGACATCCCACGGCTCCAAGGAGTCAAGCGGCCAGGCGCAGAAGCTCTGGCC
>VFQN01000877.1_pt1 | contig 53901 bp, 103 predicted proteins | sample 3512371 | NCBI WGS metagenome assembly VFQN01 (sample SAMN10412370, study PRJNA504923) | tailings metagenome | isolation source: Replicate 2 from Balatoc abandoned mine | place: Philippines: Itogon, Benguet | collected 2017-08-28
CCCGGGGCTGTTTGCACGTGTGATTGAGCGTGGCTGGTCATGTGCACAGCTGGTAGATAACGGCCAGCTGCACGCACCTCTGTGATAATGGTGATGGCCGTCTCGTCCTCCAGGATGTTGCCCGTGCTGTTGGACAGCACCTCCAGGATCTTGTCCTCAATCTCCGCCAGCCGCCGCGTGTTCTCCGCGCCTTGCAGCACCTGCAACACACACCACACCACACACCACTAAGACACACCGCCAAGCCTCCGGTTACGCACTGCTGCCCCTCTCCCACTCGTACCACTCCCATATCACACCGCAGGCGCAACGCAAATCCAGCAGCTACCACTAACCACCACCTATACCAATACATCCGGCAGCAGCCCCATCCCTTCACGTGTTTTACGAGGTGCTCACCAGCTGCGCCTTCTGCTCCTCCAGGTCCGGGCGCTCCGTGGCCACCGCCACACCCAGCAGCTGGTCCGCCAGGCCGGCGGGCGTGATCATGAAGTTGAGCAGCGTCACCTTGACCGACACCTCGGGCAGGTAGTGCGGGTTGCGCAGCTTGGTGGTGATGTAGAACCTGCGTGGAGGTGCCAGCATGGGAGGCAGCGCTGTTTCACGTGGCGTCAGAGTGCGTGCGGGGGGCCTGCCATACCGGTACCCGCCGGTGGTTCAGAGGCCGCGATTGGCGCCCATGCTCCGGAGCGAACGGAGCAAATGTAACTGCAAGAGAGGCCGCGGAGTCCAGGCCATGTGGCTTGCCAAGCCGAGCACGTTCCGCGCCGTGCCGAAGCACGCCCCACCTGAAGTCGCTGCTGTACTCGATGGTGGTGTCCCCCAGCCGTATGCACGTGACGCCCATGGACTTGAACGTCTGCTTGAGCAGCAGCGGCTCCAGAGAGGGGTCCAGCTCCTCGCCCACGTTCTCCAGCAGCACCGGCAGCCCGAACTGGATGGCGTTCTCAAGCACACGCAGGAACTCGCCACCTTCAGACATCTTGATCACCTGCAGCAGCACGGTAGGTCCCCACACGCAACGGATATGCTCAGCTTTTCTGCCCACCATCACGCTTGCTTTTGGTCGGTCCATGTCCTACACAGCACCGGACCGAGACCTTTTGCCCTCGTAGGACAGCGCCAGCACAGGCAGCCATGGAACAACCTGCTATGTGTGTGTCTTAACACTCACCTGCAGCTTGCGCTCCTTCTCCAGGTTCTTGACCCACTTGTTGGCCTGGCCCTGCGGGTCGATCATGAGCGGCCAGCGCCGCGCGTGCGCCACGATGATGCCGTTCTCGATGGAGAACGAGTCGTTGGGCAGGCCGGCGATGAGCCACTCGCGCGTCTTGACGGGGTCACCCAGCACACCCGCCATGGAGAACTTGGGCGTGTGCGGGATGCCGGCATTGCTGCAAGCGGGAAGCGGGCAAAGGGGAAGGAAAAACCGTTTCTGTGAAGTCTTCGCAATGTAAACCGCAAGGGGCCTTCCTCAGGGTTCCTTGTGTTAGTTCCCACGGCCGGCTGGGTCGTCTCTCACCTGACCATGCGCACGAAGTCCTCGATGATGGCCTGCCTGAAGGACGCCGTGAAGGCGCCGCAGTAGGCGATGATGCCCGCCGCCACCAGCGTGTCGCCTGTGAGCGCCACCGCCGCCTTCTGCAGCGCCTCCGCGCTGTCCGTCCAGCGCACCTTCTCGCCGCCCAGCCCGCCGATCAGCTTCTCGGCGCGCTCCAGCTTGACGCTGCGGGTGACGCGAGCACAGCATCGCAAGGTCAGCACAGTTGTCTTTTGCGTAAAGAGTCTGCCGGGGTTTGCGAGCAGAGCGCAACCAAGTCCACACAGTCATCTCAGCCTCAGGAGGCAGCTCAGTAACTTGTAGGCAGTGGGCGCCACCGGGTGCGAAGGAAGCAAGTTATCCAAGCAGTCGGGTAGGGGTCGGCCATATAGAATACCAGCTGGTAGCCTTCCATCGTCTTAACAAGTAGGCAGGACGGCTTCCCCACCTGCACAGCGCCACCTCCTGCTCCAGGCGCTCCTTCTTCTTGGTGTTGGTGCGCAGGTCGGACTCCATGGCCGCCAGCTTGGACCGCAGCTCGGCCAGCTCCTGCTGCTTGGCGCGCAGCCCCACCTGCGGGTGGGCAGCGTACGGTAGACACCAGGGGGCATTGGCGGAGGGCATAGGAACCCGTCAGCAGCACCACGTGCCACACCCCTCTCCCCCGAGGCCTCCCCTTCGACACGCAAGCCCTTGTCTACCCACCATGACCTCCTCGTACTGCGCCTCCGCCTCCGCCAGCTTGGCCTTCTTGGGCGCCACCACCTTGGCCACGCGGTCGTAGCTGCTCATGGCGTGCACCCACTTGCACATGCCCTCGGCGGCGGGCGACGCGTTGCGCGCGGCGCTGGGCGTGAACGCCTCGTTCTTGATGTACCGCTCGCGGATCTCGCCGATGATCTTGGGCGGGATGTTGTCCTTGTCGTACAGCTTGAGGCGCTGCAGGAAGTCGCGCTCGTTCATGAGGCCCACGCTGGGCTTCCAGTAGTCCAGGCCCATGCGCCCCGTGTCGTCCTTGACCTTGGCCGGCTTGACGTCCAGGATCACGCACACGGCCTGCAGGGAGGTAAGGAAAGAAGGTAAGGAAAACGGGGGTGCAGGGAAGTGGGCGGGGGTGCCTACACGTGGTGTAGCTCCGCAAAGGCCTCTGCTGGATGCCGAGGGTGACGAGGCCTAAGTACGTAGCGCAGTAAGGGCCGATGCGGTGTGCTGTGATGATCAAGCGGCAGGGCCTCCCGTAGGTTCGGTCGTACCTCGAGTACCAGCTTGATGATGGAGGGCGGGTTGCCCAGCTTCTTGATGTAGTTGATGTCCTTCTCGTCGATCGTGTCAAGGGCGGCCAGAGCCTCGTTGAGGATGGGCAGCGCCTGGCGGGGGAAAACGGATAGGCGTGGGCCGTGTGTGGGTAAAGTTTGACGTCGGCGCGGAAGAGTGTGATCTCGATGAGCCTTAGGTGCTGATGTCAGTGCCAAAGGTATGATAACTGGTCCCTCAAGGTCCACCCACCACTGCCAGGTCGGCCTCGCACTCATCCTTGATGGCCTTGGCTGCGTCCGCCTTCTCCTGCGCCTTGGCCTCCTCGCCCTTGACAATGGCAGCCTGCGGGCAGGGAGCAACATAACCATATCAACACCCACTACATGCCACCTCCACACCACCAATCCCCAGCTGCCCTTGCATGCACTCCCTCGTCACACATGTTACGCGAGCACACGCCACCCCAACGATAATACACATGAGCAGCTACCGGTATACTTCCATTTGCTGTACCCACCTTTGGTTCGACCACCTCTGCCTTCTCCCGCGCGATGACGGCCATGAGGCTCTCCACCTCGGCCACTGTGCGCACCAGCTGCGGCTGCAGCGCCTGCAGCTCCGCCTGCATGCCCGCCACCTGCTCCGCGCTGCTCTGCAGCTTCTGCAGGCCCACGGTGTAGCGCGAGTGCGCCTTGCGGTTGGCGGCGCGCTTCTGGTCCAGCAGCGTCCTGCAATGGCACCACCGCAGCGAGGAAGCAATGGTGGTTTGATAGAGCAAGGAATGCATCAACTGCAGCATGGTGCCACGTGCTATCGTGGTGCCGCAGCGCAGATACGCTGCCTTATTGTTGTTGTCCTGGACGGTACATTCGAGGTGTCGCATCCTGCCAGTCCCCAGGTGATGCCCCGACCCCACCTGAAGGTGTTGATGAGCTCCAGGTATGACGTGGGCGTAACGTAGTTGTGGCGGCCCAGCTGCGACCTGCAGGCAAGGGTGGATGGTTCGGCCGGCCTCAGGCAGGTAGAACAATACAAAGCTAACCTTTCCCAGCTCAAGTGGCCATGAATGCGGCGTTGCATATCAGGCCCAGGGGAACGTTGTCTGATGCCGTCGTTGGGGCAACACGCGGCGACTGCCTGGCGCTACCCTTGCTCCCCATGCCTTTCCAATGCAGGCCGTGCTCGTTGGTTCCGCCAAGGTGCGCACCTGAACTCCTCGCTGGATCCCCGGATCTTGGAGTGGAAGGCCTGGCACAGCCCCACCAGCTGCTTGCGCGTGGCCTCGTCCAGCTCCACCTCGCGCAGGAACTTGAACGCCACCGCCTCCAGCGCATCGCGTGGCCACACCTGGAACCTGCGCAGACAATGCCGGTTTCTAAACACATTGAGCAGGTCTGGTTGTAGACACACACACCGTAAGTGTCCTTGTTCGTTGGCAAGCGACCATGGGTCACGACGGAGAGCACTGGAACAGTGCTCCGCACGTACACGCAGCAACGCACCAGTCGATGGTGCAGCAGTTGACGATGGAGGGGTTGGCACGGAGGCGCTCCCGGAAGGCGTCACCGATGGGGCTGAAGCATAGCGCCACGTGCAGGTTGCGGCGGCAGGTCTCCACGAAGTAGCCCCACAGCTCCAGCGGCGTCTCCAAGTTACGCTTGGCAGCCCGCGGCCGCACAGCCTCCATAATCTGTCATACAGCACACCGGGGCATGGCGCAAGGCTCGATGGGTACCAGTACCAGCTTCTAGTGCAAGTTCAGCAGGGCGCTTGCAGGCAGCACGGGTGTGCCACCTGCTGGTGGCAAATACGGGGGCGTGGAGCGAGCAACGCGGGCAAGTCTGTAGCGCTGTACCCTGGAAGGCTTGGCGGGACACGTGACGTCGTGCGTAGCCCTCGCCCCCACGCACCTGCATGCGCTCGTCCTGCGGGAACATGTTTGGCACCTCGCCGCTGTTGAGGATGTTGTTGATGTCCTCCAGGAAGGACTCGTCCTTGATCTGCGTGTCGCTGAACAGGAACACCACCGGCTTGAAGTCCGCGCCGGCCTTGCGGAGCACCTGCGCACGCAGCCAAAGCGAAAGGCACCACTTAGAACAGGCAACGCTATGCCAGCCCGTGTACGCGGAACGAGTGGGACCACCTCACATACACACGAGGACAGTCGCAAACACCACATCAATACATGAGGCAGCCCGCGCATGTGTGCCGCCGTCTAAGCTCCTTAACACGTCCGTACCTTTTTGAGGTCGTCCCGCCACTCGGTCCGGCCGTAGCTCTTTGCGATCTCCACCTGCATCACCTCCATGCCGCAGATGAAGCCCGCCAGCCGCGTGAGGCTCTGCCGCCCGCTGCCGCCCACGCCCACCAGCAGCATGTTGCCGCCCGGCTGCTTGAGCAGGCGGCAGATGCGCGACACGTGCTCCACCGCGAACAGGAACATTGCCAGGTTCATGGGGCGCTTGGAGGTGGCGTTGAAGTCGGTGAGGTACTCCTCCATGGTGGTCACCAGGCCCGCCTGGGGACAGGACAGACAGGCACACAGGGACAGGAGCGCAGGGTGGTCAGGATGTGCAGGCGAGCATGCTAGTCAAACCGCGGTCAGGCGGACGTGTCCGCCTGTTTGCATGACACGCTGGAGGCTGTGAGGCTAGCCTCCGCCACAGGGCTGCCTGCTCTTCCCCAACACCTTTGCTTGCCCGGCCTGATCCTCACCACGTCCTTGACCTCCTGGTACTTCCGCAGCGTCACCTCCGCCTCGTTGGTGTCGGCGTAGTCGCCGAAGAAGCAGCGGCGCATGTCCTGCGGGAAGTGCACGTATGGGCCGTCAGTGATGATCCGGATCGCCGGATGCTTGCAGCATGCGCCAGGAGCAGGATCATTGAAGCCGCAGGCCCGCGTTCCTTGACAGGGAGTTCCTACCTCGTGCGTGACGCCGCGCTTCTCCTTGCGCGCCTCCTCCGGCAGCAGCTCCGCCATCAGCGTGTCGAACTGGGTGTGCAGGTGTGTGGCCACCGTGCCCTTGACCTGCGCAAGCGAGGAATAAACCAGGCCAACGAATATGATTGCATCGGTTGATGCCTTGACCATCCCCAACGCATTGGATTCCAGCAAGGCACGCAAGGTGAAAGCACACGGCTGTTGGTTGCATTCGCATTCCCCTCGCTGCAGCTGAGAGCTACACAAGAGAGCCGCACCTGCTCCATGAGCCACTCCCTGTCGGTGTTGTCCACCAGGCGGTCGTAAAACACACGGAACGTCTCGTGCACCCACAGCCGCCGGTACAGCGCCGCCGCCTGCTGGCCTGCGCCCGCGTCGTCCACCGCGTCCACGGGCTTGGGCAGCACCTCGGGGGGCATCATCATGACGCCCTGGTGGGAGCCAAAGGCGTAAAAGGCACAAGGAGGATAAAGTCATGCAAGTATTGGGTCGTAGTTCGTCTGAGTGAAGTTGAACTGCGTGGGAGGCAGGGAGCAGGAGTAGGGCAGGAGCAGGAGGACACGACGGTCCGGAGACGCACCTGCACCACGCGTGCAAAGTCGCGCAGGTTGAAGACGTAGTGGCTCTTTGTGGGCGTGGGCAGCAGCTTGGCCATGGACTGGCTGTACACCTCGAGGGTGGCGGAGATGAGGCTGGGCGCCAGGTTGGCCACCTGGTGCGGGAAGCCGCGTGTGGACAGGTGCCAGTCCAGGATGGTGCGGAAGATGTGCTCCAGGGAGTCGTCGGAGACCTGCAGGCGGGAAGTGGGAAGGGGTGACACCGGTACGGTTAAAACGTCTTTGCACGATGCACTGAGCTTGAGAGATGTTGCGAGGGAGCGTCCAGAGGCTGGCAGGCTCTCGCGGGCCGGGTGCCGCCTGCATGACAGACATTATGCGAAAGGTAATGGGCCTTGCAAAGCCACTCGCCTGCGACAGCGCCAGCACGTTGAAGTGGCGCAGCAGGCGGTTGGTGACAAAGGTCCTGCCTCCGCCCGGCGGGCCCATGGCCGCCACCAGCTGCACGTCGGTCAGCTGCCTGAAGGCGTTGTCCCGCCCGTACCAGCCGCCCTGGTCCACCGCCTGGCGCAGCAGCTCGATGGGCGGCTGCGCGCCGTACGTCTCCTTGGCGGGCATGTTGAGGTCGTCCACGAACAGCACGCCCCTGCGCAGGTGCCGGTACAGATGTGAAGTGGTACCGTGCGGGCGCAAAAGCCATGCACAATAACAGCAGGTGATCACCTCTTTTCACGTGCCAAAGCGCATAAGCACTGGTTGCACTGCCCTTCTTCAAACCACTCGTGCTACGGTTTCAGGGCGGCTGCAAGCCTGCGCCCAGGCCGCACCTTCGTCCCACGGGCGGGCCGTACACTCCCTTGCGCCGCTTGTCCAGCCGGCCGTCCACCTGGTCCTGCGCCATGTTGGCGGTGGTGCGCGCCGAGAAGGTGACGAACATGGGCGTCCAGCGGTCCTTGGGCAGCCCCGAAACCAGGTGCCGGTTGATGTAGGTGGACTTGCCGGTGCCGGTGGGGCCCACCATGAGCAGCGGCTGGTTGTGCTGCAGGGCCGTGTCTAGCAGGAACGTGTACCTGCACGTGCCGTGTGTTGAGGTGTGGAATGTCGATCAGGGTTAATAAGGAGTCTTAGTGCATGCGTCGTTACCCTGAGCTATGCAGAGGGCCTTTAAGCTGCAGCTTGAGTGCTGTGGAGATGGTAGCAGTGTGGGACCTCCGCACCTGGCGGAGTCCTTAGTGGGAATGATGATGTCCGCAAACTGCGAGTCCGCGGGGATGTCCAGCTGAGGGATGGTGTCCGTCCACAGCTGCCACCGCCCTGGGGCCAGGCCCTTGCCCGTGGAGCGCTTCGCAATGGCGTAGTCGTACACGGTGGCGCCGTGGCTGGCGGAGGGCACGGGCACGGACAGGCTGACACGTGTGCCTGGGGCCAGGTAGTCGGCGTAGCCCTCGGGGGTGATGCCGGCCAGTAGGGAGCGCAGCATGGTGTCGAACTTGCGCCGCGACTCGCCGTCGCCTGTGCAGCCGAGCGACCACACCACCGCGAAGATGAAGACAGTCTCCACCAGGGAGGTCTTGGTGTTGTCGTCATAGTTGATGCCTGGGGGAGGATGACATAAGGCAGGTGTGGTGTGGATTGGGCAAGGTCTTCTTTTGTTGTACGGCAGTTCCAGGTTGACACTGCAACAGCTCGCCCCATCAAGTTTGCGTGCAGTGCAGCCCAAGGTTTATGCATTCCGTCAGGGTAGCCTTCTTGCAATGCGTGCCGCACCTGGGTGGGAATGCGCGTCCTCCCGTGCCCCGCCCAGCAGTCCGTCCGCACCGCCGTCCGCCACTACCCCGCCCTCCGCAGCACCGTCCGCCTCCCCGCCTGCGCCCTCGCCCCCGCCTATGGAGGTCGCCGGCACAAGGCCCGAGGCGGGCTTCTCCTTTTCGGGTGCCTTGTCGTTGGGGTTGACGGTGGGGCCAAAGTCCTCTGCCAGCAGCGCGGCCATGAGGCGCATGGCGGAGCGCACCAGGCCGATGTCCTCCGTGGGGCTGACCTCCTTGGCCTCCTTGCGGACAAACCTGTGCGCATTATCCACCAAAAAAATAAAGCGAACATTAGGCACGTGAGGTGTCGCACAGGAGGTTGAGGACTGTGGGCTAAGCGCCTCTCCTAATGGTTGTAGGGATACCGACGTTGCAGGATAGGCAATGCGGTAGCTGATGTCCACAACAGGAAGAAGGCAACACTCGCTGCCTCGCTATGCAAGCGTGGTGCACGGTAGGCGGTTTGTCCCGGGAGCGCACCTGAGGCAGGCCGGCATGAGCCACTCGAACAGCAGCTCGATGTGCTTGCGGATCTTGGGCCCCAGGCAGCGCGGCAGCGTGGCCAGCCATGAGTGCAGCAGCGGCTGCCAGCCCAGCTGGTGCGGCTCCAGGTACACCATGCCGCAGCGGGACACGGTGGCGGGGGAGGCCACGGCCAGGTCGCCAACCTGGCCAGAACAATGGCAAACATGGATGTAAGTTGCGGTAGATCGGCCCGTTCAATGTTCCCATGGCCTTGCGAGCTTTGGGCGTTCATACAGAGCAGATGGAGCGAGGTGTTCGTGTAGGCCGCAGTCGGTACGAAAGGGCCACGCACCTCGAAAATCATGGACATGGTGCTGCTCATCTGGATGATCTCGCTGTTGGGCAGGCACAGCTTCTTGTTGTCGTCCAACACCGTGTTCATGTTCTCGATCCAGATGGCGTCCACCGGCCCGTCCAGCACCAGCCACTTGCGGTCCTCGCTGGGGTCGGCGGCAAGCTGCCGGAACGTCACGGCCAGCACGCCGTCCTTCCACTCCTGCGCGCAAACAAACCAGTCAAGACACATTAGCCAACATCAGGGCAAAGTCAAAGGCCCCAGACCGTACACCGTACCGCGCTGATCGCGGAGACAGTGGGTAATGCGACATGCGGTTGCATAGGTGGGGTTCGGGCCGCCCATGTCCGGGTCTTATGCACTTCACAGCCACAACCTTACCTGCGTGGCCTTGTCGTTCTCGCCGTACAGCTGGCCCATGGTGACGGACTTGGGGTTGAGGGTGCGCAGCTGCACCCGGCTGAACAGCGTGCCCGGCACGCCGCGCTCCCCCAGGTCGCTCAGGGCGCCGGCCAGGACCTGCCGGAAAAAAGTGCAGGAATGACGGAGGGTCAACACAGCACGTCGCCCTTGCTGCCGTAATTGATCTGATCAAATGCATTGCACAATGCTGCAGCATGGGTGCCTTGACCACTGCAGGAAGAGGCACGGACGCTGACGTAACCGCATGTGCACCGAGGCGTGTGCCACGGGCATGGCTGCGCTGCATGCGGCACCATACGTCCCGCAGGGGCACAGCAGGGGCGTGCGGGTACCTTGAGGCTGGCGGTCTTTCCGCTGAAGGGCTGGCCCACGGTCATGAGGCCGTGTCGCACCACCACCATCTCGTACAGCTGGATGGTCTTCATGAGGAAGTACTCTGTGGGCTGCAGGTTGAGCAGCGCGCACTGCGCCTTCATGGCGACCATCAGGTGGCCGTAGTCGGGCTCGGGCAGCACCACGCCTGGGTAAAGTGAAAGGTTGGATGTAGGTGCACCAGATCAAAGGTGTGGGGTACCCCGAGGGAAAACTGTTTATGTCATCGTCTTGTCCCGCTGTCGTACGGGGTGAGAAGGTGAAGCGGGGTACTGCATGCGCATAGTCTAGGTGGGTACACGGGCAGGCGTGGGTAGCTGGGTACGCGGGCAGGCGGGAAAGGCCGGGGCTTCGCAGTTCGCACCTGGGAAGAGGTCGGACACTATGCCGTTGAAGAGCGGCACGTCGTGCGACAGGAACTTGCACAGGTTGACGTCGATGATGGATCGCAGCATGAGCACGAACTCGTCAGAGTCGGGGAAGCGGCGCTTGAGGTTGCCGGCGGCGCGCAGCACGGCCATCACGGCGCGCATGCCTGGCGCCATGAGAAACGGTACAGGGCAAGGGACGCGGCACACAGTTTCATTTCTGGCATGGTGCCACGGAGGCTTCACACGGAATGTGCCAAGAAGTGACCATGTGCACAGAAGGAACATGCGTGCCTCCGGTAGCCATTTTCTGCAACATTGCCTCCTGGATAGGGGAGTGTTGAGCCATCCGCTCACCGTAGTCGTAGTGGTCCTGGCTGGACAGCTGCTCGGAGCACAGCTTGTAGGTGGCCACGATCTTGCGGGCGCACTCGCGCGCCTGCAGGTAGCCATTGCTGTACAGCATGATCTCCGAGATGAGCGCGTAGTCGGGCACCATCATGGCCACCGTGCGGAACAGCGCCTGGGGGCGAAGGGGGTCAGGAGACGCGCCAAGGGGCACGCGGTGAGCTACATCACATGAGCAAGAGGGGCTGAAAATGCAGAGCATTGTAGGCAGAACGCCGCAGTGACCCGGATATGACCCTTACCACCGCAGCTCTGGTCCTGTCAGCAGCACAAAGGTGCCGTCAATAAGGACTTCTGGCTGCACGCTTGCAGAGGGGCCTCACCTTGAGGTTGTCGGGCAGCTCGGAGCGGCCCGCGTATCCGGGGTTCATGGTGATGAACACGTTGCAGGTGGGGCGCAGCGGCAGCTCTGTGCCCTCGAAGAAGAAGCTCTTGACGCGCTGCTTCACCGCCAGCTGGATCTCCAGCACCTGCATGGGTACATAGTATGAAGAGCAAGGTTGGTGCAGGCAGAAGCCATACATTGGCATGTTTGCAACGCAGGACAGCTTCAGCCCTGGACGGCAAACGAACTCTTCTCTCCATCGGCGGCAGTAGAGTCAGCTACAACTACGGCATGTGTTCCTTTATTTGACGTGTACAGCGGCGCCCACCTGCTGCGCCACCACGGACAGCACCTCCAGGTCGATGCGGTTGAACTCGTCGAAGCACGCCCATGCGCCGCTGCTGGCCAGGCCCTTGAAGAACTTGGCCATGGTCTGCGGGGCAGAAGTCAGCGCGTTTGGGCACGGCAGCCTACGTGCTTGCCTACACTTGGACGATATGGCTCATCCATGTCTGAGCCGATTGACAGGTATAGGCTGGAGGGCCTACCTGGTAGTCCAGGGTATCGGAGCAGTTGAACACCACGCACTGGCGGGCCAGCGCCTTGGCCAGGTCCTTGGTGGTCTCCGTCTTGCCCGTGCCGGCGGGCCTGCGCGCAGGGCGAGGAGCATGCTTTCAGCAAGGTGCAAGGTGAAAGCTTGTCTCTGGCCGCGTCAGATCACCTATTGGCATGGGCCCACGGGTTGCCAGCGGCTGTAAAGATCAACAGGTCGCTACGTGGCAGCGGTAAAGCATCTGCAGGAATACCATCAGCCACGAGCTCTCACCCCTCTGGCGCGCCTCCCAGGTTGAGGTGGATGGCGGAGATGAGGGTGCGGTAGCAGCGGTCCGTCAGCGGCGTGACCACCAGGCGCATGCTGTTGCCCAGGTACTCGTAACCGTACTCCACCTCCGCGTTCATCATGCGCACCATGATGGTGCACTCGTCCGGCTCCTCGGCGTGCTCCTTGGGCTGCGCGGGACGGCCAGGACAGCTGTCAGCAGGCGCCTACACGCACTCCCATACCCTGCCAATGACCATCTCGTCTACAACATCAGCAGGCACGCGAAATCCTTTCTGCTACTGTCCACTGCTCGGAACTGCGTGCTCGTGTTGGGAACGCAGCAGCTTGCGGGCAAGGGTCGGGGCCGCACCTCCCAGTACATGCGCAGCTGGCTGAGCCAGCTGAAGTGGTTGGCGTCCCCCGCCACGCCCTCCTCGTCGGCCAGCGCCGCCACCACGTCGCGCGCGTGCACGTCCATAACCACCAGCGCCGACAGCGTGGCGCGGTTGAGCTTGGACAGCTCCCCGCGCACCAGGGACACAATGTTGCCCAGCTGGGTGGTGTTGCGCTCGGCGCAGGCGGCCAGGGCGCCCGTGTTGGGGCTGCTGATGGCGGCAACCACCTCCTGCGAGGCCGCAAGACACGATGCCGTTTGGACAAGCGACCCTTATGCCCCTGGCTCATCATCTTGCACTTGTGAAGGATCAATGAACCCTCGCCGTGTAACACTGACTGATTGGCTGTAACACTGACTGATTGGCCGTGCGCAAGCAGGGACAGGGACCCTCGCAAGCTGGAATGTGGGGCATGTGAAGCAAGCAGTCAGAAGAGGTTATGGTTGTGTCTTACCCGCGTCCAGTAGATGGCCGTCACCACCAGCACCACCTGGCCGGGCCACTCCAGCACCCAGCGCTCGCGGTCCACGGTGGGGTAGCTCACTACACCCTGCCGGCACACCTCGCGCACAGACTCCACCATGCCAGCCTCCACCTGCAGGACCATAACCGAAGAGTAACGATCATCATGCATGTGGCTCAAGGCAGCCAGCGCTATGTAGTTCGCAGCCAGTGCGGTTTCTCACTGTCTCACATCGAATCGCTGCAAATTTCCGTCTGTGTTATAACCTTGTCCATCGGCTGGTGCACTTCTACTAAACCAGCAGCCACACTCACCTGGACCAGCCACTTCTCGACGCTGCCGTTGGCGTCCGCGGGCTTGATCTTGGTCTTGAGCGGCACCAGCTCGCCCTCGCACGACACCATGCCGGTGATCTCCGCGGCGCTGCCCTCGAAGCGCAGCTTGTCGATGCCCTCGAAGCACTTCTTGAGGTGCGGCTGCACGCGGGTGGGGTCCTTGGTCTCCGACAGGATCTGCGGGCACGCAAAGGGGCGGTGAAGGGAGGAAGTTACCCCCCGGGGTACGCCCAAAGCCCTGACTCAAGGGACGAGCCTTTCCACGGTCGAGGGCACTCAGGCCTGACAGTAAAGCTAGGTGGATACCGGTAACGCAGTAGATGGGTGTGGGGATACCGCGAATACGATCAGCGCACACCTCGAGCATCTCGTCGTTCGACAGGAAGAAGAAGCGCGGGAAGGCCAGGCGCTTGAGCTCCAGGTAGGCCGCCAGGCCCTTCTGGATCTCCTCCAGCAGCCGGTTGGCCTCCTGCAGGGCAGCACAGCGCGCAATGAGCAAAAAAACAGTGGGTTAGAGAGGATAGCAATCGGACTTCGGGTGGACAGGTTGAAAGAAGAGCGGACGAAAGAACAGAGCGGATTGTACGGAAGACCCAAGCGGACTGACCTGCAGCGACCCCAGCTTGTCCTTCTCCTCCGCCACGGTGATGCAGCTGGGGGCCTGGGTGGTGCTCTCCATCACCTCGCGCCACGTCTACAAGGGAACAGTGTTGGAAAGTAGAAGGGCAGTACACCTTAGGGGAGCGACACGTGGGAATGGATTCCGCTGACGGCCAGCCAGGACGTGCATGCGCGCCCACCGGCAGGCACCGTACCGCAGCAGCGTTAAGAGCTTGTACCGTTTTGCTAGGGCAGCAGCTCGGCACCCACGCACCTGGTCCACCACCTGGAACTTCTCGCCCTCCTCGGGCATCTGCTTGAGGATGTCCGGCGAGGAGAAGATGGGCTCCAGGTACTGCCACGTGGCCTGGCACGCCAGCCAGTTGTCCAGCATGTCCTGCAGCAGTACATCACAACATAGCACAAACTAAGCACCCAAGGAGTGTGCCAAGCCATGCCTCCGTACGCTGCCATTTTGGACGTTCAGCCCTGGGACTGTGTGATCGGAGCATACAAGGCGGCAGCCTTGTACGACATGGCGCACCTGCAGGGTGACCAGCATGGTCTCCCACTTGGCGGCCTGCGCCTCTAGGGGCTTGATGTAGGGCGAGGCGCGCATGGCCTGCGTCTTGACGATCTGGTCGTCCAGCAGCGCCTGGATCTCGTCCGTGCCGCCCAGGATGAACGTGCCACTGCAATATACGTCAATGCGGCACACAGGTCAAGTAGCTACAAGCTTCAAACAATAGCAAACGTACAGCGGCCAAGCGTGGAGGTGTGGGGGGCCGTGTAGCTAGCCCTGAGCCCCGCTGCACTGCACCAGGCGCACTCACGTGTCCTTGTACTCGATGCAGCGGAACTCGACGCCCTTCCAGTCGTTGGTCATCTTCTCCAGCACCTTCTCCAGGCTGTACTCCTTGGACGCCACGCCGCTGATGGCCTGGATGGCCTCGCACTGGTCCAGCGCGTTGTACTGCGCACCCGGACAAAGTACGACACCGGAGCACCAGTTTACATGGATTCTGTAATTGGGCACAAGACCGGACCGAGGTGCGCACAGCACGACAGACGCAATGGCAAGTAGAGAGCGCAGGTGTCCCTTGTGCGGGCGCCACAGGCACAAAAAAGAGGGACCTCCGTCGTTTTGCGCAAGTACGGCCGTTGGGAAGGGCCTGCAGACCAGGATTCCCACCGCCCCCGGGCTCGCCGGCGCACCTGCAGCAGCATGCGCACGGAGAAGGGCGCGTAGCCGACGCCGTTGTCGTTGGGCGGGATGTCGGCGTCGATGATCTTGAAGATCTGCTCCCAGTGCCGCGTCTTGAGGGCGGGGTTGGCCAGCTCCTCCACCAGCGGCATGATCTGCTTGAAGTCGTCGATGCAGTCCTTGAGCCGCGCCACCACCTGCACCACACCGCACACAAATAAATTTGGATTTGATGCACACTCTTAAACAGTGCCGGTGCAGAGGCGGCCTTGGCACCCACCCCACCGACAGCCCCATCCCTTGCCGCCGCATCGCGCAACGCCTTTTGAGGTTTCCAACCCAGCCAAGGTCACTGCAGAGCACGCCACGGCACCAGGTGCCTGTTGCCACACGGTATCCCGTCCCTGCCTCCTCACCAGGTCCTCCTTTGCCGCCTTGCCCATCTTGTACGCCCGCTGCGCGTAGTCCTCCACCTCCCCGCGGATGGCCTCGATGGACATCTGCTGCTCGCCCGCCTCGTCCAGCACGGGGTCCTCCGTCCAGTTGTGGCTCTTCTCCATGAAGTCGTACAGGCTCTTCCACAGCTGGTACTTGGCGTTGGCCTCCTTCTGCACCGCCTCCATGTCGCTGAACGAGTCCGACTCCAGCTCGAACAGCGTCTGTGGACCATCAGCACGCAAAACGGTGCAGCATTGTGGAGCTCGCATTGCTGCACCTGCTGCTTGTTTCCTAAGCACCGCAACCAGCAGGGCTAGCAATGACAAAATTGTTGCAATGAAACAGCGAGTGCTCGCACCTGGTACTCCTTGTACGTGTCGCAGGCGGTGGACAGGTTGCGCAGGGTGGACAGCACGCCCTCCAGGTCTGCCAGCACGCTTTCGGCGTCCGCGTCCGGATTGACGTAGTCGCCTGCAGGAGGAGGAAGCAAAACACCGTCGGTATGCCCCTTTAAAGTCACTGCTCCACATGTACGCTGCTTCGCCTATGGCCATTTTGCTCAGGTACGGCTCAGGGCAATGCGGACCAGGCCAAGTCGTCCCGTTGACTGTACATAGGCCCTGAAAACAGCTGAACATACCTCCCTTCCCACACACCCATGCGCACAGCACCCCTGCCCACACGCACCCTTGTTGAGCGAGGTCATGATGGAGGCCAGCTCCTCGTGCGTGCGCGCGATGTTGGCCTCCAGCGCCTCCATCTGCTCCACCTTGTGGTCCGCCATGAACTCCTTGCCCGACGTCAGCTCCGTCACGAAGGTGCCGGACGCCTCGCGCAGGTCGTCGTGCTTCACCGCGTCCGTGGTGGGGATCTGCACGCAGCACCAGGGGTAGGGCCGGGTCAGTGCCGGCAGACGGCTCAGCACACAATGTGCAGCGATTTTGGTGGCCAAGGGGTGCACCTGGAGCGGAACAGCGTGAGGCGCCGTCCAGCTCCCGTTTGTCGCACGCGTGAAGATACAATACAGGTCTCTCCCCCTCCACTAGAACCTGCTTGACAGTGTGCAATAATGTCCCAGCAACTGCATCGCTACACAGTACAGGCGCCCTGGTGCGCCCACCTTTTGCTCGTACGCCGCCAGCATGTCGTACATGTCGTCCACCTGCGCCGCCGCCGCCAGCACCGCCTTCTTGCTCTCCACCTGCTTGGAGTGCATCACCTGGTACGCCATGAACTCGTCCAGCGCCGTGGGGCGCGCCTGCGTGGGGCCGCCGCGAGGAGGCGCGTGGATGTCACTCTTAAGCTTTTTGTCAAGCGCTGATGATCCACAGAACACGCGGCGGGGGAGTTGCACACGGGTTGCAACAGTGGGCTTCAGCTTTAGGTCACCAGCTTGACGTGCGCTGTCTGCTCTCACAGCGCCGCAGGCAAGCGTGCGCAGTAGCTAATGCACAGTGTGTTCGATATTCATGGACCAAACCGATACCTGCAGCAGGCTGATGCGCGTCTTGACGTCCTCCAGCACGCTGATGCACGTGTCGCGTGCCATGGTGAGCAGCAGCCCCTTGATGCGCTCCAGGGTGGTCAGCGTGATGGGCATCAGGTCGTTGCGCAGGCTCTTGCTGTCCACGTACAGGCTGCCCACCACCTGCAGGGATACATGTATGGATACGTGATATAACACTGGCATGGAGCAAACCCTATGCCGCGGCGTGCTGTGGGATGCTTACTTGAGCAGGAGGAATACCGGCGGTGGTCAAAGGCAGGCAACGGGTGTCCGGAGGGCTTCCTTGCCCTCGTGGCTTTTGCCCGAAACAACGATGCCACACCCTGGGGCCAGCTGTGTCTGTAGGCTCTTACGTTGAAGATCTTCATGCGGTCCAGCTCGTTGCGCCACTCGCGCTGCTTGTGCATGTCGCGGCGGATCTCGCGCAGGCTCTTGGGCTTGGACGAGTACTCCTCGTACGACCACGTGCGCCCAAAGTCGTACACCATGCGGTACGCCTCGAACAGCTGCGGTACAGCAAGGGTTGGTAATACGATCAAGGTCGGCAACCTTTGCAATTGGAGGCACAGACGCACGCTACTGCCACATGGGTTGAACGCCGCGGTAGCCACGCACGCAGCTGCATCCGATGCATGCAATCTGCCCACGATACTGTACAGGCACAGGCACCTGGGGCACGTGTCCATGCCCACCTTGACGTACTCCCGCGCGGCCGTGAAGTCCTCCTGGATGGAGGCCGAGATGGCGGAGCGCAGTGAGGTGAAGTAGGGCGAGGAGCGGATGACGGAGCCGGGGTTGAGGCCGGAGGGCTTGCCCTCGAAGTACTGCGTGAAGGCGCGCATGAAGATGAGCCGCGGCGCCTGCTGCGTGAGGTTGATGATGCCCTCCACCATGTTGTTGAGCTCCTCCAGCACCTGCACGGGGTCCGGCCACGTTAAAAGGCGGCAAAGCTGGCTGGAGACAGGGGATGCCCCACACGGAGTAAGCACCAGCACTGGCAGGGACGGGACCAACAGTAAGGCGTTGCTGCCAAAGGACACTGGTGTGTCTTAGTGTGCGGTAACCGTGGTTAGCGACTGCCGAGCACCCACCGCCGTGTCGTCCGGCGTGAAGGTGATGCCCTCGGGCACGAAGCCGATGGTGGTCATGAACATGCCCTTGGACTGCTTGTCCGCCGACAGCTTGGGCGCCGTCAGCAGCGACAGCACCTCCTCCGTCGTCGTCACGGCGCGGCTGATGATGCCTGCAGCCATCAGCGGGAGTACGCTCGCTACCCCATCGTACCTTACCCGCCTGCATCTACACCAACAGACTCCCAGCCAAGAGCGTCCCAAGCGCATTGCATCCATCTCAACCCATCAATGACATCCGGCTAGCGCTGGTTGTGAGAAGCGGTACAGCATCCTCGTTGGTTCACGTTCCTCCGCAGTGCTTGGCTTCCAGACCACCCTCCGCTCACCCTCCACGAACAGGTAGTCCGCCAGGCGGATGAAGGAGCCCAGCATGGTCACCTCGCGCATCACGCGCGCAAAGTTCTGCGCGCGCTCGATCTTCTCGCGCTTGATGGTGATCATGGGCCGTGCGCGCCCGGCGGAGCGGCCCTGCGGGTTGGGTGTCACGTGGCAGCTGGGCTCGGGTGTCCTTCCATACCTTGCCTCCCACGCTCCTGCAATTGCCCCCTCCTAACTTCAAGTCCATAGACGAGTGTTCCAAAGTCAGCACCGACACAGAGAGACGAAAGGTATGGGGTGTACGCGTGCACTGCGCACCTGCAGCAGCTCCACCCCCGTGGTGTCCTCCAGCTCCGTCTGGTCCCGCACGCTCTGCTGGTACAGCCGCGCCTGCTTCTGCACCTCGCGGCACACCCGCTCCAGCACCTTCTGCACCTTCTCCACAATGGACTCCAGCGCCGGCTTGGCCTTGTGCTCCCGCGTGTTGACCTGCACACGCCCGCTTTAGACGTCAGGCTCTATGATACCATTTCCCGTCCATCACCCTGCCCTTGGGCCATGGTGGACGACAGTTTCCAATCTGTGATTTGCACACCTGGATGTGACAACGCAACAAGGCTGCAAGCCCCAAGGAAGACTCCTTGCTAACAGCGCCCCCCGGCATGTCACCAACCCACCTGCAGCTCCGCATAGTCCTGGAGCGCGTACAGGTGCGTGGAGTTGGCGGACGCGAAGGGCGTGCCCCGGATCTCGTCCACCGCCGCGAAGATCTCCACCAGGTGCGGCGCGAAGGTGGGCTTGGCCAGGAACAGGCTCTCCTCGATCTGGGCCCGCACCTTGTTAAAGTTCTTTTGCCGCACAGCCTGTGGAAGGGCCCCATGAAGCAGACGGAAGCGGCGGTGTCACAGCTGCAGCTGCCCAGGCAGTGCTTGTATAACCACATGTCCATGCAGGCCTGCTGTGCCTTTCATGGCGCATCTCCCCTACATGCTGTCCAACACGCAGCCACTGCACGCCTGGTCCCTGGCTCGGTAGCTGTGGTTGCGGTCCGGCCCTGCCCTAACGCACCTTGAGCCACCTCCGGAAGCACCTGCCCGTCAGGTAGTTGCGGAAGAAGCCTATGGAGCTGATCAGGTCGAACAGCGTCTTCTCGCGCACCCACTCCGCCAGGGGCGTGAACTCGGCCTGCGGGGCAGCAGGTACACCGAGAACGCGGTGTGTCGGCTTACGGAGGAGCATGGGTTGCCCGGACCCAAGGCTGCTTGCTGTGGCAGCCGTGCGGAAACGGGGCGCGCTGGCGCCCAGACCCAGGCATGCGAGCGGAGCGTCCGCTGCCCCGCCTGCAAGAGCAATTGCCGCACGCCCAGGCTCCCCTTCAGAAACGGGGTGCGGGATTTGGGCGCGGTTGCCGCCCGAGCCCCGGCGTGTGTGTGGGGCGTCCGCCTGCAGGAGCAGCTGCCCCGTGCCCAGGCTCCCCCGCTCACCTGGACTCCCCGCTTGATCCGCATGACGCCCGTTGCGCTGACGGTGAAGTACTCGGGCCCCACCTTCTGCCGCTGCACCACCGTGAGGTCGTACGGCCGGAACCGCACGCCCTCAGGGGCCCTGCACGATCCATCCAACGTTGCCAAATTAGCAAGGCACGCTTTGGCGGAAGCCGGAGATGCCAAGCATGTGCGCCTCGTGCTGTGTAGCCTGGCAGCTGAACCTAATGCCCTCTTCTTGTCGCAGTGCAGCTACCACACACCAGCTCAGCCCCCTGCCACCACCCTAAACTGACCCCTACTCCCCCACCTGCAACACGAAGGAGGCAGCTGCTGGGTCTACCCACAACCCTCACCCCCCACACCCCTCACACCTGTTGCAGTAGAAGAACTTCACCGCGCTGTCCTGCCCAAACTTCCCGTAGAACTCCACCACGTCGTCCCCGGTGTTGATGCCCGGGATCATGTCCGGGTCAAACCCGTCCCCTGGCCCGTGCTCCACCCGCGGCCCCTCCAGCACCTCCTCCTCCTCCTGTGCCTGTGTGCCGTCCTCGCTGAGCAGCTCCTCGCTATCCTCCTCGTCGGCTGCGGGGGCAAGACAGAGTATTTATGAGTAGCAGATAGCAAGTCTGTACTGCAGTTTAAGTAGCGGGGGTGAAAAGCAGGGGTGTTGTTGCGGGGCGAGTGCTTGCTACTTCAGCATAGTCGTGTGATGACTCGTAGCCTTATGCGGCTCGGCTCCAACAGAATTGTTGGTTGTCCACGGGGAGATACGCCACCCGAGCAAGCAGTATAGACGCCTGGCCACCGGGAGGAAGTGCTTTCCCACGAGATTCAGTGCCCTCTGCGGCCACCTTTTATGTGGGCCGCAGGCGGTGTACTGAGGTGTAACAGCTCGACACCACCAACTGCCCTCATTCTATGCCCCTGCTACTATGCCCTGCACAGCAGCAGCTGTCCATGCTCCTGGTGGGTAAAGCACCATGCTGCCACCCGGGCTGGAGTCCCGTTCGCTTGTGCGCCCGCCGCCGCCCTCACAGGCAGCTGCTGCTGCTGCTGCTGCTACCGCTGACGCCGCTGCTGGCGCCCACGTCGCCTGTGACCGTATGCTGCTGCGCCCTTTCAGCCACGCCGTGGTGGGCGCAACCAGCCCCAGGTTTTTCCACGTGTGCGAACCAGCCCCGCTACCGTTCTCCTCGATACATGCAGCGCATGCATGCGCACAGGTTAGATCCTCAGCCCGCTAGAGCGCTGCCACAGGTGTACCTGATGAGCGATCCGCCCGCCGGGGCTGTGGTTTTGGCTGTGCGCCGGGTTGCTCCCCAGGTGCATGGGGACGGCCACTGCGCTCCTGCTGCCGCTTTTCGATGGAGGGAAGCTTGGGGATAGCCGACTGCGGTGCAGGATTCCATAGAAGGAATAGTTGATGTGCGTTGGTGTTCAGCTGGCAGTAAGCACCCACGGACCGGCACTGCTAGTACGGCGGCCTCTGTGCATGCTGCGTTATCCCAGACCGGACCTCAGCTGCCTTCCGCAGCTGATGAAAGCCCTGTCGTCGTACACAAGGTTCCTGAGAGGCCCGTCTAGACAATCCATGCTTAAGGCATCCAGTGCATGCACGCGGCCAGTGCGTTGCACCTAACCGTGATCACAGTCATGCCACCTCCCAGCCCTGTCCTCCCCGCCCTCCATTAGCCCCGCAACCCGGAGCTGCAGCGTACGAGCTTCACCTTCTTCCGTGTATGCCCCACGATGTCCAGGTGATCCATTGAGGGCATGGTGCTGATGCTGAAGAGCTCTGCATTGCTCTTGAGCCCCGTGGGCACCGGTATGTGACGGGTCTTGGGCAAGGTGAAACCGGGGCCAGGGCTCCCGGCCCGCGGAGACGACCGCCCCTGGGCAATGGAAGGCAGCCATACGGGGGACTCCGGCACCGGGGGTTCAATCACCCCACGGCCCTTGTCGCCCGCAGGTGGCATGACTGCTGGCTCACGCCGAAGACAAGGCCGTCCTCATGCTCACGCGAGCTACGTATGACGTACAGCAATGAATGCTGCTGTCACTTGACACCGCCGGCCGCTGCAAGTCTCCGCTGCTGCCTTCCGCGCTCCCAAGAATGTTGACGATGTCTTTTGTCCAAGGCTCGGCTACTTTGGAGCGTGGCGTGTGGAACAAAACCTTTGTTGTTTGTGTTAACAGTTTCTCTTTCCTCGATGGCGAAAGAGCGATACAATGGCGATATTTGCTCGTGTGCCAGGGTCCTGCCTTGACTTGTTTTGTGTTTGCTATGCTATACCAACTAGTGATGGCACGAAGGGTTCCACGAGCCTCAATTCCACATTGTCTTCGAATCGTACTCGCGGAACCCTTCCTTTCCCGCTTACAACACAGCTGTGGGCATAGCGTGCATTGGATCTCAATAATATGACCGTTAAAGCCTTTTGAACAATTACCCCTTTGCAACGGCTGTGCCCATAAAGCGGACGTGGCCAGAGTCACTGAGCAGACCGGCTGAGGACCGCAGAACCGGTTAACAAAGAAACAGTGGTCTAGTATTTCTGAAGCTTCATACTAGACAACGCATGGGAGGCCAGTGGACTCTTGTCCAGGTACAGCCTGATTCCAGCACGCACAGCTGCCGAGAGGCCTCGCTTCAGGGGCACGCGAGTCCAACTGTCCAATGGAGGCGTCACTTACAACAGCTATATGGCCTTGTGCTAACACCTGCAGCCTGAGGGGCTTGCCCCGGCGCCACGAGGAGCACACGCATGTGTCGCGGTCGGGACACGAGTGCTCGTGTTCGGTGGCGCGGACCGGGCACCGATAACCTTCAGCGACCTATGGGTGCTTGACACAGGTAATCATCTGCGGATAGGGCGAACGCAGTGCTGCTTCGACTGCAGAGTCGACGTGCTGCCTTTGGAGTGTGCTGCGACACGCTCTCGTGGCCTACTCGGCACGTGAGCGCCATGGGCTTTTACATGTGCGATGGCGAGCACTTCGGCCTGATGTTCCCGCCTGCAAACCTGCGCTGCAGCCGGTGGCAAGTACACGTGGACGCGAGTGTCTCCTGTACTGGCACCTGGGTAAGCGTCACAGTGAACTCTAGCGGCGGGTTCTGCTGTCTTCCTTCGGCAAGGTGGCGACCCTGTAGCCCCACCGTATGCCCACTCTGTTTTGTCCCCATGCCGCGTGCACAGGTGTAAGCTGCTGCCACGCTCAGGCGCAACCCTAACAGTGGTGGACAACAGGGTGTACCTGTTTGGCGGCACGGTGAGCTCAGCAGGGCTTGTGGTGAAGGTGCTGCACACGCAGCTTGCATCGCCCGTGTCGGACGCAAAGTGCATCCCCTGTTGCCCGCAATGCCTTTCCTTCGTATGCCCCTTGCATCAACATGGTACGGTGTACACATTTGCAGGAGCCTATCAGCGGCGCGTGCTACAATGACCTGAAGGTCCTGGACGTGGACACGTGGACATGGAGCGACGTGGAGGTAGGGGATGCGTTGCGCTGAGATCACATGTCAGCTACTAACGCATGACTGTCAGACGGCCGTCCAACGCTCAACAGACAGTACTTGACCGCATGCGTGCTTTGCTGTTGGGGTCCAGGGACATACCGGTGCACCGCCCTGTAGTGCACGCCGTGCTGCTGCTTGTTGGAGATCTGTGGGGCATTTTGTTGGCATTTTATGTTACATTCCAGTTGGTGTGGCCACACGATCCTTACTGGGGCGGTGTATGGACGTACCCAAGCATCAATATGATTCCCCATGGTCTGCAGGCGCAAGGCACACTACCACCGGCTCGGCACTCCCACTGCGCGGGATGCCTAGCAGGCACTTGCCTGGTGGGTGGCAGGGGCTTTGGGGGGCTATTGCAGCTGATAGCATGTTGTTCGTCTGTCCCGGCCCATCCGGGATCCGGAAGGGCCCATGCAATGCGGCTGAGCGTGCAAGCCGGATGTACTATGGTCAACCACCATCGGTGTGAGTTTCAGCCTAGAGCACCATGGTCGGAAGGTGGCTGCAACAAGCGCTGGTACCCTCCTTGCTGTTGCTGCGTTTCCTGCAGATCATATACGGCGGGGCCGGGTACCAGGGGCCCATGCAGGACGTGTGGATCTTCAACACGCTGCAGGGCGGCTGGAGCAGGGCGGCGGTGTCGGGCGAGCAGCCGGCGGCGCGGGAGATGCACACGGGGTGCATGGTGGGCGACACCACCCTACTGGTGTACGGCGGGAGAGGGGCCGAGTTCAAGTGAGTGTACGGTATCGGCCGTGGGCATCCTTCTCGTGCAGTTTGCCGGGTCGGGGGCTGGCGCATGGGCTGCCACCCCGTGCTGTTCGCATCGCACCTGGGTACTTGTCCTCACATGGCCACAGAAGTGCACCAGCGGGGCGCAGGGTGCACGGCTCACAGGCACTCCCTGCTCGTACCAGTGCATGCGCCACCTCGCGCGAAGGGTCGCGTTCCCCTGCGCGCCCAGCAACCGTTGCTCTCGTGCATGCTCCATGCAGGGTGCTGTGCGACGCTGCGCTGTTTGACGCCAAGGCGATGCGGTGGACGGCCGTTGAGCCCACGCCCTTCTCGCGTTGCGCGCACAGCTGCGTGGTGCTGCCGGCCACACCAGCACCAGCAGCAGGAGGAGGGCGGGCAGCGGAGGGGCACCAGGAACAACCAGGGCCGGCAGGTGAGCAGCGGCACCATCAGGCGCTTATGTACCGCTGAAGGCGCGGGGGACAGGAAGCATGTGTGTGCTCCGCTCTGACCTCGCTCCGTACGTGATGCACAACGCTTGTGCATACCGCCTTTTAACGCCTGGTTGCTCCTTTCCTGGTTCCTGCACACGCTTGCTGCCGCATACCAGGTGGAGCCGACAGCAACGGGCAGGAGGGCTCAGGGCAGGATTCACAAGCGCAGCAGCAGCAGGAAATGGAGGTGGACAGCTGCCCCGCGGGCACCAGCGGCACGGCAAGCAACGGCAGCGGCGCCGCTGGGTCAAGCCCCGCGGAAACGGCCATCAGCAGCGGCGGTGGTGCCATGGGCCGTGTGATGATATACGGCGGGTTCAGCGGGGACGCGGTGGAAGGCGACGTGCTGCTCATCGACGGGCGGACACTGGAAATAGAGCTGGTCCGGCGGGGCCCGCGGACGTCGGACAAGGGGGGCACGGTGCCGCCCGTGCGGTTTGCGCACAGCGCGGCGGTGGTGCCGGCGCCGGACGGGTCGGGGGGCGTGGCGATGGTGGTGTTCGGCGGGGTCAACCCCAAGGAGGACCTCAACGACGTGGCCGTGTGGGTGCCGGATGCGGTCGAGCCGGGGTCGTGAGGGCGAGGGGTACAGTGGTGGTAGGGACTGGGGCACGTAGGGCATCTGGCGAGGGCTGGGGTGCCGTGGTGAGGGGTAGCGCAAAGGGTGCTCGGACGGGGACAGACGCCACCAGAAGTGGCGTAAGAAGCAAGCATGGCCTTGGGCAGGGCACTGCAGGCATCCTGTGGGACGTCTATCCGTTTCTCAAGGGTGTCTGGGCGCTGGGACAGAATGCATACTAGGAAACGGTGTTATGGCATTTGGTACTCTCCCTGCACGGCGTACCTTGACCTGACTGAGAAAGCTTGGTGCAATGCCGAAGCACACTGTTGGGACTCAACATACACGGCACGCGGCCCATCAAAGGCCAGCCATGTGTTTTGACCGTGCCAGGCCTGACCGGCCTGCCTGGCTGTGTAGTCGGCCTTGCTACTGCCTAAGCCTCTTCTAGGGTTGGAGCGTCTCATTGACGCACAGCAGGCATTTGCATGTGTCGGGAACACTTAGCAGGGCAGGAAGGTTTATCACTCCGCCTCGCAGGGGTCAACGCCCATGGGGTGTGCTCGCCGGCACTTGCCTTTCCGGGACACCTGGTCTCCACTCCGTACTCTCCAACACGCAACTGCACCAACGTGCAACTGCTCAAGACATTTGTAGTCCGCAACCAGGGGAGCCCGCCTGTCCGCAACAGCAATGCCCAGAGCGCACCATCTCTGAACCACCGCTTGCATTAATACACGCACGCTAGCAAAGGCACCTGCTGGCACCTGTGCCCCACTAGACCTGCTTACGGTGAGCCAACTCGAAACCCTTGCGCAACAAAGGATGCAGCCACGCTACCAACCACCAGCAACCTCTTTTAGCGCCCAACTGGCGCCCTGAGGTTCTGCCCTGCCTCGTCCACAACACCGCCAGTCAGCACAAGCGGTCACAGCTCGCCTGTGCCCCTCGGCCACCATATCCAAACCCCCAAACGATACACTGCCATCGCAGCAGTGCCAGCGTGCTTAGAGCTCGCCCTTGGCCGCTGCCGCCGCCGCTGTGGCGGCCAGGTCAGTCCACGCGGGCCCGCCGGCGGCAGTGGCGGCCCCCGCGCCTCCCGCGGCCCCCAGCAGGTTGGTCGGCGCGGCCAGGGGGCTGGACCGGGGGGTCACGGTGTCGAAGTAGGCGCCCCAGAAGAAGTACATGGCAGGGATCTGCGGCGAGTGATGACAAGCAGCAGCAACAACAGCAGCAGGTGTCACCACAATGGCGTGTTTGGGTACCGGGCGCCGGCTGCCTGATGTTCTCACCGCAAGGATGGAACCTGCAAGGACGCACAGTCCAATCGTGTAACAACTGCAAGCGCTGGCGACACGGCCGTCCACGCCAAGCAGCCACCGGTACTCCTTCGGACCAGTTTGGACCAACTGTGAGGTGCCAACAACGCAATCAGCCGCACCACGCCCACCCAAGATGGGCAGCCACCGGTATTCCAGGTGCTATTCCCACAGACCCCTCGGGGTCTGTAACTGTAGCTGCTATACCGGTACCGTACCTGCAGCGTGAGTGACGCCACGGGGATGGCCAGCAGCAGCGGTGCCTGCAGTCGCTTAGCGCGCATGAACTTGACCAGCTGCTGCTCCACCAGCATCAGCGGAACCTGCAGGAGGAGGCAAACAAAATGCGCAAGTTGACATATGAGACTCGTCAAAGCGACGTGTCGTAGAGATGTATGCCCCGCTATGCTGATTCAACGTCATCAGTAGAAAGTGCCTGGAGGCGCAACAGTGTGTGCAACAAGCCGTGAGACGCCTTGCGCATAGGTTAACTACTGGTCCTGGCAATCGCCACCTGGCTCACTTACGGTATGACAGGTCGTACGCAGACGGGTCAGCTTCGCCAGGACGTAATACGGTATGAACTCCCGCACGTAACCTGTGCCACCCTCCCACCCACACCTGTCATCCCTGTATACGCACGTACTGGTATGCACACCGGAGTGTGTCGGCATGCCTCACAGCGCCACATACCGGTGCCATCGGTGCCAACACCCGCCCACCTGCAGCCCGAAGAAGACCATCTGCCGCCCCAGCTGCGCCCAGCTGCCGGTGCATATGATCAGTAGCGCCTCGTGCATCAGGCCACTAACTGCGAAGGTGGCAAGCAGGCCCAGAGCACGCACGGCAGCGGGAGGGGAGCGGCGGCGGGGCGGCAGCAGCGCGGTGCCAGAGCTGTCCTCCACTCCTGCCGCCTTGAGCGGTTGCTGCTCCTCCTGGGTGTTGGTGTCAGTGTCGCTGTGGGGTTTGCGTGCCTCGGGGGAGGGGTCGCTGGGTCCGGCGGGCGCAGCGGCGGAGGCAGCGGCGGGGATGCTTTCGGCGGTGGTGGCGGCGGGAGGGGCGCCTGGCGCGCTGCCGGGTGAAGAAGCTTGTGGGGCGGGCCGGCGGCGGGCGACAAGGGAGCCTGCGGGTACCGTTCGCGGTGCGTTAGGGCGGTGAAAGCGTGGGCTACGGAGACGGGGCTGCTCACGCTCTTTGTTTACAATGTAGGGCAGGCAGAAGGATGAATATCAGGGGTGCACCAGGACGCTGAGGGGCGTGCTGACCAGGGCAAAGACTTCCGCAGGCACTAAGCCACAGCCCGCCGCGCGAGGCACGTGCAGGAGCTGCAGTGGAATCACGGCTGGCCTTGCTGGCATACAGCAGCATGGCACCGACAGACAGATGAGCCCCGATATTGGTGCCTGCAGGACGCACCCTCCACGATTGGGTCGTACACCAGGTGCTTGAGCGAGGCGGAGGCGGGCAGGTTCCAGCGGCGCGCCCAGAAGTCGGACAGCGAGCTCTGCAGCCAGGGCCGGTCCCACGAGGGGCCCACCTCCAGCCCGTGCACCCACATGATCAGCGCAGCGCACGCGTTGGCCCACAGCCCGCAGTAGGCGCACACGCCGAACGCTGGGGAACGGGTGGGCAACAAGGGGGAACGTCACAGGGGAACGGGGCAACTGGAGGGCCGGGACGCCGTACCGGCGTGAAGGCGTACACGCTGAACGCCGGAAGCGGGTGGGCAACAAGGGGCACGGAGGGAGGGGGCACGGCCGATATGCGGTACAGGGCGTAAAGGCAACAGGAAGGTGGTGTCGACCGCAGGCTGTTTAGTGCCCTCCGGAGTGGGTTAGGAAGCGCGGCAGGAGGGTCCGTGGGCTTGTTGCTGTCGGTTTGTCCCTGGCACTTATACCACGCGGTACATGTACATACGTGGGCGTTCATCCTTCCGCGAAGATCGAACTTAGCCCACGTCCCTCGCTCTGCACAACTGTGTCATACCGGCAATGCGCCTGCAGTCCCACCTGCTGAGTAGGTCTTGACGAACAGCGGTACGGCTGGGTGCGTCAGGGTGTAGAGACCCAGCAGGAAGACAGCTGCAGGGTGCCGGTAGCAAGGTGAGTTCAGGCACGGAGCAGCTACATACAAATTTCTGACGCAAGGATACAGTCGGCGAGGTTCCAGCCACGCAGTGAGCAAGCCCCTGCTGCTGCCGCCGCTGCGCTACTGCCAGACCTTGTACAGTAAGACAGCTTTGGCTCAGGAAGTTGTTACCCCTGGCAAGGGAGCCCAGTGCTGCTGTGACACCCTCGATACAAGGGCCTCAATGCTAACCCGTCTACCTTACCTGCCCGTCCCCATCCCTACCCGCGTTCTCGGGGAAGCGCCACACCAGCCGCAGCAGGGCGCGCCGGCCACGCGGCCCGCTGATGAACTGGATGCGGCCCTCCTTGTCTGCACACAGGCAGCCGGCGGAGACACGAGCGTGAGAACAGTACGGTACGGCCAGCAGAGCCAGACCAGTCATCCAGGGAGGCACGTCAGTACCAGTGGATCTTGACACCCAAGCAGGGCTACACGCACAGCCGTGACCGATGTCTTGTACCCGTGGGTAAGTGAGGCACACATCCTGTTCCAGCTCCTGGGCATGTGGGTCCATGCCATCCCATTGGTAACGCTGTGGACAATGCGGCGCAGCGTATGGGGCCACACAGCCAAAGGCACGGCTACCGGCGAATGGGCTTGAAGGCTCCCAACCTGTCTTGCGCGTTACTCGTACCCTGACCTGACCCTGGTGGGTGGCAGGTTGCTACGGGGAATGATACCACAGCACGCAGCCACGCACGCCTGCCCGCACCTGTGAGGGGTGTGGTGGGCCATAGCAGGATGGCAGCGAACTGGCCCAGCGTCAGGCCTGGCTGCGCGGCGGGGCCGCGGCCCAGCGCCCAGGCCAGCAGCTGGTGGGGTGCACAGGAACAATGTGTGTGGGAAGGGGGTGGAGTGCCAGGGAATGAGGCAGGGAGGGGGTAATGGCTGATATGAGTCGCACTTGACACGGGGCTTTGGCAGCAAGGCCAGACATGGCAGGAGGACAGTCTGTAGGTACGTTTTGGTACGTTGGGAGGAAGGAGAACGCGAAGTTGCTTGGACTTTCACGGAATGGTAGTGAGCACAGGTGTCACGCGGATGCAGTTATAAGTGGCGGGCTACACTGGTTTGTTGTGAACTGCCAGCAGCCGGGTTGGGGTGCGACTTGCGGCAACCCTGGGCGTCGGGCCGTGGGTCAGACGCACCTTGAAGTTGGCTAGCCAGGTGAACATGGCAGCAGCTGACGCTCGGCTGGCGGTTTGCAGCGGGAAGGCGTAGGGCATCACGGCAAAGAGTGCGACAACAGGCAGGCTAAGCACCAGGCGCGCGGCTCCCGGCCTCGCGCGGGCTCCGGGTCCATGGAGGTAGGCTGCAGCCGCGACGGCCGCCAGCGCGCAGCCCGTAACGCGCAGCGACCAGTCCCACAAGGGGCCAGATATCGCCATGGTGGCCGTGGGCCGAGAGGTGCTGGTCTGGGGGCGTTATGCGCGCTCGAGGGCGATGGGCCCGAGGCAAAGGCCGGTCCGTGGGTCTGCGACACGCAAGGTTTGGTGCACTGGCTCGACGGGTGCTGGGAGCGGAATTAGAGTGTGCTGTAATGTGGTTTGCAGCATCAAGTGAAGCTGCGCAGCGCCAAAGCTGGTGGGGGAGGGAGACGAGGCTGTCATCTCGACCATCAATCGCATGGATCCTGTGCCAAGCTGGCCGAGACAGGCGATTTCGAAGCAAACATTTATATTACTTTTGGTGAAGTTGCACTATCACATTGGTAGCCCAATATAGGCCGAGCGCCAGGGCTCTTTCGCGCATCAGGACGTAACACCTTCCCCATACTGCTATATTCACTTATACAGCCCATATAGCATAGAAAGGTTGTAGGTCAAAGGGCGAGGCCATGGAGGTGGCCGAACGACCAGGTCGGCCGGCCGGGGCTTACAACTGCGGTTCTTCCGTTGCCGCTGCCAGCAGCTTTGTTACGCAAGCGGATGGTTATGCTCATAGCTGCAATTTTTTACCAATGCAGGGTCGTCGGCGGACGCGGGCACCAGCAGAGCTGCACCTGCAGTTGTGCCCATGCGCCGGGAGGCGCTGCCGATGGACCTGCTGGTTGCTAAGGAGGACAGTAGCAAGCTCCCCCGGGGTGTAGTCCAAACAAAGGAGCAGCTGCGGGATGTCCGGCACGACGTCCACTGGGCCAGCAAGCGGGAGCACGTCTTCGCTGCAGTCGCTGCAGGAATGCACCTTGCGGGCTTCATGCTAAATCTAGCGTTCTGGGGCTTCGAGGGGATGCCCCCAGACCGCTACTGGCCAAGCAGCCCCAGGTGCGCAAGGTCACTGCGAACAAACAGGAGGGGGCGGGGTGTGGGTGGCAGGCAGTGAGGCCTAGGGAAGGGAGGCGGGGGCCATCTGCTACCTTGTTCGGCCGCAGTCGTTCCTTACCTCTGCGACCTGCACCGCAGTCAATGCCATGTTTCCATCGGCGTCCTCTTCTAGCTTGCTTGCACCCCGCTGTCTTCTGGCCCGCACGACACACGTCTTCCGCCCCTCCAGCCTCCAGCCTCCGACCCTTAGCCCACGCCAAGACGTCGCACATGTCCCGTAGTCGCTGACACCGAACTCATCGCTGAATGGACTCCCACGCAACCTCAACAACCCCCAGGATCCGGCTGCGGATCCGCCCGGGGCGGTACGGCAACGTGGAGGGCACGCAGCGCGTGTACATGGACTACCTGGCCCGCAGCGAGGGCGTGGGCGGCGCGCTGCCGTAAGGAGCGCTGGGCGACCTCATGTCGCACGGGCGCGAAGTAGGATCCGGAAGGCTCGTGCGGGCCCCTCTGGGTCTGAGAGTTCCATAGGGCCCGAGCGCCCCGGGGCGCTCTTACCAGCTTCCCTCTGGGGCCCTCTGGGACCTCTGGGACCTCTGGGGCCCTCCGGGCTGGTGCCCTGATGTGCCCCAGGATGCGTGGGGGGAACCTGATACAGCGAGGTGTCTGTGGGGTGGTACAGCGCAGCGAGGGTTTTGGGGCGGACCGCTGCGCTCTTTGGGCATCGGGGGAAAGGGGAGGTATGGGGTGACGACGTGACGGCAGGCGTCATGGAGTGCTGCTGCCGCGAGGAGGAGGCTTGGGCATGTGAGGCGCACCCAGGGTTTGGGTTGTGCGCGAGTGGCTGGGTGCGGTTTGCAAAGCGGCGGAGGACGCTTGTCCGCTACGTGCATTGGGGGACACGGGAAAATGGGCATATACCGGTGGATAACAGGGCGGTGGGGGGTAGATCTGCCGGCATAGCGGCACAGGGCTTCACGGACACAGTTCGTTTCTGTGTCTCAGAGGGCAGGATGGAAGGTTGCAGGAAGCGTGGGCAGCAGGACATGGGAAGCGGGGGGTCATGCTAAGCCCTGGGTTTGTTATGCATTTGTGCGGGCCCAGGATCAGGGGGGATGGGGCCGTCCGTGGTTTTGCGCTGGGCAGGCAGCTGTGCATATTTGAGGCCCATGTGCTTTGGATATCATGAAGGGGGTGGTGCACCATTATCTGGAGCGAAAGATGATACGGCGGGTCCCGCAATGCGGTTTAGTGGAACGGCGGCGTGCACCCCCCGATAGGTTTCGATTCGATGGGCACGGATTCAGCGCACTGCTGCCGTTGGAGAAGGGCTGGAATGCGTGTGGTTACCACCGGACTCACGACACGGGGCAAAGGCCTTGAAAGACCCTTGGCCAGATGGGGCCACGCTTGGCGAGTTGCAAAAGGATGCGCCTGCGGCAGCGCTGGCCCAGCGCCCTGCCAGCGCCTGCCTGCGCGTTGCGGACGATGGTAGTGGCAGTGTGCTGTAACGTATTTGAACATGCTTGACTACGGGAGAGGCGGTGACTGCGCAAATGCATCGTCTGGGCCCTCGAGGTGTCGCAGACTGTGGGCGGACTGGTTCCTATTTTTGTAAAGGGGTCTCCCTTGGCCAGCCCGAGGGCTCCCCTGTCGCGTGAGCGCTGGAGGCACAATCGGTAAGTCGTCAAGCCCAGGTATAAGAACATAAGACCTTTTGGCATGATGACGATTAGATATAGCAAACAATGTCTTCCCTTCATTGTCAGTGTCGTGCGTCAACCCGCACTTTCGGTTGGTGGTGACACACCTGCAGCGGCTAATCCTATTGAGCTGCTGACACTTGCCCGACGGTGAAGCTATGAAGCATGCACTGAGGAACTACCAGGCTTTCCAAGTGGCTGGACCAACTGGTGCTCGCCAGGCCAGCAGACCCTGTCACAGCAACGATGATGCGGACGTTGCGCTTAGAAGAACCCGAGGCAAGCACTTCTGCAAAGGCGAAAATGACGCTGCCGGACAAAGTTCCGACGAGGGCTTCGGCCATGGGGCGCTGCTCGAGGGCATTTTCGCGACAGCGAGCGTGCCGTTTGTTTGTTTGGATGTAGGGGCTCAAGGTAGCGTCCTCGTCTGACGCGCGATGGGTTATCCCCTTCACCTGGGAGGTTGGGCTGCAGCGGCGCAGCCTGGACAGCCGTGCCCTCATTATCAGGTACAAGGTATGTCTGTGCACGACCGGCGGCACCCTACTCCCGCACTACACGCAGATCGGTTGGCACGCCCCTACGCCCGGCATGCCTGAAATATCTACACCTGTGCCGTGCGATGAAATCCCATACAACGCTACCCTCACACGAGCCAGCTGCACACGCATGACCCCACACCACATGACCAGGACACCCAAGCTTTTGCCCACAGTGTAACACTGGATCACCCAAGCTCCCATCAGCCCACATGAGACATGACTTCAACCTCACCCAACAACCTTGCAGTCTTATTAACCTATGACCTCTCGCCTTGTTGGTACACCCACACCCACAGCCGCAACCAGATGACCCCTCTGAGGGGGCCTCCCACGACCCATTTGAGTGGATGCGCTCCCTCGCCGCCAGCTCCCCCATCACCGTTGTCACACCAACCTCCAGGCCCATGGTCAGCCCCGCAGCTCCGCCGCGCGCCCCCCTTGCACCCAGCACCTTCCCGACTCCAGGAAATCCCTCAACAACCCGTCCGCCCAGCTTCTGGCCGTCAAGTCAGCCCCCTGCAACCGAACCTGGCGCGGTATCCCAAGGCGCAGAGGGCGGCACTGCACACACGGGTAGCAGCAGCAGCAGCAGCAGCAGCACGAGCGACCCGTTGACCGCTCATCCCCCCCATGCGCAGCCCCAAGCACAGCCACAAACCCCAACTCAGACCCAAAGCCAGCAGCACCCACAGCACCTGCAACACCAACACCAACAGCCACCGCTGCCAGTTCGGCAGCAGCAGCACAAGGAGGTTCAGCAGCAGGTGCAGGAGCAGGGCACGGGGCAGCAGCAGCAGCTGCTGCCCCCCGGCCGCTCCCCCTCCGACAGCTACCTGGAGCTGGTGTACACCTTCAGCTCCTCGCCCGCGCTCAAGGAGCAGTACCGCCTCTTCTTCTCCAACCACATGCGCTTCGGGCTGCTGCTGGAGGACCTGGACTCGCTGGCGGGTGGGTGTGCCAGCTGCAAACGGATGTGTGTGCTAACTTGAGGTGTATTAGAGGATCGCCATGGTAAGGGGCCGGGCACGTGTGCTGCTGGAGGACCGGGACTGTCTGGCGAGTGTCTTGGCGTGCGTGGCTGTCGGTACTAGGGGGGGGTGGACATACCGGTATACTGTTGGGTGTGGGTTACTGCTGCTTGCGGATTGGGACCCGTAACCGCCGGACGACGGGCTGACGGTTTCCCAACAACCGTACCTCCAAAGTGTGCAGTGATGTGTACGACCCGTGCCGTATGCCCATGCCATGTTGCACAACCGCACGCCCCAGGCGACATCGCGGCGCGGCACGCGGGCATGTCTGGGCGCGTGCTGCTGACTGCGTCCATCGACCACATCTCGTGGCTGCACGACCCCTCCCTGGGGGAGCTCACCATGGAGCACGACCTGAGGGTGGCGGGGCAGGTGCGGGGGACAATGACGCGTGACGTTTTTGGGTGTCGGATGTGGGACGGAGCGTGGACCATGGTGCACAACAATGGAGCACGACCTCCTAAAGGCGGGACAGGTGCAGGGGCGCGGTGGTGCAGGGCGCGGGTTGTGGGATGGAACATGGTCTATGGAGCACGGCCATAGACCATGGAGCACGACCTGTGGATGGCGGGCTAGGGGCGGGGGGCGGGGGCCGTGGCAATGCGGGGTATGGGCATGGCACAACGTTGGTGAGGAGCGGGGGGAGTATGCCAGGGACCAGGGCAAATTCAGTCGCGGAAAAGGTACGGTCTCGTGACAGCGTGGGCGAAGGACGCACGCTGCCCAAGTGTGAGATGATGAGCATCAAATTGCGTGGCTCGGGAGTATCACAGCAGCATTCCTCCTGTACGCTACGCCGCTGTGCGCGCTCCTTCCGCCTTGCAGGTGATCTGGGTGGGCCGCAGCAGCATGCAGGTGCAGGTGGAGCTGTCGCGGCGGGACGGCGCGGGGGGGCCCGGCCGGCCCTGGACCTTCATCGGCTTCGCCGTGTTTGTGCTGGTGGCACGCACGTCCGACCGCACGGCCGGCGCGCAGGTGCCCCCGCTGGTGCCGCGGACGGCCAGGGAGAGGGAGCTGTTCGAGTGCGGCAAGGTGCGGCGGATGCTAGTGTGGGGCACAGCGCCCGAGGCCCTGCACGTGCGGTACTTGAGGAGCTGAACGGAAAGTCGAGACGTTTTTGGGCATGTCATATTCATGACGTTGGCATTTCTGTGTACCTGAACCGCCCTGCGGATCTCGCACCACTGTTGCCCCCATGCACCTTGTTGTGCATCCCTCCCTACTTCACATACATGCTACTGCCCCCTTTCCCCACGCGTCTCACAGGAGCACGTGGCTCTGCGGCAGCAGCGGCGCGAGTCGCACTGGGCTCGCAAGCCGCCCACGCCCGACGAGGTGCTCCTCATTCACGACCTCATCCGCAACCACCACCTCCACCGCACTGCGGCGCACCACCACCACCACAGCCAGGCTGGTGCAGTGGCCATGGCGCGCACAGTGCTGCACAGCTCGCACCTCATGCACAGGTACGCTGTACTGAAAGGGGTGGATTGTGTACGACAGCCCTGGGGTCCTGGAATCTTGCGGAAAGCCCTGGGCACATCAAGGAAGCTGCCGAGCGTCCCCTCAAAACCTGGCAACAGACGTGTCGCGCTTGTGGCCAGCCTGACTTGGCTGCCTGGTCATCACGCTGACGGACGGTATCAGTCCAACGTGCAAATGCTCGCCGACTCACGCCGCATGTATGTCCCGCGGCCAGCTTGCCCCCTGTCCCCTTTTCCCGCCCGCCCGGCCCCCGCGGCCAGGACCGCAACGCCCCCTGCTCCCCCCCTTACCTTCCTCCCCCCGCAGCCAGGACCGCAACGCCTGGAACGTCATCTTCGGGGGCCACCTGCTGCGCCTGGCTTACGAGCACGCTTTCGCCACGGCCGCGCTGCACGCAGGTGGGATGCCGGCAGGAGCGTAAGGTCGCATTCCGTTGTGTGTGCGCATAAAGAGATGCGAAGAGCGACGCCTTGCCGCCCCACAGGCCGGGCAGGGGCCGCAGACAACCCCTCGCTTGGGCCCAACCCCTCGCGAGATTCCTACCGAGTCCTGCTGTCCTACCTATCCCTTGGCATGGCCCCTCTTTGAACGACCCAAGGCCCTCGTGTCCTGCTACCCTTCTGCCCTCGCAGGCGAGTACTGCGACGCCGTGTCCATGGACGACGTGGCGTTCCTGCTCCCCGTGCCCATAGGGGCGCTGCTCAGGCTGACGGCGCAGGTGATCACGCTAGTAATTCCACGCTCGCTAAACTGCACCGTTGACATTCTCCACGGATCCCGCCAGCAGCTGGACAACACAAGTGGGCACCCAAAAATCACAAAACACACAGCCAAACATCCGACACTCCCTCCTTTACGCCCTCCCCCGCCACCCCTGGGCACAGGTGGTGTACACGGAGGGCCCCGTGCTGCGTGTGCACGTGCGCGCCTCCAAGGTGGAGCCCGGCGCCCCCGAGCTGAGCGTGGTGACCAACGTGTTCAGCTTCGCCTTCTGCTGCAGGGGCGGCCCTGTGCGCCGCGTGGTGCCGCAGGCCATGGTGGAGGCGCTCGAGTACCTGCAGGTGCGTGTCTTAAGGGTGCAAGGGTGGTGGGTGGGAGGGGGAGATACGGGAGTACCTACAGGTGTGTGCAGCATGGGTGTGTCGTGGCGACGCTAAGGTGCTGGTTTGGAGTACCTGCAGGTGCGTGTGGCTTGGGTGTGTGTAAAGAATGCAAGGGCAAGGGGCTGGAGTTGGGTTTGCAGTAGTGGCGGTATTAGCTGCTAGCCCTTGTGCTGTACGGCGCCCCTTTGCTGACAATGACACCCGCAACCCGGGACGCTGTTATCATGGTCACTGTGCCCTGCGTCTTGATACAAGAACGTATACCGGTACACTGCTGCTCGCTTCGCAGGGCCACCGACAGCACAACGCGGATGCCAGCAGCCACGCCATCGTGGTGGCGGCGCGATCACGCCTATAGCACACCGCTTGTACGGACAGAGCTCGATTCGCTGACGTGGCTCCCTCGGCGTCCACCGCAGCGCTCCGGACTGGAACGCCATTGTGGTGGCGGCGCGGTCGCGCCTTTAACACGCAGCATGTTCGTCAAGACACAGCTCGCTCGCTGAGTAGTGGCTCCCGCGACGTTCACGGCTGCGGCGCCCTGAACACGCCAGCATGGTGGCGTTGTGCCGGAAAACACCTTCGAAGGGTACCTGACACGGCTGACTGCTCTAGCAATCTTTTGTAGGTGGAAGTTTTACTTATGGTGGCTCGCCCTGAGCAGGCCGTGGTGGTGTTGGCGGTGGCTAGTGACGCCCTGGCGACGCGGCGTGCAGCGTTAGTGTCCAGGATGCGAAATGGGGCCGGTGCAGGTCCCATGCTTGCAAAGAACGTGCCAGATACCTCATGGTGTGGTGAGTGTACGAGGAGCGGCGATAGCATTACTGCTGGGGATGCAGCTGGCTGGAACACGCCAGCCCATTCGGCGTGGAGGGCAACCGGGTTCCACCTGCCTGAACTGGGCAGACCTACGCTGTCTGCGGCTTTTAGGCCACATACGGTAAGCTATTGATCCCACGGTACGGCCTTTCCGCAATTAAGGCGGCGGCACGCGGTGTCTGGGTCTACCCGCAAGCGAGCTGCATGCAGCTGCCCACACGCACGCAGCTGCAACTTTATGACGTAACAAATGTCATTACCGGTTCGCACTTCGGTATGCAACACTGACAGCAGAGAAAAACGCAGACATGGTGTACAACACCTACGTCCACATACAGCTGCTAAAAGGCAGGGCAGCATGGCGGCGGCTGAAGGGAGGCTGTTGGCGAGTACGCCTCTGTTGGTAGGCCCGTGGCATAGTAACGTGTGGCACTGGTAGGCAGCTGCCATCCACACGCACGTTCGGAAGCGCACGATCGCCTACCATTGCATCTTACAGCTCTCGCCCTCGGGAATTCGGGATGATATCCATAGCATACGGATACAAGTCAGACCAAGAATAATGCAGGTCGAAGCTGTCCCCAGGTGCTTGACACCTTGAGCTGCCCGGGCTCAGGGCTCGGCTCCCCTGCGCTGACTGGCATGGCCAGCTCCAACAGCAACCATCATCACGTGCTGTGCCAAACCATTCCAGGCGACAACATGCCCTTGCCCCCTCAATCTTCGCTTACAACATGATGTTGGAAAACCGAATACACAAAAAAAGCAACGCCAGAAGCAAGCGGCCTGTATACGCCCCGCCTTGCCCCTGCGTGTCCGTCCTCCACCCAAAATTAAACGCCCTGCGAAATGCCTACGGTATCTGCCTGTTGACCTGCATGTGCATTTTCATGTGGGGCGGCCGTACCGCAAAGTTGTGCATTGCAGCGCAAACGCACGCCCCCAACGCTTCTACCCCTCTACCCCTGTAGCCACAGTTGGTAAACCCAACATAGCTCATAGCACTCACTCCAAATTCGTGAACCCCAGCCCCGGCAGTTTCCCCGGCTACAACCATACCAGCCGCCGGCAACCCAGCACGAGCCATCCGCACACCGACCATGCACTCCAAAAAGTAATAGTTGGACCCCCATACTCTCCTCATTCCTGTCCAGTCAAGTATCTAGGCTACTAGGGGCGACCTCCTCTAACATTAGCGGAGGCCGCCTTACATCACTAACCCGTAGCTGGTCACCGCCGCAGCAGCATGATCAGCTCCTCGTCGCTCTGCTCCACCGCTGGGCCGACGGCCGCATCCGGCGCCACCGCCTCCACCGCCCCCGCCTTGGCCTGCGCCACCGCCAGAACCCGCTCCGAACGCGCGAGGATATCATCCGGCACCGTGGCAATCAGCTTGTCGAACGCGGCCTGCAGGTCCTGCGACTTGCTGGCCAGCTCCTGGGCGTCCACAGGGGACTTGTCCCGGAACGCGGTGTACAGCAGCAGGTCGAGGGCCTCCAGCGAGCGGAAGAAGCCGGTCACGAGGGTGCCGGCCTCCGTGGTACGGCCGTCACGTACGGCGTACTCGCCCAGGGCACGGATGTTGTCGCGGAGGCCGCTGGTGGGGTAGGAAAAGGGGGGAGGGAAGCCGGCGTGAGGAGCAGAGGACCCCGAAGGCTGAAAGGATAGTGTGGGTGCGCGTCAGGGATGAGGCTGTGTAGGACTGATGGGTCAGTCGCAGAGGCGATGAACGGAAGTGCATGAAGGCTTTCGATGTGGGCTGTGGCGAGGTGGTGTCGAAGTGGCTTCGGGGGTCTTAGGTGGCGAGCAAGGGCCCAACGGTTGACGGGGGGTTCTAGGGCGCGCATGCGGCCGACAGGATTGCGCATGGCCGACAGCAGATGGATTAAAAGGATGGACTTACTTGTATGGTCCCGACCGGAGTAGGTTACGGGCGAGTCCAGGATCTGTTTCCCCAAGCTCCCGAGCTCGTGCCACAACTGTGCGAGCCTCGAGGACCAGAGGCACATAACTCTCCAGCGGGTCCAGCTGTTTCCGTTTCACATATCTGTCAAGACCTGTATTGCCAGAGAATTCAGGGTCCCAGGGCGTAAATGCCTCGCCCCTCTTATCGGCTGAACGAGACCAAGCACGCCACAAAAGGGCCGCCACAGCGACACTCTCTCACCTCCAGCGTGCGACGGCATTGGCGCGCCAATCAATTGCGCAATATGTGATACCACCAAGCTGCTGGAAAGAAGCATCACGTCGCGTCGATTGGGTTGGCACGGGGGCTGCGATTTTAGTGGTGCTAAAGGTGGTGCCAAGGGCGTACTGGATGACGACGCTGGGGCAGGCACGCCGCTGCTAGAAGAGCTTCCTGAGCGCTGGAAGGGACCCCCGCGCAGGCTCGCTTGCCGAAGGAGTGGTGAAGCCATCCTGCTGACCCAGACCGATGCTGTCAGCTCTCCCAAAGAACGACGAGGATAGCGTGCACTTGGAGTATTCAAACTATGGACGATACCCGTGTCTAAATTATTGATGAGATCTAGAAGAGGGTTGCACTGCACGCACACCAGAATGCAAGCCAAGGACAACCGGCGTGGTAACAAGGCAAATTGACGGAAGTTTTGTTTGCAATGGGCTTAGTAACCCCACTTTTATTACACTCATCGTTGCCTTGCAGAATTTCGCTCCAGAGAATCCACTTTGTCAGTTGCCGTTCAGGTGGTTGCAAGGGCAACGACCTGAATACTGGCCGATGGCCTCCCCATGGACACCTTCGCGATGGCACAAGCCCCGTTTCCAAAGTGCTTGTGACGTGTAACAGCCAGTTGCCAACATGATTACCCTAGATCATACAGGCTGAGGAACTTGAACAATGTCATTAATAGATGTTAATAGTTATGGCGGGGCAAGGGGGCCCTGGGTAGACGAGGAAGAGTGTCTGCCCTTTCCCATCTTCATAGCCGAGCTCGAGCTGTTGGTGGGGAACAGCAAAAACGGCAGGCCGGATGGCGTTCAGCTACTCGAGCTACTGCAGAAGCTGGTGGCAACTATCCCGAGGACGGATAAAGCAGTGCTAAAGCTGCACCAGCGGCAGTGCGAGAGCATGTTATACGACGTGTTGACACACGGTATCGGTGCTGCGGTGAGAGAGGCTTCATATAGTCCACCTGGTGTATCAGGCATTGCCATTTCAATAGCTTGCAACCTACGCGTGCAGCTACGCGCCAATCGCTGGGCACCAGGCACGCGCCACGCCTGCACAAGTGCCGCAGAGCACCTCCTGTGAACAAGATGCTTTGCCATCAGGAGCAGGGGGCTGGGTTTCATACAACTAGCCCCCCTCACTCGCTTCCATGGGGTAACTCCCTACACCCAGGGCCCACCTGGTCTAAAGTTACGGGCAAGGTTCCTTAGCCGCACATTCATCCCCTGCAAGGCCCCTGGCCCTCTGTTTCCCTCTGGATTGGCTTTGGGCAGGGACTCGCTATACGATTTTACGAGTATCCCTCAACACAATCCCGTCCACACCAGGTCCGCCGGCTCATTTACAGCTGCGTCACGCTGCTGTACGCCCACGGGGACAGTATCCCCATCTACACGCGCATGAACACGCTGATGACGTACCTAAGCAGCAAGGAGGGGCTCAGCCGCTCCACGGCTGAGGTATGTGGTGTACGGTGCAACAGCAGCTGCCGCTATGCCATGCCGTGCCGCTGATCAAGGTCAACTCCAGGAGCATGCATACCATACCTTGTGGCGCAGGGTACCAGCATTTGCCGTACTAGGGTGTTGGAATGCTGACCCCTAACGATGGGCACAGCGTCTCCGTCGCGCACAGCGTACATACTAAGCAGCCACGGACGCTCCCCTGCAGGCCGTGCGCGTGGGTCTCTTAGACTTCGTAGCCCACCTCAACTCCACCTACGGCAGGTGCGGCAGGCACCCAGAAGTCCAGACATCCCATGGCGGGACCCACTGCCAGTAACTCGCAGCATGTATGTCCCCAAGCTCCTTTTGGGCAAGCTACTGTACAGTTTGCGGCGTTGCACACTCGAGGAGTATGCCAGGTGTGAAGGATACCATACAAACAGCACACCTGCATGCGCGTCTGCGCGCAGGATGCTGGCCAATTCGGCGCAGGAGTCGGTCAGCCTGGCCACGCGCACTGTGGCCAAGAGCGGCAACCAGCTGGCGGTGCGCTGCGCGGCGCTGCGCATGGCGGCGGCGGCGGTGGCGGCGCTCAACCCGCTGGACCGCTCGGCGCCCGCGGTGCAGGCGGAGGCGTGGAGCCTGGTGCAGCGATTCGCACGGGTGCGTGCAGGCGGGCGCGCCAGCACAGGGGTCCTTAGGCACCTAGAAGCCAATATGCGATGCTAGATAATTCGTCCTTGGACAGGGGGGCTCGTTTAGATGGGGTTCCGGAGCCTCTGGCGTTGTCGTCCCATGCGGCAGCGCCTGAAAGGTGTTATTGTACTGAGAACCCCTGTTGGGCGTGTCCCTGTGTACAAGCAGGAGCGCGCGCACGAGGAGATACGTCACGGCTGCCTGGAGCTGCTGGGCGGGCTGTGCACTGCGGGGGCGGGCGCGCTGTGGCGCGAGGGCGCCTTCGGTGCGGAGGAGGCTGTGCGGCTGTGCCTGGCGCTGGTGGATGACCCCGCGCAGGTGGGGTAACGGCAGGGCTGTTGCGAGCACCGCCATGCGCTCGCTGATGGTATCCAGAGGCAAGGGGTTAGGCAAGCTGCTTGGGGCAGGGTGGGGCGACGCAATATGGCGCGTCCGAGTGTTCGCTGGGGCATGCAGCTTGCCGTACACGTGCCGCACGCAGTTGTACAGTCCGCATCGCGGGGTCTCCAAATGCTGCTGTGCCGCATCCGCTGGCTAGTAAGTAAGACTTGTTGTCTTTCGCAGGCGGTTCGCGAAGCGGCGTGTCGCGTGCTGGGGGCCCTGGCTGCCGCCTCGCGCTCCGCCGCCGCCGCCGACGCGGTGGCTGCTGAGAAGCGGCCTGCCAAGAAGGCAGCGGCGGAGCGCACCCTAGCAGGCTACGTTAAGGCCTGCTTGGCGGCGCCCATGATAGACGCAGCGGTGCTGGGCAGGAGGGAGGTGCGTCTTGTGCCGTAGCTGCACACGAAGGCGCTTGACGCGTTTCAACGGCAGGGTGCCGGGCGATGAAAACTTGTAAGCAGCGGCTGGGCCCGCTTCTGCCCCTTGCATGGTCCAACGCTGCTCCTTGCATGGGTGCAGGTGTGCCTCGCGTTGAGTGGCTCCTGGATGTCGTACATCCACGCGCTCCCGCTGCATCGCCACGGGCACGACAGCCTCGCCGACCTTATGGACGTGGCCATGCTGGTGGGTGGTGGGTTGCACTTATGGCGCCCGTGTACGCTGTGTTTGGTGTTGATCCATGCTTGCATATGGCATGAGATGCCGGGTACTGGTAAATGCCCTTGTGCTTCGTGCTGCGCCAAAGCTCCTGCTAGTATCACATAGAGCTGAAGCACCAGAGCTGATGGATTGGGCAGTTTGTGGGTTGGATAAGTAGCTTGGGTTCCGTCCAACATCCCAGGAACGCCCCCATGCTGCAGCTCATCTCGACCGTAAGCGAGGCTGGCCGGGTGGCTGCGGAGGCTCGCAGTGTGCCACCGGCGCCAGGAACAGTCGCCTCTGACGGCGCCGCCGGCGAACTTGGCCTTGGCCTGGCTGGTATGTCGCTGAGCTGCTAGGCCGCCACTATCCTAACTAGCATTTTGACTGCATGCTAAGGGTTACTTGCACGCACACAGCGCTCCTACCACTGGCGTTTGTCACGCCCGAGGCTTCCTTGCCATGCAGACCCCTGGCTGCACATGTTGGCCGTGTACTGACTCAGGCGTGTCTAATGGCGCCAATCGGCTGTGGCACGTCGCAGGCGGCGAGCTGCCTCCGCTGCAGGCCTCCGCGCTGCTGGTGCTGCGGCGCGGCGTGCTGCAGGGCCTGGCGGAGGCGGGGCAGCGCAAGCTGCTGGAGCGGCTGGCCAACCTGCTGGACAAGCGCCTGGTCACGCCCGCAGCGGTGGTCACGCTGGAAGGTGGGTACTGGGTGGGTACTGGGTGTACCTGACTGAGCAACCCAAAAGCCTGGGTCTGTGCAGTTTCTGCCTACTGAAGAGGGGTGAGAGCCTCGAGTTTCGTTCGCGTTGTATGGGTGCGAGGGGTTCTAGATACATCTGCTACTCTAGATGCTGCTCCTGCGTTGGATGATACCAAATCGGCTCCTGTTCCCGCCGCAGCCCTGGCTACGCTGCTCCAGACGGTGGGCGAGGTGCCCGACGAGATCGGCACCTCTTTAGAGCGCCTCCTGCAGCCCCACGTGGTCGCCACCAGCACGGCAGTACGGCAGCAGGCGGCCGTCACGCTGGCGGCCCTGGCGGCGGCGCATCCCGCCGCCGCTGCCCGCATGCTCAGCGGCTGCCTCGACGCCGTATCTGCATGCACTGCTCAGCTTTGCGCCCAGGGCCCGTCGCCCATGGGGTCTTCAGTCAGTGGGGCAGGGATGAGCCCTGTGGCCTCGTCAGCTGGGATCGCGGCGCACAGCAATGGGGCCGGTGGGCTTGCCACGCCCCCGCGGGTGTCGTCGTTCACTCCTGGCGGACTTGGGCGATCCCACGGTGTAACTGCAACGCCAGACGTATCAGTGCGAGCAGCAGCAGCTGCCGCTGCAGCGGCCTCGTGTCCTTCGCCTGTGGCGTCTGGCTCCAACGGGGCAACCTCTAACGGCGCTAGTGCGCAGTGCGGGTCCGCCCCAAGCACCAACACCGCCAGCAGCGGCTTCCTGGCGGTGCGGCCTGGCCTGCCGCAGCGTGCCCTGCTGGACACGTGTCATGGCGCGGCGCTGGCAGCGGCGCGGCTGCTGCTGGCGGCGGCGCGTGCTCCCCTGGGCTGCCCGGCACGCCTGCAGCTGCGGGCGCTGGCGCTGGCAGAGGAGCTGATTACGGGCCCGGGGCCAGAGCATGCGTCGTCACGGTAGGCCCGCTGACCCCAGCAACCAAACAGCAGTCCTGCAGGGCCGCTCCTTGGCAGTTACAGACCACCCCTGTGCAAGCTGTGTGCCGCCTGTCTGCCCGAGAGTGCACACCGCATACCTCATCTTCGTCGTGTTTCTTGCACTACTTCCCTGCCTCGCCTTTTGCAGGGCTGTATGCCGGGAGGTGGGCTTCCTGCTGCTAGGCCCGCTGTGCTGCCTGGGTGTGGCGCAGGCGGGGCGCAGCGTGGATGACATGTTGGGGCTGTGGGCCGGCGCGCTGGGGGAGGCGGCGCGCACGGAACTGGACGAGCGGAGGTAGGGCTGGGCGGTGCGCCGCACGGCGCTCGCGCATAAGTACTGGGATGACTACTGGGATACCGCTTCAACTGGAGGGGCTGTCTGGCAACAGGTGGACAAAATGTCAGGCGTATTTTGGCACCCGTATCCTGCTTACCATTCCAAGGTGGTGACACGCTAACCCTTGGCTCCTGTTGCTCTGCCTTCCGCAGCTACGCCCGCCCGGGCGGTGACGTGGAGCTCGCCGTGCAGCTGTGGTGGCGCTCCGTGGCGCTGCAGGCCCTGGCCGTGTACGTCACATCCGTGCTCAACGGCGCCTACCTGTCCTCCACCTCCTCCTCGTCCTCCCTGTCCTCCACCACGCCCGCGGCGACACCTGCCGCCACCCCGCGCGGCGGCCAGCACCGTCCCGGCGCCTCCCTGGCCGCAATCCTGTCCGCCGCGGGTTCCTTCTCCATGGGCTCAGGCCTCAGTGCGATCCCGGAGCGGCTTATGTCGGGAGGGGGCGCAGGCAGCGGCATGGGCGCCCGGACGGCCTCCGCCCCGGCGGGGCTGAACGGGTCCCACGGGGGCGAGGGCACGGATGCGGCAGGGGAGGTCCTCCAGCGGCTGGGTCCCCTGGTGCAGCCGCTGCTGGACCTGCTGGAGACGCAGACCTACCTGCAGGTACGGCACGGCGTTAGGATGACGAGAATATGCAAGCTGTGACGCTGCAGGAAGGAAAGGATCCTGGTTTGGCATTATCGACGTTTGACAAGCTCCTATATCTGCCTGCGCGCTCCTGCTAATCTGCAGGATCCAGCCAGGGCCCGGGGCGGCGCCGGTGGCGTCCTGGCGGGTGGGTAGCATTCCTTGACGCGTTGCAAGAGGACTGCCCTGGATGCGTCTTGGACACGGGCCTGATCTAGCGTGGAGTTGCCAGTCTGCAATCAACACCGACCCAGCTTTGGGCCCAGTCACTCCGCACCCACTGCCATTCCACACGTCTCTGGTGGCCGCAGGCGCCTCTGCCACCTTTACGCTCAGCCTGCTGGAGCTGCACCTGCGTGTGCCCGGGGGGCGCGTCGTCACCGCTTCACCCTATGGGGCGGCGCTCCTCAAGATATGTCTGCGGCCCTTCCGCACGGGCCTGTCCCATGGTAAGCTCACAGAAGCCCTTTCCCTGGTGTTACGCGCCGTCACTCATGTCCGTCAGCGACTCTCTCTCCTGCTTGCCAATCTGACCGTGCAGCCTTGCGCGGGCCTGCCGCGCATTGTTTCTGCGTTGTGGCCATGGTCCAAACACACAGCTATTCGTGGCTACCACCAATCTGTTGTCGGCCATGACCGGCCCCGCTCTTCTCCTTGTACGCAGCCTCCGCGGACGCGCTCACCCGCTGCGCGCTGCGCGGGCTGCTGTGTGCCGACGACGCGCCTCTGGGGCCCTGGCCGCCCAGCGCCGACCCCAACGAGGCCGCGCTGAGGGTGTACACGGGTGGGTAACGGGGTGGGCAGGCGGTGACGGGGACAGCAAGTTTGCTTGTGCCTTGCAAGAGGTTCCAAACCTCGCACACGTAGCATAGGGAAGGTTGCTGCCTCCTCGTTTGGGACTGGCTCTCGGTCGAGTTGGGCTACTGATCTGCAAACCCAAAGGTTGAACGACACAGCGGTGTTCTTGCTCGGCCTGGCCCGGCAAGAACAGAACCAAACAGTCCTCCGTGTGCTTGCGCAGGCGAACGTGGAGCGCCGCACCCGCCGCCTTGGGCGTCCGCCGACGAGCTACCCTACCTTGGGGCAGCCACACCCGCTGCCTTCGGCAGCGCTATCGGCAGCTCGCCCGCTGCAGGGGATCCCTCTGCTGGGCTGGCCGCAGCGCCCCCGGCTGACGACGCCGCCGTGGGCGGCGCCGCCACGACAGCGTCTGGCGTAGCCGTCGGCGGCTCCGTCGGAGGGCAGGAGGGCTCGCCGGCCAGCGGGGTCGACCTGGCGTCGGGCGCCGCTGCGGGCGCGCCGGCGGCGCTGTCGCATGCGTCGTACCCCCAGCCTGTGGGCCTGGGCCCTGCGCTGCTGAGCGCCGAGCTGGTGCTGCTGGGGCGCATCATGGCGGCTGGGGGCGTGGCGGAGCAGCTGCAGCTCCTCGAGGTGCGCTTTTTGTGCCTTTGTGCCTTTGTGCCAGTATCCCTACCGCGGCCTGCACACAACCCGTGTTGCTAATTAAAAGGCTTAATTTCCATCAGCCTCGATACTCCGGTTCTGCAACCGTAGCCCTCATGTCCACCCTTGCGCAGAGTGCCTGCTGACATGCACCTGTCCCTTTCTGCTTCCACAGGCCATCAACGCCGCGGTCGCGGCCGCCAAGGCCCAGGCGCGCCAAGCCCGCGACGCGGCCAGCCTGCGGCGCCTGCCGCTGGCGGTGGCGGCGGCCACGGCGGCCTTGGCGGCGTTCGGCACCTCTGCCATGGCGGCACGTGGCAAGACACGCTCGCCGCTGGACCCCACGGACCGGGTGCGTACGCCAAGCTTAAAGTGCCATGCACACTGCTCCCCTGCGCCTGGGAGTTTTACTTTCACCCAGCCACCAAGCCATCCGCTCTGTTCCAACCGTGTGCTCTGGATTCGACCTGCGCCGCGCTTCACAGCGCCTGGTGGCAATTACCATGCCAGTTTGCTTGATAGTCTTGTACGTTGTACCCGTACGTCTGCCTGTCAGGTGCCGGACAAGCTCCTGCAGCTGGCCCAGGCGGTCATCCCCGACGAGCACCCCACCTCCCCCGAGGCGGCCGCGCTGTCCCGCGCCGCCGCCGAGCTGTTCGCCGCCTCCGCCGCCACCGGCAGCGACGCCTGGGTGCTGCGCGTGGTGCGCGCGCTGGCGGCGGAGGTGCAGGCCAGCGCCAGCGAGGGCCGGGACCCGGAGCGGCGCGCTGTGGTGGCGCTGGCCCTGGGCGCGGCACACAGGTACGGGGAGTGCGAGTGCGGCACAAAGCAATGAGCTGGGGCGCCTGCCTTAGGGGGCATTTATGTATGCGACAGATGGCTTGAAGCGATCACTGTGGTTCGGTAACCTAGTCGAGTGGTTCCGGAGCATAGGCTCTGGTGCCTGGCCTGGCTAATTTATTACTGCTGGGGCTAGAGGATGCCAGATGGTGCTCCTGCGCCTGCAACACGTTGGGTCCTGCTCTGGCCACCTGCTTTCTGGCGCAGGGCTCGCGGCGGCCTGGCGATGCAGGGGGCTGTGGCGGGCAGCGTGGAGGCGCTGGTGGCGGCGGGGAGCCGGCCCGGCAGCGCGGCGGCCGCGGCGTGGGCGCTGCACGGGCTGTGGCTGGTGGCGTGCAGCAGCGGGGGCGCCTTCGTGCCGCGCGTCAAGACCAGCCTGCAGCTGGCGCAGGAGCTGCTGGTGGGTAGCCGTACAAGACACTTGCCACGCCATCTTCAGTACCGTGTTGATTGTTGCAGCATAGAGTTAGGTTTCGCAGTGCAGCATGCGATGCACTGCTTTTACGCTTCAAGTCATGAGGTGGTTTTGCCCAACAACCCAATTGGCCATATCCACCCGCAGGTCAGCTCGTTTGAGTCGCCGGCGCTGTGCGCCGCCTGCGCACGCCTGGCCAACGCCGCCGTGGCCGTCCTGGGCCCCGAGTTCACGCTGGGCTCACTGGCCTACCAGCGCGCCAAGTCCCTCGTGCTGGCCAGCGGGGACGCAGCTGGGGGCGCGGCGGGCGGGGCGGGCGCGGGGGCGGAGGCGGCGAACGGCGGAGGGGACCACACGGGGCAGCACGGCAGGGAGGGGGCGGCGGCGGGGGCCGGGGGAGACGGAGGCCTTGGTCTGGTGCTGTTTGTGCAGCAGGTGGTGCTGTTCGCGCCCGGGGCGGTGCCGCCCGCAAAGCACGTGCCGCTGCTGCTGGTAAGCAGGAGGGACGAGCAAGACCTAAGGGCTTAAGTTGGTTTGCTGCTTCATACAGGTGCTGGTACGGCGAGAAAGCGGTGGCAAGCGCACATGCCTGTGTTTCCCTACCGTATATAGCTTTGTCGTACACACGTACCGTACTTCCTTGGGGTTGGCCGCCCTTCACGTTGCCACTGGGACACTCATTGCGCCCACCACCACCACCACCACCACCACCACCACGCAGGCACACCTGCTGTCGCGGCAGCCGGACCTGCGCGCCGCATCTGCTCTCACACTGCGCCACCTGGGCGAGCGCTCTGCGGCAGCGCTCAGCCCAGCCGCCGCCGCCCCCCTGCTGTTCGCTGCCCTGGACGCAGAGACCGACGAGCGAATAGCAGGTAACACAGATTTCGGGGGCCAATATTGCTGTTGCCTGGCCGCGTGACAGGCCATACACTCTCCACCCTTGACGGCGTTCAGCAGCGCTTGGGCTGCCGTAGGCCTACTGCTTGTATCGGTTCCTCGTTTTGCGTATCTCATAAGCAGGGGCAGCAACCATGCACTGGTGCGTCCCGTATGGTTGCCGTCCGTTGTAAAGGATGATGTCTAATAGAAGCCTGCACGGGACGCCGTACTTGTCCCCGCCGTAGGCCACTTGCGCTCAACGATCACCACCGTCCTCAGCGCCAGCGCCTCCCGGGAGCCATCTTTTTGGTTAGCCCTCCTCAGCGACGTCATCTTCGCGGCCGGCGCGCCGCCGTCAACAGCGGCGGTCGGGGGCCCTGCCGCCGCCGGCGCTGCGGACGGCGGGCACCGAGAGGAGGAGGACGACGAGCAGCAGTACGGGGGGGTTGCGGCGAGCGGCGCTGCTGGCGGCGCGGGAGGCAAGGGCAACGCGGCGGCGGCGACACGGGCGGCCAGGTCGCTGCGGACGGTGCTGTCGGCTCCACACCTTCGCACTCGGCACTTCGCAGGTACAGAGTTGGAAGGAGTTGGGAGCCCCAATACAATCTGTCTGCGGTATTCACTGCTCCAGCCACGCTTCCTTGGCGCCCGAAAGGTCAAAAAGATTATGTGACGTGGACGGCTGCACCGAAGCCGACACGTGAAGTTAAATCCTGCATGCATGTACCTCTCCGGACTCCTCCTTGCCCGTCCCCCAGCCACCTGCCTGCTGCGGCTGGTGCGCGTGTGCGTGGCTGCCGACGAGCGCCACCGCGACGCGTCGGTCCTGGAGCGCCAGCGGGGCACAGCGGGGGAGGGCGACTTGCCCGACCCACTCATAGCCAAGCTGCAGGTGAGCCCCGTGCGCCATCGTTGAGTGCACAGCAACATCGGGTGCCCCTCACGCGCAAGTTCCACAGGGTGGCGGACAGAAGCCCCCATGGGGGCTGCCGTGTCGCAGGCAAATCCCTTGGCGTGCAGTTGCCGTACTCAGCATTGCGTGCAGCTGTCCAGCTGCCTCACGAGTCCGGCCCTTACCTCCTCTTACCCCAGGCCCTGGTCGACGTGGGCTTCAAGCTGGCCACCATCCCGCTAGAGTCGCTGCGGCCCTACGGCGTGCGCCTGCTGGCCCTGCTGGTCACGCTCTTCGGCGACGTGCCGGACCCCCTGCTGCACGGTGCGTCTGAACAGACCCTTTTGGCCAAAGCCTCTCCAGCCCTTGTCCTGTTGTTGTTGCAATCAGCCCGCCATCGGCGTGCCTTGCTGTTCCTGTGCCTGCCCTCATGGACCTACCCTACATGCACCTGTACAGCACATGGTGCAACTTACGAATGTGAATTGTTACCCACAGCCTGCGGTTGCCCTCTTGTATCCCCGCCAGGCGCCCGGCTGATGGAGCAGTACCAGGCCCAGGTGGTGTCCGCTCTGCGCAGCTCCCTGGGGGCGCGCCACCCGACAGCGGCAGCTGCGGCCGGGGCTGTGGGCGGCGTGCCGCCCTCCGCCTCCGCAGCAAACCTGGTGCCCCTGGGGGCGGGGCCTGGAGCCGCAGGTGCTGGTGCAGGGGTCCCAGCCCTGGGCATCTCCGCCACCGCGGCTGCCACGGCTGCCCAGCACCCGCTGCTGCAGATCGCCGGCGGGCTGCTGGCCACGACGTTCCTGGAGAGCGGTCTGGCGGCAGGTGGGGCATCGTGCGGCGACGGAGCTGCGGGCGGGGACAATGGGGCGGGGCCCAGTGGCATTCCTTGAAACCGCCTGTGCGAGGAGTCCCACCTGGCGAGCAACCGCCTCGGTGCTGCCAGGCACGATCTTGTCGCGGTCGAAGCCGTCTGACTCTGCCGCATCTCATAAACTGTATACTGCAAGCACAAATAAAGATACTTGTTGGTTGGTGTGTACATGCTCCTAATGTACACACTGTGTGCAACCTGCAGGCGACGCCCTGGTGCTTCGGCGGCTGATGGAGCTGCTCTCCGCACCCCTGTCCGCCTGGCACAACCTGTCGTACGACGCATACGCGGAGTGGGTGGGCGCACGCGCACGCGTGGAGCTGCTCCGCGCGCACGCACAGGTACGCAGCAATGCTGGCCCCCGCGCGCCGCCATCGCGCCTTCTCCCCATGTCACGTAAAAAGCTCAAGCCACGTACTACGGCTAACGGTGACCCCCTTTTGCGCGCCTGTGGCGTGGGGCCTGCCCCTTAATCACCTATACGGTGGTAATCACCTCTCGTGGGATGTAACGCCGCAGGTGTCGACCATCGCCGCCTCCGCGGCCGCACGCGGCGACTCCCTGTGCGCAGGCATCGTGGCCAAGGCCCACGAGCCGCACGCCGCCATGCTGCAGGCCCTGTGGGCCCAGCTGCTCACCGACCACGCCATCCTGTGCTCTCAGCCCCAGGGCAGCTGCGTGCTAGCCGCATACCGCAGCCCGCTGCTGGAGTGTGGGGTGGGACGCCTCGGGCCAAGTGAGCCACGCGAGGGACAGACGGCAGACACAAACATGGCTGGGAACGCCCGGTCGCCTTTCTCTAGCTCCGAAGGAGAGCTCTCGAACGGCGACGGCGGCCTTATTACGCAGGGTCTTGCGAACGGCAAGGGCGGGAGAAGGGCAGGCGTGAGCAGCTCGGGGGCGGGTGAGAGCTTGACGCCGGTGCTTGCGCCGCTGCTGCGGCCGGTGTACGCGAGCGCCTGCCCGGCGGCACTGGCAGCGCTGGCGGGCTCGCTGCCGGCGGCAGCGGCGCTGGCGGCGGACGCGGCTGCGGCGGCACGGTACCAACGGCTGCTGGACATTGCCCTCATGCTCCTGACGGACGCGGCAGCAAGGCTTGCGCACGCCGTGCAGCATGCCGTACAACTGTCGTACGGCGACAGGGGGAGGAGCACGGGGGGCCCCGGGGATGTGGACACGCAGGAGCAGCAGGGCGCCGTGGCGCACCTGCGGACGGCCGCGGGCCGCATGGTGGGCGTGCTGCAGGCGCTGCAGCGGCTCGTAAGCAGCGACTGCCTGCAGCAGCAGCAGCAGCAGCAGTATGATGGGGGTGCTGGTGCGCCGGTTGCAGGGCTCGTGCCCGTACCCGTGCTCCGGGACTTGCTGCAGGCCCTGAGCGCGGCGGCGGCGCATGCACTGCTGCCGCTGCATTGGGCGCTCGCGCGCGGGAGGGTGCCGGCCGCCCTCGTGTCCCTGCTGCCGGCGCTGGCCCTGCCATGCTGCACCCTCGTGCGGGAGGTGTGCACGTCGGTGCCTGACACGTGTTTAGCATGCGCGGCGCCTGAGGCGGGCACCTCGCCGGCCGCGCTACGCCTCGACCTCATTGGTGGTAGGTTGGCAGAGGTTGTCTCTTACGTCTTCATGCCTTAAGTGCAGGGCACATCGTGTTTCACTGCACCTTGTCAGCCTCTGCTGTGTACCTGGCAGCATGTTCAATAGTGAACCTCAGCGGCAAGTCGCTCGTCTGGGTCATTGCAATGCCCTTTTCGGTGTCTTGACCGCAGGCAGCAGCGGCGGCAGCGCCGCTTCTCCCAACGGCGGCAGCCCGATGAGCCGAAGCTGGTCCGCAGGAGATTCGGGGCTGCCCGGGGACTCTGGTCACGATGCGGAGCAGCCGGGGGGCGGCGATGAGCCTGCCTGCAAGAGCAGCACGGGCTACGGGTCAGCGGCAGGTCCCGGCCCAGGGCTGGTGGCACCTGCAGCGGAGGTTGTGCTGGTCCTGGCGTCCGCTTGCGTGCCGTACACAGCACGTGGGGATCAGGAGGCGACCTCGGGGGCGCTGCCGGGCTTTGTAGCGGGCCTAGGGGAGGGCGCTGGGCCCGGGTGTGCGCCCGGCTTGGAGCTCCCTGGCGACGCGGACGGCGTAGCGCTTGCGCCGTGCGTTGTGCAACTCCTGGCGGCCGCGCAGCTGCTCATGCGCAGGTAAGCGTGTGCGGTGTGACTTTCGAGTCCGCGAACAGGATAAAAGTTAGTCCTGTGGCCTGATTATGACCTTGCCCTTTGGGCTCGCAATGCGTTCGGAGCCTGTACGCAAAGAGACGTCGCTCCGCCTCGTGGTGCTGTCGGAGGTGCTGTCGGAGCCTCCTCCAGGGGCTGAACCCACAACCCATGATCGTTACACCATGTCTGCAGGGCTCCCTGGTCCTCCCTTGAGCCGCACGTGGGTCCCCTGCTGGAGCTGCCGCTCCGCCTCATGCTCAGCGCGCCGCCAGCCAGCCCCATCGTGACGGCGGCGCAGCGCTACAGCGACGGCGTGCTGGCGGTGCTGGCAGCCCGGGCTGCAAGCGCGGCCTCTAATGGGGCAGGTGCGGAGGGCCAGCAGGGTGGCGGTAGCGAGGCTGCGGCGGAGAGCTGTGCAGCTGCAGCGGTGGTGGCGCTGGCGGACGCAGCTGGAGGGCTGCTGCAGAGCGTCACAGGCAGCAGTTACGATGGCGAGGCGGTGGCGGGCTGGAATGGGTTCGGGCGGCAACAGCAGCCGCAGGCACTGGCACGGCTGACGGTGGTGGCCGGAGCTACGGTCTTGGGGGCGGCGGCGCTGCCTGCGGAGGACAGGGACGGAGCAAGCGCGGCCGCGGCTTGTGCGGTGTCGCCTGCGGATGCTCGCGAGTGCGCCATGGGGCTGCTTGTGTCCGCACTGGGGGAGCAGGTCAGCCCCGCGGCATCGCTTGCGGTGCTTGAGGTGGTGCGTGCGGCGGTGCAGGAGGCAGCGGGGGAGGAGCTGGGGAGCGCACGCGGTGTGTGGGCACGGCTGGTGGTCGGCTCGCTGGCGCCGGCCGCCGTGGCCAGGGCAGCGGCCCTTCTGTCGGGCGCAAGGCAGCCACTTGCAGGTGCGGAGAGCGGCAGGGGCTAATCCCATGAACCACTTGTTCTCCAACATTTGCACACACCTGCACACTAATGTGCATGTCAGGTAAGGTACAAATTGTACGGAGTGCTTACTAGGGTGCCCAGCACATCCGCCACCTTGCGGGAGTGAGTGTCATCCGCTAATTCAATCTTGGCACTGGTATTTCCCGACAGGCCCGGAGCAGTCGCTGGTGTCCGAGTGCCTCAAGCTGCTGGTGCTGGCCACCACGCTGTCTGTGCCGCACGGG